>Ga0302178_10001474_pt1 | contig 19872 bp, 18 predicted proteins | sample I_Palsa_E1_3_FD_198790 | JGI IMG/M metagenome (GOLD analysis project Ga0302178, IMG submission 198790) | Peat permafrost microbial communities from Stordalen Mire near Abisko, Sweden - I_Palsa_E1_3 | ecosystem: Environmental > Terrestrial > Soil > Palsa > Peat permafrost | place: Sweden... | reverse complement strand
GACCTCGTCGCGGATACGATCCGCGACCGGATCGAGCTGCGACGGATGGTGAGGTCGCTGACCGCTCAGGGACGTCTCGCGGGCACTGTGCTGTCGCTGCTGCCTGTCGGGTTGCTGGTGATCATCTCGCTGATAAACCCGGGCTACACCCGTCCACTGTTTCACACGACGATCGGACTGGTCGCGCTCGGTGTCGGTGGTGCCCTGTCTGGGCTCGGCAGCTTCCTGATCAACAAGATCGTGTCCATCAAGGTCTGACGGGAAGGAGACCATCATGTACCTCGACCTCGTGCTCGGCTGCCTGCTGCTCGGCGTGGCTGTGGCCGCGATCATGACTGCTGTCGGCACCCGCCGGCTCCGCACAGCCGAACGGCTGTCGACGATCCACGATTACGGATTCGCCGCCGAGCCGGCCGCGCAAGTGTTCGTGCCGCAGACGGGCTCGGGCTCCGCCGTCTCCTCGTTGGCCACCTGGCTCGGCGAGCTGCTCAGCCGCCGGCTGGGAGCGGTCGGCGAGGACGAGGTGCGCGACCAGCTGATGGCGGCCGGCATGTACACGATGTCGCCGCGCACGCTCCTCGGTTACCGGTTCGTGGCGATGCTCGCCTGCCCGGTGATCGTGTTCCTGCTCGTTGGTGTCAAGAAGCCGCTTGACTTTCTGATCATCCTGGCCGGCGCGTTCGTCGGATGGGTGCTGCCACTGACGATCGTGCGCCGCCGCGCGCGCCGTCGGCTCGATGAGATCGACCGCGGGCTCCCTGACCTGATCGACCTGCTGTGCGTGATGATCGAGGCTGGTTTGTCCTTTGGCGCAGCGATGCGCCTCGCCGCCGGCCAATTCGATCCGCCGATGGGCGACGAGCTGCGGCTGACCCTCCAGGAGCAGACGATGGGCCTCGGGATCGACGAGGCGCTCAACAACTTCGCCTCCCGCGCCGACATGCCCGCCGTCCGCGCGTTCGTCCGCGCCATGGGCCAGGGCGAGCGGATGGGCATCTCGACGGGCCAGATCATGCGCAATCTCGCCCACGAGATGCGCGCCCGGCGCCGCGCCATGGCGGAGGAGAAGGCCCAGAAGGCCCCGGTCGTGATGCTGTTCCCGCTCGTCTTCCTGATCTTCCCAGCGATGTTCATCGTCCTGATGACGCCGGCGATGATCAACCTGATCCACTCCTTCAAGGGCCTGTAAGGCGGCGCCCAGCGGGGCGCCGCTTGGTCTCCGCCCCCTCGGGCGGGCGCCCGCGGGTGTGAGTGGCCGACTTGGTCCCGTTTTGTGACGGAAAACGACACTTTCGGGGACCAAGTCGCCAACTGGGTCCTCGGGCCGACATTTTGCCGGCGGGCGCGAGGCCCGCCCGACCTGGCCAGGGTCAGACGCTGTGTGCGACGGTGCTGAGCACCGAGTTGACCTTGTTGCCGAACAGCGCCAGCGTGGCGACGGCGACGACCGCGATCAGCGCGAGCACCAGCGCATACTCCGCCAGGCCCTGACCGTCCTCGTCACGATGCAGGCCCGCGAGTAGCAGTCCGCTCTGGAACAGGATCAGTTGCACGATTCTGTGTGGCATGGCTGAAATCTTTCGTGCGTCTGGGCATGCGGGTTGAACGGACCTGCCGGGCCGCATACGACTCGAGCAGGTGACTGAAAACGTGAACGGGGGCCTGGCTCGCTCGCTGGCGATCCAGGCCCCCGACGCGAGGAGTTGATCAGAGGCTGCTTGCCGCGGAGTTGAGGACCGAGGTCACCTTGCCGCCGAGCAGTGTCAGCGCTGCGATCGCGACGACCGCGATCAGTGCAAGGATGAGGGCGTACTCCGTAAGTCCCTGTCCTTCCTCATCTTCAATCGCGCGCGCGAACATCATCTGTAGGTTGACGAAAAGCTTGAGCATTCGATTTCACCCCCCTCCATGTCTGCTCGGGTTAGTGTTGACCAGCGCGGTGGAGCGCACCAGCTTCGTGGGGAACACGGACTCCATACCGGCTAAGCGCTCTTCAACAGAGCGCATCACGCACGACCTCCTACCGGGTTCCTCCAGGAAGCCGCGTGCAAGCTGCATCTGGACGCTGTTGAACAGGCTCAGCATTCTTGTCACACTCATCGGAACGATGTGGTGAATGCTTTAGCCGGATGGACGGCGATCCACGACCTATTGGTCTGTCCACAGACTGCCCGCGCCACCGTGTGTCGGTCGGGCGCGCGCAGGATAGAGAGTCCGCCGGGAGTCCTCGACAGACAAACGTCGCGGGCTACCTAGACAAACGTCCAGTTCAGTGCCCCTGAAGGGCAGACGAGAGATAGGACATGTCCGTCGACTCGCAGCCGACCCTCGCGGCGACGGTAACGGACGGCCCGGACACACGTCCAGCGGCGCGGACGGCGGACGTCAACGGCCGTCGAGAAGCTTCCGGCCGGCGGCTGCCCGACTGGCTCGAGGCGCGCGCGCTGTTCATCACGACGGTGGCCGCCGTGATCGTCCTCAGCGTTGCTGGGATCCCGTCCCATCTCGCCCAGGACGGCTACCTCGCGCTCGTCGCCGGCCGGATCATCGCGGCCCACGGGATCCCTCACCACGACTACCTGACGGTGATGGCGTACGGTGTGCGCTGGACCGACCAGCAGTGGCTCGCGCAGCTGACGATGTTCGGACTGCAACAGCTTGGCGGGCTGCAGCTGCTCGCGGTCACCTACGTGGCCATCACGGGGCTGGCATTCGCGCTCGCGATCGCCGCCGCGCGGCAGCTCGGCGGGCGTGACGTGCCGATCCTGGCGATGCTGCCGCTGGGGACCTTCTTCTACATGGTCACAGCGGTCACGATCCGCACGCAGGGATTCGCCTACCCGCTGTTCGTCGCCACTCTGTGGCTGCTCGCCGCCGAGACGCGGTGCCCGTCACGCCGGCGCTGGCTGCTGGCGTTTCCGATGCTGGTCGTGTGGGCCAACCTCCACGGGTCGGTCACGCTCGGCGTCGGCATCGCGGTGATCTACGGTGTGACCCTGGTGGCCAGCGGCTACCGGAGCTTCGGCGTCCGCGGCCTGGCGGCCCCGCGCGGCTTGGCGTTCGTCTTCGGGGCGCCGCTGAGCCTGCTGGCGACTCCCTACGGGCTCTCGATCATCCACTACTACCGCCTGACCCTGTTCAATCCCGGGTTTGCGAAGCTCGTGACCGAGTGGCAGCCCGTGACGAGCTACATGCTCCTCGCGATCCCGCTGCTCATCCTGATCCTGGGGATCGTCTGGATGCTCGGCCGCAGTGGCCGGCGCACGCCGGCGTTCGACCAGCTCGTGCTCGGCATGCTCGCGCTCGGGGCGATCTTCGCGGTCCGCAACATCACCTGGTTCGGCCTCGCGGTGATGGTGCTCGCGCCGGTGACGATCAGCGGACTGCTCAACCCGGCCGTGCCGCGGCCGCGCCGCCGCCGGGCGAACCTGACGCTGGCGTCGGGATCGATCGTGCTCGCCGCGCTGGCGATGGTGACCGCGCTGTCTCGCCCGACCGCGTGGTTCCAGTCGACCTATCCGCGGCGTGCGGTCGCCACGCTTCAGCGGCTCGTCACCGCGCGTCCTGACACCAAGATCTTCGCCGACGTCCGCTTCGCCGACTGGCTCATCTGGGAGGACCCGGCGCTTGCCGGCCACGTCGCCTACGACACGAGCCTCGAGAACCTGACCGACGCGCAGCTGCAGGCGCTCAGCTCGCTGACCGCCGAGCCCGGACCCGGAGTGCCCAACACGCTCGGCCCCTACTCGGTACTGATGCTGAACCCGACCCCGGGCAACCGCCACAGCAATCGGATCCTGCTCGCGCGGCCTGGCGTCAGAGTGCTGACGCGCTCCAAGCAGGTCCTGATCGCGACCAAGCCGGTCATCTGAGCACGGGCTCCGGGCAGCCGCTGATGAGCACCGAACTAGTGCCGCCGCTGGCGCCCGCCGCGCGCACGACCGCCCCCGCGACCGTCCCCGCGACCGCCCCCGCGACCGCCCCCGCGACCGCCCCCGCGCGGCGCTGGCTGCGGGCGGACCCCCGCTCCTGGGAGCGCGCGAGGGTCGCCGTCACCGTGGCGCTGCTGACGGGCCTGGTCGGACTCGCCGTCACCGTCGGCGCCGACGCCCGCTGGCTCGCTGCGCTGGGCGCCGTCATCGTCAGGCGCGGGGGCGTCCCGGCAGGCGTGCCCTTCGCCGCCGCGCCGCAGGCGCACTGGGCCAATCCGCTTGTGCTCGCGGAGCTCGCCTTCCATCTGCTCGAGACCTCGCTCGGCGACCGCGGCCTGATCCTCGCCCAGCTCGCGTGCGTCGCCGCGGCGCTCGCGATCGCCGCCGCCGACGCGCTCGCCACTGCTCGCAGCCGTGGGGGGGCGCGCGCGTGGGCGGTGCCCGCCGCGCTTGCGCTCGTCACGATCGGTGCGCTCCCAAGCTTCGCGATCGCGCGCGTGCAGATGTTCTCGCTCGTCCTCTTCCCGGCGCTGGTCGCGCTGCTGCGGGCCGAGTCGCGCCGCCGGTCGCGCCGCATCTGGTTGGCGCTGCCGCTGCTGGCACTCTGGTCCAACCTCCACGGTGCGGTGCTCTCGGGACTCCTCGTCCTGGCCGTCTATCTCGTGCTCGACCGCATTCGGCATCAGCGCGTGACCGCTCTCATGATCCTGATCGCCGCGCCGCTCGCGATCTGCGTCAACCCGGCCGGACTGGGCGAGGCTCGCTACCTGCAAGGGCTCGTGACGAGTGTGGCCGCGCAGCGTGGCGCCGGGATGTGGGGGCCGCTCGGCTCGAGCCCGTTCGACCCGGTCACCGTCGTCGCTGCCGTCCTCCTGGCGATCGGGATCGCGCGCAGCGCGCGCCCGCGGCTTTGGGAGTTGGTCGTGCTCGTGATCCTCGCGGCGCTGACCGTCAAGGCGGCGCGCGACGGCGTCTGGTTGCTGTTGTTCATGCTCGCCCCGAGCATTCGCACGGCACGCGCCCGCAAGCGTTCCGCCCGAACCTGGAACGGCCTCGTCCCGGTCGGCGCGGTCCTCGCCCTGATGCTCCTGGTCGTCGCGACCGCCCGCGTGCCGCGGCAGACCGGCGCGAGCCGGCAGGCCGTCGCAGCCGCGATCCGGCTGGCGGCAGGTCGCCCGATCCTCGCCGACGCGATTCCGGCAGAGCAGCTGGCGCTCGCCGGCGCTCAGATCTGGGTCGGCGACCCGCTCGACGCGTTCACGCGCGCGACGCAGGTCGCATACCTCGACTGGATCGCCGGCACTGCCACGCGCGCCGCGCTCGGCCTCGAAGCTGATCCCCGGATCGGGGCGATCCTGGTCAGCGCCGGCTCCGCGGCCGCGCGGCTGGCCGCCGCTGACCCTGCGCTCGTCGCCGCCGACAGCGACGCGACCGCGATCGTGTTCGTGCGCCGGCGGCCGGCGTGAGCGAGCCCGCAGCCCTCGCGCGGGCGGCGCGCAGGCTCTGCTCGGCGCTGGTGCTGGGGGTGCTCCCGATCGCCCTGACGGCGTTCGTGATCGGCTCGACCCTCCACTCAGCGACGTTCCTGTACGACTTCCACGGCGACCTGTACGACGCCGGCGTCGCGATCCTGCACGGACGCGACCCGTATCAGGCGGCCCTGCTCCAGCATCTGGCCGCGCTCGCCCGGTCCGGTCGCCCGGCGCCGACGACGTTCGCAACGCCGGTCTACCCGGCCCCGATCCTGCTCGTCGCGGCCCCGCTCGCGCTGCTGCCATACACCGCCGCCGCGCTCACTTTCACGGCGCTGTCGATCGCGGCACTGTTCATGGGACTCCACCTCCTGGGCGTGCGCGATCCGCGCTGCTACGGCGCCGCCCTCCTGTCCTGGCCGGTTCTCCACGGCCTCCGGCTCGGGCAGGTGGACACGCTGCTCGTGCTTGCGCTCGCGCTCGCCTGGCGCCACCGCGAGCGCACGATCGCGTCCGCCGCCGCGCTCGCCGCGGCGGTGGCGGCGAAGCTGTTCCTGTGGCCGGTCGCGCTGTTCCCGCTCGCGCGGCGGCGCTACCGCACCGCCGTGTCGGCAGCCGCGCTCGGGGCCGTGGCGACGCTTGGCGCGTGGGCGGTGATCGACTTCCATGGGCTCACCTCCTATCCCCGCCTGCTGGGCGACCTCTCGACCATCGAGGCTGGCGCCGGCGTCTCGTTTGACAGCCTCGCCCAGGCGCTCGGCGTCGCGCGCGGCCTCGGCACTGCCGCCGGCCTGGCCGTCAGCGCGGTGTTGATCGTCCTCGCCTACTTCCTCTGCCGCCGCCCAGTCGCCGGCCTCGAGCGCAACGCCTTTGCGCTGCTAGTGCTGGCAGGGTTGACTGCCTCGCCGCTCGTCTGGCCGCACTACCTGACGCTGCTGTTCGTCGCGATCGCGCTCCTGTCGCCGTCGTTTGGCCCGCTCTGGCTGGCGCCGCTGCTTGCCTGGCTGGCGCCGGTCGAGCTGACGCACGGCCGGGCGATCGAGGTGCTGCTGTATCTGGTCATCGAGCTGACCGTCGCGGCCTACGCCGCCATGCCGCTGCTGCGGCGGCGGCCCACGCGTGAGGCGCGCTCGGCGCCGGCGAGCAGCAGGGATTTCGCGAACCGTCCGGTCGGGGAGGGGCCGACTGTTAGACTTGGGGGCGGCCTCGAATCGACCTCGTCTCGCTCATACATCGCGTCACAGCGGCCGAATAACTGGCCAGAGGAGCCCCACTACACTCAGGTGGAGGACCTCACGCCCAGGACAGCAAATCGACCGACCTGACCCAGTCCCCGCAAGCACTGAGAGACACGCATCATGTTCGAGCGATTTACAGAGCGCGCACGCCAGGTGGTTGTTCTGGCACAGGAAGAAGCGAGGACGCTCAAGCACAACTACATCGGCACCGAGCACATCCTGCTCGGCCTGCTCCGCGAGGAGGAGGGCCTAGCCGCCCGCGTGCTCGAGTCGCTGGAGATCACCGTCGAGCGGGTCCGCGCCCAGGTCGTGCGGATCGTCGGCTCCGGTGAGGAGGTCACCTCGGGCCAGATTCCGTTTACGCCGCGCGCCAAGAAGGTGCTGGAGCTGGCGTTGCGCGAGGCGCTGAGCCTGGGGCACAACTACATCGGCACCGAGCACATCCTGCTCGGCCTGGTGCGCGAGAACGAGGGCGTCGCCGCGCGCATCCTGCTCGACTTCGACGCTGACTCGGAGAAGATCCGCAACGAGGTGATCCGGATGCTGTCCGGGCCCGGCAGCCGCCAGCGCGGCGCGGCCGGTGCCCCCGCCGGTGCGGGTGTCGCCGGACCGCAGGGCGAGGGCAAGAAGTCCTCCAAGCTGCTCGACCAGTTCGGTCGCAACTTGACCAAGCTCGCCGCCGACGGCAAGCTCGACCCGGTCGTCGGTCGCGAGACCGAGATCGAGCGGATCATGCAGATCCTCAGCCGCCGCACCAAGAACAACCCGGTGCTGGTCGGCGAGCCGGGCGTCGGCAAGACCGCCGTCGTCGAGGGCCTTGCCCAGCGGATCACGAACTCCGATGTGCCCGAGCTGCTCAAGGGCAAGCAGATTTACACGCTCGATCTCGCTGCCCTGGTCGCTGGCTCCAAGTATCGCGGCGAGTTCGAGGAGCGCCTCAAGAAGGTGATGAAGGAGATCACCCAGCGCGGCGACATCATCCTGTTCATCGACGAGCTGCACAATCTCGTCGGCGCCGGCGCCGCCGAGGGCGCGATCGATGCCGCCAGCATCCTCAAGCCGGCGCTCGCCCGCGGCGAGCTGCAGACGATCGGCGCGACCACGCTCGAGGAGTACCGCAAGTACCTCGAGCGCGACTCCGCGCTCGAGCGCCGCTTCCAGAAGATCACGGTCGACCAGCCCTCAAAGGAGGAGACCGTCCAGATCCTGAAGGGCCTGCGCGACCGCTACGAGCAGCACCACAAGGTCAATATCACCGACGAGGCGCTCGAGGCGGCTGCCGACCTGGCCGACCGCTACATCTCCGACCGCTTCCTGCCTGACAAGGCGATTGACCTGATCGACGAGGCCGCGTCACGGATGCGGATCAAGTCGATGACCTCGCCGCCCGTGTACCGAGAGCTCGAAGACGAGATCGAGGAGACGCGGCGGGCGAAGGAGGCCGCGATCGAGGCGCAGGAGTTTGAGAAGGCAGCGAACCTGCGCGACAAGGAGCGCCGCCTGACCCAGCGCAAGCGTGAGCTGGCCGACCAGTGGGAGGCCGGCGAGTCGACCGAGCGCCCGTCGATCGGCGAGGAGGAGATCGCCGACATCGTCTCGATGTGGACGGGCATCCCGGTCTTCAAGTTGACCGAGGCCGAAACCGCGAAGCTGATGCGCATGGAGGACGAGCTGCACAAGCGGGTGATCGGACAGCATCCCGCGATCGAGGTGATCTCGAAGGCGATCCGCCGCTCCCGCGCCGGGCTCAAGGACCCGAAGCGCCCGACCGGTTCGTTCATCTTCCTCGGGCCGTCGGGCGTCGGCAAGACCGAGCTCGCCCGCACGCTTGCCGAGTTCCTGTTCGGTGACGAGGACACGATGATCCGGATCGACATGTCCGAGTACATGGAGAAGCACGCCGTCTCGCGGCTGGTCGGCTCGCCTCCGGGCTACATCGGCTACGACGAGGGTGGCCAGCTGACCGAGGCGGTCCGCCGCAAGCCCTACAGCGTGCTGCTGCTCGACGAGATCGAGAAGGCCCACCCGGACGTCTTCAACATCCTGCTCCAGATCCTCGAGGACGGACGCCTGACCGACGCCCAAGGGCGCACGGTCGACTTCCGGCACACGATCGTGATCATGACCTCGAACATCGGCGCCGCCGAGATCGCGCGCAACACGCCGCTCGGCTTCGCGGTTTCCGACGACGAGACGGGCATCACCTACGACGACATGAAGAACCGGATCATGGGCGAGCTCAAGCGCGTCTTCCGGCCCGAGTTCATCAACCGCATCGACGAGGTGATCGTCTTCCACAAGCTCGCCAAGGACGAGATCAAGGAGATCGTCGACCTGCTGCTGCGCCGGATCCGCGAGTCGATGGCCGAGCGGGAGCTGCAGCTGGAGCTGTCCGACGATGCCAAGGACCTGCTCGTCGACAAGGGCTGGGATCCGGCGATGGGGGCCCGGCCGTTGCGCCGGGCGATCCAGCGCTACATCGAGGACCCGCTCGCCGACTTCGTCCTGCGCGCGCAGGTGCCGGAGGGCTCAACCGTGCTGGTCGAGCCGGCGCCGTCCCAGGATTCGCAGGAGCGCGAGGTGATGCTCTCGATCATCGAACCGGCGCCGAAGCCCACCCCGGTTGGGGTTGGCGCCGAGGGCGGCGAGGATGGCCAGGCCGGCTCCGACGACCCCGACGCCGACGCCGGCGCATCCGAGAGCGCGGCCGACGAGGAGTAGCGATACGAGCTGCGTTCAGGCGATGAACGCGCCGCGCGCGAACTCGAAGGAGTAGAACGCCAGGAACGCTCCGCCGAATAGGAGCGCGATTCGCGTCGCCCTGCGCTCGCTCAGCCACGCGCCTGCTGCCATCCAGAGCGGGAACATCGTCAGCGCGTAACGATCGAGGGATGCCAGGGGCTGCCATCGGACCGGGTCGGAGATCCCAGCCGCCAGCAGCGCTGTGGCGTAGAGGCCGTACGTGGGACCGAGCTTTCGGAAGGTGAGGACCAGCGCCGCCACGGCGATCACGAGGACGAGCAGCAGGACGATGCTCTCGAATCCCCCGGAGAACAGCCCGCCCTCAGTCGGATGGAAGGGCGGCACCCCGGCGATCGTGCCCCTGACTCCGAGCGCGGCTGCCCGTAGCGCCTCGATCACGCCACCGATCGGGCCTGTCGAGACACGGCCGTATTCGGGGATCGCCTCGTTGTCGAACGGCGCGAGCCAGCCATAGCCGTACGCGGCGAGCCGGGCCAGGAAGGCAAGCAGCGCAAGCGGGACCAGCGCGAGCCACATGAGCTGGCGCACGCGGCGCTGGCTTCCCCGTGCCCACTGGATCGCGATCGGGATGATCAACAGCAGGCCCTCGTTGCGCGTGAGCGTGGCCAGTGCGGCGAGCGCCGCTGCCCACGCCCACCGCTCCCGCCGCGCCGCGTAGATTGCGCCGAGCGACAGGGCCAGGAAGAGCGACTCGGTGTAGACGGCCGTGAAGAAGAACGACAGCGGCGCGAACGCGACGAGCAACACCGTGGCGTCGGCCGCACGGCGGCCGAGCTCGAGCTCGGTCAGACGGTGGAGCAAGACGAGTGCGATTACGAACGCACCTGCGCTGAGCGCCATCCCGGCGGCGACGTCCGAACCGAGCGCGGCGCCAACGACGCGGATCAGCGCGGGATAGAGCGGAAAGAAGACGGTCTGGCCGGCCGCATCGTAGCCGTGGGCCGCCAACCCGAGATAGTGCCCGGCGTCCCAGCGGACGGCGGACGCCGCCACGAGGTTGCCGAGCCAGCCGAGCGACAGCCGCGCCGCGCCCGGCACGGGGCCGGCCAGCGCGCCGAGCGCCGCCGCGACGAGCACAATCGCCCGCGAGACGACGACGGGATACACGAGCGTGCTCCTGCGCCGCCTCTCGGTGCCGGCCACGACGGCCTCGTTCACGCTATGAACGCCCGACGCGGGCGTGCGTGAGCGCGGTCGGGACATCCACCCTCGAGCATCGGCGTCCGCGAGTGGCCACTTGAGCGCGCCTCTGTGGGGCCGGCCGGCGTATCGCCCGATGCCGTCGGGGCGGTGGCGTAGCCTCGGCGATCGTCGATGTCACGCTCGCCTTCGGTTCACGTCTGCTCCGCCTGCGGCCACGAGTCTCCGCGCTGGGCCGGGCAGTGCCCCGGCTGCGGGGAGTGGAACACGCTCGTCGAGGAGCTTCGGGCGCGCGCGGGTAGGGGCGGTTCTCTCGCCAGTGCTGCCCGGCCAGGCAGCACTGGCGGCCCGGCGCCCGTCCTGCTCGGGCAGGTCGCCGCCGCCGACGATGCCCGCCTGCCGACCGGGATCGGCGAGCTCGACACGGTGCTCGGGGGAGGCCTGGTTCCGGGCTCGCTGGTGCTGATCGGCGGCGCACCCGGGATCGGCAAGTCGACGCTGACGACGATGGCGCTCGCCAACCTGGTCGCGGCTTCTCGCCGGGTTCTGTACGTGTCGGGCGAGGAGTCGGCGGCACAGATCCGCCTGCGGGCGCAGCGGCTGACCGGCGGCGAGCCGCTGTCGATTCCGGTGCTCGCCGAGACCGACCTGGGGGCGGTGCTCGCGACGCTCGAGCGCGAGCGGCCCGAGGTGTGCGTGATCGACTCGGTGCAGACCCTCCACTGCGCCGAGCTGACGAGCGCCGCCGGGTCGGTCGCCCAGGTGCGGGAAGTCGCCGCCGAGATCATGCGGGTCGCGAAGGCTCGGAGGATCGCCGTGCTGCTCGTCGGGCACGTCACCAAGGACGGCACACTCGCCGGACCGCGGGTGCTCGAGCATCTGGTCGACTGCGTGCTTCAGTTCGAGGGCGAGCGCGAGCGCACATATCGGACTGTGCGCGCGCTCAAGAACCGCTTCGGCGCGACCAGCGAGGCGGGCGTCTTCGAGATGCGCGACCACGGCCTCGTCGAGGTGCTCGATGCGTCCGCGCGATTCGTGGGCGAGGCGACCAGGGCGCCGGGCAGCGTGGTGCTGTGCGCGATGGAGGGCTCGCGGCCGCTGCTCGTCGAGGTCCAGGCGCTCGTCTCGCCGTCGGAGCTGGTGCCGCCGCGGCGCGTGGTCGCCGGGATCGACCGCAACCGGCTGGCGCTCGTGCTGGCCGTGCTGGGGCGGCACGCCGGGATCGGGGCGGGGACCGCCGACGTGTTCGTCAACGTCGTCGGCGGCATTCGGGTCGATGAGCCCGGAGCGGATCTCGCGGTCGCGCTGGCGGTCGCGAGCGCCGCCCGCGGCGTCGCGCTGACCTCGGAAGCGGGCAGGCCGCTCGCCTGCTTCGGCGAGCTCGGTCTGACCGGCGAGCTGCGCAGCGTCGCACACTCCGATCGGCGCCTCGCCGAGGCGTCGAAATTCGGCCTCGCGCCGGTTCTCAGTCCCGAGGCGCACCCGACGATCCGCGCGGCGCTCGGCGCCGTGCTCGGGCGCGAGCGGGCCGGTCGGGCGCGGGCCGCGTGATCTGATCGTGCTGCCCGGAAGGTAATTTTCGGGCCGGAGCGAGTAAAATCGATCGACATGGCCTCGCGTTCCGGGGAAGAGCTCAAAGAAGAGCTCGAAGCTCGTCAGGAGTCCCGGATGGTCAGGGCGCTCGAGATGGTTGCGCCTGGCACTTCGCTGCGAGAGGGCGTCGACAACATCTTGCACGCGCACACCGGCGGGCTGATCGTGATCGGGGACGTCGACGAGCTCGCGTTCCTGTTCTCGGGCGGGATCAAGCTGGACCTCGACTACTCGCCGGCGCTGATGTACGAGCTCGCCAAGATGGACGGCGCGATCGTGCTGTCGTCGAACGCGACCAAGATCGCGCACGCGAACGTCCAGCTGACGCCCGACCCGACGATTCACACCAGCGAGACGGGGACCCGCCACCGGACCGCGGAGCGCGTCTCCAAGCAGACCGACGCGCTCGTGGTTGCGATCAGTGAGCGGCGCGAGGTCGTCTCACTGTATGTCGACGGGGTCAAGTACATGCTCGAGGACATCCCCGTCGTGCTCGCGAAGGCCAATCAGGCGCTGGCCACCTTGGACAAGTACCGCAGCCGGCTCGATCAGGTGTCGACGCGACTTACAGCGCTTGAGTTCGAGGGTGGCGTCACCCTGCACGACGTCCTCACCGTTCTGCAGCGGGCCGAACTGGTGACCCGGATGGCGGTCGAGATCGAGCGCTACATCGTCGAGCTCGGCACCGAGGGACGGCTGATCGAGATGCAGCTCGACGAGACCATGGTCGGCGTCTCGGCCGACAAGGCCGCGCTCGTGCACGACTATCTCGTCGCGGACAACGATGAGCACTTCTCGGTCGCTTTCGACCAGCTGGTCCGGCTTCCCCATCAAGATCTCCTCGACTTCGGTCGGATTGCCGAGCTGCTCGGCTACGACCGCAAGCTCAACAGCCTCGACTACCCCGTCTCTCCGCGTGGAGTCCGCATCCTGGGGCGCATACCTCGTCTGCCCAAGCTTGTCGTCAAGCGGATCATCGACGAGTTCGGAGGGCTGGAGGAGTTGCTCGCTGCCACCGACGGCGAGCTGGAGACCGTCGACGGCGTCGGCGAGATCCGGGCGAAGGACATTCGGGAGGGACTTCGCCGCCAGCAGGAGATCAACCTCGTTGATCGCTACCTGCAGACGTAGCGCCTGACCAACGTCGGGGCATCGCCCCGCCGGAGCCGAACTGAAGAGGAGGACACCATCGCAGAGCTAATGGAAGAGCAGCTGGGGGACCTTGAGGACATCGAGCCGCTTCCTCATATCGAGTTCGAGATCGGCGACAGCGTCGTGTACCCGCACCACGGCGCCGGCAAGGTGCTGCGCAAGGAGATGAAGACCGTCCTTGGTGAGAGCCGCGAGTACCTCACGATCAAGATCCTCCACAACGACATGACGGTGATGGTCCCGACGGAGAACGCGGCGCTCGCGGGGCTGCGGCGCGTGATCGACGAGGAGACCGTCCAGAAGGTGCACGCGGTCCTGCAGGACGAGTGCTCGGAGATGCCCAAGAACTGGAACCGGCGCTTCAAGCACAACCGCGACAAGATCAAGACAGGCGACATCTACGAGCTCGCCGAGGTGGTCCGCAACCTCGCGATCCGCGAGTCCGAGAAGGGCCTGTCGACGGGTGAGAAGCAGATGTTCACGCGGGCCAAGAAGATCCTCGCCTCGGAGCTGATGTACGCGCTCGAAATGGATGCCGAGCAGGTCGAGGCGCATCTCGCGCAGCTGCTGACCGAGGGAACTGGAGCGGGCCGGACGGCGGCGGCGCTCGCCGGCGACTAACCGGCGGATGGCGGTCGCGTTGATCGTGGCCGCGGGGCGTGGCGAGCGCCTTGGGTCCGGCCGGCCCAAGGCGCTCGTCACCGTTTCGGGCCGGCCGATGCTCGCGTGGAGCGTCGCCGCCCTGCGTTCGGTGCGGGCCGTCGATCAGATCATCGTCGCGCTGCCGCCCGGGGAGTTGGACGCGGCGCCGCCGGGCTGCGTGGCCGTCCCCGGCGGCGCCGTGCGCTCGGGCTCGGTCCGCGCGGCGCTGGCAGCGGCCCGCTCCGGGGGCGGGCCGGTCGTCGTGCACGACGCGGCGCGGCCACTGGCGCCGGCATCCCTGTTCGAGCAGGCGCTGGCGGAGCTCGATCGCTCCGGCGCCGACGCGGTCGTCGCGGCGGCGGCCGTCAGCGACACGATCAAGCAGGTCGCAGACGGCGGCCTCGAGGTCGAGCGCACGCTCGACCGCGCGCGTCTGTGGGCGGTTCAGACGCCGCAGGTCTTCAGGCGCGAGGTGCTCGAACGGGTGCTACTGCAGGCTTCGGATGAGCTGCTGGCGCAGGCGACCGACGACGCGTGGCTGGTCGAGCGCGCCGGCGGCAGGGTCCGGGTGCTTCCTGCGCCGCCCGACAACATCAAGATCACGACGCTGCGAGACCTGCACCTGGCGGAGTCGCTGCTCGCCGGGCGGGGAGCCTAGTGGTTACGAAGAGGGGCACTTAGCTTGCACCCGGGGGTTCCGGTCACCGGGATCGGCTACGACTGCCACCGGCTGGCGTCCGGGCGGGCGCTCGTGCTGGGCGGGGTCTCGGTGCCTTCAGAGCACGGCCTGCTCGGTCACTCCGACGCCGATGTCCTGACGCACGCGATCATCGACGCGCTGCTCGGTGCCGCCGCGCTCGGCGACATCGGCGAGCATTTCCCGGACACCGACGAGCGCTACCGTGGCGCCGACTCGATCGAGCTGTTGAGCGCGGCGGTCGCGCTGATCGTGGCGGCCGGGTTTGCCGTCGAGCACGTTGACGCGACCGTCGTTCTGGAGGCCCCGAAGCTCGCCGCGCATCGCCAGGCGATGCGCGCCCGGCTGGCCGGCGCGCTCGGCGTCGAGGTCAGTCGGGTGAGCGTCAAGGCGACCCGGGGCGAGGGGATGGGATTCGTCGGGCGGGGGGAGGGGGCGGCGGCGCTCGCGCTCGCGACGCTGAGCAGGGCGGTCGTCTAGCGTTCCTCGCCCTTGGCCTCCGATCCCACGATCGTTCTACACGACACGCTCACCGGGCTGGTGCTGCCGCTGACGCCGCGCGAGCCCGGCCGCGTCGGCATCTATGCCTGCGGCCCCACCGTCTACGGGCGTGTCCACGTCGGCAACGCCAGGCCGTTCGTCGTCTTCTCGCTGCTGAAGCGGTTCCTACTGCGCGAGGGCTACCAGGTGACGTTCGTGGCCAATGTGACGGATGTCAACGACAAGATCTACGCCGCGGCTACCGCCGCCGGCGTGCCCAGCTCGCAGCTCGCGCAGGAGATGACGGCGCTGTATGTGGCCGACACCGACGGGCTCGGCCTCGGCAGGCCAGACCACGAGCCGCTCGCGAGCGAGACGATCGACGAGATCGTTGCGCTGATCGCCGCGCTCGTGGAGCGCGGGCACGCGTACGTCGCCGACGGTGACGTGTATTTCTCGGTGCGCTCGTATCAGCGCTATGGCGAGCTGTCGCACCGCGACATCGACGAGATGGACCAGGGGGAGGGGGTCGAGGGCGCCGACCGCAAGCGCGACCCCCTCGACTTCGCGCTGTGGAAGGCCCACAAGCCCGGCGAGGACACCGCTTGGGATGCGCCGTGGGGTCGCGGGCGCCCGGGCTGGCACATCGAGTGCTCGGCGATGGCCGAGCTGCTGCTCGGGGTCGACTTCGAGATCCACGGCGGCGGCGCCGACCTGATCTTCCCGCACCACGAGAACGAGGCAGCCCAGACGTGCGCGGCGCGGGGGGCGCCGCTCGCACGGCTGTGGGTGCACAACGGCATGGTGCGCGCGGATCGCGAGAAGATGGCCAAGTCGGTCGGCAACATCTTCCTGCTGCACGCTGCGCTCGAGCGTTACGGGCGCGATGCCCTGCTCGCGTACTTCTGCTCGGGCCACTACCGCCAGCCGATCGAGTTCGACGAGGAGCGGATGCTCGCCGCCGCGCGGAGCGTCGAACGGATCCGCAGCGCCGCGCGACGAATGACCGGCGGAAGCTCCCCGGGGTGGTCGGCCGCGCTGCGGGAGTCCTTCTTCGCGGCGTTGCGCGAGGACTTCAACACACCGGCGGCGCTCGCGATCGTATTCGAGTGGGTGCGTGCGGCGAACCGCTCGTCCGACGCCGTCGGGCACGCGGATCTGTCGGAGATGCTCGACGTGCTCGGGCTCGCGAACCTGCTCGAGGTGGTCGAGGTGGAGACCTCGGCCGAGGCGGTCGCGCTGATCGAGGGGCGCGAGCGCGCCCGAAGCGAGGGCGACTTCGCCAGTGCCGACGCCCTGCGCAACCAGCTTCGCGCGCTCGGTTGGGAGGTCAGGGACGGACCGGACGGGCCCGAGTTGCTGCCCGCGTCGTGATCGTCTACGGACGCAACGCCGTGCGCGAGGCGCTTCGCGGCAAGCGGACGGTTCGGCGCGTGTGGGCGACCAAGGGCGCGGCGCGTGAGGACTGGCTTGCGCGGGCCGGGGCGATCGTCGCGGTCGATTCAGCCGAGTCGATCGCCGCACGCTGCGGGTCAGACGCTCACCAAGGAGTCTGTGCCGAGGTCTCGGAGTTTGTCTACGCCGACGCCGCCCAACTGCTGGCCACGGCGTCCGCAGACGGGGTGGTCGTCGCGCTGGACCAGGTCCAGGATCCGCAGAACCTGGGCGCTATCTGCCGGACCGCCGAGTGCGCCGGCGCTGCCGGCGTCGTCCTGCCCGAACGGCGCAGCGTGTCGGTCACGCCCGCCGTCTTCAAGGCGTCGGCCGGGGCAGTTGAGCATCTGCCGGTGGCCGAGGTTCGCAACCTCGCCGACTTCCTGAAGGACGCCAAATCGGCCGGCTTCTGGTGCTATGGCGCAGCCGCCGGCGCGGTCGCTGACTATCGACAGCTCGACTGGGGCGGTCCGATCGTGCTCGTCCTCGGCTCCGAGGGGCGCGGGCTTCGGTCCCGCGTCGCCAGCTCGTGCGATGCGCTGATCGCGATCCCGCTGCGCGGCCGGATCGAGTCGCTGAGCGTCAGCGCGGCGGCTGCGGTGCTGCTGTACGCGGCCACGGCCGGCCGCGAAAGCGCTGCCAGCACTTGACAGAAGAGCAGAGTTATGTCAGGCTCGCGCGCGGGAGATAAGGATCAACTCGAGCTTTAGGCTCGGGGGGAGGGTAGTGTTCTCCTCCAATACAACCGAATAGGTGCGGCGCCAGGGGAGGTGACGCGCCACGCAATTCCGACCGCGAGTGGCCTCACTGCTGCATGGCCGCGAGCAGAACAGGACACCACGTGGCCCGACTCTCCAGTAACTCTCATGTTCAACTACAGGTTGAGGACGGTTATCTGATCGCGCTGGCAAAGCGCGGAAGCGCCGACGCATATGACCGCATCGTCCGTCGTTATTACGGGTTCGTCCGCCTCAAGGCGTCGTCGTACTTTCTGGCGGGCGGCGACGCCGACGACCTCATTCAGGAGGGTCTCGTCGGGCTCTACAAGGCGGTCCGCGACTACCGCTCCGACCGCGAGTCGAGTTTCCGCAACTTCGCCGAGCTCTGCATCACGCGTCAGATCATCACGGCCGTGAAAACCGCGACGCGCAACAAGCACACGCCGCTCAACCAGTACGTCTCCTTCTCCAGCACGCCGGCCGGCTCGGGCGGCGACATCGAACCGACGCTCGACGAGATGCTCGCCGGCTCCTCCGTCCACGATCCCGTCAACCAGGTGATCAGCTCGGAGGAGCTGCGCGCGCTGGTCGCCTGCATCTCGACGGCGCTCTCGGAGCTCGAGTCGCGCGTCCTCGCGCTCTACCTGGACGGGCATTCCTACGAGGAGGTCGGGCGCCGCCTCGGGTGCGACTGCAAGACGGTCGACAATGCGCTGCAGAGGGTCAAGCGGAAGGTGGGGACGCACTTGGCATCGCGGGCGGTCGCCGCGTGATCGGTAGGCTCCGCAGTTCGGGTGCGCTTGGCCGGTGCGCTCGTACGCCCGGGTGCGCTACGCCGCGGTGTCAGCTGCTTTGAGCGCGCTTAGCAGCGCGGTGCCGCCCGGGGTGCCGAAGCCGGTGCAGGCGTCCCAGCCGGGGCCGGCGTCGTAGCCCGGTCCGTCCGGCGCGGCGTTGTTTCCGACGACAATGTCGCGCAGGGTGCCGGCGGGAAGGCCGTACAACACCGGGTTCAGGAAGCCGACGGGGGCTCCGAGCGCCGCGTCGCAGAGGATGATCAGGGACGCCCACAGCGGCGCGGCGGCGCTCGTTCCGCCGACTGCGCCCGTGCCCCCCGGCTGGGCGACGATGAACGGCGTCTCTGGATCTGCGAGCGACGCGACATCGGGGACGCCCCGGCCGCTGAGTGGCGTTCCCGTGACCGCCACCACGTTGGCGGCCGTCTGCCAGTCCGGCGCAGGCGTGAACACGGTCGAGACGCCGCCGCCGGTCGCGCCGTTGCCGTCGCTCTGGTCGTTCCACACGACCTCGGACGCGATCTCGCCGCCGCTCGTCTCCAGCCGCGTCCCCCCGCAGCCGAGCACCCATAGGCTCGACGCGGGGAAGTCGACGTGCAGGCCGCTCGCCTCGCCGTCGCTCGCGCCGTTGTCGCCCGCGGCGCAGGTGATCGTCTTGCCCTGCGAAGCCGCCTGCTCGAAGGCGGTGTTGACCTCCGCGATCGCGGCCGATGTCCAGGCGCTGTCGGCTGCGTCCTCGGGATTGCCGTAGCTGATCGAGATCACATCCGGAGCGTTGGTAGTGTCAGTTACAGCCGTCGTGATCGCGTCCACCCAGCCCTGCTCGGTGAACTCGGTGAAGTACACGACGATGCTCGCCCCGGTTGCAAGTGACCCGACGATCGAGAGATCGAGGTAGATCTCGGGGCTCGAGTCGTTCGGGTCAGATCCGTCACCGGGGTCGTTGCCGGGTCCTTGCACGGTGACGTCGGTGATCTCCGGCGTTGATGACATGCCTAGATCGGTGGTGAAGTAGTCATTCAGCACGGTTGGGTCGTAACCACCGGGTGACGAGGCTTCGCCGCCGAGCGATCCATTGAACGCGAGCACTGCGACCGTGTGACCGGTTGCGTGCGCCTGCGGGAGGTCGTACAGCGAAGCGACCTGCGGCGGCAGGTAGGTGTTCGCAGGCTGGGCTTGGCCGGCATCGTGACGGTGACCGTGCCGGCGCTGAGCGATGTAATGCCGGACCTGTTGCCCGAGCGCGTGCCTGGGCGAGCGCCGGAACGAGCGGCCGATCTGGCGCGTATCGAGGCCGAACACCCCGGTGACGATGCCGTTCAGCTCCTCGGGGAGCTGGACGGGGCCGTCGTGGCCCCGGTAGCTCGGTGTCGGCGCATCCGCCTTGCTGTAGATGTGGAGCTCGACTCCGAAGGCGGCGCTGATCGCCGCTGCGCTGCCGCCGAGCTTGATGCTCCGGCCCGCCTGGTTGACCCGGATCACGTCGAGCTGATCGGCTGCGGCGAACGCGCGGACCGCCTCGATGTCGGCGTCCGACGCGCCGTACACGCCGGCGGCTTGCGCCGCTGTCAGGTAGCGGCGCTGCGTCGGGGGTTTGGTGGCCTCGGCTGCGACGTCGAACGGGCGCGTCGCGTCCGGGTTGCTGCGCAGGTACACCGTCACCTCGACGCGCTCGCCGGCGACGACCGGGCCGGCATCCACGGCTCCCTCCTGCCGTCCGTGCTCGCTTCCCTCGAGACTGAAGCGCCCGCTCATGATCGTGCCTCCTCGGACGCCTTGCTCGGATCGGCCGCGATCGGCCCGAGGTTCGGTGAAC
>Ga0302178_10001470_pt1 | contig 19901 bp, 14 predicted proteins | sample I_Palsa_E1_3_FD_198790 | JGI IMG/M metagenome (GOLD analysis project Ga0302178, IMG submission 198790) | Peat permafrost microbial communities from Stordalen Mire near Abisko, Sweden - I_Palsa_E1_3 | ecosystem: Environmental > Terrestrial > Soil > Palsa > Peat permafrost | place: Sweden... | reverse complement strand
TTGGCCTGCAGTCCCCGAACGCCGGCAGCGTGCTGGTCGCCGGCAAGCCGCGCTCGCGTCGCAACCCGATGATCGGCTACGTACCGCAGAAGTTCGAGCTCGACGCCGACATGCCACTGCGGGCGCGCGACCTTGTTGCGCTGGGGATCGACGCTCACCGCTACGGCGTGCCGCGACCATCGCGCGCGCGACGCGAGCGCGTGAGCGCCATGCTGCGCGCCGTCGACGCCGAGAGCTTTGCCGACGCGCGGATCGGCGAGCTCTCGGGCGGTGAGCAGCAGCGCGTGCTGATCGCCCACGCGCTGATCCAGCAGCCGCAGCTGCTGCTGCTCGACGAGCCGCTGGCGAACCTCGACCTGCGCAGCGAGCAGGAGGTCGTCGCGCTGCTACACCGGCTCGCGCGCGAGCAGCAGATCGCGGTGCTGATCTCGGCCCACGACGTCAACCCGCTGCTGCCGGTGATGGATCGCGTCGTCTACCTGGCCGGCGGCCGCGCCGCGGTCGGCACGACCGACGAGGTGGTTCGCGCGGACGTGCTGAGCAAGCTCTACGGCCATCACGTCGACGTGCTGCGGATCCACGGACGCGTGATCGTGGTGGCCGGCCCGGGCGGTGAGCACGGCGCGGACCTGACGCTGGCCCACGGCGACGAGGACGCCAGCCTGGAGCTGGAAGGGTGAGCGGAGTGCTGCGGGCGGTCGTCGAGCCGGGCTTCTTCAGCTCCGGCCCGGTCCAGGTTGCGCTCGCAGTGAGCGCCGCCGTCGCGCTGCTGACGAGCACGCTCGGGGTGTTCACGGTGATTCGCGGCCAGTCCTTCGCCGGCCACTCGCTCGCCGATATCGGGGCGACGGGCGGCTCGGGCGCCTTTCTAATCGGCGCGGGCCCGCTCTGGGGGTTCATGGTGATCTCGATCGCCGCGGCCGGCGCGATGCAGGCGGTCGGCGTCGAGCGCCAACGCGGCCGGGATGTCGCGACCGGCGTCGTGCTCGGCGCGAGCCTCGGACTGGCCGCGCTGTTCCTGTATTGGGACAGCACGCTCCACAATTCGAGCGGCGAGACGTACACGATCCTGTTCGGATCGATGCTTGCGATCAGCCCCGCGACCGTGCCTGCCGTGCTCGGACTGGGCGCGGTGGCGCTTGGCGTCGTCGCCATCATCTACCGACCGCTGCTGCTGAGCTCGGTCAACGCCGAGCTCGCGGCCGCTCGTGGCGTGCCGGTACGGCTGGTCGGCGCGGCCTACCTGCTTGCGCTGGCCGCTGCCGTCGCGCTGTCGTGCCTGGCGATCGGAGCGATCCTCAGTACCGCACTGCTGATCGGGCCGGCTGCCGCTGCGCTACAACTGACCAAGCGGCCGTGGCGGGCAATCGTCGGCGCCAGCGTGATCGCGCTGGCCGCCAGCTGGCTGGGCGTCCTGCTCTCCTATGACAGCTACTACTGGCCGCCGCGGGGCCACAGCTGGCCGGTGAGCTTCTTCATCGTCACGCTCGTCTTCGCGTGCTACCTGGCGGCGCGGCTGGTCGGCAGCCGCGGGCGCAGGCGTTAGCGGCCCGCATGTTCTCCGGCTTCATGGTCAATACCTGGATCGTCGCGAGCATCGTCGCGGTGGTGGGCGGCCTCGTCGGTTTCTTCGTCGTGCTGCGCGGCTCGGCGTTCGTCGCCCACGCCCTGCCCAACGGCTCGTTCGCCGGCGCGGCCGGCGCCGGCCTGGTGGGAATCAACGTGCTCATCGGCCTCGGTGCGTTCGCGCTGCTCGGCGCGCTCGGGATCGGCTGGATCGGCCGGCGCGACCGCCCCGACGTCGCGACAGCGCTGACGCTGGTCCTGATGCTCGGCCTCGGGGCGCTGTTCGTGAGCCTCAGCGTCGAGTACGCACCGGCGACCTACTCGCTGCTGTTCGGCGAGGTGCTCGGGGTGAGCACGAGTCAGCTGCTGCCAACCGCGGGACTGGCGCTGGCGTGCGTGCTCGTGCTCGCGCTGCTCTACCGGCCGCTGATGCTCTCCTCGGTGCTCGTCGAGGTGGCCGAGACTCACGGGATCCGCGCGGCGCGGATCGAGCTGCTGTTCTTGGTGTGCGTCGCGCTTGCAACGACGATGACCGTGCCCGTCGTCGGCACGACGTTGATCTTCAGCCTGATGATCGGGGCGCCCGCGGCGGCGCGCTCGTTCGTGCGTCGGCCCGGGGCGGCGCTCGGCCTGTCGGTGGCGATCGCCCTCGCGACGGTTTGGGTGGCAATCGCCGCGGCCTACGACCTCAACCTGCCGGTCGGCTTCTTCGTCGGCGTCCTGAGCGCCTGCTCCTACGCCGCGGGGCGCGCCTGGGTCGCCTGGAGACGGCGGGCGAGCGCCGTACGGTGAGCGCCGCGCACGCGGGCAGCCAGAGGCGCCGATCTGCAAGGCTGCCAGCGATGCAGGAAATACCTCAATCGACCCTCCCCGCCGCCGCGGATGTGATGGCGCGAATCAGTGGCGAGAACTTCGCTGTCGCACCAAGATGGCTGCCCGTTCCCGCGCGCTCGCACCTGCTGGCGATCTACGGCTTCGCCCGGCTGACCGACGAGCTCGGTGACGCCGTGCCCGGCGACCGGCTCGCGGCGCTCGAGTGGCTCGAAGGCCAACTCGACCTGGCCTACCGGGGCGAGCCCGAGCACGCGCTGATGATCGAGCTCGCCGCGACAATCGCCGCCTGCGCGCTCCCGCGAGCGCCGTTCCAGCGCCTGATCGACGCGAACCGCACCGACCAGGTCGTCCAGAGCTACGAGCGCTGGAGCGATCTGATGGACTACTGCGCGCTGTCGGCGAACCCGGTCGGCGAGTTGGTGCTCGGCATATTCGGGGCCGCGACGCCCGAGCGGATCAGCCAATCCGACGCCGTCTGCAGCGCGCTTCAGGTGATCGAGCACTGCCAGGACATCCGCGAGGATCTCGCCCGCGGGCGCGTCTACCTGCCGCTCGAGGACCTCGCCCGCTTCGGCTGCACGCTCGATGACATCGAGGCGGAGCACACCTCGGACGCGCTGCGCGCCGTCCTGCGCCTCGAAGGCACGCGCGCGAGCAGGATGCTCGAGCAGGGCCGCGAGCTGGTCGGCTCGCTGCACGGGACCGCCCGGCTCGCAGTCGCCGGCTATGTCGGCGGCGGCAGGGCGGCACTGAGCGCGCTGGCCCGCGCGGACTTCGAAGTGCTGGCGCTCAGCCCGCGGCCGTCGCTGCGGCGCAAGATCGGCTCGGTCCTCCGCGCCCTCGACTCGGCGGCGACGTGAGCACCACGACGAGCGTCTCGCCGGCCGACCGGACAGCGGCAGTGCGGCACTGCGCTGCGGTGACGCGCCGTGAGGCCGCGAACTTCTATTACGGCATCCGACTGCTGCCACGGCCGAAGTTCGAGGCGCTGTGTGCGATCTATGCGCTGGCGCGAGCGGTCGACGACATCGGGGATGGGTCGCTCGGTAACGCGGCGAAGCTCGCGCAGCTCGACGGGGCGCGAGCTTCGGTCGAGCAGATGGACAGCTCCGGCGGCGATCTCGTGATCGTCGCGCTGGCCAGCGCGGAGGAGCGCTTTCCGCTGCCACGTGATGCGTTCCTCGATCTGATCGACGGCGTGCGGATGGATGTCGCCGGCACCGAGTACGAGACCTTCGAGGAGCTTGTCGTCTACTGCAGGCGTGTCGCCGGCTCGATCGGGCGGCTCTGCCTGGCGGTCTTCGGCAGCGCCGAACAAACGGCCTCCGGCCTGGCGGACGACCTCGGCGTGGCGCTGCAGCTGACGAACATCCTGCGCGACGTGCGCGAGGACGCGCTCAACGGACGCGTCTACCTGCCGGCCGCGGACCGACGGCGATTCGCGTGGCCGGCGAGCGACGGCGGCAACGCGGCAGCGATCGCAGCCGTCGACGCCAGCGAATCGGGCTCGATCGTCGAGCTGGTCCACTTCTGGGCCGCGCGCAATCGCGAATGGTACGCGCGCGGCAACCGCCTGATCGAGCTGCTCGACCGCCGTAGCGGCGCCTGCGCGCTCGCGATGAGCCGGATCTACGAAGGTCTGCTCGAGCGGATCGATGCCCGGCCCGAGCGGATCCTCGAGGGACGCGTCAGCCTGCCCGCGAGCGCAAAGACCCGCGTCGCGCTACGCAGCCTGCTCTGGCGCGGGACGTGAGCGGTCCGCGCGTAGCGATCATCGGCGGGGGCGTCGCCGGCATCACCGCGGCGCTCGACTGCGCCGATCGCGGCGCCAGCGTCACACTGCTCGAAGTCCGCCCAAGGCTCGGCGGGGCCGCATACTCGTTCGAGCGCGACGGGCTGACGCTCGACAACGGCCAGCACGTCTTCCTGCGCTGCTGCAGCGAGTACCGCGCGCTGCTCGAGCGGATCGGCGGAGCCGGCGGCGTCGAACTGCAACAGCGGCTCGAGATTCCGGTGCTCGCTCCCGGGCAGCCGCCGGCGCTACTGCGCCGGAGCAGCCTGCCGGCGCCGGCGCACCTGACGGGCGCGCTGCTGCGCTACCGCCACCTCTCGTTGCGCGAGCGCCTCGCGGTGGCGCGCGCCGCCCTCGCGATCGGGCGGGTCGACCCGGCGGCCGACGACGAGACGCTCGGGGCGTGGCTCGAGCGTCACGGGCAGAGCGAGCGCGCAATCGCGAATCTGTGGGACCTGATCGCGCTGCCGACGCTCAACCTGCCCGCGGCGGACGCGGCGCTCGGGCTCGGCGCGTTCGTCTTCCAGGAGGGCCTGCTGAGCAGCGCCGGTGCGGGCGATATCGGGATTCACCGCGCGCCGCTGAGCGAGATCATCGGGGAACCGGCGATCGAGGCCCTGGCGGGCGCTGGGGTCGAGGTGCGTCTGCGCTGGCGCGCAAAGGCGGTCGAGCAGCGCCAAAGCCGCTTCGCGGTGCAGAGCGAGAGCGATGAGCTGGATGCCGACGCGGTGATCGTCGCGGTGCCCCACACGCGCGCCGCCGCGCTGGTACCCGCGGCGCTCGAGCAGACAACCGGCTGGGCGCAGGCACTCGGGACCTCGCCGATCATCAACGTCCATGTCGTCTACGACCGTCGCGTGCTCGATCATCAGTTCGCTGCCGGTGTCGATTCGCCAGTGCAGTACGTCTTCGACCGGACGCCGCCGGCCTGGAACGACGCCCGCCAGTACGTCGCGATCTCGCTCTCGGCGGCCTACGCGGAGAGCCGGATGCGCCCGGACGAACTGCGCGAGCGCTACCTGCCGGCACTGGCCGAGCTGCTGCCGCGGGCGGCCGGCGCGGAGGTGCTGCGCTTCGCGCTGACACGCGAGCATGCAGCGACGTTCCGCGCCGCGCCGGGAACGCGCGCACTGCGACCGGCGGCGGCGACCACGCTGCCGGGCTTCGCACTGGCCGGCGCCTGGACCGCGACCGGCTGGCCGGCGACGCTCGAGGGTGCGGCCCGCAGCGGACACGCCGCCGCCAACGTGGTGCTGGACGCCGGCTAGAAGCGTCCGCCGAGGGCTACATGTCGTCGGTCGGCGCCGCCGGGATCGCGGCGCGCGCGGTGTCGGCGTCGAGGCCGCTGGCCTGGAGAAGGTCGACGGCGGTGGCTCGGACCTGGCCGATGATCATGCTTGTGCGCAGGTCGTGCTGCACTGCGAGCACAGCGGTTGCCTGCTCGCTCGCCGAGACGGCCAGCGCGTACGTCTCACCGGCCTCCCCGGAGCCGACGAGCTGGTGGGCGAGCGCGTCGACGGTCGCGGCGAGCGTTTCGAGCGACTTCGCGAGATCGGGCGGCACCGCGACATGCGTGCGTAGGGCAGCGGCGACGGCGCGAAGCAGGACGCGAGCGTTGCGGACGGCGTAGTCGACGTGGCGGACGGCGTCGCCGAAGGGCTCGAGCTTGCCGAGCACCCGGCGCCGCACGGGCGAGAGCGCGGCCGCCTCCTGGGCCATGCCGAGCGCCTCAAACAGCGCCATGATGCTGTCGTCGAGTCCGCGCAGGCGATCGAGCGACTGGCGGGAGAGCTCCGACTTCTGATCGGTCAGCGCTTGCGCTGCCTCGCGCAGGGCGAGGGCGAGCTGGTCGAGCGTACGCACCACCGTGTCGCCGAGCAGGCTGGTCGGGTTGCGCACGAACAGCAGCTGGCTGATGAGGACCGAGACCCCGCCGCCGATCAGCGCGTCGAAGAACCGATCCGGGCCATCACCGAGCGCCGCGCTGGGCAGCGTCATCACGAGCACGGCGGAGATCGCGGCCTGGTTGACGAGGACGGCGCTGCGGTCGACGAGCAGCGCAGCGACGATCGTCAGCGCGATGATCCCGCCGATCTGGACTGGCCCGAGGCCGACCGCCGAGCGCAGCAGGAAGGCGACGCCGATGCCGATCGCGACCCCGATCGAGACCTCGGCCGAACGGCGCAGCGGCTGGCCACGGGCGAGGCCGATCGAGATGACCGCGGCGGCGGGGGCGAAGAACGGATCGGGCGCGCCGACGATCAGGCGCGCAAGCCACCAGGCCAGACCGGCCGCCACGCCGGATTGGATGATTGCGCGCCAGGCGAGCCGTACGCGCGCGACACGGAGGCGAAGCGATGCGTGGGCGGTCTCGGCAACAGGCGTGAGGCGCGTCAGCAGCTGCGCGCCGTCGAGGCCGTTGTCAGTCATCGAGCGGCGGGCCGAGGCTCATCGCACTGAAGTTTGGGCGCGCGGCGGACGGAGCGCCCTCAATCGTCGTCGGCACGGCTGCGCTCGAGGTAGCCGCGGCACGCACTGACCGGCAAGCGTGGATAGCGCGCGAACAGCTGGGGCTCGAGCTTCGAGCGCTCGCAGAGTGAGAACAGCGAGCCGCGCGTGTTCGGGACGAGCCGCTGGTAGGTGCACGCGTTGCACAGCCCAGCGTGCGGGACATCGTGCCGCTGGCCGTCGCGGGCGCCGATCACCGACAAAACTATACTTTGTGAAGTGCGTACATTTGGCCGGCTGCTCAGCTTTCTGAGCCCTTATCGCAAGGGTGTGATCGTCTCGTGCGTGCTCGCCGGACTGGCGATGCTGGTGACGGTCGCGATCCCGGAGCTGAGCGGCGCCGCGGTGAACGCAGTCCAAGACGGCCACCACCGCGGCGAGCTGCTCAGCTACGCACTGATCATCGCCGGCGCCGGACTGGTCCGTCTGGGACTGTCGGCGAGCCGGCGCCTGGTCGCCGGCCGAGTCTCGCTCGGCGTCGAGTACGACCTGCGCAACGGGCTCTTCGCGCAGCTCCAAGCGCTCGAGCTTGCGTTCTTCGACCGCCAGCAGACCGGCCAGCTGATGTCGCGCGTGACGGTCGACCTCCAGGCCGTGCGCTTCTTCCTCGGCTATGGCCTGATCTTCGTGATGCAGTCGGCGCTGACGATCACGCTCGCAGCGATCGCAATGCTGATCGTCCAACCGGAGCTCGCGCTGATCGCGCTGTTGCCGGTCCCGCTGGTCGTCTACTCGACCTATCGCTACAGCCGCCGCGCACGACCAGCGCTCGAGGAGGTCCAGCAACGGATCGCCGAGCTGACGGCCGACGTCCAGGAGAACATCGCCGGCGTTCGCGTCGTCAAGGCGTTCGCGCGCGAAGCGCACCAGCGCGCCCGCTTCGAGCGCAGCGTCACGCGGGTCTTCCAGCAGTCGATGCTCGAAGCGCGGCTGCAGACTCGCTACAACCCGCTGATCGGCTTCCTGCCGCAGCTCGGGCTCGCGGCCGTCCTGCTAGTCGGCGGCTATCAGGTGATCCACCACGAGCTGAACATCGGCCAGTTCACGGCGTTCTACCTCTACCTGCTGATGCTGCTGAGCCCGATGCAGACGCTCGGCGTCTCGCTGACGATGGCCCAACGAGCGACCGCCTCGGGCGCACGGATCTTCCAGATCCTCGACCGGGCGCCACGGATCACGACACCGGCCGACGCGCCGCCGCTGCCGGCCGGCAATGGCCACGTGCGCTTCGAGGGCGTGTCGATGCGCTACGCCGGCGCGAGCACGGATGCGCTGCGCGCGATCGATCTCGATGTGCCAGCCGGCGAGACGCTGGCCGTGGTCGGAGCGACGGGCTCGGGCAAGACGACCCTGGTCGCGTTGATCGCCCGGCTGTATGACCCGACCGCCGGGCGCATCCTGATCGACGGAGCCGATGTCAGCGGCGTCGAGGTCGGCTCGCTGCGCCGAGCGATCGCGATCACCGGCGACGATCCGTTCCTGTTCTCCAGCAGCGTGCACGCCAACATCGCCTACGCGCGACCGCAGGCGACACGCGCCGAGGTCGAGGCCGCCGGCCGGCGCGCCCAGGCCGACGAGTTCATCCGGAAGCTGCCCGATGGCTACGACACCCTGATCGGCGAACGCGGCCTGACCGTCTCGGGCGGTCAGCGCCAGCGCCTGGCGATCGCACGCGCGATCCTCGCCGACCCGCGGGTGCTGATCCTCGACGACGCCACCTCGTCGGTCGACGCAAGCACCGAACGTGAGATCAAGCTGGCGCTCGCCGAGGTGATGGCGGGGCGCACCACGTTCATCATCGCCCACCGCCTTTCGTCGATCGCCCTCGCCGACGAGGTCGTGATCCTCGAGCACGGCGAGATCGCCGCGCAGGGCAGCCACGAATACCTGCTCGAGGTCTCCGAGCTCTATCGCGAGACCGTCGAGCGCGGCCAGCTGGCAGGCGATGTCACGGCGCGGCGCGGTCGCGGCGCGCCGAAGGCGGTCGGGCGATGAGCGCGCCGACGCGGACGAGCGAGATCGTGCGGCGGCTGCGGGGAACGCGCGGGCGCGGGCGGAGGCTACGGGGCCTCGGCGCGCTGCTGGCGCCGTACCGCCTGCGAGTGGCGGCAATGATCTTCGCTCTGGTCGCAGGCACAGCCGCATCGCTCGCGCCGGCACCGCTCGTGGCCTACGCGATCGACGACGGGATCGAGAAGCACGACATGGGCCTGGTCGTGCTCGTCGTCGCGGGCTTCGTCGTCGCGGCGATCGTCGTCTGGGCGATGACGGCCGCGCAGACGTTCCTCGTCGAGTGGGTGGGCCAGCGTGCACTCGCCGACCTGCGCCTCGCGATATTCGCTCATCTGCAGCTGCTGCCGGTCAGCTTCTACGAGAACCGGCCGACCGGCGTCCTGATCTCGCGGATGACGAACGACGTCGAGGCGCTCGACAGCCTCGTGACCGACAGCGTCGTGACGCTCTTCCAGGGCAGCCTGACACTGATCGGGACGCTCGTGATCCTGCTGTTCCTGGACGCCCGGCTGGCCCTGATCACGTTCATCATGCTGCCGCTGATCTTCGCTGCGTCGATCGTCTTCCGGCTCGCCTCGTCGGGCGCCTACGCCCGCACGCGCGAGACGATCGGCGCGATCACCGGCTACCTGCAGGAATCGCTTTCGGGGGTGAGGATCGTCCGCAGCTTCGCGCAGGAGGATCGCCACAGGCTCGAGTTCGCCGAGCTCAACGAGCGCAACCGCGCGGTGAACATGAGAACCGTCAATCTGAACGCCGCGTACTTCCCAGCGATCGAGTTCGTATCGGCCGTCGCGATCGTCGTCGTGTTGCTCTATGGCGGCGACCAGGTACTGAACGGCCACCTCGAGGTCGGGGTTCTCGTCGGCTTCCTGGCGGCGCTCAACAACTTCTTCAACCCGATCACGCAGCTGTCGCAGCTGTACACGACCTATCAGGCCGGGATGGCGGCACTCGACAAGATCTTCGACCTGCTCGACGAGCAGCCGAGCATGACCGAGCGGGCAAACGCGACCAAGCTGACGCAGCTACGGGGCGAGCTGCGCTTCGAGCACGTGAGCTTCGCCTACCCGAAGCGGCGGGGCGACAGCCACGACGACGCGCCGGTTCTGGTGCTCGATGACATCGACCTCGTCGTCGCGCCGGGCGAGACCGTGGCGCTGGTCGGCGCGACCGGAGCCGGCAAGTCGACGCTCGCCAAGCTCGTGGCGCGGTTCTATGACGTCACCGCGGGACGGCTCCTGATCGACGGCCACGATGTGCGCGACGTGAGCTACCAGTCGCTGCGCTCGCAGCTCGGAATCGTGCCGCAGGAGGCCTTCCTGTTCGCCGGGACGATCCGCTGGAACATCGCCTTCGGGCGCCCCGATGCGAGCGATGAGGAGATCGAAGCCGCCGCGCGAGCCGTCGGGGCGCACGAGTTCATCAGCGAGCTGCCCGACGGATACGCGACCGAGGTCGGTGAGCGCGGCGTGCAGCTGTCCGCGGGCCAGCGCCAGCTCGTCTCGTTCGCGCGAGCGCTCGTCGCCGATCCACGGATCCTCGTCCTCGACGAGGCCACATCCAACGTCGACCTGCGCACCGAGCGGAGGATCGAACAGGGCCTGCGCCGGCTGCTCGCCGGACGGACCGCGATCGTGATCGCCCACCGCCTGTCGACGATCAAGGGCTCGAGCCGGATCATCGTGCTCGCCGGCGGGCGGATCGTCGAACAGGGCACGCACGAGGAGCTGCTCGCCGGCGGCGGCGTCTACGCCGACCTCTACCGTGACTGGGCGGAAGGCGCCGCGGCGGCCTGAGGGGCCGTGGATTCGTGGACCTCAATCGAGAGCCGCGGCGGCCGATCTATAATCGGGCCGGTCAGCGGCGCGCCCCGACCGGCGCCGCAGACGCATTGCGGGATGGTGTAATCGGCAACACGTCTGCCTCTGGAGCAGAAATTTGGGGTTCGAGTCCCTGTCCCGCAGTTCGCAAGAAAAGGCCCGTTGTGCGGGCCTTTTTGTTGAGTTAGGACTGATCGCCTGCCTTGTCGCCGCCCGCTACATCCAAACCGGCGTGGAGCAGGTCCAGCCGCAACGACCCGCCCACGCGACGACGCGCTGAGAAGGCGACGGGCCTCGGCTTACGCGGCCGCGCGTGTGGCGCGCCTTACCGCCCGCGCGAGCCTGCGGGTCGCTAACCCGTCGTCATTCCGGCGCCGCTCAGCGCTGGCCGCGAGGACGTGCGCATACGCGTCAGTACGCGGCTTGAGACCGGCGTCACGTCCGGGTGGATCCCGCCGTTGGCTTCGGTCGCGGCCCGCCACGCCTGCGCGCGCCGCGCGGACTCGTCCGCGGCGTCGAGCTCGAGGCAGTCCATGCGGTCCGCGTTGATGTCGATGGTGATCGTGTCGCCGTCCTCGATCAGCGCGATCGGGCCGCCAAGGAACGCCTCCGGCGCGACGTGGCCGATCACGAGCCCGACCGACCCGCCCGAGAAGCGCGCGTCCGTCATCAGTGCGATCGTGATGTTGCGCTGGCGGCACAGTGCGGTGATCCGCGACGTGGGATCGAGCAGTTCCGGCATGCCGGGGGCCCCTCGCGGGCCCTCGTAGCGGATCACGACCATGTCGTGATCGGCGAACGAGTCGGGGTCCTGCTCGAGCGCCTCTATCAGCTGGCGCTCGCTGTTGAAGACGCGCGCCCGGCCTCGAAAGACACCGTCTTGGAGCCCGCCCTCGACGCCGGCGATCTTCAGCACCGCGCCGCCGTCGGGTGCCAGGTTTCCGTGGAGGAGCCGGAGGCCCCCGGTGTCCTTGTACGGCTTGGCGACTGGGTGGATCACCTCGCCGACGGGCGCCGGCGGATCGAGGCGGCGGACCTGTTCGGCAAGAGTCTCGCCGGTGCAGGTGAGCGCGTCGCCGTCAAGCAGGCCGGCCTGGAGCAGTTCTTTGACGATCACCTGCAGACCACCCTTGGCGTCGATGTCGACCATCGAGTAGAAGCCGAACGGGCGCATGTTGACGAGCACCGGCAGTCGGCGTGAGAGCGCGTTGAACTCGCTCTGGCTGAGCACGTCGTCCCAGAGGTCGAACCCGGCGGCGCGCGCGATCTCGACGCTGTGAAGCACGACGTTGGTTGATCCGCCCATCGCGATCGTGACCGTGAGGGCGTTGCGCAGCGACTCCGGTGTGACGATGTCGCGCGGGGTGATCCCGGCATCGGTCATCGCGACGAGGCAGTCGATCAGCTGGTCCGGGAACTCCTGCAGGCGGCGAGGGTCGTCGGACGCCGGCGCAACCATTTGCAGAGGCTCCATGCCGAGCACGGCGATGAAGGTCTGCATCGTGTTGTAGGTGAACATGCCGCCGCAGCTGCCCTGGCCCGGGCAGGCATGCAACGCGATGCGCGTGCGGGTCGCGGGGTCCGGGTCGCCAGCGAACTGGAAGCCCGTGACGATGTCGATCCGCTCGCCGGTCTGCGGATCGCTGCCGGGCCTGATCGATCCGTCGGACAGCAGCACGGCGGGCGCGTTGTGCTCGAGGATCGCCGCGAGCGTGCCGACCGGCGGCTTGTCGCACGCGACGACCGCGATCAACCCGGCGATGGTGTTGGCGTTCAGGTGCAGGTCGATGCTCTCGTTGACGAGCTCGCGACCGATCAACGAGAAGCGCATGCCGGGGGTCCCGTTGAGCTGCCCGTCGGAGACACCGATCGTGTATGCCGGCGCGATCAGTCGTACCGCCAGTTCGTCGCTGCGTACGCGCTCCGACAGGGCGGCTTGGATGGCGGCGACCTTCTCCTGCACGCCGAGGTAGCACTGGCTGTCGCCGAGACTGCCCGTGACTCCCCAGACCGGGTCGTGGATCTTCGCCACGTCCTCGCCGAGGAAGCGTGCGGTGCCGACCAGCTGGACGTCGCGGCCGGGGTTCGCGGACTGGAAGGCGTTGCCGCTCAAGGCCGAGCATTGTAGGCGGCGGAGGCTAGGCGGCCCTCGTGCCCCGTTCATAGCCGGATCGGGATCCAAGCGGGCACCACCTGTGAAGCGGGGGGCGCGTTTGCGCTCCTCGCCGGCAGCGGGAGCACTAGTTGGCTGCGATACACCCGCAACCGCGTTGTTTTTGCTGCGTTTACGGCGACGGTTGGATGTGCTGGTTTGCCAGCGTGAGGAACTGTTCTAGCTCGCGGTGGGATGCCAAGGCGCGTGCGGGCAGGATGTAGAACGTGCGGCGCCTGGTGATCAACAGGCAGAGTCCGTTCAACCGGTGCAGGGCAGTGATCTGCGACCACGTCGTGTTCTCAGCCTGGGCCGCGTCCTCGATTGTTAGCGACTCGTCAGAGAAGCGATACGTCAATTCCGTCGCCGCCGTTGCCCGCTTGCGGCCGCGCCCGACAGCCGCTGGCCCGTCCCAAGGCGGCGCGGGGCCGTGAGGCTGTATCCACCGCGAGCAGTGTTCTCCGATGTGCCGGTGCGCTATGTTGTGCCGGATCAGATGGAGTCCTGAGGTGAGGGCTGCTAGAAGGTTTAGCTTCCTCCGAACCGCCCACTATGTACAAGGGCTGATGGCTTCTTTCGCGAATTCACTCGTACGCGAGAGGAGCTTTGAAGCGTCGTGCCGATCCTTCCCGACTGGGCCGTACAGGTTCTCCAGGTCGTAACGATCCTGTCGCTGGCGCCGTTGGTCAGCGGGATCATCGCGCGCGCCGAGGCGGTCATCCAGCAGCGCAAGGGGCCGCGGATCCTGCAGCCCTACTACGACATCTTCAAGCTGCTGCGCAAGCAGACGGTGCTGCCAGAGCCGGCAGGGGTCGTCTTTCGTGCCGCGCCGTATGTCAGCTTCGCTGCGTACGCGACGATCCCGCTGCTGATACCGGCGTTGACGACGTTCCCGCTGCCGCTCGGCTACATGGCCGACTTCTTCGGCGTCGGGCTGATCCTCGCGCTCGCGAGCTTCTCCGTTTCGATCGCGGCGATCGACAGCGGTAGCCCGTACGCGCAGCTCGGCTCGAGCCGGCTGCGCTCGTTCGGGGCGTTCAACGAGCCGACGGTGATCTTCGTCACGTTCGTGCTCGCGTTGACTACGCACACCGACCTGCCGTATGCGTTCAACGCCGCGATCCGCTCCAGTGCGGTCGAGGTCGTACGACCGAGCCACCTGTTGATGATCGCCGCGTTCTTCATGCTGGTGTTGAACGAGACCGGGCGGATCCCGGTCGAGAACCACGGCGGCACGCTCGAGTTCGGCCAGATCGAGGAGGGCCGGGTCGCCGAGCATTCAGGGCCGGGCCTGGCGTTCCTGCGCTGGGGCTCGAGCGTCAAGCAGCTGCTGCTGTTCACGATTTTCATGAACGTGCTCGTCGTTCCGTGGGGCCTGGCGGGCAGCGGGCGTCTCGGCGTCGTCCTGCTGGCGATCGGTCTGCTGTTCGTGAAGGCGCTCGGCGTCGGCTCGGTCGTGGTGGTGATCGAGTCGAGCTTTGCCAAGCTGCGGCTCTACAAGATCCCCGAGTTCACGGTGGCGAGCTTCATGCTCGCTGTGCTCGCGGTAGTGATCTTCCTGTTCGAGCCGGCGTTCGGCGACGTCCACCTGAGCGTCTTTGGTGCGGCCGCGACCTGTTCGGCGGTCGTGGTGTTGCTGCTCGAGCTTTACATGTTGCGCTCGCAGGAGGTTTGGGAGCAGCTGCACCTTTACGCGCTCGCCTCGACGGTGGTCGCGATCCTTGCGTTCATCACTGCAGCGACCGGGCACGGTGGCGCGTCGCTCTACGTGCTTGGCGCGGTGACGATCGGCTTGAAGGCGCTGCTGTTCCCGCAGGGGATCCGCTTCGTGCTGCGGCGGCTGGACATCGAGCCGCGGGTGCCGTCGCTGATCGGTGTGCCGAGCGCGATCCTGCTCGCTGTCCTGCTGTGTTCGCTCGCGTTCATCGTGCTGCGCCCGGTTCACATCGGCGCCGAGTCACCGCTGCCGCTGTCGGCGCTTCCGCTGGCGGTCGGTGGTGTGCTCGTCGCGTTTCTCTTGATGGTGTTGCGCCCCTACGCGCCGTCGCAGCTGCTGGGCTTCCTCGCGCTCGAGAACGCTGTGTCGGTCGCGAGCCTGATTATCGCCCCGGGGCTGCCGATCATCCTCGCGCTGCTGTTGCTGTTCGATGTGCTGATCGGAGTGGTGGTGTTCGTCGTGCTCGTGCAGTACCTCGCAGTCGAGCGGACTGCTGTGCATACCGATTCGCTGAACAGGCTGACCGGATGAGTTGGGCGCTCTATGCGATCCTCGCTGTGCCGCTGGTGGCGACGCTGCTGACTCTGTTCGACGGCTGGCGGCTCGCGCGTGGGGCGACGCTCGTGTCCGGCATTGTCTCGCTGGCGCTGGCGATCGTGATCGCGATCACTGTCGAGCACGGCCGTGTCGTGTACGCGGCGGGCGGCTGGTTGCGCGTCGACTCGCTCGGCGCGGTGTTCCTGCTCGCGACCGGACTGCTGTACGCGATGGCCGGGGTGTTCTCGATCGGCTACCTCGGCGTCGAGCAGGACCGGGCTGGCTTCCCGGGCTTTGCCAAGCGGTACTTCGCGCTGCTGAACCTGTTCGGCTGGTCGATGCTGCTTGTGCCGCTCGCATCGGATTTCGGGACGTTGTGGGTCGCGGTCGAGTTGACGACGATCGTCTCGGCGCTGCTCGTCGCGATCGACCGCACCGACGCCGCACTCGAGGCGTCGTGGAAGTACATCCTGATCGCCTCCAGTGGCCTCGGCATCGCGTTGCTGTCGATCATCGTCCTCTACGCGGCCGGCACGCACGTCTTGGGCACCGCCTACGTGCCGCGGTTCGAGCGCTTCCTGGCCCACGCTCACGGCATCTCACCCGACGCGGTCCGGCTCGCATTCGTGCTGGCGCTCGTCGGCTTCGGCACGAAGGTCGGGTTCGTTCCGATGCACAGCTGGCTGCCGGACGCGCACAGCGAAGCGCCGGCCCCAGTCTCGGCGATGCTGTCAGGATCGCTGCTCGCCGGCGCCCTGTACGCGATCCTGCGCCTGTTTCAGGTGGCGGTCGCCAACGGCGACCGCGCGTTCGCTGAGCACTCGCTGATCGTGTTCGGCGTGATCTCGCTTGTCGCGGCGAGCTTTTTCGTGCTGCGCCAAGGCAATTTCAAGCGTCTGCTCGCGTACTCCTCGATCGAGCACATGGGGATCATCGCGATCGGTATCGGCTTCGGTGCGCCGCTCGCGATCGCCGGCGCGCTGCTGCACGTGATCACGCACGCCTCCGCCAAGGGCCTCGCTTTCCTTGGCGCCGGATCGCTGTTGCGCGGCTACGACACCAAAGAGGTCGACGGCGTGACGAACGCTGGGCGGACGATGCCCTGGACCGGGCCGATGTTTCTCGCTGCCGCGCTCGCGTTGTGCGGACTGCCGCTGTCGGGCGTCTTTCGCAGCGAGTTCGAAATCGTCGCCGGCGGGTTTGCTCACTCGCAATATGTCGGCGTGACGCTGCTGCTCGTGTTCGTCAACGTCGCGTTCTTCGGGATCATCTGGCACACCGGACGGATGGTGCTGAGCACCGCCGCCGAGACAACATCCGGCGAGCCGGAACCAGCTGCAGGCGAGCGCAGCTGGTGGATGATCGCCGGCATGCTCGGCTGCCTGTTCGTCGTCGTCGCGCTCGGCGTCCATCTCCCTGGTGATCTAGCGGCGCTACTGAACAACGCCGGGCACAGGCTGGCGGTCCCGGTATGACGAGCGCAACCAAGGAGCAGTCCGAGGTGTGGGCCGACCTGGCGGAGCGCCCCGGCGCGGTGCTGGAGCCCGGACCGAGCGGGGAGCGTCGACTCGGCGTGCCGGCGGCGGACTTCGAGCGCACCGCGCGTGCGCTGCGAGACGCTGGGGCGCGGTTCGTAACCGTCTTTGCGGCGAGCACGCCTGAGCCGGCGATCATCGCCGCTTTCGCGTTGCGTGGCGAGCTGGTCGTCGTGCGCGCGCCGAGCGGCGACACTGATCTCGCTGCCGTACTGGCGATCGGCGATTGGTGGCCGGCGGCGCGCTGGGCCGCGCAGGAGCTCACCGAACGCCAAGGACGCCGCCCGGCCAGCCGCAGCAAGAAGCGGCTCCTAACGGCGCCAGACGCCGATCTGCTCGACCGGCATGTCAGCGGGCTGGACGTTTTCACGATCCCCTACGGTCCGGTCCGCTCAGGGATTTTCGAGGCGATCCAGTTTCAGATCGAGACCGGTGGCGAGGACGTGCCGCGCGTCCAGACACGCCCGTTCTTCAAGCATCGCGGACGCGAGCAGCGCTGCGTCGGGCTGGCGCCCGACGCCTGCGTCTATGTCGCCGAGCGCGTCGCGGGCATCGCGAGCGTCGCTTACGCGAGCGCTTTCTCGCAGGCTGTCGAGCGGGCGCTCGGCGCGTCGCCGCCGCCGCGTGCGGAGCGCTGGCGCGCGGTGTACGGGGAGCTCGAGCGGATGGCGTGCCATCTCGATGTGATCGCCAAGGAGGCCGAGACGACGGCGCTGTATGTCGGTCAGGCCCGCTTCCAGATCCTCAAGGAGCGCGTCATGCGCTGGCGCGCAACGCTTACCGGCAGCCGCTTCGGACGGGGCGTGATCGTCCCGGGTGGCGTGCGCTTCGAGGGGGCGATGGACCTCGACGAGCTGCTCGGCGAGATCGACGTGTTCGAGGTCGATCTGCGTCGTGACCGCCGCCTGTTTGTCGGCACCGCGTCAATGACTGACCGACTCGTCGGATCGGGGCGCCTGCCGCGAGTGCTGGTTGAGGAGTACAGCGCGGTCGGGCCGCTCGCGCGCGGCTCGGGCCTTTCGACCGACGCCCGTCACGAGCGCCCGTACGGCGAATACAAGCGCCTTGGCCTGCAGGTAATCACCGCAAGCGAGGGCGACGCGATGGCCCGCGTCAACGTGCGCTTCGGCGAGCTCGGCGAGTCGCTGCGGCTGTTGCGCCAGTCAATCGATCAGCTGCGTCGCCAGAACGGCGAGCTACAGACGCGGCTCTCAGCAAGGGGCAGCGGTTCAGCGTTTGGCTGGGTTGAGGCGCCGCAGGGCGAGCTCGTGATCTGGGTTGAGCTGCGCGACGGACTGCTCGAGCGCGTTCACATCGCCTCGCCGTCGCTGCGCAACTGGGCGCTCTTTGACCACGCATTCCCCAAGGACGTGCTGACCGACTTCGCTTTCATCGAGCACAGCTTCGGACTGACGCCGGCGGGAGCTGATCGCTGATGCTGCGGTGGATCGCCCGCGGCCTCGGCAAGGGACGGATCACGACCCGCTATCCGCGCCGCGCGGAGACACCGCCCGCCGGCTTCCGCGGCCGGATCGAGGTGCTCGACAGCGAGGACGCGCCGGCGAAGCTCACCAGGCTCTGCCCGACCGGGGCGATCGCGATCGACAGGCAACGGCGACTGACGGTCGACCGCGGCCGCTGCATCCTCTGCGGTGCTTGCGTCCAAGCGGCCCCTGATCGCTTCGCGTTCGCCGCGCACTATGAGACCGCGACTCGCACACGATCCGCGTTGATCGTCCCCGAGGACCCTGGAGTCCCGCTCGAGCCGTTGCGCGAGACGCTGGCCGAGCAGGCTCGTGCGCTGCGCCGCTCGATCCACGTCCGCCACATCGACTGCGGCTCGGACGGCTCGGAGGAATGGGAGATCCAAGCGCTCTGGAACCCTTACTACGACATTCAGCGGCTCGGGTTCTTCCTCACCAACGCCCCGCGACACGCCGACGTCCTGCTGGCCACTGGCCCAGTCACGAGCGCGATGTGCGAGCCGCTCGAGCGCACCTGGGATGTCATGCCGCGACCGAAGGTGCTCGTCGCGGTCGGCAGCGACGCCTGCTCGGGGGGTCTCAGTGATGCCGGTGAGCTGACGGCGGGCGGCGTCGACGCGGTGCTCCCAGTCGACGTGTACGTGCCCGGCTCGCCGCCGTCACCAATCGCGATCATGCACGGGCTGCTGCTCGCGACGGGGCTGTTACAGGCGGTGGCGGCATGACGGTCCTGTTCGCGGTCGCGATGGGCCTGCTGGCGCTCGCGCCGCTGCTCGCGCTGCGCGTCGGTCGCGTCGCCGCGCTGAGCGCAGCCGCCGGCTGCGTGCTGCTCGTGATCGTCGGCATCACCGCGGCGTTGGCCGGTGCGCGACCGGTGCTCGATCTCGGTAGCTGGCTCGGGTTCGGACAGAGCGCGCTACGGGCGGACGGGCTCGCCGGCATCTTCCTCGCGCTGACCGGCCTGGTCGGCGCAGCAGTCTCGCTCTCCTACGCGGAGCTCCCGCCCAGCAACTGGCAGACCGGCTTGGGCGCCACGCTGCTGCTCTGGGTCGCGGTTGCGATCGGCACGGACAACGCGTTCCTGTTCTTTCTTGCCTGGGAGGCGATCACGGTCTGTGTCTATCTGATCGCCAGCGGCGGGCGTGATCGCGACGATCTGATCGCCGGCTACCTCACGGGCGGCCTCGCGAAGATCGGTGGCGCCGCGCTGCTCGCAGCGTTCGCCCTGCTCTACGCGCATACCCACAGCTTCTCGCTGGAAGTCTGGGCGCACGCCTCGCTGTCGGCGGGCATGCGGAGCGTGCTGTTCTCGCTGTTCCTCGCCTGCTTCGCCACGAAGGTCGGGGTGCTACCGCTGCAAGGCGGCCTACCGGCCGGGTACGGCTCCGCGCCAAGGCTCGGTGCCGCTTCGCTGTCGGTCGCGCTGTGCGCGGGCTTCTACGGACTATGGCGCTTCGAGTTCCAGATCCTCGGGCCGCTGCCGGTCTGGTGCGGCGACGCGCTGCTAATCCTCGGCGGCATCACCGCGCTGACCGGGATCGCCTACGCGCTCACGCAGGATAATCTGCGACGGTTTCTCGGCTATTCGACAGTCGAGCACGCCGGCGTCGTGCTCGTCGGGCTTGGCGTCGCACTACTCGGGCAGACCGAGCACATGCCTGTCCTCGCCGCCGCCGGCCTGCTCGCCGCGACGCTTCACGTCTGCGCGCACAACCTGTCAAAGACCCTTGCGCTGATCAGCATCGACCGGGTCGAGCAGACGACCGGTAAGCGTACGCTCGACCCGCTCGGCGGGCTCTCACGTCGACTCCCGGTGACCGCGCTCGCACTCGGCGTGTCCTCACTCACGCTCGCCGCGATCCCCCCGCTCGGCGGCTTCGTCAGCGAGTGGTTCACCTTCGAAGCGCTGCTCCAGGGTTTTCGCATGCCGACGCTTCTCT
>Ga0302178_10001466_pt1 | contig 19922 bp, 15 predicted proteins | sample I_Palsa_E1_3_FD_198790 | JGI IMG/M metagenome (GOLD analysis project Ga0302178, IMG submission 198790) | Peat permafrost microbial communities from Stordalen Mire near Abisko, Sweden - I_Palsa_E1_3 | ecosystem: Environmental > Terrestrial > Soil > Palsa > Peat permafrost | place: Sweden... | reverse complement strand
GGCAGGTAGTGGAAATAAAAATTCACACTGGCCGCCGCGCTTTTAATGCAATGTCAAGTATTTCTCGGAAAATTTTGAAAATAAATTATCTACACGCACATGATTTCCTTAACTTGGGTGGATTGGGTAGACACCCGGCGTCCTTGGGTCTTTCCGGATGATCACGTCCCGAATCCAGTTGCCGGTATTCGCTTGGATGTCCTTCTGTTCTGATCCTGGAGGAAGGTCGGATGGTGTTAGCGTTCTGATTTCGCTTTTTTTGTTCGATGCCCGCAGCCACCGTTGAAGAACATCGCCGAGTGCGGCTTTTTTCTGAGGAGATAGGCGCGGCGCATCGCTTGCGATCGCGGCAGCCCGCACCTCGGGCGCCAACACCGAGGGCGTCTGTTGCTGTTTGTTCGGCAGCGAGAACTGTTCCAGAGAAGCGGCCGTGGCAGCAACTGCTGACAGGATCGACCGCTGCATGCTTGCCAAGCCATTACGTGGTGCGAGAGCTTCCAGAGCCCCGGCAACCGGGCGCGGCGCGGAGGGTTTCGAAGAGGACGGCGCTGCGGGTGATGTCGCATCCTTGGCCGAAGGATGCTGGACCGGCGAGGCAGGTCCTGATCGATTTGTTTTCATGTGGTGCTTCCTTTTAAAACACCCCATTTAACGCATAAACTTCAGCTCCCGTCGGCAACATACGAATCACCTGGTCAACCCCCGAAGCCTCGCCGCAAAAAAGCTTGACGTCACCGGGCTTACGGCAAAATGCTCGCTAGGTGTTGCCTCGTCCGGCAATTTGCCCCATGGCAGCTAGTCATTGTCTTTGGCGACAGCAGAGCCTGAGATGTGATGGCGCGCCAGGGCGGCGGCGACAAAGCCCGACCAAGCATGAGGCGATACTCCGAGAACTTGGCGTTATTTTTTGGCCCCTTGCGTTAGCGTGCCGTCGAGCCGTTCAAATTCAGTCAATCGTGTTGCGTTGCCGCCACCGACGCCGTACACCGTGTACATAATCCCATGTGCGAGCGTTTCAGGTGGCGAGGACCATGGTGGACTCGCCGGCGTCGAACATTCGTGAATATATGCAGTCAGCTTTTCAAGCTTTTCCATCAGAAAGGCGTTCAAATTTCCTCGAAACTGGGTGTCGCTGATCGCAAGCCGTTTCGCCTCTGTCCATAGGGGAAGGTGGTTCTTGTCGTTATGTAGTTGACTACAAAATAACGCTATGCGCGCCTGCATTTCGCCGCAATTGAAATCACCGTCCAGGAAGTCACTCAAATCTCTCCGCATGGCCTCATGGTCAAGCTTTAGCACCTCAAGAAATAATTCGGACTTACTGTCGAAGTTCGAATAGAACGCGCCGCGGGTGTATCCCGCCACCACCGTGATCTTCTCGACGCTCGCTGCAGCAAATCCTTTTTCGATGAAAATAGTGTGCGCAGCGTACAACAGATGTTGGCGAGTCTGCTCTTTGCTTTGTTCGCGTGTAAGCCGCTGTCGCGTCATCACTCCTGCCTCTACATGATACAAATCACCACACCGTCGGGCTCATGCGCTGCCCGGCGGACCGTAGCGCGCGATCAAGGCCGCGCGGCGCCGTGGATCCAGGTTGACACGGCGCAGGTCGCCGATCACCTGCGGTAGCGCCAGAAGCCGCGGATCCATGACCCGGAACCACAGGACAGGCACGTAAGCCAGCACGAACATGCCGAAATAGCCGCTCGGCAGTTGCGGCAAGTGTTCGAAGTGCCGCAAGGACTGGTAACGGCGCGACGGGTAGGCGTGATGATCCGAATGACGTTGCAGGTGGAACAGCGCCAAGTTCGTGATCAGGTGATTGCTGTTCCACGAATGATGCGGCTGCGGCTTTTCATACTTACCGCTCGCATCTCGTTCACGCAGCAGTCCGTAATGTTCGACGTAGTTGGCCGACGTCAGTTGCCACCAAGCCACGGCATTGTGCACGGCGAGAAACGGCAGCATGACCCAGCCGAAGGCGGCGATAAGGCCCAATTGGAGCACCGCTGTCATGGCATAGCTCTGGAGCATCGTGTTGCGCATGCTCCATGCCGGTAGCTGCCGTGCGGCCAGTCGTTCCTTCTCCAACTGCCAAGCGCGGCGGATGCCGCCCGGCAATTCGCGCAATGCAAAACGATAGATGCTTTCGCCCATGCGCGAACTCGCGTGATCCTGCGGCGTGGAGACCCAACGGTGGTGTCCGCGGCCGTGCTCGACCGTGAAATGTCCGTAGGCCGGCACCGCCAGCACGAACCGCGCGAGCCACTGTTCGCCGGCTGTATGCTTGTGCCCCAGTTCGTGCCCGGTGTTGATGCCAAATCCCGAGTCGACGCCGGCGATGTACGCGAGCATCAAGACGGCCCACCACGAAAGCGCATGTGTGCCTACCCACCACGCGCAACTCACTAGCGCAATGAAGTGTAGTGGCACCGTGGCCCAGATCAACCAACGGTAGTAGGGATCCTCCTCCAGGCGAGGCACGACAGCTTCCGGCGGATTATTCCGATCTTCGCCGATCAGCGCGTCCAACAGTGGCATCAGGCCGTAGCTGATCAACAACGGCAGCCCCAGTGCGATCTGGTAGCCCGTCGCCGCATGCAGGGCCATGCCAACAAATGGCAGCAAGGGATAGAAGACGGACAACAGCCACCACGCCCGCTTGCGGTCGCGATACTCGACGCGGTGGTTCTGAGCGTCGGTAGCGACATAGAGTTTGACCATGTTTTACTGCCTACCAGGCAGAGCCGGGGGATTTCCCGAGTTAACTAAGGCGTCGAGCCGAGGCCAGTAAGCAGGGCCTTCGCTTGGTAGTTGACTCGCAATGCCGATTATCGCGGGTTGCAGGACATTTAGGACCGCACTATCGCGGGGCGATGGATGCTCTTCATTCAAAGACATACCAAAGTCGTTTTGCACCGCATAGTCGAGGAGTATCCGCAGATTTTTTTCGTCGACCGGCGGGCAAGATAGTCCTGCCTGATCAAGAATCGGCCGAATGTTACTGGTGTCGAATAACATGGGCTCGCTGACCGTATAGGGCGTGTAGATTTTACCTACCGTTTTGTAATAGATTTTTTCGAGCGGATTCAACTCAGTTGGGATTGCATCGACCTGTGTCAGGCCGTCAACCCCAATGGCCTCCAAGATCATCCATAGATAGCTCGAGTGTAGCGTTTCCTGATTATTCACCAGATGGTAACTGCCGGGGCGGCCATGTTCCCATGCCTGTAACATGGCCTTGGCGGCAAAGTCGGCCGGGACAATGTTCAAGCCGGCATCAGGCCGGTATAAAACACGAACATCCATGCTGACCCGTTTGCTGCGATGCTCGGTTGGCGAACCGAGTAGTTTTAATTTCATACGCAGGAAGAAAGCACCCCAGGCATAAAACACATCGAATTTGTGAATCGCGCCCAAAGTAGGTTCGATCAGCCGGCCGCTGATGGTGGACGGTCGGAAGATATAGCAGGGTACGCCGGAAATCTCGGACCACCGTTTGACCAGCGATTCTGCCTTGAGCTTGGATATTTCATATGGATTGCGGAAGTGAAGCGAAAAATCGCCGTGGTCCGGTGCGATGAGTCCAGTGGAATTGCCGCAGGAATAGGCAGATCCCACATAGCTGAAACTATCGACATTCAATGTGGAGACAATTTTTAGAATGTGCTCTGTGCCGAGCACATTCGCAATTTCAAGTTGTTGTGTGACCCAATCGGTATCGCGAAAATCCAGCATGGCGGCAATATGAAAGAAGCCGTCTATCCTGCCGGGGCCAATAGCTGCTGCCACGTCGCCGGTATCGATGTCCATCAGGTCCAAGGGAACAAAGCGCAATTGCTGAATACAAAAATCTTCGAGGAGGGCGCTTTGCTTCGGGTCCAGTCCCATATAAACGGCGCCTTCGGAGCAAATGATCTCGCGCATCCGCGTAGCCAGGTTGGCGCCTGCTGCATCGGCACGACCTAGAATAACCAGATCGAGCGAGTCGAGTTGTTCCAGATTGCGCTTGATCAGTTCAAAAATAAAATTGCGACCGAGCAGGCCCGTGGCACCCGTGATAACGACTTTCAAGTTGATATCTCCCAAAGATTCATTGCATTGATGTTCGCAAACTCACTTTCATACCCGCTGACGCAATTTTTACTCTTTGCCTAGACGACACAGCATTGTTGGCTATTTTTAGGGCGCGAATATTTGGATAAGCGAAATCTTCTACCGATAAACGATGAGGGAACTGTCAATTTGTTCGGCCGGCGGACACGCTGATCCGTGCCGTGGCTTTCTGCTGGACGGCAGGGCTCGACCTGCGGGTGAACTTGCGGATGTGGGCGCCTAGACAGCGCCCATTCAAGATCTGCTACTCAAGAAGGGCCGACTTATATAGCCGGCGAATCGGTTTCGGCGAACTCGATAATGGTGTTCCCTGCATCCTCCGGCGAAACGGCAATACCTTGCGCGGTAAGGTCGAAATCGACCCCGTTCCGAGTCAGTACCTGTTTCGTTTGTTTAATATCGCGAACGCGAATTTGCAGCGCGATACCATGAGGCTTGTCGGTATACGCAATAGGCATCCGTGCGTTGAAGCGGGCGATCGCTTGTGCTTGCGTCAACGCCACCATTCGGCCACAGCCGGTCTCGGCTTCGACGTGGCCGTCGACCCGATGAACCTTGAGCTTACCGAATAATTTTCGCCAGCGGGTTTCCAGAACATTGAGGTCATCAGTGACGTAAACAACTTCATCCACGGCTAGCGCGCCGTTCGGGTGGTTTTGCCAGTCTTTGCGCCAGATAAACTCGGGGCGATGTTGCTGACACAGGAAATTGGATACGTCGCCCAGTTCCGTGTCCATCACCATGCCCAAAGACACCACGGCTTCGTCAGGGGTTCCATCGGCCCTGGTCAACTTGCGGCGAAAATCGACGCGCTGTTGCGTTGGCAAGCCGGTCGCCTTCACTGTCGCGAAGTCGCCCTCGATATCTTTGCTATGAAGCGCTACGAGTCCCAACCCTTCCGATCGGTCGAGAAACGCTCCCAAAGTTCTGCCGTAGCAAAACCCGTTGACTTCACCCGTGCCGAATTTACCTGGGTCATCGACGCCGATGAGTTCGATGAAATTGTTCTCGAACATCATCAACGTCAGTACCGATCCCCACGGATGGTAGGAAATGGGACTCGGCGAGAAACCAAGCCTGATGTATTTCTCTACCGCCTCGGGATGGTTTCGTACAGAGACGACCGGGTGGTCGATACCAAACGCATGCTGCTTGGGTGGAATCATCAGTCTGTCCTAGTGTTGTGATGGTGCAGTAATCGCGGCATAGCTAGCCGAGGCCGGCTTGATGACTCTGGCCGGTACGCCTGCGGCGACCATTCCCGCCGGAATAGAGGTGCGAACCACGCTACCCGCGGCAATCACGGCGTGTTCGCCAATTTCGATGTTGCCTAATATCGTGGCATGCGCGGCCAGCGTTGCACCGCGCCGAACTTTGGGATGGCGGTCGCCAGCCTCGGCGAACGTACTGCCCAGCGTGACGCCGTGCCAGATACTGACGTCGTCCTCAACCACCGCCGTTTCGCCAATGACGATGCCCATTGCATGGTCGACGAATAGCCCCTTGCCGATCTGCGCCGCAGGATGAATGTCAACGTTGTATGACTTCGCGCACCAGTTCTGCAGCAACACCGCGAAGGTTATTTCGCCGGCAACCCAGTATGCGTGTGCGATACGATGAAATTGTATGGCGTGAATTCCGCGAAACGACAGAAAAGCCGTCAGCGCGTTCGGGCAAGCAGGGTTCGATGATGAGATCTTGGCGATATCTGCGGCGGCGCTGTGTTCGCTCGCGGTATTTCTCATTATTTCGCCAAAATCTTGCGTAAAATCCGGCAGGCTAGTGTCTATACGGATGAGTTCGGCGGCCAGCAGCGACGCGAACGCGTCACCGAGCGTTTCGTGCTTCAGTACCGCCGTGTCGAAATACCGCTGCAATTTGAGGCGCGATTGAGCTTCGCGTTGCGCTTCGGTACGAATTGTCTGCCACAGTGTTTGGGTATCGATATCTGTCACGTTGTGCCTCCATGGGACACAGTCTGCAAGCGACAAAAAAAATATCCAATGCTGCAGATTTTGAAATTTGTTCTAAAAATTAGATTCCAGAGTGGCAAGCCGGGGCGAAATGGCCTTCCGCATCGTCTGGATGCGCCCGCCCGCGGACATTGTTGCCGCATTGTTAAGTTCGGCGTTTGATTGTTCTAGATCTAGAGATGGTTCAGCGGAACGCTCTCATTTGCGAAGACATGATCTGCAACATTTTGTTCGACGCAACCGACAATTTGCGACCGACTCGCGTCACGAGATGAGCTTCCGCATTCAGCATGATGGGGTGATCTATTTCGATGGCATGGAGTTCGCCGGCTTCAAGTTCGGTCGTGACGGCGAAAGCCGGTAGCATGACGAGGCCCAGCCCTGACTTCGCGAATTGCTTCAGGATACTGATGGAGTTTGTGGTCACGACGGGGTCAAGTCGAATTTTCTCGGCGAACTCGACAGCTTGCAGCATCTGCCGCGTGCCGTAGGTCGGATGGAGTGCGGCCAGCGGATAGCTCGCCAGCTCTTGTATGCTGATCGACTTCTGCTTGTTCGAACGCCGGAAATGCGGGCCGACAATGGCCATCATCGGCTGCTGCTTGAATGCACGCGAGACGATTTTAGGTTCGGCGGGCGGGTTGTAGACCAGTCCAATCTCCGCTTCATCCTCGGAAATCCTCCTGATGACGTCATTCGTGCTGCCAAGGTCGAGATTTACCTTGATGCCAGGGTAGAGCTTGCCAAACTGCTGCATGGGACCTACGAGTACGTCCGAAACAAATCCTTCTCCGAGCACGACACTGACGTGCCCTGTGCGCAGCCCCCGCAGTTCCTGCAAGCGCGATATCAGATCGTCCTTGTGGGCGAGCTGTTCGCGGAAATACTCAATCAGGTATTCGCCCGCTTCAGTGGGCTTTACGCCGCGCGCATGCCGCTCGACCAGGGTCGCGTCGAGTTCTTTCTCAAGCAGGCCGATCTGGCGGCTCACGGCCGATGGGGCGACATTCAGCCAATCGGCGGCGGCGCGAATCGTGCCGCAACGAACCGCTTCGAAAAAATAGACGATTCGACTTTCTGTGAGGTTGTCAGCCATAGCTCTGTGTTCGAAAAATTAGAACGATTCCAATATTGGTGTTTATTGATTATAGAGGCTCAGGGGGGGAGTATGGCAACACCGAACGCACCCGGCGACAAATAGAGATCTCTATTTGGCCGGTTGCGTGATTGCAAGGGAGTGGACTTATGAAGACGGTTGGTGTCATTGGACTCGGCAACATGGGGCGCGGCATGGCGCTTTCGCTCAAGCGTGGCGGCTACGCCGTGCTCGGTTTTGACGTCGCTCCAGGGGTAGCGGAAAAATTGCAGGAAGAGGGCATTTCAGCTCGCTCATCCATCGCGGATATCACGCGTGACGCCGATGTCCTGATTCTTTCCTTGCCGACTTCGGCCATTGTTGAAGCTGTGGTTCTGGGCGAAGGGGGCGTAGCGGCGAGCGCTAAGCCCGGCCTTATCGTCGTCGATACCACGACGGCAGACCCGAACAGCACAAGGAAAGTTGCCGCGGCACTGAGAGAGGTCAAGGTTGGACTGATCGACGGCCCAGTGAGCGGCGGACCGAAGGGTGCAGCAACGGCGACCATGACGATGGTCCTGGGCGGCTCGGTTGACGATCTGGCCGCAGTGGAGCCGATTCTTTCGGTGATCAGCGCGAAGCGGATACACGTAGGCCCGGTGGGCGCCGGGCACGTCACAAAAATCATCAACAATTTGCTAACCGGTGTACATCTGCTCGCGACCAGCGAAGCCGTGCGTGCGGCCGAAGCTGCCGGGGTCGATCCGGAAAAGTTGCTTGAAGCCCTGAGTGGCGGCTCGGGTCGCAACAGCGCGACGCTCACTAATTACCCGACCTGGATTTTCAATAATAAATTCGATTCGGGTTTCACGATGAAACTCATGCGCAAAGACGTGCGGCTGGCGATGGACCTGCTCAGCAGCCATGGCGTTGATGCACCCATTGCGACCGAAGCAGGTCGCCTGTGGGCGGAAAGCGCGAAAGCGATCGGCGATGCGGAAGACTTTAACCGCATCGTCCAATTTATCGAACACAAGTAGTCCAAGCTAGAGGAGTCCTGAAATGGAAAACAACGCAGCAGAAAACCTTTTGGCGGCCTTTGTGCATTTCTTCCCGAATGCCAAGACCATAGGCTCATTCGTCGGCGGTGAATTGATCGAAGGCACAGGCCAGCTTATCCAGCTATATGATGCGGCGACTGGGAAGCATAGTCTGGCCTATAGAGACGGCGGCGCGGCCATCGTCGAACTCGCTGCTGAGGCTGCAGAGCGGGCCCAGAAGCAATGGTGGGCTTTGACACATGCCTCGCGTGGTCGAGTGATGTTTGAAATCGCCCGTGAATTGCGCAAACATACCGAAAACCTCGCTTGCCTCGAGTCTCTAGGATCGGGCAAGCCGATTCGCGACTGTCGCGGTGAAGTTGCGAAAGTCGCTGAAATGTTTGAATACTACGGCGGTTGGGCGGACAAGTTCTATGGTGAGGTGATACCCGTCCCAACATCGCATTTGAACTACACCCGTCGCGAGCCGGCGGGAACGGTTCTGCAAATTACGCCGTGGAATGCACCCGTATTCACCTGCGGCTGGCAGTTGGCGCCCGCAATCTCGATGGGTAACGCCGTCCTGCTGAAACCGTCGGAGCTGACGCCGTTCACTTCCCTGGTTGTCGGCATGCTGGCGGAACGCGCAGGTGTGCCGAAGGGCTTGATCAACGTGCTTGCCGGATTTGGGCACACGGTGGCTCAGGCGGCTATCGCCCACAAAGTAATCAAGAAGGTCGTATTTGTCGGTTCGCCGGCGACCGGCGTACGCATCGCACAGGCTGCGGCGAATCGCGTGCTGCCGTGCGTACTGGAGCTGGGCGGAAAGTCGGCCAATATTATCTTCGGCGATGCAGACCTTCAACGCGCAGCGCTGACCGCGCAAGCTGCGATTTTCGCGGGCGCCGGACAGAGCTGTGTCGCGGGCTCGCGCCTGCTGGTACAACGCTCGGTGTATGACGAATTCGTCAACATGGTTGCCACCGGTGCGAAGAAGATCAAGGTTGGCTCGCCGATCGACGATGCGACCGAAGTCGGCCCCATCAACAATCGTACCCAGTATGAGCATGTCATGAAGATGATTGCGAGCGGTGTGCAAGCTGGCGCCACACTGGCAGCTGGCTCAACCGAACGCTCCGACAGCGGCTACTACGTTCGGCCGACTGTTCTGGCGAACGTGAGCAACGATATGGATGTGGCCCGCACTGAAATATTCGGTCCGGTGGTCGCGGCCATTCCATTCGACACGGAGGAAGAAGCCATCGCTATCGCCAACGACACGGAGTTCGGTCTGGCGGGGGCAGTCTGGACCAACGACGTTGGCCGCGCGCACAGAGTCGCCGGGCAGGTCGATGCAGGCACTTTCTGGATTAACGGTTACAAGACCATCAATGTCGCGTCGCCCTTCGGTGGTTACGGTCTGAGCGGATACGGTCGTTCAAGCGGGGTCGAGGCACTTTACGAATACACGCAGACCAAGAGCGTTTGGGTTGAAACGGCCAAAGCGCCCTCGACCGCATTCGGTTACCTCTAATACTGTTGCGTTCTCGCTGGCAATGGGCGAGCGAGGGCTTTTTCTTCTTCAAGATGGGCCCGGGTGTCGGCTCGGGCTCGATGATGGCCGCTGCTTCGGGCGCGATTGCTGCGCAACAAACGCCGGAGATCGCCAAAGATATTCCCGTGTTCCGCAAACTGGGCTGGCGCATCGTGCTCGTATCGTTCTTTGCCAATTGTTTGGATGGTTAAAAATTTAGTAATCCTTATGAATACAAAAATGAAACCCATTATGTCAAGCAATCTAGAACTCTCAAAGCTATCGTCGGCTGGCTTAGAGTGGGTCCAAACACTGATACGTATGGATACAACCAGTCGAAACTCCAACCTTGAACTGATCGAGACGGTTCGCGATTTCTTCAATCTACACGGAATAGTCAGTACTTTGACATACGACCGGAGCGGAAAAAAAGCCAACCTCTTCGCGACGGTGCCGGCCGCAAATGGCGAAACGAACGGTGGCGTGGTTCTTTCAGGTCACACTGACGTCGTCCCCGTCGATGGACAACAATGGGTTTCGGACCCATTCTCACCGCTGCTCAAAGACGGGAAGTTGTACGGCCGCGGGTCCTGCGATATGAAAGGCTTCATCGGTATCGCGCTCGGCTTGGTCCCGAAAATGCGGGAAGCCGAACTGGCAAATCCGCTGCACTTCGCCCTGTCCTATGACGAAGAAATTGGCTGCGCCGGAGCGCCGCTGATGCTCGCCGACTTGAAAGCGCGAGGCGTTCGGCTCGACGGCTGCATCGTCGGCGAGCCCAGCAGCATGCGCGTCGTCGTGGCTCACAAAGGCATTAATGCTTACCGCTGTTGCGTGACAGGTCACGCCGCTCACTCGTCGCTTACGCCCCAAGGCGTGAATGCCATCGAATATGCCGCTCGTCTTATCTGCTACATCCAGGATCTCGCCGATAGTTTCAAAAAGCAGGGCCCCTTCGACACAGCCTTTGACGTGCCGTTTACGACCGCACAAACGGGCACTATACGTGGAGGGAATGCCGTCAACACCGTGCCGGCACGGTGCGAGTTCGAGTTCGAATTCCGCGATCTTCCAGGCGTCGACCCTAAGGGCATCTATCAGGAAATCCTGAGGTATGCCGAGCACGAGCTCGTTCCTAAAATGCGTCTCACGCGGGAAGAGGCCAATATCACCTTCGAGACTATTTCCACCGCGCCCGCACTGGACGCGGCAGAACAGGCGGCGATTAACGGCTTGGTGCGTGCTTTGCGGCGCGATACGGACACCAGGAAAGTGGCCTATGCGACCGAAGCAGGGCTGTTCCAGACTGCCGGTATCCCTAGCATCGTCTGCGGACCGGGCAATATCGAGCAGGCTCACAAAGCAAACGAGTTCGTGGAACTTGAACAACTCGCCGCCTGCGAAAAATTTCTACAAAAGCTCATCGTGAGCTTGTCCGCAACGCCGGAATAGGCGGCAAGGGCGCAGCGCGTCGTGCTAAAAATTAGAACAAGACTTAATCTGGATTGCATCCCTAATCAATTTTTGGTAACTCAAAGTCATTCTTGTAGTAAAAAATATCCGATCAAAACCAGACACTACAAGTTGGTCGGCAACAATTTTATTACTCGGTTCGAGCGGTCATGATTGAACTAAGAGCGTTGTAAATCGAAAATTTCTAACTTGGAAAACGGAGAAAAATATGAACAGTGAATTTCGCAGACTGCTTCCCATAGCGGCCCTTGCAACGCTATGTGTAGCCTCGATATCACAAGCTGCCGCTGATGAAGTCGTGCAAATTGGCCATGTTGCTCCGGTCACAGGCGCGATTGCGCATCAAGGCAAGGATAGCGAAAATGGTGCTCGCTTAGCTGTCGAGGAAATCAATGCGAAGGGTCTAACGATTGCTGGTGAGAAGGTGACGCTAACGTTGGATGCACAAGATGATGCAGCCGACCCACGACAAGCGACCCAAGTCGCTCAGAAGCTGATCGACGACAAGGTGGTCGCTGTGGTCGGCCACTTTAATTCGGGCACGACGATCCCCGCATCGAAAATCTACAGCGACGCCGGGATCACGGAAATATCGCCCTCCGCGACAAATCCGGTTTATACCTTGCAGGGTTACAAAACCGCTTACCGTGTTGTCGCAACCGATGCGCAACAAGGGCCCGCATTGGCCAATTTCGCGGCAAATACCTTGAAATTCAAGAAGGTGGCCATCGTCGACGACGCCACGGCATATGGTCAGGGCTTGGCCGACCAATTCGCGAAACAGGCTAAGGCCGATGGAATGGAGGTGTTGTCCCGCGATGCGACCAATGACAAGGCCGTGGATTTTCGCGCGATCCTGACCAAAATCAAGGGTGAACAGCCGGATGTCATCATGTACGGTGGCATGGACGCTACGGGCGGTCCGTTCAGCAAGCAAGCCAAGCAACTCGATATCAAAGCAAAGATCATGGCCGGTGATGGTGTCTGTACCGACCAACTGGCGGATCTGGCTGGCGATGCGGCCGACAATATCGTTTGCTCGGTGGCCGGAATGCCCATCGAGAAAATGGTTGCCGGTCCGGCGTTTGAAAAACGTTATGAAGCACGTTTCCATCAACCGATTCAGATCTATGCGCCGTTCTCATATGACGCGGTGTACATCATTGTCGATGCGATGCAGCGTGCTAACTCTGTGGACCCTGCGAAAATCCTGGCGGCAATGCCCACCACCGATTATCACGGGGTTATCGGCGAGACGCAGTTCGATGCTCATGGCGATCTGCAGCACGGTGTCATTTCGCTGTACCACTATCAGAGTGGTAAGCAAGGCCTATTGGATGTCGTCAAGATGTAGTGAGATTCCTGCGTGCGCCGACCGGCGCACGCAGGCTAGTCGTCATCTTTCGCGACCGCCGCGCCCGAGATATGATGGCGTGCTAGGGACGCCGCGACAAATCCCGATGCTTTCATGTCCTCTACAAATTTCGACAGATACGCAGCCGCAGCATCGCCTTTCGACTTCGGCACACCCATCGCCTGACGGATCAGCATAAAACGTTGATCGAGCATCCGCAAGCCGCCCACCTTCGCCGCATCTGCTTCGAGCTGTTGCTTGACACCCGCAGCCACGTCCAGATGCTGATCCAGAAAACCTTGCACTACTGCGGGCGAGGTCGGAATCTGCACAATTTTGGCGTGATGCAATTCGCGCGTGAGGAACAGATCGTACGCGCTGTCTTTACCCACCGCGATCGTGACGCCCGCTTGATCGACCTGATCGTTCGAGCTAATGGGCGAGGTGTCGCGCACCAGGTAAAAACCTTCGATTAATACGTAAGGTCGGGTGAAACTGATTTCCTGCCCGCGCTTCGGGTCGACGGCAAAGAAGCCGATGTCGGCCTTGTTCTGATTCACGTTATCGACCGATGCGCCGGCCGATCCGACTGCGACCAGTTGCAAAGGCACGCCGAGACGGCCGGCGAGCGCGCTGGCGAGATCGACTGAAACGCCGACCGGCTTGCCGGTTGCAGGATCAATGCTGGCCAGCACCGGATTGCCGAGATTGATAGACGCGCGCAACGTGCCGCTTGGCGCAAACACCTTCATCATGGACTCACCTGTCTGTTCTGCGGATTGTGAAACGGGTTTTTGTGAGAGGTTCGCGCCTTGAGTCTGCGCGAACGCGGATGCCGAGATGCTCGCAACGAGAAGCAAGCAAGTGACGGTAGAAAAAATCGGTCGCGCCATGATCGCTCCTACAGCCTAAGAAATTCTATCTTGATTATAGTACTCGATGATTGCTGCAGCGTATTGTTTTTGGGCGTTGTGTGGTGTTCCCACTCATCCGCGGCAAGGCGCAAAATGACCCATTCAAGCGCGCGCCCACTTCAGCGACTATTTTACGTCGACACGCTCAATATAATTAGTATTACTTATTTAAAATCAAGGAAAATTGGCAGGCCTTCGGAAGTCGCTATACATTTCAAATGAAAATGAGTATCATTCGCATTTGAAATGTATAGAGGATATTTATGTCAACGCTTGTTCGCGGACTACCCAATTCCTCCTCTCTTGCTGATCGTCTCGATAGCGAAATCGAGAAGCGTAATATCGCCCCGGCGTTGCAGGTTGATCTGCCGCAGAGCGAACCGACGATACTGAATGGTTTGCCGCGCCGCAACTCGACCAGCGAAGCTGCCGTCACATCGACGCCGCGCCCGCGTGCTTTGCTGCCTACCTTGCACGATGCCTGGGCGGATCAACTCAGCGCGCGTATCGAAGTTCATCAAGACACCAAGCAAATACGCCTGGCCATTACTGCGCTAAGCACTGACTTGCCGTCTGGCACCAGTGAAAGCGATGTTGCAGGATCTGTCCTGGCGCATGCCGACGCACTGCATTCTGCCTTCGCACGTCTTAATGCGTCAGCGACCGATGGCACAAGCAGTGCGCAGTCGACGGTGATTGACTGCTGCGAACAACTTTCGGCGAAGCTGGCTAACGCGAGTGAGGTGTGGGCGCGGCATGCTATTGCAGGAACCACGGAATCGCAAGCCGCGCAAAATCACGATGAAGGTGGGGGCGCAATTGTCGTCGATCTCGATGAAGCCGTTCATGGTGTTTACGCCGCGATCGTCTATCTGGCCCAATCGTTAAAGGGCGGAGGAGGCGGTATTGCCAAAGAGTTTGCCGATAATGCCCGGCTTCTCGCGAACCATCCTATTGGGTGGGTGAAAGACACCGGGACACCGCACGGTGTGGCCGACTTCGGCATTGCCGTGGGCGTAGCCGGGGCGCTCTTGCCGCTGGCGCTGATGGCGATCAAAGCGGGCGTCGAGGAGTTGCGCGGCGCCGCTCACAACCGAAAGGAAATCAAAACCGAACTGGCACAAATTGAGCGGGATATCCAAGGCCTCGATAGTCTTATGGCCCCCTCGCAATGGGTCAGCGGCAACGCAGGAGGCGGGCGTTTACCTGACAATGTCCCCAGACTACTTTCTAGCTTGCGTTCGATCAAACAGCAGCGGCAACAAGCGCTTGGCTTTCTGCGCCAGCAAAACAAAGCCGACACTGGTGTGGGTCTTTTTTCAACCAGCGCGGGCGTTTCCATTTTAGTCAAGGCTTCGACGGATATCGCTACCAAGTCGGCTTTCATCGCAACCGGCGGGCATTCGGCGGCGCTCGCCGCGACGGGTGTTGCCGGGATCGCCGGCACCTTTGCTCTGGGCCCCGTTGCCGCAGTGAGTGCACTTGGACTCGGCGGTTATATGGTTCATAAATCGCGAAAAAAGCGCGATGCATTTCGTCTGGAAAAAAATGCCACCGAACAACAACTTGCCGACCTGCTCGATGGCGACACTCACGTGCCGGAAGTCGGCGAATACCATCAGTTCCTTGCGCAGAAACTCAAACAACACGACGATTTTTTTACAAGCTATGCAAGCTGGAATAAGGGTTTTCTTGCCGGAAGCACACTTTACACGGGTAGCGTCGTTGCCAAGGTTGCCGTAGTGGCTGCAGCGGCGGCAGGCGGTGCCGCCATAGCGCACCCGCCGGTGCTCGCAGCGCTACTGGTACTGGGGACTGTGGGAGGGGTGGTGATGGGCGCGTCGTCCCAGCAATTCCTTACGGGGCATGGGCGACAACATCGCTACCAGGGGTACTACAAGAACGACGATCCGGAGTTGAATCGGGAATTCCTCGCGTCGGTAGATCTGCTGGCGGTACACCACGTCGATGCAGATCCACTTTGCGGTCTTAAGCTCCGGTCCGCATTTTTCGGGCAAATTTCGTCACGTGAAGATCAGCGCCAAACGGTTCTTCAGCGCGTCGCAGATAAGCTTGGAAAGCGCTATGACGACAAATACATTTACACCGGCGATGTGGCGTCTGTGGTCAAAAAACGCGGGTCTAAACCGACCAGGGGGCAATTTGTACGCGATGCAGTGAAGCGCGCGGGCGCCGATGCCGGTGGACGTTTACATGCGGCATCCAGCTTCCTCGGACACTCGATGCGGCTGCACAAGCCGGCCGTGGCGCGACAGGCAGCGCAAAAAACCTGGAACGACTCGCGAGCGTATCTGACTCGCACCAGCTTAAAATCATGGCTTGTCGATCCGAAGAATATCGATGCGCAGATCGACATGATGACTGGTATGCTCGATACCCAATTAGGCTATCTCGAAGCCAAAATCGACATAAAAACTGCGGCGTATCAAAGCATTGCAGCACGCAGCGGTGGTTTAATCCGCACGTCGGAAAATCAAAATAGATCTGCAACGCACACTACCGCCGAGCTGAACATCTTGAGCGTACCACAAGGTATCGAAATAAAGAAAATCCTTGTTTCACTTGATCGAGATCTGGAGCTCGACCAGCTAAGTTATAGCCAGACGTTGGCGGTTCGGGTCGCTTTGAAGTCCGTTGCGCATCGAGCGCGCGTGGACGCGCCGGGACTAGCTCTTGCAATCGACCGGTTTGTGACTTTGCAAAAAGGTGAGCACTACGACCCGCATGCTGCGGTCCCCGATTCAGCCGCGAGCTGGAGGACGCTTGCCACTTATTTGCAGAAAGACGCGCCGAAGCGTTATCGCGATTTGCGCGGCAAGTTGATTGAAACCGAGTTGCAGGCCACTCGGCTGCGCGGCCAAACGTAGACAGCGCGCCCGTTCCGCGATGGCGTATTGGCTATGGAACCATACGCTTAAGTACCGAGTTACGGTCGATCCACTCATGCTTGAGTGCTCCACCGATATGCATGGCCAATAATGCGTAAAGCGCATAACCAAGCCATGTATGCAAGGTTCCCAAGCGAGCATGCAAATGCAGCGATTCTTTTACCGCTGGGTCAAGATTCATCAGGAAAGCGATTCGCGGCCATGGGAATAGACCAAAAAACGTCATCGGGTGCGTCGCCGCGGCGATCCATGCTGAATCGTGCGCCCAGCCCGACAATGGTAAGCCGATCATCAGCAGATACAACAGGAAATGCGTAATATGTGCGGCCATGCGTTCCCAGCTTGGGAAGCTTCGCGGTAGCGGAGGCGGCGTGTGCGAGAGGCGCCACAGTATGCGCAGCAATACCAGACCCAGCACGGTGATGCCGATCGATTTATGTAGATCGATGATCGGGCGCACCTGATTGTCGGCGAGCCAATAGTTGGCACTCAGACCCAGAGCGACATTAAGCAAAATCAACACGGCGATCAGCCAATGTAGAATCATCGCGATGTAACTGTATTGCAGCGCGGTTTTTCGAGTTGCCGGCGAGGCCGATGCCGATTTGATCTTAGCGTTCATTGGAAGTCCACAGCGGTGCAAATGGATCGAAACCGGTCGCCGCCTAATGTCCGTGCGGCACTCCGGTACCCCGGTACCCAAACATTTTTTAACATGCCTAAGCCAAGTCCTCCTAACCAAATGCGAATCACCCGATCACCGGCCGAAGCCTAGCCGGTTAATGTCATTTAGCATTCAAGCAATGGAATCGACACGCTAGTTCGGAGCAGCAGCGATGAACCAAAGTGCGGGCGCCATGGCGCCAGCATGATCGAAAGGATGTCCACGCACCAACTTCCTTGCCTGGACTCCCCCAGACATCAGCCAATATGACGTTCCGGATGCCGCAATTTCGAATTGTGCCGACCGAACGTGATATAGATAACCATTCCGATCGCCAGCCAGATGACCAGCCGCATCCAGGTGACAAGCGGCAGGCCGACCATCAGCAATAAACAGAACAGGATGCCGAGGACGGGAATAATCGGCACGGCCGGCGCCCGGAAGGGACGGTCGGCATGGGGGTCGCTGCGTCGCAGATAGATTACCGCAACACATACCAGCACAAACGCGAACAAGGTACCGATGCTAACCATCTCACCTAGCACACTGATAGGCGTAAATGCCGCCACGATCGCGACGATGGCGCCGATCATGATCTGACTTAGGTGAGGCGTATGCAAACGCGGGTGAACCCGCGCGAACATCCGGGGCAGGAGTCCGTCTTGCGACATGGTGAAGAAGATGCGGCTTTGGCCATAAAGCAAGACCAGGATAACGGTAGTGAGTCCGCTTAGTGCGCCGATCTTGATCAGGATGGAAAACCAGTTGACGCCGATCGCGTCCACGCCCTTGGCGATCGGATCAGGCACGTTGAGTTGCGCATAGGGTACTAGTCCGGTCAGCACGGCTGCTACTGCAATATAGAGCAGCGTGCAGATGATCAACGACGCCATAATGCCGATCGGCATGTCGCGCTGCGGCTTCTTCGCTTCCTGCGCGGCGGTCGATACTGCATCGAAGCCGATAAAAGCGAAGAACACCACCGCCGAGCCGCGCAAGATACCGCTCATGCCGAAATTGCCGAATGCCCCCGTATTCTTTGGGATAAACGGATGCCAGTTTGCCGGATGGACAAAGAATGCGCCTATCGCGATGAAAGCCACGACCACCGTCAGCTTGACCGCAACCATAATATTATTGAAGCGCGCCGACTCTTTGGTGCCGAGCACCAGCATCGTAGTCAGAATAGCAACGATGAACACTGCCGGTAGGTTGGCAATACCTGTTACGGTCGTGCCGTTCGCCAGCGTCACGACGGTGCCGGACGCCGCCGCCAGTGCAGGGGGGATGTTGATGCCTATATTGTGCAGCAAACTGACCATATAGCCGGACCAACCGACCGCGACGGTCGCCGCGCCCATGGCGTATTCGAGTATTAGGTCCCAGCCGATAATCCACGCAAACACTTCACCCAGTGTGGCGTAGGTATAGGTATAGCTGCTGCCGCACACCGGCAGCATGGCGGCGAGCTCCGAGTAACACAATCCGACGAAGACACATGCAATGCCACCGAGGATAAACGACAAGATGATGCTCGGCCCTGCAAATTGGGCCGCAGCAGTCCCGGTCAGAACGAAAATCCCGGCGCCGATAATGGCGCCGATGCCCATCGCGGTAATGCTGGTCGCCCCCAGCGTTTTAGATAGTGGGTGGCTGGCGCCAACCTCAACACTGCTAACGATATTGGCGACGGTTTTGCGTGCCATGTAATTCTTATTTGCCATGTGTGTTATCTAGTCTGTGTGTGTTCGTTATAGCCAGGTCGAGTTACGACCCTCTGGGTGAGGTTCGGTGCCATCGAGGCGGGGTATACCACGATAAATTCGACAACCTAACGTCGATATAGATGTCCATTCGCGATCAAGATTGGGCAACGTCTTCCACAGGCCGTTCTTTGCCGCGAGGATGGGGCAATAAGAGTCGATGCAAACCTCAGGCAAGAGGTGTAACACGATCGTACGCGCCCATTTCGATAACAGGCGAACCAGTGCGCCAAATCCAGCATCGCCGATGAGATCGGTGAAACCACCTGAGCCATCGACGCGCATATCGGTGATAAGGCGGATATTGTTGTTCGTTTTCGTCGTTTTCGTCGTTTTCGTCGTTTTGTCGTTATCCGCGCTTGATAGGGAGTATAAATACCGTTCTGTATTGATAGGGATGGAGTTGATCGATATGCCTATTTTTTTTTGTAATATATTGAAAAAATACAATGTTGTCTCGTTGTAGGATGATTCTCACATAAAACGCACTTCCTTGATATCCGACTCCATATCTATAAAGGAGCATTCATGTTTAAGAATATGAAAGTAGCGACGCGGCTTGGCTTCGGTTTTGGGGCAGTGGTAATTTTGTTATTGATACTGTCGGTGGTCAGCGTGCTGCATCTGACTACGATCAACGACGGAATCAAGATGATCATCGAAAATCGCTATCCGAAAGTTGTCCTGTCCAATGAAATGATTCGGCTTTCGATCGATGATGGCCGGCAATTGCGCAGCATGCTATTGTCCAGCAACGATGAAGATCGCGGGAAATTCCAGAAAATGGTGGAAAACAATCGTTCGAAAATCGCCGACGATACGGCGAAATTGGGCAAGTTGATCGATACGGATAATGGTCTAACAATTCTCAAAGAGATGAGCGACAAGCAAGCCGTTTTGGCGCCGAAGTATGATCAGCTTTATACATTGGCGAAATCCGACTCGAAGAAAGCGGTCGATTTTCTGTTGACCGATTTTGCTGCCGCGAATAATGACTATTCGGCGCAAGTCGAGGCTATGGGCAAACTTCAGACCGATGTCATGGATCAAACGGCTCAAGAGGCCAATGACACCTTTTTGGACACCCGCAAGACGGTGATTGGACTA
>Ga0302178_10001462_pt1 | contig 19953 bp, 22 predicted proteins | sample I_Palsa_E1_3_FD_198790 | JGI IMG/M metagenome (GOLD analysis project Ga0302178, IMG submission 198790) | Peat permafrost microbial communities from Stordalen Mire near Abisko, Sweden - I_Palsa_E1_3 | ecosystem: Environmental > Terrestrial > Soil > Palsa > Peat permafrost | place: Sweden... | reverse complement strand
ATCAGTACCGGATAGACTTCCCGCCAGCCAAGGTCGCCCGGATAGAACTGCAGCATTCTCAGGGCGGTGAACCAGCAACTGATCGTCCAGACACCGAGCAGCCCGACGGCCCAACGTTCATCGAGTGCGCGCGGGGTCCAGAAGAGCACGGGAATCGTCATTCCGATCGCTCCGGCGACTCTCAGGAAAATCAGCTCGTTGTGGTGCAGATGGAAGGGATCGAGTACGTTTAACCGGCAGAAGTCGCGGATGGACCATACGACCCACAACGCGGTGAAGATTGCGATGGCGAGCCTCCGCTGTCCGGAGAATCGTCGCGCGTAGTCCCATCGGAACGCGCGCTCCTGAGCCGCCGAGCTGAACCTGCGCACCCTGAGGCCTGACGATCTCATAACGGCGCTCGATCAGGAAATTCGCCGTCCGCGGATAGGGCGGCGTGCAACTCAAACAGAATAGCAGGGCGCCATCCAAAATTATATACACAAATGTAGCGTTCTGGATGCGCCTGCCGGATCAGATGTTCATGGTAACGGGCGTCCACTTTTTTGCCCTAAGTCGGACGGCGTTGCTCGCATGCCCCGGCTGGCTTGGAGAGGGTGGATTCGCTGACCGAGAAAGCTGTCACTCGGATGCTCAATACCACCGCCGTCAGTAATCAGTCACATTGCTGACGCAGAGTCCAGCCGGTCCCAGTGGCAGCAATGGCTGGCAAACGGTCCCTCGTCCACAAGCGTAGTCAATCGTGTTTCGTCATGCCGTTTTGATGGACCACAAACTGAACGGCGACCGGTTCAAATCCCTGCGAGGCCGTCCCGAATTGCGCGTGGCAAGGTCGTTGCGCTCGGCGCTGTATTGATGCTTTCCATGAACTGGATAGGTACTACGCATTTAGCTCCTCGCGCGCTGGCAGGCAACTCGACTTGCGCTAGGGTGCAAAAGTCCCCTCGTCCTCTGCGATATCGTTGTTTCACCCCACAAACCTTGCTGAACTCGACAACGGTTCGGCAAAACAGGAGACGATGATGGAAATCAAGCCGAAGGTTCACGAAGAAGCGGTTCAAATCAACGACATTCCGTGGAAGCCTTTCCCGGATGCTCTCTCGCAGGGAGGGATTCGCTGGAAGATGCTCCACGCCTCCCCCGAAATGGGCGCATGGACCGCAATTTTTGATTGCCCTGCCGGTTCGTCGTTCAACGCACACTTTCACGTCGGGCCGGGCGAATACTTGTTGACGAAAGGTCGCATGGACGTCCGTGGTGGCAGCGAGCATGGCGGCGATACTGTCGTGGCACCGGCCTACGGTTACGAGTCTGCAAACGCTCGTCACGACAAAACCGCATTCCCGGTCGATAGCGAGTTCTACATGACCTTCCTCGGACCACTCGCCTTTATTAAAGAAGACGGCACTCCCATCATGGTAGTGACATGGGACGAAGCGCAGCGCGCGTACGCTTGACCCGGCCAACGGCTCCTGGGGCCAGCAACGGCCACCAATGCCGGCTCCCACCTGACCCTCGATGGATTTCTACCATGTCAAACTCCGCTGAACAGGCAGAAGCAGCAACCAAGCAGGTCCTTGAACATCATCTCGGCGCGTTTGCGCATGGCGTCGAGGAAATTCTCAAGGACTACGACGACAACTCCACCCTCGTTACGCCCGACAGGACCTTTCGTGGCCGGGATGATATAACGGGCTTCTTCAAGGCCTTCGTTGACGGTGCTGACCCGGCGTTCTGGCCGGCGTTCAAGATTACGAGCATGAGCACAGTCGGCGACGTGGCGTATCTCGCGTGGGAAGCGAAACCGTGGGTCACTCTGGCAACGGACACGCTGGTCGTCAAAGACGGAAAGATTGCGGTTCAAACATTCACATCGTTCTCGGCCTGACCGACTGTGGCGAGCAAGCACCAAACTCTCTTATCACGATATCAAGGCTGCTTTGTTTTGCAGTACTACTACATAACTAAGTCACTTCACTAAACGTTAGGTCGGCCGGCGCTTTCAGCGTTGCTAACCCGTCTCAGGAGGACGTATGGATAGGCTCAAGGGTAAAGTTGCAATCGTCACGGGCGCAAGTTCGGGGTTCGGTCGCGGCATCGCGATGGCGTATGCAGCACAAGGCGCCAGCGTGGTCGTCAGTGATATACACGAAGCGCCGAATCAGGGTGGTTTCGAAGGTAACGCGCAGTTGACGACTGTAGCTGCCATTACAGAGAGGGGCGGAAAGGCTCAGTATGTGGCTTGCGACGTCACGAAGCAGGACCAGGTCGCGAACCTGGTCAAGGAAACGGTACGGCTCTATGGCGGTCTCGACGTCATGGTGAACAATGCAGGCATCTACCGGGCCGGAAAGCTTGCGCACGAGTTCGGCGTAGAAGACCTGGACGCCTGCTTTGATGTGAATGTAAAGGGCACGTGGTTCGGCTGTCAGGAAGCAATCAAGGAGTTTCTGAAGGAAGGTCGAGGCGGAAACATCGTCAACATCGTCTCGACGGCAGGCTTGCAGGGCCACCCGAAACAGTCCGTCTACAACATATCGAAGGGGGCGGCAGCGAACCTCACGCGCTGTCTGGCAATCGAATATGGGCGCGACAAAATCCGCGTGAACGGTATTTGCCCGACTTACGCGAAAACGTCCCTGACTCGTGCGCTGTTTGACGACAAGGACTTCGACAAGGTATTCACGGAGGCAATTCCGCTGAAACGCTGGGGCGAAGTTGAAGACATCGCAAACCTCGCGATATTCCTCGCGTCGGACGAGTCGAGCTACATCCACGGTGACCTCATCCGCGTCGATGGCGGCGAGACGCTCTGCCGCTTCTCGGTCTAACTGGTTGGTCGCGACGTAGCGTGGCAGTTGCGTCGCACATCACGCGACGAAAATGAGCATGAGCGGATGACGCAGTTCGGTATCAACCTTACGCCAGTGAAAGAGTTCAAGCGCGGCGAGGAGATGCTAGCCCGGTTCTTCTTCATTCAAGACCTCGATGGCTAAAAAATCGACGTACTCGAGCGCTCAGGGCATCACGTATAAGAGCGGGCCGTTATCAGGCTGAGAAAGCATGGGCAAATAAGCTGCCCGCCTTCTTCTTTGTCACACCAGCTCATTCGAAGGACCAACCCCCACGGTCCTACGTACCTCGCCCGGAGAGGTTCCGTACTTCTCCTTGAACACCCGGCAGAAATGGCTTGTTGAATTGAATCCCCAGCGGAAGGCTATCTCCGAAATACGCTGGCGGTTATAGGCCGGGTCCGCCAGGGCGTGTTTGCATGCGTCCAGGCGTCTGTCGAGCACCCAGCCCAAAACGGTCATGTCACTACGCTGAAACAACATGTGCAGATAGCGCAGCGAGATGTGGTTGGCCTCAGCAATGCGCGTCGGGCTCAGGTCGTCTTCATGCAGGTGTTGAAGGATGAAGTCCTGCACACGCCTAAGCATGGCCGCGCTGGCATCAAACGTCGCAGACGGTTGCTGGCCGGATAGTGCGATACCCAGCAACTCGAGCGTGGACCTGCTGACAGAACCTTGAACGCTCTCGTCGAGAGTTGCGATTTCATTGGAAAGGGCCAGAAGGTGCACGGCCAGCAATGAACCAACCCCTGTTCGGCTTTCGATTTTTCCTCCGGTCGGCGGATGCTTTCGTTCGGGCATACGCTCTCGCATGACTGACCATGGAATCATCAATGTCACCTTATGCAGACGTTCGAGAACCTCGAATTCGACTACCTGGTCGGTCGTCCAGACTACGACATCGCCAGCCGCGACCTCGACGCCCGAATCGCCAATCTTGAACCGCTCACGGCCGCCAGTCGTGAGCTGGACACCGACGTAGAGTTCATCATCGTGGCGGACCTGTCCGCGCGTGCGCTGTCCCATGCAGGGGTCACAGATTGTCTCAACAATCCCGGCCCCGGCGAAATCGTGCTGTTTCACGTGAGCATAGAACGTCGCAGGGAGGCGACGCGGAACCTGCCATTCCCGATAGCTTGTACTGAGCACCGATTGCCACGCGTCGGTGCGGTCCCCGGAGGGGACATCACTGGTTGACCATTCGGTCGAGGGATTTTGCACGTCGCGTCTCCTGTCTCCTGCGCGTCGCAGCATCTCACTCGTGCTCCTTGCGCGCTCCACTACCACTTTAAGGTACATGCGAACAGGCATCTTTGCCAATAGGATGCACCCTGTTCGAACCCTCTTTTGTCAATCGCCTCCGTGACAGCCGCCACTGCAGCGCGATCGTCGAACCGTCTTGCGGTACAGGTTATGTTTGCTGGAATGAAGGTATCCAACGGTTTCCCTTTGGACCCGCTTCTTCACTGTAAAGGTCGTTCTAGGCGTGCAGCGGTATAAAAGCCGCTGAACGATGCGGCACAGGGGCATTAAACGTGCCAATCAGCACGTCGCGTTTCTCTGGAACACACCCGAAGAAACGGATCGACGGAACGTTCACGATCAATGGTTGGCGACACCGTCGGCATGCCCGCAAGGCGAAGTGCTGTCGCAGTCTCGCTCCATCAAGTTTTATTTCCATTTCCTGCCTCGCAAGTCGTCGAGAACCGAATATTGGAGAGGGTGTATTCGTGCGCACAATGGACGAGAGTAGACGGAGGCAGATCTGCAAGGATGTCAAGTGAGCAAAACATCTGTTCCGCTGTCCCCTCGAACAGTCGTCCGCAGCCGCTAGACTGAGTGGCGTAGCTACCTTGCGGCGGCAACGCGGTGGTCGTCGTCCCGATTGAAAGCGCCCTAATACTTGCAGCGTGGCATTCGTATCGGGTGGCATTCGCCAGCGCTTCAATTGCCCCAGCCAGTACGGGGTTGTTGTAGCCACCCACGGCTCCATCCCAAAAACGTCGATGCCGGAAAATCGATGTCGGTCACAAAACCGGCTGGGTGGTCGAAGAAGTTATCAGGCGCCATGCTTGATGCATGAATGCCCTCAGCGAGGGTCGGTGCTGGCCGTCCTCTGCTCGCATCAGCTACCGGGTTGATATCGCTGCGAAAGAAAGTCGCGCGACGCGAATCGTAATCGAATGCAGGTATCAGGATGTGCTGAAATCGCGGTACATCATTCGCAATCGCTTCCAGCGTTTTACCGCCGACTGTCCCAAGGATTTGCTGCAGCGCCTTGAGCTTCGCTTCAGTTGAAAACTGAGGATAGACATGCCAAAGCGCGTGTACGCCCCGGTCAATCGGATGCGTGAACACATTCAGATAATGAAAGACTGCCTGACGCGCGGATTTGTCGAGATACAGTTTCATCAACTCCGACAGTTTCTATCCGCCAACGGCCACCAAAGACGACGCTGCCGCCGGAATTAGCAACGACGAGCCCGAAATTCGAAAGTACCTCATGCCCGGTTGCATCCGGGCCATAAAGGTGCTGAAGCACTCGAATCTGTATCAACGACCACGTGCCGCCGCCGTCGAGCGACAGAATGCAAAATGCCATAGCACGCGCTCCCCGTTGACTCCGTTCCCTGTCCGGGCGACTCAGCCCGACTCGCATGGTGGCAAGACACCAACCATAGTGCGGCCATCTAGCAGACGGGGAGTCGCGGGGCAGCGTCGCCCGTTTAAAAACGGTGGCGATAAGCGAGTCCTCTGTGTTTATACAGGCTTGATATTCGCCGCCTGCTTGCCCTTCGGTCCCTGCTTGACCTCGAAACTTACCTTTTGCCCCTCCTGGAGAGACTTGAACCCCTCCGCCTTCACTTCCGAGAAATGAGCAAACAGGTCTTCGCCACCATCGTCAGGTGTAATGAAACCAAAGCCCTTCGCATCGTTAAACCACTTCACGGTGCCAGTCGCCATAGCGCCTCCCATCGAAAAATACTGCAGGCCGCGTTACACGGGTGCAATTGGCCGCGTCGTATCGAAAGTCGGAGGACGCAGTGTTAGAGAAGCGCTAGTGATGCGCAGTCTCGGGCTGGTGTGAAAACAGCGCGGAGACCTCGATTTCCTCGTCGATTTCCGGCCAAAGCAACCGCTTACGGTCCATAGAGATGGCAAAATGCTCACGCTCCGCTGATGTGGCTGCCTGCAGGATAGGGAATCGCTTCAACGGAAACAGAACGGCCCGGCCGCCGGACAAGTCGAGGAACAAGTGCCTGCTGTCAAAGTGCACGCTTATCACACCGCAACCCATAGCCATCTCCTGGACGTAAACCAATTTAAAGATAGGTGGCGGCGGAGCGGCCTTCAAGAGAAATACCAGGAAGGCGGTCGGCGCGACCGCCGGGATTGCGTCGACGTGCAATCGAGGCTGGAACTAGTCACTGCCTAGCCTGCCGTTGTCGAGCGTCAGCGGCCTGCGTCCAGTTCGTCCACGGCTCGAACCGGCTGTGGAACTGTTGGACACGAGCGCATCTCGCCTGGCGTTCAATGCGAACGTCCGTGGCCTCCGCCACCGCCCCAGGGATGACCGCCGCCCATACCACGCCCTGGGTATCCGCGCCCGCCCCAGTCGCCCCGGTATCCATGGCTCCAATAGCCGTGGTGACCCCAATATCCGCGGCCGCGCCAGCCGCGACAGCAGCCGCCCCAATAGCCGAAGCCCAACGACACCGACGGTCCCCGCCATACGGGCCAGCCGTAGTACGGATACGGGACGGAGTAATACGCAGGTGCAACGAAGACGGGCGCGGCTGGTGCGATGTAGGCGTTCGTCGATGCACCCAGGTCTAACGCCGCTGCATCGGATGCGGCTGCATCGGGTATTGCGAACGGATACTGCTGCGTGTCCGCCACCGGCGCCTCACCGTACGGAACGTCGCCGTAGGGCACGTAGTAGCAGCCGGACAAAGCTGCGGACAGGACCACCACAGCAACGGCGCCGCCCGCGCGCGACGTTGCATCCAGCGTTTTCATGACGTACTCCAGAGTCCGATGCGACGCAATATGCGGCGCGCCTTCAATACAATTAGCTTACAGCAAGCAGGATGCCTGGGCGTCTCGGGATTCAAGGACAGTACGCGTCAGATTGCGGCCGGGTGGAACGATGGGGAAAGCGGGTGCTCCTCAATTTTTTGCGCGGGGACGCGCCCAGTTCTGACGTCGAGCACGAGCCGTTCGATATCCTCAATATTCACTGTCACCGTTGGCGCGAACACCTGCGCCGCAATGGCGTATCCTCCTGTAAATCCTCAGGAGACGACCATGGACCTGGCCGGCAAGACCATATTCATTTCCGGTGGCAGTCGCGGCATCGGACTCGCAATTGCCCTCAGAGCCGCACGCGACGGCGCGAACGTCGTGATTGCCGCGAAGACCGCCGACCCGGACCCGCGTCTCGAGGGCACGATTTATACGGCGGCTGCTGCTATCGAAGCTGCTGGTGGCAAGGCGCTCCCGCTTGTTGTGGACATTCGGGACGAAGAACGCGTAAAAGCGGCAGTTGCCGAGGCCGTCGGGCTGTTCGGTGGTATCGACGCCCTGGTGAACAATGCCAGCGCCATTCGACTGACTGGCACGCTGGATACGCCCGTAAAACGGTATGACCTGATGCATGGAGTCAACGGCAGAGGCACGTTCGTGTGCGCACAGGCATGTCTGCCGCACCTCCTCAATTCGGCGAACCCACACATCCTCACACTGTCCCCGCCATTGGTCCAGGACGCGAAGTGGTTTAGCGATTTTCCGGCATACACCGTCGCAAAATACACGATGAGCTTGTTCACACTGGCGCTTGCAGGCGAATTCAAAAGCCGTGGTGTCGCCGTCAATTCGCTGTGGCCCCGAACGGCGATCGCGACCGCTGCGGTGAGAAACGAGATTGGTGGAGCGCAAATGATTGAGGCGTGTCGCAAGCCTGAGATTGTCGCCGACGCGGCCCACTATATCCTCACGCGTCCAGCCACCGAGTGTTCGGGAAACTTCTTTCTCGACGACGAAGTCTTGCTGGCAGCGGGTGTGCGTGACTTTGCACAGTATGACGTGCAGGCCGGCGCTGCACTGCAAGCAGACTTCTTTGTAGAGGCGTTGCCGGGCATGCTACCGTCGGACAATATGACGAAGCGTACCAGGCCTTCGTGAGATTCGCCGGCCACGCTGCAGTTGTCAGTCAACCTGATGCGGCGGACACGGCGGCGCGTGACGCCACGCGTCCGCGAGGAAGCTCGTCAGAACCGTCCATGGTCCGCGTTGCGATGAGCCCGAAGACGATACCAACTTGCGCGTGAGCGCCAGTTAACGCGTAGGAGGTAGAGATTCATTTCTCCAGGAGACGGTCCAGTCCTCGACGATCGTGGGTTGCACCTCACGCAAAGGAACGTGTGAGCCAACGCTCTGCGTTGTCGGCAACATCTGTTCGAGAAATGGTGGATGCTGGCCGATGCGTGTCACTTGGAGACGTGCCGCCCAACCGACGCGGCTATCTCATCTACAGCAAAGTGGACGACCGCTGCTTTGTCGTCGTGCAAGATATCGGTAACTGGGCTGTCATTACGGTTCTGCCGCTTTGGATGTGGAACGACGACGAGTTGTCGGAGAGTTCGCCTCAGGCAAACGAAGCTCGCAGGCTGGCGTTCGAACCACGCTCACGCCAGCCAAAGCGAGAAAATGTCAGGTATCAGTCACGACGGCCGACTGGCCTGTTCACGCGTAGACGATAAGCCTATATAGGGCGCAACGACGTTCGCCGGTGCCCCTGCCCTTCGGCGCCTGCCCTCTCGGCCCCTCCACCCCATATCTCCCACGTCGAAACCCTCGTCGCAAACCAGCGATTGCTTGTGATGCTCATGATTTCCATTATGCGGTGTGTACGGGTAAGCAGTTATGGGCAGGAGTCAGCTACGTTTAATAGTGGTGATAGTAGCCGCCACCTCCCGGTACAACTATGCAGCCGCTCAACGCAGTTCCGAGACATACAGCCATCAGCATCAGCGCAAGAATTCGTTTCATACGTGCCTCACTTGTCAGTAGTGAAGGCAATATATTTGGAGCGCAGATTCCCAGTGTGTTTGTGTGTAACGAGACGTGTGATTTGAAACACTTACCTCAACCCATGCCGTATCGGAAATCCCGCCCGCAGCGAGATATTTGGTTTCAGAACTCACGGCTCAAAGGTCAACATCGCGAAGTCATCGTCGCGCGCCGCGACCGGCCCTTCGTGCCGGGTTCGGATCGCCGCGGGCACTGACGCCGCGGCGTCAGGCGAATCACCTGAACATTGCATATACCGGCCACTTCGACTTACCGCTCATGCTCGTGACGTACGCCGGCGCAAAACTTCAGGAAGCGCATTGTGAACATCTGCTGACGGTAAAGAACTCGCGAAACCACCACTGGACGGGCACTGATTTCGGCGCAGCCCCACGGCGCACGGTGCGGTCACGCAAGCAACCCTTTGCTGACCTTCGTCGTCGGGATGAACTCAAGAATGGCAAAGGTTCGATCGGTCGCGACGCACCCATGCCTGCGGCTCGAGCGCACTACTGCCCGCCAAATGGCTTTTTTACGATCAGCCTGTTGGTCACGGACATCACGCCCGGAACGCCCTTCGCGATTTCCGTCACCTTGTCGGTCTGCGCTGCGTCCGCCACCGTCCCATCAAGCGTCACCGCACCGTCCTTCGCGATGGCACTGATGTTGCCAGCGTCGATCTCCTTGTGCTTCACGATGGCGGCATAGACTTTACGGCGAAGCGCGCGATTCGCCTGTCGGGTCGCTTTTGCCGTCGTAGTACCCGGCGCCGTCATCGCCGCTCCGTTCGACTCAGCGCTCGTTTCGCCGCTCTGTGGCCATGCGTGAATGGAAGCCAGAGCGACCAATGTGCCGCAGACCAACCTGAATGCCGACATAGCCTTCATTGAATTCTCCGTTCGTTGTGGGTCACGCGGCATCAGAAACTGTGGCGCATGCCGAGCATGGCTGCGGTGGTCTTCACACCCGGCGCAACAGGCTGGCCGTACACGATCGTCTGGTTCATCGTTCCCTTGTTGTTGACGTACCCGACCTGTGCGTACGCCAAGGTGCTCTTGGACAGGCTATATTCGGCGCCCACCGCGAACTCATCCGAGTGATTGGCCGAATTGTTGCGGTCCTTTAGGTAGTAGAAGCCCGATGTCACCCTGAAGGCCGGGGTGAACCTGTAGCCCAAACCCGCGGAAACCATCTCGTAGTTAACGTGAGAACTGTTCGCGGGATTCTTGCCGATGCTGTATGAGGTCGACACGGAAAAATCGTGAAACGAATACTTCGCGCCCAGATAGTAAAAGCGGTTATTGTCCAGGCTGGTCGGGACGGTCGTGGTCGAAGGGTTCGTATCGTGTCCGTTGTAGTACTCGGCGGCCAGATTGAGGCCGTAGTTCGAGTACTTCAGCACCGCGGACTCGCGCGTTCCGCCTTGAAACTGACCGGCTACGCCGCCGGGCGCATACTCCAGTGCGAGGGATGCGCCATAGAACTTCGGTGACTGGTAAACCAGCGCGTTGTCGTCCCACAGCGCGCCGATCGGGCCGTTCGTGCTGTTGCCAGGCCAGCCCGCAGCCTGGTTCAGGCCAAGCCACGCGGTCAGGATACTGCCGAAATATTGGGCGCCCCGTACGTCGGTGTCATACATCGAGTAGATCATCGGAGCAATCTGCCGCCCCATATCGAAGGTGCCGAACGGACCCGACACGCCAACTGTCGTTTGCTGATTGAAGACCGCGGTAGCGCCCGGCGCATCGGCCAATCCGAGCTTCCCGGTACCGCTGTTGAACGACCCCTGCAGTTTGAAGTTGACCTTGTAGCCGTCTCCGATGTCTTCAGTGCCTTTTAGGCCCCAGATGCTCGAATAGACGCCGCCATCCTTGAACGCATATACCTTCCCCGTATTCAGCGCCTTCGGCGAGAACGAAGCCGCCGACGTGCTCTGATACAGCAACCCGGTATCAAGGGCACCATAAAGCGTCACCGAAGACTGCGCGTGTACAGCACCTCCTACAGCAAGCAACGCGGCCGCTGCGATCCACTTCCTCTTCATCTCGTCTCCTTTACCTTTTGTTGATGCCAGCCTGATATGCACGGTCCAGATTTAAAATTTATTTTGTTATACTAACTATCAAATGTTTTCCTACACCGATCTTTATCGGCGGATTTGTCGTAATCGGTTGGCGTGGTGACGCAGACTCCGAAGCCGATGTCTATTTCGAGCTAGATCCCTCATACACTGGGATTTCATTTGCATTCCCGTTCCCGCTTGCGCGTCCGCGACCGATCGCCGTCACCGCGGCTGCCGCGACAAACATGGGAACAGCAATGAGCAGAAAGTTTTGGTGGCGTGGCAGTTGTAGCGCCATCAATGCACCAAACGCGATGGGTGCCAGTATTGCACCCAGTCTTCCCACCCCAGTAACCCATCCCACTCCCGAGGAGCGGATGGCGGGCGGGTAGAACTGCGCGGCATACGCATAGGTCAGCATCTGACCGCCATAGGTCGACGCACCGAGAAAGCCTGTCGTGACGTAAAGCCATGTGACCGGAACGCTGCTGCCCGATATCAGTATTGCCATGGAGGCGAGCAAGTAAAACGAGCACAAGACCACCTTGATCGGCAAGCGGTCCGCAAGCGGCCCAGCGCAAACGCCCCCTACGAGGGCGCCGACATTCAGCGCAAGCAGAAGATGCAACGCCGATGCGAGACTATAGCCGGCACTCGTCATCATCTTCGCGAGCCACGACGCCAGGCCGTAGATGACAAACACACACATGAAGGAAGCGAGCCAGAACATGATCGTGCTGCACAGTCGGCCATCGCTGAACAGGCGGCCGACAGAGACGTCATCGCACGCGAACACCGCACTGCTGCAAGCCGGGACGACAAAGTCATCGTCGGGCAGCATTACGAACTGGGGATTGAGCCGGCGCACGACATCGCGCAATTCAGCAACGCGATGTGCCCTGACGAGATACGCGATCGATTCAGGCAGCAGTTCGACCGCAAAGGGAACGACGACGAGAGGAAGGGCCGCGACAAAGAATACCGACCGCCATCCATGCGCCTCTATCATCGTATTGCCAAGGACGGCCGCCAACATTCCGCCGATCGCAAAGCCACTGAACGACACGGTCACCATCGTCGCGCGATGCTTTCGCGGAGCAAACTCCGTTACGTGTGCCACGACACACGGCATGACGCCACCGATCCCTATGCCGGCCACGAAACGGACCATACTGAACAGCACGGCATCGTGGACGAGGCCGGTGCAGACGGTCACGATACTGAAGAGGACCACGCAGACAGCCATCGTCTTCCTGCGACCGACGCGGTCAGCAAGCATCCCTGCGAAAATTGCGCCGATCATCAGCCCAGCGAAGCCCGCGCTCACCATCATGCCTGCCTGAGCGGGAGTAACGTTCAGGTCCTTCATGACGGACGGCAGGGCCGCGCCTATGATCGCCAGGTCATAGCCATCAGCGACGATGATCAGCGTACAGATCAGCAGGATGGTGGCATGTAAAGCGCCGAACCGTGCTTCATCGGCAATACCGTGCACGTTCAACTGTCTCATCGTTGTCTCCTGATTTTGTTTTAAGCTGCAGGGTCGCCCGCCCGATACGTCCGGGAAGGTTTGCGGGCTCGCGGACGCGACAGTCTCCCGGCCCCGCGCTACAGTAACTTCGCGTCAGTGCAGCAACGCCGCGTCCGTTTCAGTCCGAGGCAAAGAACTGATCTGGCAGCACTTTGGTAAGCTGAGAGTGCGCTCCGTTGGTCGCCGACTCTCCATCGAAATACTGGTTGTCAACGCCGATACGCTGTCTGGAGATCTCCCGGGGCACACCGTACTTCGGATCGATGTCCTCGGGCGATGTGACCTGTGCGCCGCCCACACGGATCATCACGAGATTGCCCACAGGATTGGCCCTGAACCGGTAGAACGTCCCCTTGGGCAGCATGACGCCCTCAAATGGGCGGGCAACGAGTGTGCTTCCGTCACCGAACTGAAACATCGCTTCGCCTTGCAGCACGACGAAGCAATGATCCTCGACGTCGTGACAGTGCATTCCGTTTTCGCCACCGGTCGAATACACCTTGACGTGCGCCCATAGATTTCCCGCAGTACCGAGTGAGCGCATCGTCGCGCCACTCGCTAGCAGCGGCTCTCCACGCATTGAAAAGCGCACTGCGTCGGCCGTCGTCCGAGATGGGCCTTCAGCATGACCCTCGGCATTCTTTGGATGTTGGGCAGATGATGCCTGTATGTCCGACATGTCTCGCCTCCTTTCCTGTCGAGATGGATATCCTTAACCCTCAACGGGCGAGCCCGGAAAGCCGTATAGCCGGTGCGCGTTGTCCGCAAGAATTGCATTGCGGACCGCCTCGTCCGGTGCCCAGTCTGCAAGGAGATCAAGCAGGTCGCCGTCGTTCGGCATCGCCCCCCAATATGCCGGATGCGGCCAGTCCGAACCCCACACGCACCGGTCAGGCGCCACCTCGATCAAAGCCCGCGCAAAAGGCACGGTGTCCGTGTAGCCTGGCGCGTTTGAGACGCGGTATGCACCCGAGAGCTTGACCCATGCGCCGTCCGTCATCAGTTTGAGCATCAGTTGCATGCCTGCCGACTGAAGTCCATCCGACACGGCGAAGTGCCCCATGTGGTCCATGATGTACGGCACCCGCAACTTCGAAAGACGGGGCGCGACGGGTTCGAGCCGGCTCGTATCAGTGAGGAACTGCAGATGCCAGCCGAACTCCGTGCACAGCGCTTCGTAGCTGTCCAGGTGATCGAGGCCGATGCCACCACCGGACAACGTATTGAGCCGCAAGCCGACGACACCCGCCTCTTTCATCTTCAGGAACTCGCGCTCGGGCAAGTCGTGCGGGGCCACTGCAACCCCGCGCAATCGTTCGGGATATCGGTCGAGCATGTCCATCAACAACCGGTTGTCGGTGCCGTGCACGCTTACCTGTACGAGCACGGCGAACGTCACGCCCGTTGCGTCGAGCATGTGAAAGTAGTCTTCGACCGTTGCCGGCGCCGGGGTATAACTGCGGTTTTCTATCAACGGGTAGTCGGGCGGACCGCCGATTACATGGGCATGCGTGTCGACCGCGCCCCACGGCATGCGAAATCGCGTCGGTGCGTGCGGGTTCCGGTCCGGAGCGGGACACACGGCAAACCTGTCTGGAACATTCGTGGTCATGGGTTCTTCCTTCGAAATCGTCAATCGGGATTGCCGGCTACTCACTGGTCATACTGCGGATAGCCGTTGTTTCGCTGCTCGGCTTCGAGGCGGCGCAACATCGCTGGCCACTCGAGAATGCCGTAGGAGCGGATCTTTCCTGGCTGAAAGATGCTAGACGTACGTTCGATCACTTCCGGCGACGGCATGTTGATTCTGGCGCCCGCGGCCATGAGATCAACCTGCGTTCGGCAGGACATTTCGAGCTGATAGAGCAGATTGAATGCTTCCGAAGCGCTGGGACCGCAAGTAATGAGGCCGTGATTACGCAGGATCAGCGCGTTATGTTCTCCCAGGTTTTTGACGAGGCGCTCGCGCTCGCTCAGATCGACAACCGGGCCTTCGTAGTCGTGGTAGCCGATGTGTCCGTGAAACCGCATCGCATGCTGCGTGACCGGCAGCAGTCCGCACTCCATTGCCGAAACAGCCATTCCAGCGCGCGTGTGGGTGTGTATGACACAGTTCGTTTCCGGACGCGCGGTATGGATGGCACCATGAATGACATAACCCGCTGAATTCAGACCGTACTGCGTTTCAGGCTTCCAGATGATGTTGCCTTCAACATCGATTTTCATCAGACTCGACGCAGTGATCTCCTTGTATGTCATCCCATACAGGTTGATGAGAAGATGCTCCGTTCCCGGAATCCGCACGGTGATATGGTTGTAGATGAGATCGCTCATCCCGTAGACGTCGATAAGCCGGTAGCAGGCCGCCAGATCGACTCGTGCCTGCCACTCTTCCGCGCTGACCTCCTCGCGAACGCATTTGAAGTCGGTCGGATATTTGCGCTTGCGTACGTCTTCGTCGCTGGTGTAGCCGGCTCGTTCACGAATTTCTTTGAAGTCGGTTGGGTAGCTCATGATGTTTTTCCTCTGAATGGAAGTTACCGGCAAGTCCAGCTCGCCCTCGTATTGCGAAGCATGTCTATGAAGCTTGCGCTTCGTCTTCTGGAGCGATGCGCTCTGCCAGTGCCAGTTTTCGCTGTGCTATCTTGAGGACCGCCTCATCGACGAGCAGGCCATCCACGATGATTGCGCCGCGGCCCTCGCGCTGCGCCGCCTCATACGCAGCAATCGTACGGCGCGCACCGGCGATTTCATCCTGGTCGGGGCTGAATACTCGCTCGATCGGTTCGACCTGCCGCGGATGAATCGCCCATTTGCCGGTGAAGCCGAGCTTCTTGCCCGCCTGAGCAGCGCACCCCAGTCCTTCGGTATCCGTCGCATCGGGGTGCACATGATCGAGGACCTGAACGCCAGCCGCGACCGCAGCGGTAACGATGCGCGAACGCACGGGCAACAGTGTCTGTTCGTCGAACGCCATGCCCGTTTGAGCGATGAAGTCGCCCACGCCAAAAATCAGCGCCTGGCAGCGTTGCGACGCGCGTGCGATCGGGAGCGCGTGCTCCACTCCACCGGCGCTCTCGATCAGCGCAAGCAACGTCAATCCACGGCGGCCATCGCGCAGCTCGAGCTGCCGCAGCAACTGGTCGTACACGTGCATATCCTCGGGACCCTGCACCTTCGGCACGACCACCGCGTCGATTGGCAGCCCCTCGAGTGCGAGCAGATCGTCGAGACACCACGGCGTTTCCAGACCATTGATACGCACGCACAATTCACGCCTACCTGGTACTGCACGGGCCAGCGCCCGACGCAACACCTGGCGCGCCTCATGCTTGAAGGTTGGCGCGACAGCGTCTTCGAGATCGATGACGAGCGAATCGCAGTCGATCGTCAGCGCTTTTTCCAGCAGCCTTTCGCTGCTCGCCGGCGTGACAAGCTGGCTACGGCGGCAAAACCCTGTCATTGCAAACTCCTACGGAATTGCCGGATCAGCGTCGACGCATCCGTTTCGTCTTCGAGAGCGCTCACGCGCTGAACGATCCGGGCGGCGTGCGCCCCGCCGAACACGGGCACTGCGAGGTCATCGAACTTGCGTCGGAGAAATGCGCCATCGCATGGCCGCGATGGTTCACCAAGCGGCTCATCGATACGGACCACCTGCCCCGCGAACGACAGCGCCGCTCCCATGATGGGCAACTGTCCGTCGATCACCACATAGATGGACGAGCACAACGCTGCGACGTCCGCTGCACCGATGCGCTCGTAGCTCTGCCAGTTGCAGCGTCCGTCCAGCAGCGCCACCGCAACCTGAAAGTAAGCGCTGAACTGCGCATCGACGATGTTGCGCGGGTCTATCTTGTTTGGCGTTGCCTCACCGACGATTTGTGCGGCTTTGGGTGACAGACGCACTTCGAGCCGTGTCCCCTCGCGTAAGGCAGCCTCGATACGCTTACGGGCGTCGGCACCGAGCAGCTCATGCAACTGCAACGCGGCTTCGATTGCACCGTGATTGAAGCGACAGGACGGAAAGGGCTTGATGGCCGTCTCAGCCGACGGCCACCACTGGCCGAGACGATCCGTGAGCGCCGACGGCGTCGCCTCGTTCGTGTATCCCGTCAGCAGTCCGTATCGCCCTTCTATCGGCGCGGCAGCGCCGACCACGCCGGCCTGCGCAAATGCGAGTGCAAGCAACGCGTCGTGCGCGGCAAATCCCGGATGCAGGCGCTTGTTCCACGAGCCATTCGCAAGATACTGCATGGAGCCCGCCGCTTTGCTGCCGGCGATGCCAAACGCACTGGCAAGCGTACCGGCATCGACGCCGCGCAATCGACCCACGGCCGCCACAGCACCGAAGATCCCGGCGACGGCCGTGACGTGAAAGCCGCGATCGTAAGCGGTACTGCCCAATGCCGCGCCGGTACGCGTCGCGACCTCGTAGCCGACTGCCAGCGCGGCAAGCCATCGCTTCCCGGTGGCATGGGTGCGCTCGGCCTCAACCAGCGCCGCGGCGATCACCGGCGCGCCGGGGTGCAGACAGCCCCACACGTTGGTATCGTCGAAATCGAGGGTATGGGCGAACGCGCCGTTGAGTAAGGCAGCCTGCAGGTACGAATATCCCTGCGTGTCACCGACCACGGTTGCATCCTCGTTCCCGCTCTGCAACGCTACAGCGCCCGCACGAAATGCAGCGCTGCTCTCCGCATTGACAGCCGCGAACGCGGCATTGCCGACGAAATCGAGCAGACATTCCTTGAGCCGTTTGCATACCACCGACGGCACACTTTCCAACCCGGTTGTCGCGGCAAAGCGCGCCAACGCGAGTGTCGCGTCGTTCGCGGATGAATCAAACATGAGACTTCTCCTTCACCGATCCGGCGCGTTGCACGACACCGGCCGACTCGAGCGTTTCGATCGTCGCGGCGTCGAAGCCGAGTTCTGCCAGCACTCGAGCGGTATGCTCGCCAAGCACAGGTGGCCCCAGCTTGTTGACCGATTCGAACTCCGACGACCGCGGCGGGAAGTCGAACACCTTGACCTTGCCGACTGCGCTGTCCACTTCCTTGATGAAGTCCCGCGCCTTGATGGCCGGATGATCCAGCGCTTCGCCGAGGTCGTTCATGGCCCCGGCAGGAATGCCAAAAGCGTGGAAACGCTCCAGCCAATACGCACGCTCGCGAGTGCCGATCGCCTGGCAGATTCGCTCGTCGAGTGCGTTCCGGTTAGCGAGGCGCAATGCGTTGGTAGCAAATCGCTCGTCATCGACCATGTCCGGGCATTCGATCGCCTGGCAGAACTTGCGCCACATCTCCACGTGACCGCCTCCGGCAGCCACGATCACCATGCGCTCGTCTCCGCATGGATAGGGACCATACGGCGCCATCGTGTGATGATGCAGACCAACACGCTTCGGCAGCTTATTGCCGTACCAGACCATGTACGGGAAATAGCCGGTCCACGTGAGCACCGAGTCGAGCAGCGAAATCTGGATGTCCTGCCCTCGTTCCGTTCGCTCGCGATGAAACAGCGCTTCAAGAATGGCAATCGTCGCGTACATCGAGCCTGCAATATCGCAGAGCGACACGGAAATTTTCGATGGCGCTTCGGGCGTGCCATTGGTCATGATGAGACCCGCCTCGCCCTGCACAATCAGATCAAGCGCTGCACGATCACGATACGGGCCCTCCTGGCCGAAACCGGAGATGTGGCAATAAATGACATCCGGCTTGATCGCCTTGACCTTTTCGTAATTCAGACCCCAAGCATCAACCGTGCCCGGAACGAAGTTTTCGATGAGCACGTCGGCGCGCTCGATCAACTGATGGAGAATGTCGCGCCCACTCTCGCTCTTCAGGTCCAGCGCCACGCTCTCCTTGCCCGGGTTGACCCATGCATGGCCGGAACACATGCCATGAACAATGTCGTCCCAGTAACGAATGAGATCGCCCGTACCGGGACGTTCGATCTTGATGACGCGCGCACCCATCTGACTGAGCAGGCGCGTGGCAAAGGGTCCCGACACGCCCTGCGTCAGGTCCACGACGGTAATCCCCGACAATGCATTGCTCACGATTGCTCTCCCATATCATGACCAGGCATCACGGCTTCGTCCTTGTGAGCCCATGCTGAACGCTTCTTGAGACGTACGGTACGCTCGCCTTCGGCGACGGTCTTGCCATCCTGGTTGGTCGCGCTGAAGCGATAGCTCAACAGGCCGCTGTCGGGCCGGTCGTCGGTGAGTTCCAGCACCTCGCTTTTTGCGTGGAGCGTATCGCCGGCAAAGACCGGATTGGGTAAGCGCAAAGCCGTGACGCCCACATCCAGGAACGCGTTTTCGCTCATATCCTGGCTTGTCAGGCCGACGACAATACCCAGCGTGCATGGGCCCGCGACGATGCGCTCGGAAAACCGTCCGTCCAGCGCCTGGCGGCTATAGACCAGATTGAAATGGGCCTCGGCCGTATTCATCGACAGGTGGGTGAGCGCATAGTTGTCGTAGTTCGTGATCGTGCGCCCCCGCGTGTGCTCGTACATTTCGCCGACGCCAAAGTCGTCAAAGTAGGTACCGTGACTCATATTCACCTCTCTCCCAATAGTCGTCGCGCAATGACCTCACGCTGGATCTCGCTCGTGCCTTCACCGATGGTGCAAAGACCGGAATCTCGCCAGTAACGATTGACGGGGGTCTCGACCGCGAAACCCATCCCGCCATGTATCTGCACGGCGTCGTGGCAGACCTTGTGCGCCATTTCCGAGGCAAAAAGCTTGACCATGCCGGCCTCGAGATCGACGCGGCAACCCGCGTCCATCTTCCGCGCGACCATGTAGCCAAGCTGGCGAGCCGCCTCGATCTGGGTTGCCATGTCGGCCAGCTTGTGCCGGATCGCCTGGAACTGGCTAATGGGCTGGCCGAACTGCACGCGGTTGCGGCTATGCTCGAGCGCTGCTTCGTATGCCGCCCGTGCGAGGCCAATGCAGCGAAACGCAAACTGCAAGCGAGCAAGCTCGTAGATCGCCATCAACTGCTTGAAAGCAATCCCTTCAATGCCGCCAAGCAAATTCTCCTCAGGCACCTCGTGGTCGTCGAAGAAGAGCGTGTAGCTATGCATGCCGTGATAGCCGACCGTCTCGATCCGGCTACCCGTCAACGTCGGCGGCACGAACTGCTCACCGCGGGCCTTCTCGACGAGCAGCAGGCTGATGCCGCCATGCTTGCCGGCGTCCCGCGCCGTGCGGCAAAAGAGCGAGATCAGGTCTGCGCGGTTGGCGTGCGTGCACCACTGCTTCGTGCCACTCACTACATAGCGTCCATCGCGCAAGGTGGCATTCGTCTTGATGTTCGCTGCATCCGAACCCGCCTCCGGCTCTGTGCCCGAGTGTGCCGCCTGCAGTTCGCCCGATACGATTCCAGGCAGCCACTTTTTCTTTTGCTCCGGCGT
>Ga0302178_10001460_pt1 | contig 19957 bp, 24 predicted proteins | sample I_Palsa_E1_3_FD_198790 | JGI IMG/M metagenome (GOLD analysis project Ga0302178, IMG submission 198790) | Peat permafrost microbial communities from Stordalen Mire near Abisko, Sweden - I_Palsa_E1_3 | ecosystem: Environmental > Terrestrial > Soil > Palsa > Peat permafrost | place: Sweden... | reverse complement strand
TACCCTCACGTGTCGGGTCTTGCGGCCCCCCCCATTCATCACCAACCGGATCACCGAAATCAATTTCGTCGTGGCGTTGGAGCTTGCCCTCCTTAAACTGCTGAATCAGGCGCTCGCGCGAGAACCGCGGAATGGCGCTATGTGCGCGCACGACCAGTTGGCCGTCCTGGACCTCAACATCGACTTCCTGGCCTTCAATGAGCGAGGCTTCGGCAGCGAGATTGGACGGAATGCGCACGGCGAGGCTGTTGCCCCATCGTTTTACAGTTTGAACTGCCATATGCCCCTCTTGTGTATCAACACGTTGCTACAATCGATTTTATATATTGCAGCACAGAGTGTCAACGCGTCGATACAGGCGAGTTGCAAGCTTCCTGACCGTACATGTTCGGCATAGCGCAGTCACTTGGACTCCTGCAACTGAGCGAGTCAATGAATGAGTAAACCGCCGGTTAGCTAACCGGACAGCCCGCCCGAGCCCGATGAACCTCACTGCGAGCACCCCGATTTACCGATGAATGTAGCCCTTACCTGCAATCGTGAATCGCAAGCACCGCGAGAGCGCGGCCCTCATCGATGGCACCGGATTTGCTGACTCTCATCGTCTCCCTTCGCCTCATTGGCTTGCACTCCGCAATGCCCAAGCGAATGGCATCAGCGCCTCTGTCAGCCAGACACGCCGACTCTCTCCGGGCGCGTCCAGCCAAACTCTGCGCTAACTCGATCGAGCGAGGAGCTTTATATCGCCATGCGCCACATCAATGTTCCCCACAACAGCGACTCAGACCCCGAATCGGACGAAACAATAAAACCGTCCCGCCGCAAGTTCCTGCAATCCGCAGCAGCAGCGGTAGCCGTCACCGCCGCGCCGCTCGCCCATGCGCAGCAACCGGCAGCGACTTCCGCACCGCCGCCTCCAACGACAATGCCCTCCGCGGCCGCGCCGCTCATGCCCGTGAAGCTGACCATCAACGGCCACGCTTACGAAATGCAACTCGAAGCACGCACGACCCTGCTGGACGCATTGCGCGAATACGCAAGCCTCACCGGCACGAAGAAAGGCTGCGACCGGGGCCAATGCGGCGCGTGCACGGTGATCGCGAATGGTCGCCGCATCAACTCGTGCCTGACGCTCGCCGTCATGCACGAGGGCGAATCAATCATCACCGTGGAAGGACTCGCCAACGCGCAGACGCTCACCCTCAGCCCGATACAAAAGGCGTTCATCGATCATGACGCGTTCCAGTGCGGTTTCTGTACGCCCGGTCAACTGTGTTCGGCAACCGCGCTGATAGACGAATTCCGTGCCGGCGACGCCAGCGCCGCGACCGCCGATGTCCGCTTCCGTCCGCCCCAACTCTCCGACGATGAAATCCGCGAACGCATGAGCGGCAATATCTGTCGCTGTGGTGCGTACCCGAACATTGTCGCGGCGGTGAAAACCGTCGCGATCAATAAAGCTTAGGAGCGCCACATGGATGCCATCTCTTACGAACGCGCCACTGACGTGAGCGCGGCGATCAAGGCAGCGCAGCAGCCGGGTGTCGCGTTTATCGGCGGCGGAACGAATCTGCTCGACCTGATGAAAGGCGGAGTCGCGCGGCCGGTGAAGCTCGTCGACATCACGCATATAGCCGGCCTGAACACGGTGAGCGAGCTGCCCGACGGCGGCCTGCGGATCGGTGCGCTGGTTCGCAACAGCGACGCCGCGAATCATGCATGGATTCGCGAACGGTATCCGCTGCTGTCGCAGGCGTTCCTCGCGGGTGCATCGGCGCAGTTGCGCAACATGGCAACCGTTGGCGGCAACCTGATGCAACGCACGCGCTGTTATTACTTCTATGACACCGGCTTTCCCCAATGCAACAAACGCACCCCCGGAAGCGGCTGCGCAGCGATAGAAGGCAACAGCCGCATCCACGCCATCCTCGGCGCAAGCGCGCAATGCATCGCGACGAATCCATCCGACATGAACGTGGCACTCGCCGCGCTCGATGCCGTGGTGCGCGTGAACGGCCCCCAGGGTGAACGCACCATTGCGTTCGCGGAGTTTCATCGCTTACCGGGCGATCATCCTGAAGTCGATACCACGCTGCAGCCTGGCGAATTGATCACGTCCGTCGATCTGCCGCCTCCGTTGTTCGCGCAGCACTCGCATTACCTGAAGGTGCGTGACCGCGCGAGCTACGCGTTCGCGCTTGTCTCGGTGGCCGCCGCATTGCAGATGGACGGCAACACCGTGAGGACGGCGCGCATTGCGCTGGGTGGCGTCGCGCACAAACCGTGGCGTGCCACGGCGAGTGAGCAAGCGCTCACTGGCCAGCCGTTATCGCGCGACTCGTTGCGTAGCGCCGCGGCGCTTGCTGTTCGCGACGCGCGGAGTTATCGCGAGAATGGCTTCAAGATCGAACTGGCGCAGCGCGCGATTATCCGCGCGGTGTCGACTGCAGGAGGTGTGGCATGAGTGTTCTTGGACAACCGCTCGACCGCACCGACGGTCTTCTGAAAGTCACGGGCCAGGCGAAATATTCCGCCGATAACCCCGAAGCGAAGCTCGCCCATGCGGTGCTGGTGACAAGCACGATCGCGCATGGCAGGGTCGCTTCAATGGATACCGCGCGCACCCAAGCCATGCCCGGCGTGCTGCTCGTGATGACTCACGAAACCGCGATGCGCCTGCCCAATGGCGGCAAACCCGATGCCGAGCCGCCGGCCGTGCGCAGATTGTCGCTCCTGCAAACCGACGAAGTGCGCTACAGCAACGAGCCCGTGGCCGTAGTCGTTGCTGATACGCTGGAACGGGCAACCGATGGCGCCCGCAAACTCCAGGCATCGATTCGTTACGAAGCCGCGACGCCGAACGCGGACTATCAGCGCGCGAAAGGCACTGCTTACCAGCCGGAAAAAATGATGGGCCGGCCAATCAACACACAGCGCGGCGATGTGGCTGCCGGTCTGCTCCAGGGCCCTACTCGACTCGACGTGGTCTACACCACGCCGAACGAACACCACAATCCGATGGAGCCGCACGCCACGCTTGCTCGCTGGGATGGCCCAAACCTCACCCTCTACGATGCAACGCAAGGTGTCTCCGGCGCACGCGGCGCGGTGGCGAAAACGCTCGGCATCCCAGAGGCGAACGTGCGCGTGCTCTGCCCGTTCGTCGGCGGCGGCTTTGGATGCAAAGGTTCCACGTGGTCGCATGTCGTGCTCGCCGCCATGGCCGCGAAGCAAACCGGCCGCCCGGTTCGCCTCGTGCTGGAGCGTCCGCAGATGTTCGGCATGGTCGGCAACCGGCCGTTCACAGACCAGCATATCCAGATCTCGGCCCGCGACGACGGCACGCTCACCGGCATGCGCCATGACGTGATCTCGACCACGTCGACGTTCGAAGACTGGAACGAGAGCTCAGCCATCCTCACGCGCATGCTGTATGCCGTGCCGAACCAGGCGACCACGCACAAGCTGGTGAAACTCGATGTCGGCACACCGACGTTCATGCGCGCGCCCGGAGAAACGAGTGGCTCGTTCGCGCTCGAATCCGCGATGGATGAAATGGCGTACGAGCTGAACATGGACCCGCTCGCTTTCCGGCTGAAGAACTATGCCGAGATGGAGCCGCAGGAAAAGAGGCCGTGGTCGGAGAAGTCTTTGCGCGAGTGTTATCAGATTGGCGCCGACAAATTCGGCTGGTCGAGGCGTAATCCGAAACCACGGTCCATGCGCGACGGCAACACGCTGATCGGTCTTGGCATGGCGACGGCAACCTATCCGGCGAACCGCAGCGAGGCATCCGCGATTGCGCGCATCTTGCCGGACGGCACGGCGATGGTCGCATCGGGCACGCAGGATCTCGGCACCGGCACTTATACCGTGATGACGCAGGTGGCCGCCGACGCGTTAGGCTTCCCGATGGATAAGGTCGAGTTCGCACTCGGCGATTCGTCGCTGCCGCACGCGCCGGTGTCGGGCGGTTCGCAGTCGGTGGCGAGCGTATCGCCTGCCGTGCGCGCCGCGGCGTCGCAGGCGCGCGCCAAGTTGATCGCCATGGCGATAGCGGACTCGGGTTCGCCGCTAAGCGGAGGTTCCACCGACGATGTCACTGTCGACAACGGCTGGATCATCAGCCGCGCTGATCCGTCGAAGCGCGATCCGGCTGCCGCAGTGATCGCGCGCAACGGCGGCAAGCCGATTGAAGCGATGGCGACCACCAAGCCCGGCGATGAAAAACAGCAGTTCGCGTTTCACTCGTTCGGCGCGGTGTTCACGGAAGTTCACGTCGATGCCGATCTGGGCACAATCCGCGTGCCGCGCATTGTGGGGGTATACGACGTCGGCAGCCTGCTCAACGAAAAGACCGCTCATAGCCAGTTGATGGGCGGCCTTGTGTGGGGCATCGGCTCCGCGCTGACCGAGAAGAGCGAACTCGATGCGCGTTATGGCCGCTACGCCAATGCCAACCTTGCCGAGTATCACGTGCCGGTAAACGCCGATATCGGTTTGCTCGACATCACCTTGCTGGGCAAACCCGATGCGCATATCAACCCGCTCGGCGCGCGCGGGATTGGCGAGATCGGCATTACGGGGGTGGCCGGATCGATCGCGAATGCCGTGTATCACGCGACCGGTGTGCGGGTGCGCGATTTGCCGATCACGCTAGACAAGGTGATGCCGAAAACAACGGTCTGACGTTTTTGTCAGGAAAACCGTGCGGGTGCATTTGCGGTGCATGCCGCGCGGTTTATTTTCGTGCTTGCGGCATGCCTCGGTGCTTGTCAGAATCGACGCTTCTTACTATCAGGAAGCCGGCCATGAGTTATTCATCGAGTGCGACCGGCATTGTGCTGGCAGCCGGTTACGGTTCCCGATTCGACCCAAGCGGTCTTCACAACAAACTTCTCGCCACGCTCCCTGACGGCACGCCGGTCGTATTCCAGTCCGCTCGGCGATTGCTGTCGGCGGTGTCACGGGTGGTGGCAGTGGTGCGGCCGGGGTCGGAAAAGCTGGCGGAGGTGTTGAACGAAGCGGGCTGCGACGTGATGTTTTCCATCGATGCCGAGCGCGGCATGGGCGCGACGCTTGCCGCTGCAGTTCGAGCGACCCAGGACGCGCAAGGCTGGCTGGTCACGCTGGGCGATATGCCGTGGATCGAGCCGGGGACGGTCGAGGCGGTGGCGCGATCGCTGGACGCGGGGGCATCGATTGTTGCGCCGTTTTATCGCGGGCAAAGGGGACATCCGGCGGGGTTTGGCGCCATGCAGCTGGACGCGCTTAGCGCGCTCGATGGCGATGCCGGCGCGCGGGCGCTGTTTATGTCGGAAGCGGTCGAGCGCATCGATGTTGAGGACGCAAATATTTTGCGCGATGTGGATTTACCGGGGGATTTACAGCTGCATTGAGATTTCCTGGTACCGATCTTCCGCTGCGTCATACACGTCGCCGTCGCCGTCGTCGCGTTTGCCAACCGCGATGACAACAACCTTAGCAATCTCGTCCTGTACCCGATAGACAAGCCTAAATCCTCGGGTATGAAGCTTCATCTTGTAGCAGTCCTTCGTTCCGTGTCGCCGCGAAGCTGGAACTATCGGGTTCGCAAACCTCTCGTCCGGCTTCCGCGCGAACTGCCGTCGCGTCTCGGCGTCAAGCTTTCGTCACTCCTTTTCCGCGTTGATTCTGAACCTCAGCTTGTAAGTCATTTGTAGATGCCGGCCTCGACCAGCGGTTTGTTCTGCGTTGCGCGGACAAGGTCGGCCAAATCATAGTCCTTCAGCCGGTCAAGCAGCGCTTCATACTGGTCGGCTGGCAGCAGGTACGCCACCGGCTTGTTGCGATTGAGAATGGCTACCGCCCCGCCGCCCGCGTTTTCGATGACGGCGGTCGGGTTGAGCTTTAGCTCCGAAATCCCCACTGATTGGGTGGCGTGAATAGCTTCCATGATCTTGTCCAGCGAAATGATCTTCAAGAAGACCTGATATTAGCTCTTTTTAGAGACCACAATATAGCCGCACTCACGCATCCAATCGCCCATCATCTCTCAAGCGGCCATCGCTCCGTCCTCGTCTGTCTTCGACAAAAAACATCGCCGGCTCACATCCACCAGGGTCGCACCAAACCCCTTCAGCGCGCGAAAGTCCGTACGCGCACTCGTGACCACCCTCGGCGCCGCGCTCCACGCAATCGACGCCCCATTCGCAATCAACGCCTCCACCAGCGCTACATCCTCGTTATGCTCGACCGGTGCAAACCCGCCCACTCGCACATACGCCTCGGCTGACACCCCCATGTTCGCGCCATGAATATGCCGATGGCCGTCGGCATCGGTATAAGTGCGCGCGAAATGCTCCCGCACAGCGGCCAGATGCGGCGACCAATCGTGGACGGCGATCACGCCGCACACTGCATCGGCGCGACAATCGAGCTGCCTGACCAGCCAGTCATCGGCGACGATGCTGTCTGCGTCAGTGAACGCCAGCCAGCGCGCGCCCAGCGACAACGCGTAACGCGCCCCCTCCGCCCTCGCCACGCCCACATTGCGCGCGGACACGCTGAGCACGTCGGCGCCGAGCGAGCCAGCGATGGCGGAAGTGTCGTCAATGCAATGATCGACGACGACGATCACGCGCACGTCCTCCCCCAGCAATTCGTAATGGTTAGCCGCGCGTTTTGCCGCGCTCACGCACGCCCCGATGTGCCCCGCTTCGTTGTGAGCCGGAATGATGATGCCAAGCATGTTGGTCTCTCCCTTCGCATTTTGGGCGTCCGGATTGCCCGGACACAGTTGCCAAAGGACACAGCAATGGCTATTCCCAGCGAATTGAAAGGTCTGCCGGCGCCCAGGCGAAGTGTGGGCAAACGAACATTGGACGGAGTCGACAGTTGAAGCGCGGGGCAATACTTGGACTGCGTAGCGCGCCTGAAGCACACCCGCATTCACAAAACGAAGCAACAAGTTAGTCGGCTTAGCATGTTCAGCGAGAAGGCCGTTTCACAGAAAAACGGCCTCGGACGACTCAATAGTCCATCCGATCGTGAAATTTGTTGGCAACCCCTAGCTGGAACTTGACCAGCGTACAGGCGGTGAGGAATTCGAATTTGGACTTTTGCTAACCGATACCGCCACCGAGGCTTGCAGACTTCGGGCTCAACCGAAGTGCTTCGCGGCGTTTCCGTTGAACCGGTCTTCCGGCAACCCTGAGCCATCCTTACCTTGACGGGACTTTAGTAGTCCCTGAACGGAAATGTCGATATTGTGGTCTATCAAGGTGAGCGCCGTACCAGCAAAAGACAGCGCAATTGACGAAAGCGCGTCAGCGGGAACGTCGTCCAATTCCGATATCTGGTCCACCGGGATCACGACACTCTTTCCACGCGGGAAATGAATCATGATCACCGCCTCGTCTGGAAGATACTTCACACCCTCCGCAACACTGGGAACTGAGCTGGAAAGAGAACCATGCCAGGCGCTCTGGATAGTCTCGAAAGCAGCTTTGAGCTTGAACATTGCGCCAGCCGGACGACGCTCCAAAACGAAAAGCGTGTCGGGTCCCTTGTCGAGATCGACAGGTTTCTCGTCAGGCGCATTGATGATTTTCATAACTTGATCCCTACTTGCGTTCGGTCTGCCAAGTGCAACACGGTCAGACGCTGCGCAGGATCATACGTTCCCGCCTGGATGTTAACCAGCGTCCTTCCCGCCAGATTTGGCTTCACAACATACTGTTTTGCGTCGTCCCACGCCTGATTTTCCAGGCACGTGTTTTTTATAGCTTCCATCCAACTTTCCCTTGCCACGGGCAAGCGTCCTTTGATGATGGCGATGACGTCACTCTTCACCTGAGAAGGCACCCGCGCTGTATCCGGAATCACATCCAACAGACTTACCCCGTTGTGCCAGAACGAAAATTCAAACCGGGCGGACCAGTCGCCCCCATCCAGATGCACATGCGGCGGACAATGCTCGTCTCGTGTGAGCACAGCGATTCGCCTCCCCTTATATTGACCTACTTTCATCGATTTTATTCTCCCTTGTTTATGCGAAGGTTGCTTACAACTATTGGCGAGTAAGCATCCGGGTGTGGTAAATATTACACACGAGGACCCGACCTTTGATAGCTGTCCAAACGGCTAACGAGTAAAACCGCCCGACACATTTTGGAGATGCAACTGAAACAACACGTAACCTGAGTCAACTTTCCTGAAAGCTTGGCGTTAACCCGTGGACAGCGCCAATCCTGGCGACGATTTCCAAGGCAACCGACTCCATGGCCGCCCTTCCGCTTTCAGCACTTCAGCAACGTCGACAAAAACAAGGCCATGCGGCGCTCGTTCCGAGATCCGCCGGGCAGCTCAAAGCGGAACACGATCGCATCGTCGGCCGCGCGCAGTTCTTTCTCCATGCCACCATCGCGCTGGCTATCGCGGGCGTGATCGCTGTCGCCATGCTGCCGTTCTCGTCCATTCCCAACGACTTCAGTTTTGGTGCCCAGGAAGTGGTCGGCGTGGCGGTGTTCGCGGCGTGCCTGTTCCTGCTGCACGAGCGCACAGAACTCACGCTGCGGCTCTACAACTACGAACCCGTCGAACAGACCACTCAGGGCGAACTGCGTGCGCTGCTGCATCGTGTGCCGGAAGGCATTTCGTATCAAAACGCCCTCGCCGCCGACAACCGGACGTTCGTGACCGTGGAAGCGGAAGAAATTCGTCTTCGCGCCGATGCATTCAAGCCGCAAGTTGAAGGTCTGGAACCGGCAGAAAGCTGATGGTCGTGCCTTCCACCGCACAATAGCGCCGCCGCACGACACAGCATTAACTGCGACGAAAGACGGCACGAAGGACATTGCACGGGGCATTGCAAAAATCGCCGTTCACCGGTGAAAATCCAGGTGTTCACCACTCTGAAAGCCGCCGCCCCGCATTCGCGGGCCGGCGGCTTTCATTTTTGTACGCGCGCGTCGAGCCTGTTTCTTGCTGAATGAATTCCGCCCGCGAACGCATTCTCGTCGTTCGCCCCCTGTTCACCCGCGGAGCAACACAGCCATGAGCAAACAACCTCGCATCGAGCAATACGACCACCCGGCAGGCGGCTGGGGCTCGGTCAAAGCCGTCTCATCGATACTTGTGCAAGAGCACGTCGCCGTGAACGGCACGCGGGTGTTGTTCAAGCAGAACAAACCGGATGGTTTTGCGTGCGTGAGTTGCTCGTGGGCTAAACCAGCCGATCCGCATCTTTTCGAGTTCTGCGAAAACGGCGCAAAAGCCACCGCCTGGGAAATCACGACCAAACGCGCGACGCCCGAGTTCTTCGACAATCACACCGTCGCCGCGCTGGAAGCCTGGACTGATTTCGAGCTCGAGTCGCAAGGCCGGCTGACCCACCCTATGCGCTACGACGCCGCGACCGATCGCTATCTGCCCATCCCGTGGCAACAAGCCTTCGATGAAATCGGCGAAAAGCTCCATGGCTTCGATCCGAAACGCGTGGTGTTCTACGCGTCGGGCCGCGCGTCGCTGGAAACCTCCTACATGTACGCGCTGCTTGCCCGTTTATACGGCTGCAATAACCTGCCGGACAGTTCGAACATGTGCCATGAGAGCACGTCGGTGGCGTTGCCCGACACCATCGGCGTGCCGGTCGGAACGGTAACGCTCGAGGACTTCGAACACACCGACTGCCTGTTTTTCTTCGGCCACAACACCGGCACAAACGCGCCTCGCATGCTGCATCCGCTTCAAGAAGCGAGAAAACGCAATGCGCAGATCATCACGTTCAACCCATTGCGCGAGCGCGGGCTGGTGAGCTTTGCGAATCCGCAGTCGCCCAAGGAAATGCTCTCGGCCGAGCAAACCTGCATCAGCACGCAATACCATCAGGTGAAGATCGGCGGAGACATAGCGGCGATCACGGGCATTTGCAAGTCGTTGATAGAAGCCGACGACCAAGCCCGGGAGGCGAACGAACCGCGTGTGCTCGATGCGAGTTTCATTGCGGAACATACGCACGGTTTCGATGCCTTCGCTGACGCCATGCGGGCTGCGGACTGGAAAGAAATCGAGTCGATGTCGGCGCTGACACGCTCCGCGCTCGAAGCGGCCGCGACCGAATATGCACGCGCGAAGGCCGTGATCATCTTGTATGGCATGGGCATCACGCAGCATCGGGAGGGCGTGCTTGCCGTGCAGATGCTGACGAACCTGATGCTGCTTGGCGGCAATATCGGCAAGAAGGGAGCCGGGATCTGCCCGATTCGCGGTCACTCGAACGTGCAGGGGCAGCGTACCGTGGGCATCACCGAAAAACCTGCGCTCGTCCCCATGGACAAGCTCAAGGAACTGTATCAATTCGAGCCGCCCCAGGAAACAGGCTTGACCACCGTTGATACCTGCGAAGCGCTCAGAGACGGCAATCTCGATGCGTTCATCGGACTCGGCGGCAATTTCGCGCGCGCAATTCCCGATCACGGCGTGATGGACCCGGCGTGGAAGAAACTGCCGCTCACCGTGCAGATCGCGACCAAACTTAACCGTAGCCATATCGTGCACGGACGCGCGGCTTACTTGCTGCCGTGTATTGGCCGGATCGAGGTGGACCGGCAGGCGAGCGGCGAGCAGACGGTGACCGTGGAGGACAGCACGGCGTGCATACACGCATCGAAAGGAATGACTGAGCCGGCGAGTGAACACTTGTTGTCGGAGCCGGCTATTGTCGCCGGGCTGGCGAAGGCAATCCTGCCGGCGAACCCGAATGTCGATTGGGATGCGTGGGTAGGCGATTACGGGCTGGTTCGTGAGGCCATCGAGCGCACCTACCCGGAGCAGTTCAAGGATTTCAACCGGCGCATGACGCAGCCTGGCGGTTTTCATCGGCCGTTGCCGGCCGCGAAACGCGAGTGGAAAACAAAAACCGGTAAGGCGAACTTCATCGTGCCGGATGGTTTCGGTGAAGACCCCGATATGGACTTCGAGGGCGAACGCACGCTACGCCTGATGACCACGCGCGGCGACAGTCAGTTCAATACGACCGTGTACGCACTCGATGACCGTTTTCGCGGCGTGTATGACACGCGTGACGTGCTGCTGATGAACAAGGACGACATGACCCGGCTGGGCTTCGCTGAAAACGATGCGGTCACGGCAATCACGGTCTCGAAGGACGAGGTACTGCGCGAACTGGGCGGCTTGCGCGTGCATGCGTTCGACATCCCCGCCGGCTGCGTGATGGGCTATTACCCGGAGTGCAATCGTCTGATTCCCGTGTCGCATCACGCGAAGCGCAGCAAGGTGCCGGCGGCCAAGGCGGTTCCCGTGCGGCTACGAAAAATGGCGGCTTGAAGGTCGTCTGGAGCTAACGTAAGGGACGTGCCGGGCATGAAAGCGGCACTCCTTTAATTGTCATCGGACCGCGAGACACTAGTCATCAGGCGCGAACCGTTGCCCGCACGGTGCCCGCCGGATTTAAATTGCACTTCGAGGTTTGCGGGCCTGCCTTTCAGTCCGCATGCGCCTATGCTGGAGAACACGACATTAATTGTCGGCGACAGAACAAACCGAGGCCACTCATGAACCACGTGAACCACTTGCAGTACGCGCGATACGACATGCAGACGAACCCGATCCCCGACCCGCTCGCCGATCCAAACCGCGATCCCGAGGCAGACCCGCTCTCGCCGCCATCGCCCGGGCATCGGCCGGAGGAGCCGCAGCATCCCGACGCGCCGCCGGACGGGCATCCGGTCTGAATAGACTCGCTAGCAACCATCGTTATGGCGCGGTCTGCGTTCGCTCGCCAACGGCGACGACTGTGATAACCGCGCTGCCCTCGGCAACGGGTTCCAGGGCGGGATCGGAGAAAATCTTCGTTCCTCGTTGATAGTTGAAAATGAACAGCACGACCGACGCAGTAGATGCCAGCAACACGCAAAACACGAACACTGCGCGATAACCCCACGTCGCCGCCACGAATCCGGACGCCACGCCCGCCAGCACGGAGCCGGTGCGCATGGTGTTGAAAAACAGCGTGGTCGCCCGAGCCAGCGCGCCGGGCATCAGTTCCTGAAAGTACGACATGCCGAGACATGACGTCACAGCGACCACGACGGCGTTAAGGATCTGTAGCGGCACGAGCACCCACAGGTTTGGCGCGAGCGCGATGCCCGCGAAATACACGATATGCGACAGCGACGCGAACGCGATCATGTTCGCCTTGTTGATGCGCCGGGATGCGCCGCCAAGAAAAAGCATCATCGGAATCTCGGCGAACGCGCCAAGGCCGACCATCTGCGCGACGTGCGCGGTGGTGCCGTGCAACTGATCGACAATCAGCACGGGCAGCATGATGGTCGCGATCGCCGAGCCCATGCCGATCAGCGTGAAACTCACCAGCGCGGCATATACATGCGCGTTTTTGCCTTGCGGCGGAATTTCGCTGCTGGTTTTATCGGCGGCTTCGAAGGTGTCGTAGGTCTTGGGTTCGCGCATGCACAGCACGATGAAACCCGCCACTGCAAACGCCCCCGCCGCCGACAAAAACAGTCCGTTAAACCCCGATACACCCAGCACGATTGCGCCCACCGCCGGGCCGAACACCCAGGCGCAGGAAAGCGTGGTGCGCAACGTCGCCATCGGCAATTCGGTATGTTCGATGCCTTCCGCGTGCAGCCTCGCTTTGCCGAACGTGAAAAGTTGCGGGAACACCGCCGCGCCGATGCTCAGGAAGACACAGCCGAAGATCGTCAGCAACACATAGTTGCGCGTGACGCACAGCAATGCATAACCCAGCGCCGACCCCGCGATGGACAGCAGCACGATGCGTTTTTTGTCGGTCCGGCGATCGGCGATACGTCCGAGATACGTACTCACGATCACACTGCTCACCGCGGTCAGCGTCATGAAGATGCCTAGCCGAACCGGCGTCATGTGCGCCTCGGTCGCGCCGAACAGCGACGTGTACGGCACCGCGAATGAGGATGCGATGCCTGACAGGAACATCGCGAGGGAAATGCCGGGATAACCGGGAAGACGAATTAGCGCGAGAAAAGTCTTGAATACGGCGTTCATTGAAATTCACGTTGGCGGCCAAGGTCCGTCGCGTGACGCTCGTGGCGAGCGAGAAAAACGACGTTCAGCAGGCACTTAAACACGCGCTCACGTTTTTTTCAATGACGTTTTCTTTTGGTTGCAGACTAACGAAACCTGTTCCGAGCTAAACGAAACCGATCTGGAGATTTGCAACGAAAGCGGGTCATTGCCGGTGCATGCAATCGCGCATGGCAGTGGCGCTTCTGTGCTACCGGGGCGGGGACGGAGGCGAACGGGACGACGATTTCAGCCAGGTTGCTCATAAAGCTGCTGCCGAACTAGATCAAAATAACGTCCCTCATAAGGACCATTAAACCGTTTTAAAGTCCATATAGGGTACTTTAAACGTTAAAATTCGTGTCGCTGTTCTCGAACTGCTATAATGGCCCACATGGAGTCTACTAAACCCATTAAAAGCCCTGCTGGAGTCCGTAAAGCAGGTAAACCGCTCCCCATTCCTGTGCAGCGGTCACTCGCGAAGCTCGGCGAAGACCTCAATCGCGCGCGCCGCCGTAGAGGGCTGACGCAGCAAGCGCTCGCCACCCGTATCGGCGCCGGACTCAATACCGTCAAGCGCATGGAGAACGGTGATCCGCACGTGCAGTTGCATTTCCTCGTGCGAGCGCTCCACTTTTTTGGTGAGCTACAGCGGCTCAATGACCTCCTCGACAGTGGCCAAGACGATATCGGCCTCGCATTGATGGATGAAAAGTTGCCGCAGCGGGTGCGAACCGCTAAAAAAACCACCAAAGCGTTCTAACGGCATAAGTGAATGAAAAGCAAAGCTCCCAGGTCCGGCAAGCCCGGTATCAGCACGGCCCTGGAGGTTCACCTCGGCGCCGCGGGTACGCTTGTCGGCCATCTGAACTACGTCAGCCAGGGGCGGCGCGAAGTGTCGCAGTTCGCTTATGACGAAACCTGGTTGGCCAACCCCGACCGGTTTGAAGTCTCCCCTGACCTGCCTCTCGAACAGGGTTATCAACCGCGACGTGCACCCAACCCCGTGGACTCGGTGTTTCACTTCGCACTGGCCGACACGGCCCCTGACGCATGGGGGCGTCGCGTCATCAACCGGATCCACGCCAAGGCGCGCAAGGACAATCCTCGCCTCCTCCCTCTGAACGAGCTCGACTATCTGTGTGCCGTGGACGACTTCAGCCGCATCGGCGCGCTTCGCCTTTGCAACGCAGGGATCTATCTGAGGACGGTTGATGAAGGCCGGCGCACGACGCCGCCAATGATCGAGCTCGAACGCATGTACAAGGCCACGCGCGCGGTCGAGACGACCAGGGAAACCGACGAGGACCTGCGCTACTTGCAAGGCAAAGGCACCTCGCTCGGCGGGATGCGGCCCAAATGCACCGTACTGGATGAAAACGGCAAGCTCGCCATCGGCAAGTTTCCAAGTGTGAATGACACCATCAACGTCACCCGGGCCGAAGTGCTGGCGCTCAAGCTCGCGCGCCGAGCCGGCATTACGACGGCCAATGCCCGGTGCGTCACCTTGAATGACACGCCAGTCGCCATCATCGAACGGTTTGACCGGGAGGACGGCGACCTGCGCATCCCTTACCTCTCGGCTGCATCCATGCTTCAGGCCTCGCGGCAGAATGTCCACGCCTACACCGAGATCGTCGATGTCATGCAGCAGAAATGCTCGCATCCGGACGACGACGCGCGAGAACTATGGCGCCGCCTGGTTTTTAACCTGCTTATCACCAACACCGACGACCATCTGCAGAACCTCGGTTTTCTATACGACGGCAACGACCTGTGGCGCATCTCGCCGGCGTTCGACGTGAACCCGATGCCCGGCAAGGTACGAGAGTCCAAGACCTGGCTCACGGAAGATGCGGGCCCCATCGAGTCAGTCCAGATGCTTCTGGATACGTGCGCCTATTTTTCGCTGACCGACGCGCAGGCCAAGGTGATCCTTGGGGAAGTCCTTGACGCGGTAATGGACTGGCGGCAGGTAGCCGTTACGCCCGAGGTTGGACTTGGCGCTCAGGAGCTCGATGACTTCGAGGATGCCTTTGAGCATGTCCAGACGGACCAGGCCCGCAAGCTACTGGGTCGTGTCATGTTGCGGCCCGAGCTCGCCGAGGATGCCGGATAACAAGCCCGGCAGCTTGCCATTCCCGAGCGGTGCGTTCGACCGACTCGCCGGATATTTGCCAAGGCTTCATTACGTATTTCCGTCTAGGCTTGTCATAAAGGCTTTACACAGAGACGCCATCATGAACAATGAGATTGTTCAATGTTCTGCGTGGCTATTTCTCCTGTAGGCGGCCTGAAGTGCAAGGGTCGACGCGACTTATCTTCCTCGACTCGCGCAACGTTTTGCATGAAATGCGTGGTCCCTTATGTCCGTGGTCATCGCCGCTTCGATCCTGATCCTGCCCACCGTATCGATTGCCGCCCAAGCCGATGGTCAAAGAGCGCTAGACCGCGTGGTGCAACAGAACGCGAAATATGATCGGGACCGTCCGCGGCAATCGCGGGCCACCAATGGCGAGCGCAAGGCTGCGAATCAATCGATCGTCGAGCCGACCTCCAATGGTGACGCTCGCTGATCCTGCATCGCGCCCGGACATGCTGGATCTCCCACGTCACTGACCCTGCCTGTTCGACAGCGAAGCGCTTGAAGAATCGACCGTGCCTGACACGATCTCCCTGGCATCGTCCAAGCTCTTGTCCATCCCGACAATTGCTTACATTTCTAACAAGCTACCAGTAAGCGTGCAATCCAGCAGATGCGTTGTATAGGGACGCATCCACCCAGGAGATTGCCGTGAGCGCCAATCCGAATCTGTCAGAGTCACCACGTAGCCGTATTCACCCGTTGATTGCAGCAGCAGCCGTTGCGGTCATTGTGGTCAGCAGTGTTGGTGTCGCTGCTTTGACCGGGATTCTCCCCTCGTCGAAGGCCGTTCCGGCTGCAGTGAGCGCACCTGCACTTATCGATACGCAGCCCAGCGATTCCTTGAACGGGCTAAAGCCCAATGTGCAGCCACAAGCCTCAAGCGCGGCGCCGGCTCGCCCCGTGACTCACCATCACACCGTCGCCCCGGCGCCGCAAAACTATGCATCGAATGAGATCAATCGCGTGCCCGCTGGACCGGCGTTCCCGGCCGCTCCCGCCGTGGACCCGTACGCCGGCCAGGTCGTTTCCATTAACGCGGTCAGGACTGCGGAGCCCACCACGGGCCTGGGCGCGTTGGGCGGCGCTGTGCTGGGCGGTCTTGCCGGTACTCAGATTGGCAACGGCCATGGGCGCACGGCCGCGACCATAGTCGGTGCGCTTGGCGGTGGCCTGGCGGGCAACACGGTGGAGCAGGCGGTGCACAAAGCAACCACCTACGATGTGCAGGTCAGGATGGAAGACGGTAGTTATCGCAACTTCAGTTACCAGACAGATCCGGGGCTCCAGACCGGACAACGCGTGCATGTTGCTGGTGACTCGCTGACTGCATCGTGAGTCACTGCGTTGGCGGGGGCGTGAGATGAAAACCTCGAACGTCGAACTTGACCCGGTGAGCTGAACGCCCCAGGCGAACGCCGCAGCGAATGCGTTTCTTCCCGGTGGTTGAAACGGCTTTTGCAAGCATCGCTGCGACGTTTTAATACTCAGTAGACGACTCTCCCGCAGACACCCTTCACCCGAACAGGCGTCTGATTCTTTGCCAGAATGCGAGCCGGTGCGGGGGCCGAACATCGATCGTCAATTCTTCGTCAGGATGGTAGTGAACTTCCTGAACCTGCCGAACCTGCGAAACCAGCAGCCCGATGTACATGGTGTCTCTCCCAACGTTGGACTTTTGAGTTCACGGAAAGCAGCAGCTCGGGGTTCGAACGCGCATTCGCGCGGCGACATGGGCTCATCCGCTTCCGCTAATTAAGGGGTTGGCGTATAACGATGCTGTCGTTTCTGGCATAACCCTCCTTCTTTCCGCTTATCAGTCTTCCGCCGTCTTAGCCGCTGTCGTCTCGTTGTCGTCTCGCTGTCGTCTGGTCACCAATGATTTTCATGCCCGCAGCTTAACGAAATAAGCATGCCGAACTATTGACGCGTCCCTCAATACGTTTAAAACGCCGGTCAATGCTCGGAGAAACGTCCCATAGTCATATTAGGCCGATCTAACGCGGGCGGGAATACACACCAGCAGCCGTCATCATGTCGAAAAAAAAGCAACGCGCGAGATCCAAGCGGCAATGCTGTTTCTACACACACATACCGCCTTCCCCCCAAGCGCGTGCGGCTGAATTCGGTGACACGCACCGGTGTGGAGAGGCCGGGAGCCAGCCATTTGTCAACCTGTGTACGTAGCGAATATTCATGCGTGGATTTCATGTGCTGCTCCGGCAAACAACTCCTGCTCGACTCCGTCTCGCACGGGCTTGATGCTGTCCGCGGTCCGCCTCATTTCTTCATCCGGGCTTTGACCTATAGTCCTGCTCGCCGCCGATGCCCTCAGTGCGCTGCACCGCGCCAAATAACTTAAATCGGCAAGTTGAGCAACAAGTTGCCTAGCTGTCCTGCGCTTCATGACACACCTCCCGCACCGCAACCTGAACTTGATAAAACACTTTAACTCTATGCCTGGATCGCCCGTTTGGGAGGGTTGTAGGCAAAATCGCAACACTTTGTCGCGAAGGGGACAGCACCGGGCGACACGCCACGGCTTTGAAGCGATGGTTTAAATCAGCGCTCGCTCGCCATGTTTGTTTATCGGCACGGGGGGATTCGGACTTGAGAGGGCAGCAGCATTTGTAGCCATGACGACAACCCCGGCGTTGCGGTAGGCGTCACGCCGCACTCGGCACGTGCGGAGGATTCGCGCGGTTATGTGAAGATCAACGGCGTGACCGGCGCCGTGCTGCCAAGCGCGAATTCCGAGCCGTTGTCGCGGGTATTGTCGTTCGAAGAGACGAGTCTTGTCCTTGCTCATAACTCGTTAGCTTCAGCGCAACGTATCATCAAGCGGAACGATCCGCATATGCCCGGCTTGTCGCGCTTTCTCTGCACTGATCAAACCGTGCATGCGTTCGGCGCAATAGAAAAACGCCGGCCGTGCTGGCCATGGAAAACAGGGAACTGGCCATGCCGGTATCCATGGACTACCTGCCGGTGGCGGGTGACATCGATGACATCGGGGACATTGCGACCAATGCACCGCGCGTGGTGGAACGGGTGAAACAGCAGATCGACAACCGCTTTACGCTGCTGCGTACCGAGCTGATTCACGCGGGTCGTGCGATCGATTTGCGCAAGCAACAGCAACCGGACTTCACACTGTCCCCGGCCGCCGTAGGTCTTTACGCTGCGCTGCTCGGCAAGGTTGCGTTCCACGATCGCGACCGGCCGCTGACGCCGGATTTGCGCGCCGTGGCCACCTTGCTGCACAGTTGCCCGAGCTGATTTTGTTATTTTTGGAGCACGCGATGACACCCTGCGTTCAAGCATTCCCGGACCCGGCAACCTCAACCGTCACCTATGTGGTCTATGAGGCAGCGGGTTCACCATGCGCGATAATCGACGCGGTGCTCGACTATGAACCGCAATCCGGCCGCACCTCGACGCATTCGGCGGATCGCGTGATCCGTTTCGTGAACGAGCAGGACTTGCAGGTGCAATGGTTGCTCGAAACGCACGCCCACGCCGATCACATCTCGGCTGCGGCGTATCTCCGGAAACAAGTGGGCGGCGCCATTGCTATCGGCGAACATATCCGGTCGGTGCAGGCGGTGTTCGAGCGGCTCTTCAATCTTGAACCAGCGATGTCGTCGATGTCGTCAGACCCCGCGCTTTTCGATCACTTGTTCGCCGATGGCGACACATTCCAGGTCGGTACACTGACCGGCCGAGTGATGCACGTTCCCGGTCACACGCCGGCCGATGTCGCCTACCTGTTTGATGGCATGGCATTCATGGGCGACACCTTGTTCATGCCGGACGTTGGCACGGCGCGCTGCGATTTCCCCGGTGGCGACGCCCGTACGTTATACGAATCGATTGGAAAACTGCTGGATTTGCCGCCGCAAACACGTCTGTTTGCATGCCATGACTATCCGCCCGATGGCCGCGAAACCCGTTGGGAAACCACGGTCGGCGAGCAGCGTGCAGCGAACATCCACGTCCGCGATGGCATCACGGTCGGCGAATTCGTCGCCATGCGCACGGCACGTGACGCGACGCTTGGACCACCGGCGCTGATCATCCCCTCAATTCAACTGAACATCCGGGCGGGCGTTTTTCCACCGTCCGAATCCAACGGCGTGAGTTATCTGAAGCTTCCACTGAATGCGTTTTGATGTCTTGGCAGGTAGAGAACAATGAGCTTCGAAGCAAAGGTATCGCAATGAGCATGAATGCGGCATCTTCAGGCAACACGGAAACCTTCGACGTGGTGGTTATTGGCGGTGGCGCCGCGGGTATCGGCGTGACGGCGAGCTTGCTGCGCCGGCGGCCTGATCTTCGCATCGCGATCATCGAGCCGGGCGACCGGCATTTCTATCAGCCTGCGTGGACGCTGGTCGGCGGCGGTGCTTTCAACATAGATGACACCGTGCGGCCGATGTCGTCCGTGTGGCGGAATTTGGTTACGGCGGCAAGTTGCTGCCGTCTTTCCCGCTTGATCCGACCGTGCCGCGCGCCCTCGCCAGGCATCTGAAGACTACCGTCCTCCCGTGGCTCCACTGGAACGGCATGTTGAAGGGCCGGGAATAGCTCGCCGGGCCGATGAAACCTCAAGCATGAGTGCATCGAACAACTCTATTGTCTGATGAATATTCGGACACGTATGCGCTTAAATAACGTACTTGATTTCTTAGTACGGGTTATCCCACCCCTACATTCCGCCACCGCTTTGCCGTAAAGGAGTCA
>Ga0302178_10001459_pt1 | contig 19957 bp, 15 predicted proteins | sample I_Palsa_E1_3_FD_198790 | JGI IMG/M metagenome (GOLD analysis project Ga0302178, IMG submission 198790) | Peat permafrost microbial communities from Stordalen Mire near Abisko, Sweden - I_Palsa_E1_3 | ecosystem: Environmental > Terrestrial > Soil > Palsa > Peat permafrost | place: Sweden... | reverse complement strand
TTCTGCTTAGTTCAGGCCCCGGCCGCAGGGGCCGCCGGTCCGGGTCGGCGGTCGTCGAGCATCTTGTCGTAGTCGTCTTCCGGCAGGCCGAGGTCGACCCGGAGCCGGTACCTCAGCCGCAGCAGCAACTGCAGCTCGGCGCGGTCATCGCTGCTCAGGCAGGCGTCAACGCCCGCAGTCGTCCAGTCGAGCGCGCCTTCCAGGTCGCCCTGCTCGGTGAGCAACTCGGCCACCAGGTCGCAGGTCCGAGCCAGTGACCTGCCCTCGGATTCCTTCAGCTCGCGGAGCAGGGCATCGGCCTCGGCGCTGCGGCCGAGCGCGAACATCGCCCGGGCCAGCGGGACCCGTGGATCATCGAACGTCGGCCCGGCGTCCGCGATGGCGATGCGGAACTCCTCGACCGCAGCCTCAGGTTCGTCCGCGAGCAGCCACTGCTCGCCCGCGCGCATGTGGGCTTCGGCCCGTGACATGCCGACCGGGGTGGCCTGCGCCGCCAAGCGGCCCATCCGCACCGCGGCCCTTTTGTGGTTGCCGGTACGTGCCGCGTTTACTTCGATGGCATCGAACAGCTCTCCGGACAGCGCAACCACGCTTGCAAACCTACCCACCGTTGCTGTGGACAATCCGGACGCCTTCTCGTTTTTACCGGCGGGTACGCTCAAGCGCATCCCAGAAACCCCGTCGCAGCGCGTGCCGTACCTCGTCGTGCAAGAGGAAGTCGATCGGCAGCGCCGAACCTTGCAGCAGCCGGGCCTCAAGGTCCGACGGCATGCGCGGCTTCCTCGCCAGCACCGCCTCCAGCCACAGCGCCGGCGCGTCCCTGGCCACCGAGCTGCCGAACTCCTGACCTTCTTCGTGCGCGGCCTGGACGGCCTCGGTGAGCGAGACCCCGCCTGAGGAGGGAGGGTAGCCGGGCGTCCCCGGGGCCGCGACCGGCTGTGGACCGCTGTAAGGGGCGCTGCGGGACGAACCCTGGCCTGGCACGCTGTGCTGACCCGGCGGCGGGATTGAGCCCTGGCCCGACCCCTGGCCACCACCCATCGGCGGGCCGCCCATCGGTCCTATCGGCGCCATCGGCGCCTGCGGCGCCTGACTAGGCGTTCGGGCGGAGGGCAGGCGCCTCAGCTGCCCGGGAGGCGACTGGATGGGCTCCGGGCCGGTGGTGCCTACTGATCCGGGAACCGCTTCTTGCGTACTCTGCGATCCCGGGATCCCTTGGGGGTAGCCGGGGGCTTCTTCGGTGCCGCGGACCCAGCTGACCGGGTTGGGCGGCGCCGGTTCTTGCCGTTCTTGCCGTTCCTGCCGGCCGCGCGTGGGGGCGGCGTAGATGTCCTGCCGGGAGGGAATGTCCGGCCGCGGCGGCGCCGACGGCGCCTCGCCGTTAACGGCAGGTTGCGCTGTTCTGTCGTCGCGGGCCCTGTCGTCGCGGGCCCTGTCGTCGCGGCTGGCCCTGTCGTCGCGGCTGGCCCTGTCGTCGCGGGCCGGGGCCCTGGGCAGCTGCAGGGCGGGCCGCTGGTACTCAGCCACGACCGGCGCGGTGTAAATGGCAGGAGGCGCGTGGTTAGCCGCCGCGGGCAGCGGCTGGTAGGACGCCGCGCCCGCCGTCGAGTGCCCGTTGGACAGTGGCCTGGCCGCGACCGGTTCGGCATCGTCCTGCTCGTTGGCATGGACGGGCTCGGCTCCCGCGATCAACTCCACGTAGGGGCGCAGGTGCTCGGCGCCGATCTCGAGGATGTCGTCGGACTCCTGGCGGAGCGCGCGCGAGATGGTCCAGTTGCCGTCCACGGCGATGTGCACCAGGGTGACCCGCAGGCCGAGATCCTGCACATCGGCGACGACCTGTGCCAGGTCCTCTTCCGCGCTGACCACGAGCGCGTCGCTGATCGCGTTGTTCCGCGCCAGCGTGGTTAGATCACGGTGGATCTCGGTTTCCACGCCTTCCCGGCGGCCGGGGCGGATCTTGGCGACGCGGAGCTTGATCCCCGGCACGTCGGCCAGCGCGTCCTGCTCGGTGGTGCGGCGGCCGTCCACGGTCGCCTCGTACCAGTAGCAGCGCAGCAACGGCAGGCCTGACCGTTCCCTGGCCAGGCTGGACAGGAGCTGCAGGAGCCCCTCGTAGTCCCAGGAGACCGACTCGCCGCGGCGCGTCCCGTGCACAGCCATGGCACCATCCGCGAGCACGTAACCTGCGTCAACGAACAGCGCGCAGCGATCCACGGCCCCACCGTCCTTCCTCTCGGTGCAGCGGCCAATGTTCAGGCACCGATGCGGATCCGACGCCCTCAGCCTAGTGAAGTAACCTTCCGCGGGATGCCTTTCCGCGCATTCCCGCCGCCTAGAGAACCACAGTAACTACGCAAACCCCCACCACATTGACTATCCGGGTCATTAACAGCCTCAGGTGCCCCAGAGGTCCCAGAGGCCTCATGGGTGCGTTCGATACCCTCGCAGCCTGAGGTTTTCGGCCCCACATCTCGCGCGATCCTCACGAGACGAAATGAATGGTTGTGGCACCCCACACACGCTTTGGTGCAGGGTGCCACAACCATGCACTGGAACTTGGGGCTGCTGGGACGGGAGGTAGTGGAGATAGCGGCGACATAGGCGCGCTGTTCGAGGTGCTCGACGGCGAGCACGGCCAGGACGACGAGCAGCTCGACGGCGAGCACGGGAAGTATGGCGAGCAGTTCGGCCAGGCTGGCTCAGCGCGATCGGCCGCTGCGGGTATCAGGCATGACGGTCCAGGCCAGCCGAACAGCGGGCCGCCGCTGACGCTGGTCTGTTCCGTCGCCGAAGGCTGGGCCGATGAGGTGATGGCCCAGTGCTGCTGTGTGAGGGGGACCGGAGACCGGCGCCGGCGGACTATGACCGGACGAGGCGCGGACGGGATGACCCTCGTCCCGTAGGATCGGCTACCGTGACCGAGCGCGCAGAACTGCTCGAGGCGATCAAGGCAAAAGCCGTCGTCCACGGTGACTTCGTCCTCTCCTCGGGCCAGCGGGCCGACTTCTACGTCGACTTGCGCAGGATCCTGCTGGACGGGCGGCTGGCGCCGCTGGCCGGCCGAGTCATGCTCGACCTGACCTGGGACCTGGGCTACGAGGCGGTCGGCGGGCTGACCATGGGCGCCGATCCGGTCGCGACCGCGATCATGCACGCCGCGGCCAGCCGGGGCACGCCGGTCAACGCCTTCGTGGTGAGGAAGAAGGAAAAAGATCACGGCACCCAGCGGCGGATCGAAGGCCCGGACGTGACCGGCAGGCGAGTGCTCGCGGTCGAGGACACGTCGACGACCGGCGCTTCCCCGCTGACCGCGGTGGATGCCCTGCGCGAAGCCGGGGCCGAGGTCGTGGGTGTGGCCGTGCTGGTCAACCGCGGCGCGAGGGAAAAAGTCGCCGACCGCGGCCTTGCGTTCCGCGCCGCCTACGAGCTATCCGATCTCGGGGTGGGCTAAGCCAGGCTGGGCTGCTCGGTGAGCTGGCCGGACTGGATGAGCTGAGCCGTCTGAACGCCCGGAGCTATCCGATCTCGGCGTCTGAGCTATCGGCCCTCGGGGTCTGAACGATCCCCACCCCGGCGTCCGGCTTGCGCGACCGCGGCTTCGCGTGGCTGCCCCCAGCCGGTGTCGGCCCGCCGGAGCCAGGCCCGCCGGAGCCAGGCCCGCCGGAGCCAGGCCCGCCGGAGCGGGCTTCGCGCCGGAACTGGCGCCAGCGGTACACCACGAAACCGACGATGGCGATGACCAGCAGGGCGAACAGGATATAGCCGACGATGGTCAGCCCGTGGCTGACGCTCTGCCAGGCGCTGCCGAGCCCGTACCCGATCGAGGAGAGCGCCGCCGCGTAGACGACGGTGCCGATCAGGCTCAGCACCCCGAAACGGGCCGCCGGTATCCGCACCAGGCCCGCGACGATCGAGGTGAAGGCGCGGACGAAGGGCAGCATGCGCCCCACAGGAACGGCCCAGGCGCCGCGGCCGGTCAGGAAGCGCTCGGCGCGGTCAATGTCGGACTCGGTCACCAGGACGTAGCGGCCGAGCCTATGTACCAGCGGCTTGCCGCCGATCCGGCCGACCGCGTACGAAGCGTAGGACCCGGCGAGTTCGGCCAGCGAGCCGATGATGATGACCAGGGCGAGGTTGAGATGGCCCTGGTAGGCGAGTACTCCGGCGAATCCGAACGTTATCTCGGACGAGATCGGGATGCACGCTGCCTCAAGGAAGCCGAACAAGATCAGGGCAGCGTAGCCCGCCGAGGTGAGGAAGCTCTCCATGGCTGCTGTTGTACCGCATCCGCGGCACTGCCCGGTGCATCTTCATGCCCGCTTAATGTCTGGAGCCATCAGGGCTAAGGTCCCTACAGAGGTTAAGGCCCAAGTGTCTAGAGTGGGGTCAGTCCAAAACCCAGGGAGTTATCGTCATGCCAATCGCGACCCCAGAGATCTACGCGCAGATGCTCGACACTGCCAAGCAGCGGGGCTTCGCGTATCCCGCCATCAATGTGACGTCAAGCCAGACGCTGAACGCCGCGCTACGCGGGTTCGCCGACGCGGACAGCGACGGGATCATCCAGATGTCGACCGGCGGCGCGGAGTACCTCTCCGGGGACGTCAAGAACATGGTGACGGGCGCGGTCGCGCTGGTCGAGTTCGCCCACGTCGTCGCGGCCAAGTATCCGATGAACATCGCGCTGCACACCGACCACTGCCCGAGCGGCAAGCTCGATGGCTACATGCGCCCGCTGGTAGCGATCTCAAAGGAAAGGGTCGCCCGCGGAAAAGAGCCGTTGTTCCAGTCCCACATGTGGGACGGCTCAGCGGTGCCGCTGGCCGAGAACCTGCGCACCGCCACCGAGCTGCTGGCCGAGTGCGCGGCCGCCCACATCATCATGGAGGCGGAGATCGGAGTGGTCGGCGGTGAGGAGGACGGGGTCGTCGGCGAGATCAACGAGAAGCTGTACACCACGCCGGAAGACGCCCTGGCCACCGTCGAAGCGCTCGGACTCGGCGAGCGTGGCCGGTACATCCTGGCGGCCACGTTCGGCAACGTGCACGGCGTCTACAAGCCCGGGAACGTGAAGCTGCGGCCAACCGTGCTGAAGGAGATCCAGGAGGCCGTCGGCCAGAAGTACGGCAGCCAGAAGCCGTTCGACCTCGTCTTCCACGGCGGGTCTGGTTCCGCGCTCGAGGAGATCAGGGAAGCGATCTCCTACGGCGTGGTCAAGATGAACGTCGACACCGACACCCAGTACGCGTTCACCCGGCCCATCGCGGGCCACATGTTCAGCCACTACGAGGGCGTGCTCAAGGTCGACAGCGAGGTCGGCAACAAGAAGCAGTACGACCCGCGCAGCTGGGGCAAGGCGGGCGAGGCGGGCATGGCGGCGCGCGTCACGCACGCCTGCGAAGACCTCATGTCCAGCGGCCACCACCTCAGCTGAGGACACCTATGGAACGCAAGAACCTCCTCGGCGGCCCGCCCGCCACCTACCTGCTCGAAGAGCAGGAGCCCGCGGACGCGCTGCAGGCGGGCGAGGACCCCGCTACCGTCGCGGCGCGCTTCCCCTCGCATTCGGCGGCCTGGGCCGCCCTGGCCGGCCGCGCGTTCACCCAAGGTGACACCGTGACCGCGTACGCCTACGCCCGGACCGGCTACCATCGCAGCTTGGACCAGCTGCGGCGGGCGGGCTGGAAGGGACACGGCCCGATCCCGTGGGAGCACGAGCCGAACCGCGGTTTCCTGCGCTCCCTGTACCTGCTTGGCCGGGCGGCCGCCGCGATCGGCGAGAACGACGAGGCCAGTCGCTGCGCGGATTTCCTGCAGGACAGCAGCGCCACGGCCGCCGCCAAGCTAGCCGCCGAACTCCCCATCCGCCAGCTGTAGCCGGAGGGCGGACCAGACCGCACGGCCGGAGAGCCGGCCGGAGCGCCGGCGCAGACATAACGGGGGTAATTCTGGCTTGGTACCTGCGGGTATTGCAGGTAACCTCAGAGCGCAAGAGCCCCTGCCGCGCTTGCGCCCGTGCGGGGGCTCCATCGCGGGAGTTCAGGTCGGCCCATGGAGTCAAGGGCGAGCCGCGGGGGTCTAGCCGGAGCCTGTGCCAGCGGAAGGGATAAGCCAATGCCCGCCATCGTTCTTGTGGGCGCCCAGTGGGGCGACGAGGGCAAGGGCAAGGCCACCGACCTGCTCGGTGACCGGGTGGACTACGTGGTCAGGTATCAGGGCGGTAACAACGCCGGCCATACCGTCGTGATCGGCGACGAGAGCTACGCCCTGCACATGCTGCCGTCCGGAGTACTGTCACCCGACGTCGTCCCGGTGATAGGCAACGGCGTGGTCATCGACCCGCAGGTGCTCCTGGACGAGATCGACGGCCTGGCCGCCCGCGGCGTGGACTGCGGCAAGCTGCTGGTCTCGGCGAACGCGCACCTGATCATGCCCTACCACCGGGCCCTGGATAAGGTCACGGAACGCTACCTGGGCAGCTCGCGGATCGGCACCACCGGCCGCGGCATCGGCCCGGCCTACGGCGACAAGATCGCCCGGGTCGGGATCCGGGTCCAGGACCTGTTCGATCCCGGCATCCTGCGCAAGAAGCTCGACCTCGTGCTGCGCGACAAGAACCAGCTCCTCGGCAAGGTCTACAACCGGCGCGGCATCGAGCCGCAGGCCGTAGCGCAGGAGTACGAGCGTTACGCGGAACGGCTCAGGCCCTACGTGGCCGACACCGGGCTCGTCCTCGGCCAGGCCCTGGACCAGGGCAAGGTGGTGCTGCTCGAGGGCGCCCAGGCCACCATGCTGGACGTGGACCACGGCACCTACCCCTTCGTGACCTCCTCCTCGCCGACGGCGGGCGGCGCGTGTGCCGGGTCGGGCATCGGCCCCACCCGGATCTCGGAGGTCCTCGGCATCGTCAAGGCGTACACCACCCGGGTCGGCGAGGGGCCCTTCCCTACCGAACTCACCGGCGAGCAGGGTGAGTGGCTGCGCAAGACCGGCGCGGAATACGGCGTGACCACCGGCCGGGCGCGCCGCTGCGGCTGGTTCGACGCGGTCATCGCCCGGTACGCGACCCGGGTGAACGGGATCACCAGCTACTTCCTGACCAAGCTGGACGTGCTGTCCGGTCTGGAGAAGGTGCCGGCCTGCGTGGCCTACGAGGTGGACGGCAAGCGGCAGGACGAGATCCCGATGACCCAGACCGAGTTCCACCACGCGGTACCGGTCTATGAGTACTTCGACGGCTGGTGGGAGGACATCTCCAAGGCCCGCTCATTCGACGACCTGCCGCGGAACGCGCAGAACTACATCACCGCCGTGGAGAAGATGATCGCCGCCCCGGTGAGCGCGGTCGGCGTCGGGCCCCGCCGCGACCAGACGCTCCAGCTCCGCCCCCTCCTCCCGTGAACGCTGCTCCCGTGAACGCTGCTGCCTTAGCCACGCGTAGGCTCGCGGCGTGCGCATTCTCGTCATCGGGTCCGGAGGTCGCGAGCACGCGGTCGTCCGGACCCTGAGCCCGGACACCGACAGCCTGCACGCGGCGCCGGGCAATCCCGGCATGGCCGCGCTGGCCGAAATCCACCCGGGCACCTCGCCGGCCCCGGCCGGGATCCTCGCGCTGGCCCGCAAGCTCCGCCCGGACCTGGTGGTGATCGGCCCGGAGGCGCCGCTGGTGGCCGGGGCGGCCGACGTGTTGCGGGAGGACGGCTTCAGCTGCTTCGGGCCGGACGCCGCCGCCGCCATGATCGAGGGCTCGAAGTCCTTCGCCAAGCAGGTCATGGCCGAGGCGGGAATCCCCACCGCGGCGTCGTTCACCTGCCGGACGAGCGCCGAGACGGACGCGGCGCTGGCTGCGTTCGGGCCGCCGTACGTGGTCAAGGATGACGCCCTCGCGGCGGGCAAGGGCGTGCTGGTCACCGCCGACGTCGAGGCCGCGCGGGCGCACGCGCGGGCCTGCGGCACAGTGGTGATCGAGGAGTTCCTCGACGGCCCGGAGGTGTCGCTGTTCGCCGTCACCGACGGCCGCACCGCGGTCCCGCTGCTGCCCGCGCAGGATTTCAAGCGAGCCGGGGACGGCGACCAGGGCCCGAACACCGGCGGCATGGGCGCCTACGCCCCGCTCCCCTGGGCCCCGGCCGACCTGGTCGACCGCACCATGGACACGGTGATCTCACCCGCGGTGGACGTCATGCGCGGCCGCGGCACGCCGTACCGCGGCCTGCTGTACGCCGGCCTTTCCCTGACCTCGGCCGGGCTGCGGGTGGTCGAGTTCAACGCCCGCTTCGGCGACCCGGAAACGCAGGTGGTGCTGGACCGGCTCGGCACCCCGCTGGCGCCGCTGCTGCACGCCGCCGCGGCCGGCGACCTGGCCAGCTTGGCGCCGCCCCGGTGGCGGCCGGGCGCCGCGGTGGCCGTGGTCATCGCCGCCGAGGGCTATCCGGGTAACCCGGTCAAGGGCGACAAGATCAAGATCTTGGACGCGGAACGGACCGTGGTACCACTGTCCGTTCAGAATAATTACGTCTTGCACGCGGGGACCGCTACCGACGCGGCCGGGGACCTGGTGTCGGCGGGCGGCCGGGTGCTGAACGTGGTCGGCTCCGGCCCGGACATCGCCGCCGCGCGCGACGCGGCCTACGAGCTGGCGGCCTCGGTCTCGATGCGGGGCGGATGGTACCGGCGTGACATAGCTGCGCGGCTGTGACCGAGGCGGCTGAACCTGCGACTGAGGCGGATGAGGCCGGCACGGATGAGGCCGGCACGGATGAGGCCGGCACGGATGAGGCCGGCACGGATGAGGCCGGCACGGATGAGGCCGGCACGGATGAGGCCGGCACGGAGCAGCCGCTGCGGGTCAGCACGCTTGAGCTGTTCTTCGACCTCGTCTTCGTGTTCACGATTACCCAGCTCACCGGGATGTTGTCGGGTGACCTGACGGCGCGCGGGGCGCTGCGGGTGCTGCTCATCTTCGGCGTGCTGTGGTGGATGTACGGCGGCTACGCGTGGCTGACCAACGCGCGCACGCCCCGGCAGCTGCCGGAGCGGCTGCTGCTCCTGCTTGGGATGGCCGGGTTTCTGATTATCGGGCTGGCGGTACCGCACGCGTTCAGCCGGCCCGGCGAGGCGGTCGCGCTCGGGCTGGGCTACCTGCTGGTGGTGGCCGTGCACGGCGCGCTTTACCTGCGGCTCAACCGGAACATCCGACGCGTCTTCCCGTTCAACCTGGCCTCGGCCCTGCTGGTGATCGCGGCCGGGATCTTCGGGGTGTCGCGCGGTTCACTGACCGCGGCCGGGTATGCCATGTGGATCCTCGCGGTGGCGGTGCAGGCGCTGTCGCCGCTGGTCGTCCGGCCCGAGGGCCGATTCTCGATCCAGCCGGCGCATTTCGTGGAGCGGCACGGGGCGCTGATCATCGTGGCGTTCGGCGAATCGGTGGCGGACATCGGCATCGGGGCGGCGGGGCGGCCGGTCACCGTCGGGCTGGTCATCACGTCGGTGCTGGGGCTGGCGCTGGCGGCCGCACTGTGGTGGGCGTACTTCGGGGTGGATGACGACGAGCGGGCCGAGCAGGCGATGACCCAGGCGGACCCGGCGGACCGGCCCGCGGTGGCGCTGCAGGCCTACTTCTACGCCTACATCCCGATGCTGCTCGGCATCGTCACACTGGCCGCCGGGGTCAAGCGGGTGATCGGGCACGCCGGGGGCGCCTTCTCCTACCCGGCCTGCCTGGCCCTGGGCGGCGGGGTCGCGCTGTACCTGGCCGGGGACGCCGCCTTCCGGCACGCGCTGCGGATCGGCACGCAGCGGTACCGGGTCGCGGCGGCGGCCCTGGCCCTAGCCGCCTCGACCGTCGGCGTGACGCTGAGCGTCACCGCCGAGATCGCCCTGCTGACCGTGATCGTGGCCGCGGCGCTCGTGGTCGATCGACGGGAGGCCGATACGGTGGAGCCATGATCGAGCGGTACACGCTGCCTGAGATGGGGCGGATCTGGAGCGACGCGCACAAGTACGAGCTGTGGTGCCGGGTGGAGGTGCTCGTGCTTGAGGCGCACGCTCGGGCGGGCACGGTGCCCGCGGACAGCGTGGAGCCGGTGCGCCGCGCCACGGCGCCCACGCCCGCGGCGGTGGCGGAGATAGAGGCGGTGACCGAACACGACGTGATCGCGTTCCTGACGGCGTGGGCGGATAACACCACGCCTCGTTCGGCCGCGGCCTACGTGCACTACGGGATGACGTCTTCTGACCTGCTGGACACCGCGCTCGCGGTCCAGCTCACCGAGGCCACCGACCTGCTGCTGGCCAAGGCCACCCGGCTGGTCGCGGTGCTGCGGGACCACGCTTTGGCGCACGCGGGGACGCTACGGGCGGGCCGGACGCACGGGATTCACGCCGAGCCAGATGTGTGGGGCCACCGGGTAGCCGACTTCGCGTTCGCGATGGCGCGCTCGCGGGACCGGCTTGTAAGGGCGCGCGAGGCGGTGGCCGTGGGCACGCTGTCCGGGCCGGTCGGCAGCTACTCCAACATCGACCCGGCCATCGAGGCGCAGGTCATGCCGGCCCTCGGGCTGCGGGCCGCGGACGTGGCCACCCAGGTGGTGATCCGGGACGGCATCGCCGAATGGGTCAGCGCGCTGGCCATCGCGGCCACCGTGTGCGAGGCGGTGGCGCTTGAGGTCCGGCACGGCCAGCGGACCGAGGTGCGGGAGCTGGCCGAGCCGTTCCGTTCGGGTCAGAAGGGCTCCTCGTCGATGCCGCACAAGAAGAACCCGATCCGCTCCGAGCGGATCGCCGGCCTGGCCCGGGTCATCCGCGGTTACGTGACGCCGGTGACCGAGGGCATCCCGCTGTGGCACGAGCGGGATATCTCACACTCGTCGGTCGAGCGGATCGCGCTGCCCGACGCGGCCATCGGCACCGATTACCTGCTGCATTTGACGACGGGGCTGGTGGAGGGGCTGGTGGTGGATGCGGCGCGGATGCGGGCGAACCTGGATCTGACCGGCGGATTGATGTACTCCTCGGCGGTGCTGCTCGAGCTTGTTTCCGCCGGGATGGCCCGCGAGGAGGCGTATGCCCTAGTCCAGGCGGCGGCCATGGAAACGTGGGATTCCGGGACCCCGTTCCGGGACACGCTGCGCAAGCAGGCGGCGACACGCGGGCAGTCGCTGCCAGAAACCGGGCTTGACGAGGCATTCCGCCCGGAACGGTACACGCAGCGGCTAGCTCCGGTATTCCAGCGCCTCACCCGGCTAAGCTGACACCCATGACTCTGGGACCCGAGACGAGCTACCGCGTGCGCGGCGGTGCTCCGCTGCACGGCACGGTTTTCGTGCAGGGCGCGAAGAATGCGGCGCTGAAGATGATCGCGGCGTCGTTGCTCACGGCCAACGGCCACACCGTGCTGCGCAACGTTCCGGCCATCGAGGACGTGCGCCGGGCCGTCGAGCTCGCCGAGGCAGTCGGCGCGGTGGTCGAGTTCCACGAGCCCGAGCGGACGCTAGTCGTCGACGCGTCCCACCTCACCAGCCCGGTGCTCCCGGCCGAGATCGCGCGCCGGTTCCGCAGCTCGGTGCTGTTCGTGCCGGCCTTGCTGCACCGGTTCGGCGAGGCGGTCATCGAGGGCGTCGGCGGATGCAACCTCGGGAACAGGAACCTGGACTTCCACTACCGCGGCTTCGCCCGGCTCGGCGCGATCGTCGACGAGGGCGAGTCGGTCATCCGGATCAAGGCCGGCAAGCTGCAGGGCGCGCACCTGTACCTGGACACGCCCTCGCACACCGGCACCGAGAACCTGATCATGGCGGCGTCGCTGGCGCCGGGCAAGACCATCATCGACAACACCGCGCAGGAGCCCGAGGTTCTCGACGTCATCGCGTTCCTGACCAAGATGGGCGCGCGCATCACCGGCGGCGGCACCGGCTTCATCACCGTGCACGGCGTCGATGAGCTGACCGCGGTCGAGCACACGGTGATGGCGGACCGGATCGACGCCGGCGTTTTCGCGATGGCGGCGGCCATCACCGGCGGCGAGCTGAACCTGGTCGGCGCCTCGCTTGACCACTTCGGCGTGGTGCGGTGGAAGCTGGAGCAGATGGGGGTGGAGTTCGCCACCAACGGCGCGGTCGTGTCCGTGCGGATGGACCGGCCGCTACGTCCGATCAACGTCATTACCAGCCCGTACCCCGGTTTCGCGACCGACCTGCAATCCCCGATCATGACGCTGGCGTGCCTGGCCGAGGGAGCCTCCTACATTCGCGAGACGATCTTCGACGGGCGCTACCTCCTAGTCGGCGAGCTGAACAAGATGGGCGCCAAGGTCGAGATGGACGGCAGCGCGGTCATCGTGCACGGTCCCTCTTCGTTCCATGGGGCCGAGGTGGTGGCGCACGACCTGCGCACCGGCATCGCGCTGGTGCTGGCTGGGCTGGCGGCGGAGGGCGAGACGCTGGTGACGCCCGCCTATCCGATCGACCGCGGGCACGCGGCCATCGCCCAGCGCTTCAACTCCCTCGGCGCGGACATCACCGCCGTGCCCGCGGACGCGTAGCGGGTACGGGCCCGGGCCGCTAACGGCCCCGTTGCACCGACCGGTGCAAACCATCCCGATCTCGGTGCGTTGGCACCTGGTCCACCCTCCAGCCCACCTCGACCAGGACTTCTCCCCCGACGACCGCGCCCTGCCGCCGTCCTCCCTGCCGATTTTCACGGCCGGACCGCCGCGGGCTAGCTCCGACGGCTAGCCCCGACGGCTAGCCCCGACGCAGGTCGCGGCGGTCAGCTACAACTTAAGCCCCACTGGCCCCACCAATCCCATAACGCCGGGCGGCTTGTAAAAGATCTTGGTGGATACGGGCTAAGTGGTGGATCCGGGGTACCCCGTTGCACCGAGTCCACCGCGAAGCCCGGATCCACCACGCAAACTCCGGCTTTTCTCGCGGGACCGTGAACGATGAGACGGATGAGAGGTGGGAGGCCGGCAGGCTAGGCGGTTCGGTGGGGGAAGGCTCGGGCAATGGCCAGGAGGGTGTCGTTGGCCTCGGTATCGCCGATGCTGACCCGGGCGCCTTCGGCGGCGAACGGGCGGACCGCGATGCCTTCCGCCTCACAGGCGGCGGCGAAGGCCCCGGTGTGCTCGCCCAGCCGCAGCCAGACGAAGTTGGCCTCGGTCGGGGGCACCGTCCAGCCGTCGGCGACCAGCGCCTCGCGCACCCTGGTCCGCTCCTTGACGGTGAGCTCCACGCGTTCGAGCAGCTCGTCCTCGGCGGCCAGCGACGCGACCGCGGCGGCCTGCGCGATGCTGTTCACGCTGAACGGCAGCATGGTCATCCGGACCGCCGCCGCCACCGGCTCCTGCGCGACCAGGAACCCGGCGCGCAACCCGGCCAGGCCGTACGCCTTAGAGAACGTGCGCAGGACCGCGACGTTCGGCCGGTCCCGGTACAGCTGCATCCCGTCAGGCACGGCTTCGTCGCGGATGTACTCGTGGTACGCCTCATCGAGAACGACCAGGCAATCGAGTGGCACCCGATCGAGGAACTCCCCGAGCTCGGTCGCGTGGACCACGGTACCGGTCGGGTTGTTGGGGTTGCAGACGAAGATGAGCCTGGTGCGCGGGGTGATCGCGTCCGCCATCGCGACCAGGTCGTGGGTCTCGTCCCGCAGCGGCACCCGGACCGATTCGGTCGCGGCCAGATCCGCCAGCGTCGGGTACGCCTCGAAGGAACGCCACGCGTAGATCACCTCGGCACCGGGCTCACCGACGGCCTCGAGGAGCTGCTGCGCCACGCCGACCGAGCCGCACCCGACCGCGACGTGCCGGAGCGGGACGCCGAACCGGTCGGCGATGGCCTGCATCAGCCGCTGCGCACCGTTATCCGGGTACCGGTTGACCGATCGCGCCGCCTCAGCGATGACGTCGACCACCGAGGGCAGCGGCGCGAAGGGAGACTCGTTAGACGACAGTTTGTGCGTCCGCCCGGTGCTGCTGACCGGCGTGCGGCCCGGCTGGTAAGCGGGAAAGCCGTCAAGCACCGAACGGAAACGTGGCGACGCGTCATTCATGCCACCAGTTTGCACCACCTAGGACAGTGACTGCCCGGCGCGGGAGTAGGCCTGACTGGCCAGAGTCTTGACGCCTCGCAGCGAGGCGTCGGGGCCCACCATGGTGACCGCGCCGACGAACCCGCGGCCTCGATAGACCACCGACCATACGTCTACCCGGGCGTAGCCTGCGGCCTTGACGTGCAGCGCCCGGGCCTGGTCGGCCAGGCCGGTCACGGTGGATTGGCGCACTGTGTACCTGAAGGTCTTGCCGTCCGTTGTGGCCTTGTAGTGCGAGCATCCGGCCGGCAGCCGATCGCTCAGGGCCGTCTCCGCGAGCTGCGACGAGGCCGAGACCAGCACCTCGGACACGCCATCACGGCCGACCCGGAACGTCGCTACCGCCGCCGGAGCATGCGAAAAGGCGGCCGAGTTGAATCCCGCTACCGTCGCCTCGGCGCACTTGGCCGGGGTGACCTTGACGCCCTTCATGGTCTGCTTGCTCGTCTGGACGTCTGGCAGCTTTCCGTAGTCACCTGCCTCGGCGGCCGCGGCCGGGCGCACCCCGCTGACCTTGGTCGGCAGCGCGTCCTTCAACTGGGTGGCGGTGTAGGCCTTGGACCCGGTGGCGGCGGCCATACCAGCCGTCTGCGTCGTCCTGGCCTGGCTGGTGCTGGCCGAAGTACCGCAGCCGGCCACGGCGGCGGCCAGCAATGCCAGTGCGGTGGTAGCCAGCGCGGGCCGCGGCCAGTGACGAGGAGACATGAATAACCCTTCTAACGCTACGAATTTTTTAGTTTCGAAGCGTGAGGATAACCCACGGCGAGTAATCAGATCGATGCTTTGAGTAAAAGCTGTTAGCCGCGGCCCAGCTGAACAGCCTTGACGATCAGCAGTAGCACGGACACCACGAGGTAACCCCGGAGTACCAGCATCGCCAGCCTGGTCGCCGGGGCCCAGGCCACGGGCTTGAGCAGGGCTATCGGTGGCATCCGCCAGCTTGCGCGTTCGGCGCGAGGGACGGCGGCACGGGCGGTCGCAGTCCGCGGCGAAGCGCTCCGGCGCCATCCGCCGGCCCGGATGCGAATCACCGCCACCGCTACCGCCGCGCCGACGGCAAATACCGCGGCTAGCCAGAGAGCCACCAGCCCGGAATTCAGGCTCGAGAACAGGGTTCCGGCCATCAGGGTGCCCGAGAGCAACAGCAGCACGCTGATGATGATGCCGGCCACGATGTTCAGCCAGCGCGCGTTGACCCATGGGCCGAGCACCTCGCGGTCGTTGCACAGCAGCAGCAGGAACACGCTCGCGCTGGGCAGCAGAACCCCGGCCAGGGCCTGCACGCTCGTGGTGATCAGGCCGAGCGGCGCTCCCGGGATGAGCACGATACCCGCCGCGACCGCGACCTGAGCGGCGTAGGTCGCATAGAACCCCTTGGCTTCCTTGAACTTGCGGTGCAGCGAGTGCTTCATGTTGAACACATCGCCGAACGCGTAGCTGGTGGATACGGTCACTGCCGAGGCGCCGATGATGCTCGCGTCCAGCAGCACGATGGCGAACAGCGCGCCGAGCACGTAGCTCTTGCTTTCCAGCGCGCGGGCAGTGCCGAGCGCGCTGGTGAACTGCCCGGCGAGGTGCGTGCCGCGAACCGCGTAGACGGCTACCACCTCGACCGCGGCCGCGCCGCCGATGACGACGAAGGAGCCAACCGTCGTGTCGGCCCGCTCGTAACCGATGAACCTCGGCGTGATCCGCTTATCTATCACATTGGACTGCTGGAAGAACAGTTGCCAGGGAGCGACGGTGGTGCCGACGATAGCGATGATGAGCAGGACCGCGGTCGAGTTGACGCCGCCCTGAACGCCCGGCACGACGAAGTGGTAAGCGATCTGGCCGTAGTACGGGTGCGAGAGGAACGCGAGCGGGACGAGCACCCCGCTGGCCGCGATGAAAAGGAACAAAGCCTGCTCCCACCGCCGGAAGCTGCCGCTCGCGGTGATCGCCACCAGCAAGACAGCGGCGATCGGGACCGAGACGTACGGGCTGACGCCGAAGTAGCGCAGCGCGAGCGAGACGCCGATGAACTCGGTGACGATGGTCAGGAAGTTGAGCAGGAACAGGTCGCCGACGCTGAAGGCGCCCCAGAACTTGCCGAAGCGCTCGATGATCAGCCGAGCGTGCCCGACGCCGGTGACCGCGCCGAGCCGGACCACCATCTCCTGGTTGACAAGCAGGACCGGGATCAGCAGGAGCAGGACCCAGAGCAGGCTGTAGCCGTAGTTCTGGCCGGACTGCGCGTAGGTGGACACGCCGCCCGCGTCGTTGTCACCGACCATCACGATCAGGCCGGGACCCATGATGGCGAGGAAGGTGACGAGCCGTCGGCGCAACCCCGAATGCTGCTCGTCGTCGACCCGGATCCGGCCGAGTGCTCCCTCGATGTCGCCGAGGTGAGCCTCGTCAAGGACAGCGCTCGGCTTGCTGAGCTGGATCTCGCGGGGCTGGTCCGCCGGTGCGGGCTGAGGAGGCTGGTCCGCCGGTGCGGGCTGAGGAGGCTGGTCCGCCGGTGCGGGCTGAGGAGGCTGGTCCGCCGGTGCGGGCTGAGGAGGTTGACGGGGCTGAGGCTGGGCGGGCCGCACCGGTCCGTCCTGCGTCGTCACCTGGTGTCCCCGTGGCGGGCGCCGGGTGGTCCGGCCGCCTCCCGTCGCCGCCAGTCTGCTGGCAGGGTGACCTCGAGCACGTCATCGACGGTGATGACGCCGAGCAGGCGGCGCACATCGTCGACCACGGGGATGGTGATGAGGTTGTAGTCGGTCATCAGGACGGCCACGTCGGTGATGTCGGCGTCCGCGCCGACCCGGACCGGATCGGTGTCAGACACGTCGATCAGGCAGGCGCCCGGATCGGCCTGGACCAAGGTGACCAGCCGGGCCACGCCGCGCAGGCCGCCGTCTTCGTCCACGGCGTGCACGCTGGTCAGCGCCTCGGGCTGGAGCAGAGCGGACTCGCGCACCCGGGCCAGCGCGTCGCTGACCGTGGCCATGCTGGGCAGCGCGATGTAGTCCATCCCCATCAGGCCGCCGGCGCTGGTGCTGTTGAACCCCATCAGCGTCAGCACCTTGGTCCGCTGGGCGGGCGGCAGCAGGTCGAGCACCGGCTGCCGACGCCGCTGCGGCAATTCGGCGATCGCGTCCGCGGCGTCATCCGCGCGCATCCTGGCCAGCACGGCGGCGATCTCCTCGTCGGTGCGCGCGCCCAGCAGCCGGGTGGCCAGGTCCTCGTCGAGTTCCTCGAAGACGTCGGCCTCCAACTCGGGGTCGGCGTGCACCCGGCCGAGGATCTCGGTCTCCTCCTTCTTGGAGGCGTTTTCCAGCAGGTCGGCGATCTGGGCCGGCTTCAGCCTGCGGATGCGCGCGAACGGCCCGCGAAGCAGCGCGCTGCTCTCGTGCCCGATCAGCCACTCGAAGTCGTGCCAGTCCCGGAATACCGCCGCGTCGTCCTGGCTCTGCGGGGCGAGCAGCCCGAACAGCCGCCGCGGGCGCCGCCGGGTGTCGACCCCCGCCAGCACCCATTCCTGGCCGTCCCTGGCCAGTTCCAGATCGGCCGCGCGGACCAGCCGGGCGTTCTGCACGTCGATGAGCCGGTGGCCGAGCACAACGACCCGGAGCAGCACTTCCCCTTCGCGGCGATCGAAGGGCCGCAGGCTGAGCCGGCTGGTGGACAGCCGCAGCGGATCGCCGGCGAAGTCGCTCACCTGCTCAACGGGCACGAAGATGTCGCGGCCGCCGACGGCCACGACCATGCCGGTGACGAGCGGATAGTCGGTCCCGCGCAGCCGGACGATGACGTCCGCCAGCCGTCCGATCGACTCGCCGCTGCTGTCGGCGACCGGCCGCTTCAGCAGCCGGGACAGGCGCAGTGTGGCCCCGTTACCCGCAGGAGCGCTCGGCCCGGCGGCCGGCGTTGTCGTCATGAGACACCTCCGCTTACTCCGACGCTGACGTCTTCCCCGTCAGGCCTGGAGATATGTCGCCCGCCGCCACCTTGGCACAGGCGGATGAACGAGGGGTGTACCGGGTAGTCCTTCCCGGATGGCCACCGGCGACGGGGTTACGGCCACACCGGCGGTGATGGTATGAAGTCTCAAGCACCCCACAAGGGGCAGAGCGGGATGAAAGGCTCAGATCAGTGGCCACGCGGAAGGCAGTAGGCTTGCTCGAAAGGGGCGGCCTGCCCGACACTTTCTGGTACTCGACCAAGCGGAAGCTCCTCGGGCCGCCGCTGGTCAACCAGGATCTCGGCGAGCAGCGGCTGACCAAGCCGCTCGCCCTCGGTGTGCTGTCACCCGACGGGATCTCGTCCTCCGCTTACGGCACCGAAGAGATCCTGATCGCGCTGCTGCCCATGGCGGGCCTGGCCGCGTTCACCCTGATTCTGCCGATGACCCTGGTCATCTTGTTCGTCATGGTGCTCGTGCTGCTGTCCTACCGCGAGATCGTCATGGTCTACATCAGGCCGGGCGGCTCCTACGTGGTGGCGCGCGAGAACTTCGGCCCGCGGATCGCCCAGGTCTGCGCGGTGGCCCTGCTCATCGACTACATCGTGACCGTGGCGGTGCAGACCGCGGCGGGCACGGCCGCGGTCGCCTCGGCCTTCCCCTCGATCGGCCCGTACAAGCTCGAGATCACCGTCGGCGTGGTCCTGCTGATGGCGTTCGGCAACCTGCGGGGCGTCAAGGAAGCGGGCCGGGCCTTCGCGGTGCCGACCTACCTGTTCGCGGGCTCGGTCGTCTTGATGATCGTCGTCGGGCTGATCCGGGAGGTGCTCGGGAACCTGCACCCGTACGACCCACACACGCTGCACGGGACCTACACGATCGGCTCAGGCTCGGCTGGCCTGATGAGCGGGGCCATGATCTTCATCCTGCTGAAGGCCTTCGCGAACGGCGGCGCGTCGCTGACCGGCATCGAAGCGGTCTCCGACGCCGTCGGCACGTTCCGTCCCCCGGAGGGCCGGAACGCCCGGCAGGTCTTGGTCGCCGAGGGCATCATCCTCGGCACCCTGGTCGCGGGTATCTCCTGGCTAGCCCACACCACCCACGCGACCCCGCGATCACTGGGCTATCCGACCGTGCTGGCGCAGGAGGCCCAGCTCGTCTTCGGGCATACCTTCATCGGGCAGGCCCTGTTCTACCTGGTGCAGGGCGCCACCATGCTGATCCTGTACACCGGCGGCAACACCAGCTTCAACGGTTTTCCCTTCCTGACCAGTTACGTGGCCGGCGACTCGTTCCTGCCCCGGTGGCTGCTCAAGCGCGGGCACCGGCTCGTGTTCTCCAACGCGATCATCGTGCTGACCGTGGTGTCCATCGCGCTGCTGATCATCAAGGATGCCGACGTCAACAGCCTGGTCCCGCTGTACGCCATCGGCGTGTTCACCGCGTTCTCGATGGCCGGCTTCGGCATGGCGCGCTACCACACCAGGCACAAGACACCCGGCTGGCGGCGCCGGATGATCATTAACTTCTCGGCGGGCGTGCTCACCGTGATCGTGGTGGCCATCTTCGCGGTGGTGAAGTTCACCGAAGGCGCCTGGGTGGTCTTGCTGCTGTTCGTGGTCCTGGTCCCAGCGCTGATCCGGCTCAATCACGAGTATCAGGCCGAGACCGAGGTGCTCGAGACGATCAGCGGGAACCAGCCCCCGCCACCGCCGCACTACAGCCGCCGCACCGTCTTCGTCTTCGTGGACAGCTTCGACCTGGCCACCCTGGCCGCGCTGCGCTACGCCAGGAGTATGCGGCCCACCACGATCCGCGCGGTGCACTTCGTCATCGACAGCGTCCGCGCGGACAAGCTCCGGGAGAAGTGGACCCGCGCCGACCGCGGCGTCACGCTCGATTTCATCGACGTTTCCGACCGCA
>Ga0302178_10001446_pt1 | contig 20068 bp, 14 predicted proteins | sample I_Palsa_E1_3_FD_198790 | JGI IMG/M metagenome (GOLD analysis project Ga0302178, IMG submission 198790) | Peat permafrost microbial communities from Stordalen Mire near Abisko, Sweden - I_Palsa_E1_3 | ecosystem: Environmental > Terrestrial > Soil > Palsa > Peat permafrost | place: Sweden... | reverse complement strand
AGTTTCGCTTCCAGCACGTTCAGACGCTTCACCAGATCAACGATGAGCGCGTCCTTCTGTTCGTGCGTCAGGTCCTTGAAATCGGGCATCTTCGTCATGTCCCTCACTATGCATTGCCTGGTTTCAGCTTACAACTGCTGAATAGTTACGCGGCGGCAAAGAAAGTAAGTGCCGCCCCGCACAGGGGCGAAGCTAATAGACCAATAACAAATCAAGGAAAGGCCAACGCCCCAAGAACACCAACCAAAACCAAGGCGCCGCAGGCAAAACACAAACCCGCCTGCAAGGCAAAAGTCACTCTTTATTAATAATCCACTCATGCGCCGGATCATTCTTAAAGTGCCAGACCCGCTGCTTCCCAGCCATAACATTTAGGTAGTACGAATCATACCCATACGGAACGATAACGGGGTGATACCCCTTAGGCACCATAACAACATCATGATCCTCAACAGCCATGGACTCATCGATGTCCCTTGAATCGGTATAAACCCGCTGAAAAGCAAACCCCTGCGGCGGATTGAGCCGATGATAATAAGTCTCTTCGAGCGAACTCTCGACCGGTGCGTTATCCGTGTCATGCTTATGCGGCGGATAGCTCGAAGCATGGCCACCCGGCGTGCGAACCTCAACCACCAGTAAAGACTCCGCAGCCTCAGTTTGCGGCAAGATATCGCATACATACCGCGTATTGAGCCCCTTGCCGCGCGTCGTGCGGTTCATCTGCGAAGGCTCAATCAACCGTGCCGGAAACCCGCCTTTGGCCGGTGCACTAGCCACACCCACCTCCGCATCTCGCACCGCCCGCACTGTGGTTCGCACGCCCGGCGGCAAATACACCGCATACGGCGCCGCATCCTCAAACACGCTGTCGCGCGATCCGAGACTGCTCCATTTCTGATCCGCTGTCTCAACGTCTACCGCACCCGCCAGCACCACGATGCACACCTCACGTGCCGGCTCAAACACATGCACGACCTCGTCCGTACTCATGCGGTAAGCCGCGAAACCCACATAACGCCACGCCGCCGTCTCCGGCGTGACCCGCGCGATCGTCTGGCCTTCGCGCTGTGCCTTCACCAGTAAACTCATGCTGCCTCCTTCGTCGCAGACGTGCCGGCATCGAGCGGTGCATCCACCAGCGCACGCAAGGTCCGGTAACCCTTCTCTGCATAAGTATACGATTGCGCGATCACCGGATCCTGTTCGGCTTCCACCACCAGCCAGCCGCGATAACCATGCCGTTTCAGGCGTTCGATAATCGCCGGGAAGTCGACCGCGCCATCGCCCGGAACCGAGAACGCACCGTTGATCACCGAGTCCAGAAAACTCCAGTTGCGGTTGCGCGCGAGTTTCATCACCGCTGGCCGCACGTCCTTGCAATGAACGTGACAGACCCGTCCAATATGTTTGTCGAGCACCGTCACCGGATCGCCACCGGCAAACGTGATGTGGCCGGCGTCGAACAACAAGCCGACGGCGCTGCTCGTGCGTGCCATCAGGTTGTCGACGTCCGCCGGTGTTTCCACGTAAGCCCCCATATGATGGTGGTACGCGAGACGCACGCCGCGGCTTAACGTATAACGGGCGAACTCATCGAGACGCGCCGCATACGCGTCCCACTGCGCTTCGCTGAAGAACCGCGGGCGTTGATAGAGGGGCTGGGGCGCGCCCTGGATCGAGTCGGCCACCTCGCCGTACACCATCACCGTCGAGCCGTTGCGCGACAGCAGTTCCAGATGCGCGTCCACCGACGCAATCTCTTCTTTGACGCTACCTCGTGCAAGCCTCCCTGAGTACCAGCCGGACACGAGCGCCAGGTCGTATTGCGCGAGCAGCGCTTTCAACGCCAGTGGTTCGCGCGGAAACTTGTTGCCGAGTTCGAACCCGTCATAGCCGATCTGGCGTCCTTCGGTCAGCGCGACTTCGAGCGGCGTTTCGCCGCCCAGTGACGGCAGGTCGTCGTTCATCCACGACAGCGGGTTGATGCCGATGCGTACTTCGAACTGAGTCATGCGAGCGTCCTCAATCTTTTTCGGTGTCGCCGGCGGCCTTGGCGCGCGCGGCAATCTGGGCTTCATATTGCGCACGCGCAGCGCGCACGCCTTCGCGCGCCGACACTTCCGGCACGGCCACTTCCCACCACCAGCCGCCGTCGTCCGTCGTGCGGGCCGGATCGGTGTCGATACTGATCAGATACGTGCGGTCGGCAGCGCGCGCGCGTTGCAGCGCGGTTTCGAGTTCGGCGACATTCGCAACGTGTTCGGCCTGCGCACCTAGCGCACGCGCGTGCGCGGCGAAATCGATAGGCGGTGCGCCTGGCGGACCCTGCTCGCAATCGTCGAACATGTTGTTGAACGGTGCGCCGCCGCAAGCCTGTTGCAGGCGGTTGATGCAGCCGTAGCCGCGATTGTCGAGCACGACGACGATCAGCTTCGCACCGAGCATCACCGAGGTGGCAATCTCGCTGTTCATCATCAGATAACTGCCGTCGCCGACCATCACGATGACGTCGCGCTCGGGACGGGCCAGCTTTGCGCCGAGGCCGCCGGCAATCTCGTAACCCATGCACGAATAGCCATATTCGACGTGATACGCACCGGGACGACCCGCGCGCCACAGCTTGTGCAACTCGGCGGGCAGGGTACCCGCCGCGCACACGACGATATCGTCGGTCGCAGATGTGGCGCTTGAGCGCTGCACCGCGCCGATTACGTCCGCGTCGTACGGCAGGACCGTTTCGTGTTGCGGCGCACGCATGATCATGCCGACAGCGTCGCGCCAGCCCGCCGCGAGCTTGTGGGCCCGCGCGGTCCACCCGCGGTCGGCATGCCAGCCGCCTAGCTCCGCGGCGAGCGCGCCGAGAGCAAGGCGGGCATCGGCCTCCACCACGAGCGCGCGATGCTTGAGCGCATCGAACGCGTTCGCATTGATGCCGATGACGTCGGCCTGCGTGAACAGCGTGTTCGAGCCGGTCGTGAAGTCCTGCAGACGGGTGCCGATTGCCAGCACGCAATCGGCGTCGTGTGCGAGTGCGTTCGCTGCGGGCGAGCCGGTCACACCCAGCGCGCCGGTGTTGAGCGGATCGTTCCACGCGAGCGAGCCTTTGCCGGCCTGCGTTTCTGCAACGGGGATGCCATGCGCGGCGGCGAACGCGTGTAGCGCATCCGTCGCTCGGCCATAGAGCACACCACCGCCGGCGACGATCATCGGCCGTTTCGCCTGCCGCAAGCGCTCGACCGCGGCGCTGATCTCTTCGGCAACCGGTGCAGGCGTATGAAAACCGACGACGCGCGGTTCGAAGAACTCCGCGGGGTAATCCCATGCGGTGGCCTGCACGTCCTGCGGCAGCGCGAGCGTGACCGGTCCGCACAACGCAGCGTCGGTCAGCACACGCAGGGCGCGGGGCAGGGCCGTCAGCAATTGCGCGGGATGCACGATCCGGTCGAAGTAGCGCGACACGGGCTTGAATGCATCGTTTGCGGAGATGCCGCCGTCGTGAAAGTCCTCGACCTGTTGCAGCACCGGATCCGGTGCGCGAGAGATGAACACGTCGCCGGGCAGCAACAGTACGGGCAGCCGGTTCACGTGCGCGAGTGCCGCGGCGGTCAACAGATTCGTGGCGCCCGGGCCGATGGAGGTGGTGACCGCCATCATTCGGCGCCGGAAATGCGCCTTCGCATACGCAATCGCACTATGTGCCATCGCCTGCTCGTTGTGCGCGCGCAGCGTCGGCAGCTCATGACGATGCTGGTACAGCGCCTCGCCGATGCCCGCAACGTTGCCGTGCCCGAAGATCGCGAAGACGCCGCCGAACAGCGGCTCGGTACCGGTGCCGTCCTCGGTTCTGACGCGCTGCGCCGCGAGGTAGCGGACCAGCGCTTGCGCCGTGGTAAGCCGCACCGTGCCAGTCGCCGGCGCAGTCGATGGCGTCGCGGATTCATGGTGGGCGGCGGACGTATCGTGATGCAAGATGCGCTGGTTCATGCAGCCTGCTCCTGGTGAACGTGATGCGGCGTGGCGCTATGCGGCTCGGTATTGCCGCGCGCGGCGCGCCACGAATCGATCAGCGTTTCGAAGGTTTGTCGCACGCGGGCGATCAGTTCGTCGTCGTCAATCGTGCCTGCGAGCCACGCATGGCTCGGCTCATGGAAAATCGTCCGGCCGACAGTGAAGCCGCGGCAGGTCGCCGATTGCGCCGCTGCGCGAAAGCCCTCGTTGAGCTGCTCGACGGCTGCCGACAGACCGAGCAGCACCACACCACGGCAGTACGGATCGCGTTCGGCAATCAGCGCGTCGATGCTCTGCCATTGGGCGGCTTCCATCGGCTCGAGCTTCCACCACTCCGGATAAATGCCGATGTTGTACAGGCGCTTCAACGCGCGAAACACGATATCGGGCCCGCCCGGCAGATTCGCATGCTTCGGCGGAATCACTTCGAGCAGCAGTTCATGGCCGCTCGCCTGGGTGGCGTCGTAAAGCGCCCGCAATTGCGCTTCCTGTTCGAGGCGTTGTTCGATGGGCTCGTCGGGATGGAATTGCACCAGGCACTTCACCACGTGTTCCTGCGGCCAGCTAGTGAGCGTGGTGCCTATCGAGCGGCCATGATCGAACACGAGCGGCACCGAGCCCGGCAATTCCACCGGGCGGCCGATCCACCAGCCGCGGCCAGTGGCGGCATTCAGTGCGTCCTGGCCGTAGCGGTCGTCGATCAGGACACCGATACGTCCTTGCAAGCCAAGCGCGCTTTCGGTCTGCGCGACGGCATCGACAAACAGGCTCTTGAGCTGCGCGATACGTGCTTCGTCCGCGCCGGTCTGCTGGGCCAGATCGAAGAACTGGTTGCGGTGATCGAACGCGAAGCCGAGCACTTCGTCCCACTGCTTGCGGGCCGGGGAGACGCGGTGCAACCGCGCGAGCTTCGCATCGCGGTCGGGGCGGCGCATGCGCTGCGGATCGGCTTTCGCTTCGGCGAGGAAATAGTCGAGTTCGGCGGGCGTCGGCATCGCCGGGGCGCAGCCGTGGCGGGACACGACCAGCGCGCCGCTCGCATTCGCCGCGCGGGCACACGCTTCGAGCGGCTCGTCGCGCAGCCACCCGGACAGGAAACCGGAGGCGAACGCGTCACCCGCGCCGAGCACGTTCAACACTTCGACTTCGACGCCGCCATGAATCGGCGCGTCGTCGAGCGACGCAGGCAGGTCGCCGTCGATGATCTGGCAGCCGAGCGGACCCCGCTTGACCACCAGCGTGGCTGGCGTGACGGCACGCACCATCGCGAGGGCGTCGATCAGGTCGGTCTTGCCGCCGGCAATGCGGAATTCTTCCTCGGTGCCGATCACCAGATCGATCAACGGAAGGATGCGCTGCAGATGCGCGGTGACGTCTTCACTGGCGACGAAACGGGTTTCGCCGTCGGCTTTGCCGGTGAGTCCCCACAGCACCGGACGATAGTCGATATCGAGCACGGTGCGCACGCCGTTGCGACGCGCGTAATCGAGCGCGCGGCGGCTGGTGCGATTGACCTGTTCGGTGGAGAAGTGCGTGCCGGTGATCAGCAGTGCTTTCGATGAGGCAATGTACGCTTCGTCGAAGTCGGCTTCGTCCACCGCCATATCGGCGCAGTTCTCCCGGTAGAAAATCAGCGGGAAGGTATCGCGATCCTTCAGGCCGAGTATCACGAGCGCGGTCAGGCGCTCCTGATCGACGCGCACGTGGCTGACGTCGCAACCTTCCTTGATGAGCGTTTCGGTGAGGAAACGCCCCATATGGTCGTTGCCGACGCGCGCGAGCATCGACGAGGCGAGCCCGAGCCGCGCGCAGCCGAAGGCGATATTGGCCGACGAGCCGCCTAGATACTTCGCAAAGCTCGACACATCTTCGAGACGGGCGCCGACCTGTTGTGCGTAAAGATCCACCGCGAGCCGGCCAAGGCAGATGATGTCGCGGCTGCGGCCCGGCGCAAAACGGCTGGCGGTGCTGGCAACGGACGGCGTGGGTGTGCTGGTGAGAGCCATGGAATTTCCTGTATGTCTTAGCGCTTGACTTGACGGCAAGGGTGGCACGCAGCGGGTGCGGCGCAACGCCGTGCGCCCGCCATGTGGCGCAAATCAGATCGTCGCGCCTTCGAGTTCGCCGATCATCTTCTGCATCTCGGCGCCGCCGGCCATCATGTCGAGCACTTCGTCCTTGCTGATGGTGTCTTTGGTGAAGGTGCCGAGCGACTTGCCGCGATTGAGCAGCGTGAACGAATCGCCGATCGGATACGCGTGATGCACGTTGTGCGTGATGAAGATCACCGAAATGCCTTTGGCGCGCGCGGTGTGGATCAGCTTCAGCACGTTGAAGCTCTGCTTCACGCCAAGCGCGGCAGTCGGCTCGTCGAGAATCAGTACGCGCGCACCGAAGTGAATGGCTCGTGCAATCGCGAGGCACTGCTTTTCACCGCCCGACATCGTGCCGATCGGCTGATGCGCGTCACGCACGTTGATGCCCATTTCCGCTAGCTTGTCGCGCGAGGCGGTGGCGCAATGGTCGAGATCCATTACGTTGATAAACCCGAACAGCTTTTTCTGCGGCTCGCGTCCCATGAAGAAGTTGCGCGCCACCGAAAGCAGCGGCACTAGCGCGAGATCCTGATAGACGGTGGCAATGCCGAGATCGAGCGCGTCTTTGGGCGAGGTGAAACGCACCGGCTTGTTGTCGACGAGGTAGGTGCCTTCGCTCGGCTGATGGACGCCGGCGAGCGTCTTGATCAGTGTGGATTTGCCGGCGCCGTTGTCGCCCAGCAGGCAATGCACTTCGCCGCGTTTTAGCCGCAGTGTGATGTCCTTCAGCGCAATCACGTTGCCGAAGTAGCGGCTGACGTTCTCGAGCGCGAGGATGTAATCCGCATCCGCGGGTTGAGTCGGGTTCGTCGGGGTGTTCATGGTGGACTCCTCGTTTAGCGGGCTGCCGCAACGCGGCTGCGCACGTAGTGGTTAAAGAGCACCGCGAACAGCAACATCGCGCCGAGGAACACACGGAACCAGTCCGAATCGATATTCGTATAGGTGATGCCGATCTGCACGACGCCGAAGATCAGTGCACCGAACGATGCGCCGACCACCGAGCCGTAGCCGCCGGTCAGCAAGGTGCCGCCGATCACCGCGGCAATGATGGCTTCGAATTCCGCCTGCAGGCCGCGGTCGGCGGCTGCCGATCCGATGTCGCACACTTGCAGGACGGAGTAGAGGCAGGAGCAGAAGGCCGTCAACACGAACAGCGAGATCTTCACGCGGCGCACCGGCACACCGACGTTCTTCGCCGCATTGGCGTCGCCGCCCACAGCGAAAATCCAGTTGCCGAAGCGCGTCTTCGCGAGGATGAACGCGCAAACTGCGGCCAGCGCGAACCACCACAGGATGACTTTCGGAATCCCAGGGACGAGCGGCAGGCCGTTGTCGAGCAGCTTGACCACGCCGATGTGTCCGAGCCAGGTGAACAAGCCCTTGAACGCGACGCCTTGGAATAAGGTATGCGCGAGCCAGTCATGCGCGGCGACGTCGCCGACACCGGAGATGATGGTGCGGTCGGCAAACATCACCGAGAGCGCGAGCGTGAGGCCGCGCAGGATAAACAGGAAGGCCAGCGTGACGATGAACGAGGGCAGCCGGGTGCGCATCACGAGATACCCGTTCACCGCGCCGAGCAGCATCGAGCCGGCGAACGCGAACACAATGGAAAGCGCGATCGGCCAGTGGAAGTACATCGTAGGCAGCGCGACCATCATGCCGGAAAAGCCAATCATCGAGCCGATCGAGAGGTCGAACTCACCGGCGATCATCAAGAGGCACGCGCCCACCGAGATGATGCCGAGATACGCGGCAACCTGCGACCAGTTCATCACGCCGTCGAGGTTGAACATGCCGGAGTTGCCGGCGGAGAGCCCGAACACCAGGAACACCATCGCGGTGCCGGCGAGCGCGGCGAATTCCGGGCGGCTCAGCAAATGTTTGAACCACGATTCACGACGCACGCGCTCGTCTGCTGCCGCGGCGGTGCCGGAGGCCGCGGCTGCTGCGGCGTCCTGCTCGGAAGGGGGATGTTTGGCGTGGAAGGGGTTGGCGACGCCCATTGAAACTCTCCTTGATGCGCCAGCGGATGGCGTCGTGGCGACGCTTCGCTTAAAGGCGCTTAATGCAAGTGAAGTGCAAATGAAACCCTGCAAAGGGAAGCGGGTGCGGCCGGGGCCAGGGGTGACTGGCGGCACGCGCTCCCTTCATGCCTGCTGGGACGGGTGTTATCCCGTGCCCGAACTCAATCCAACTTTGCTTAGCGGTACTGACCTGCGTACTGGATCACCTTGTCGACGTTCTCCTTCGTAATGAAGCCCGGGCCCGAGCCGATATTGCGCGGCCCATAGGAAGGGGCGAGACCGTAGGTGGACAGACGTGCCTGGAACTTCGGGTTGGCCTGAAGGATCTGGCGGATCTTTACCGGGTCGGTGGTGTGGTCGTGCTTGACGATGGCCAGCACGGCCACTGCGATATAGCCCTGCAGGTACGGTTGCTGGTCGATGGCGAACTTGATCGTGCCGTCCTTGATGGCCTTGGCGATGTCGTTGTCAAAGTCGAACGTGGCGAACCAGATCTTGCCTGCCAGGCCCATCTGCTGCACCGCCTTGATGGTCGGCGCCGCCGAGAGCGGTCCGAGGGCGAGCACGCCGCCGGTGTCCGGATGATTGCGCAGATACGCGCTCACCTTCGACTGGATGCCGGTCGGGTCCGTGCCGGCGTCGAGCGTGGAGGTCTTGAAGTCGACGCCGAGCGCGTCAGCAAAGCCGCGGCAACGTTCGAACGAGGCCGGGTTGGTCGCGTAGTGGTTGACGCACAGGAACGATTTGACGCCGGCAGCTTTCGCCTTCTCGCCCGCGGCCTTGCCCGCCGTATATTCAGGCTGGCCGATGTGCATGATCGCGCCCAGGTCGGCGCTCTGTTGCTCGGTGCCCGAGTTGATCGTCACCAGAGGAATGTGCTTCTCGGTGACCTTGGCGATCGAGCTCTTCAGCACGTCGTAGTCGGCGATGGTGACGATCACGCCGTCATAGTTGCGCGCCGCTGCCTGTTCGATCAGGCGGGCCATGTCGGCGATGTCGCCGTTAGGCGGGTTGCGGTAGTCGGTCTCGACGTTGAAGTCCTCGTCGGCCTGTTTGATGGCGTTCTTGATGGTGTTCCACCAGGAATCGGAATCCGGTGCGTGGCTGATCAACACGAAGTGCGCATCGGCCGCGCGGGCCGCGGTTGTGGCGGCCAATCCCGCCGTCAGCGCCAGTGCTGCCACCAGAATTCTCAGCGTTGCCTTGCCATTGCAAAGTCTCATCGTCTCCACCTTTCTCGGTCTTCGTTATTGAAGGGAACGTCTGGTGTTTTTCGTTATACCTGCGAACCCTCTTAGCGTTTACACGCAGTTCGCATCACCATCGCTCAGAACCAAGATTAGGCCAACTTTTGCCGTCTTGCAATGAAAATTTCATGACAAATAAAAATGGAAAATATGTTCCATTTCGATGGGTGGCTGCCTATAATCGGCAACGTCAGTGCGGTGCATTAGAGCCTTTGTGGAGGCTGTTTTGCAGCGCAATAAAGCAGCAAAGGAACAGCCATGGCGGAAGACAGCACAGAAGAATTGCCGAGCGTCGAGGATTTGATGCAGCGCATCGCAGAAAATTACGAGTCGTTGCCGCGCCAGTTGAAGAGTGTCGCAACCTATATCGAGCAGCATCGCTCCAGCGTCATGGTGGATCGCACCAGCGATATCGCCGCGAGCTGCGGCGTGCATCCGTCGGCGGTCGTGCGTTTTGCGCAGCGCTTTGGTTTTTCGGGCTTTTCCGATCTGCAGGCGGTGTTTCGTCAGGCGTATACGGGGCAGGGCACTTCGTCGCCGAGTTATCAGCAGCGCATCCGCAAGCTGATCGACGAGAAGCCGGGCGCGCTCTCGGGCGGCTCGGTGGCGCGCGAATTCATCGCAGCTTCGCGTGGCGGACTCGAAGAACTCGAAGCGGGCCTCGACGACAAGCAGTTCGACGCCGCCGTGAAGATGCTGCAGCAGGCCGACAACATTTACGTGGTCGGCGTGCGGCGTTCGTTTCCGGTGGCGAGCTATATCGTCTACGCGTTGCAGCACACGCCCAAGCGCGTGCATCTGGTGTCGGGTTTCGGCGGCATGTATCGCGAGCAGATTCGCAGCGTCAGAAAGGGCGATGTAGTGATCGCGATCAGTTTCGCACCGTACGGCAAGGAAACGCAGTACTGCTTGCGTGTGGCGCATCACCATCAGGCGAAGACGCTCGTGATCACCGACAGTCAGCTCTCGCCGCTCGCGCGCTACGCCACCACGCAACTTTACGTGAAGGAGGGGAGCGCATTCGCGTTTCGCTCGCTCACCAGCACGATCTGTTTGTGCCAGGCGCTGTTCATTGCGCTCGCGTACAAGCTCGAATTGAACGTTGAAGAATCGAAAGACACTGGAGGATACGATGACTGACGTGGCAGGCGGCAAGACAATCGACGTAGCGGTGTTCGGTGCGGGTCGCATCGGCCGGATTCATGCAGCGAATCTGGCGCGCCAACCGGGCGTGCGTCTTAAGTACGTGGTGGATGTGAACAAGGAAGCGGCGGCGTCGCTGGCCGCCTTGCACGGCGCACAGGTGGCGGATATCGATGGCGCCATGGGCGACGCATCGATCGGCGCGACGGTGATCTGTTCCAGCACGGACACGCACGCGGATCTGATTTTGCAATCCGCTGCGCAAAAGAAGCACATCTTCTGCGAGAAGCCGGTGGACCTGACGCTCGAACGCGCGCGTGCCTGTGCGGACGCGGTGGCGAAAGCAGGCGTGGTGTGCATGATCGGCTTTCAGCGCCGCTTCGATCCGACCTTTGCCGCGTTGAAAGCGCGCATCGACGCGGGCGAAATCGGCACGCCGGAAATGCTGATCGTCACGAGCCGCGATCCGGGCGCACCGCCGGTTGAGTACATCAAGCATTCAGGCGGCATCTTCAAGGACATGCTGATCCACGACTTCGATATCTTCCGCTGGATTCTCGACGACGAAGCCGAGACGCTGCATGCCACCGGTAGTTGTCTGAGCGACCCGGCTATCGCCGAGGCGGGCGACATCGACGCGACGGCAGTGACGATCCGCACGAAGAGCGGGCGCCTATGCCAGATCAACACGGCGCGGCGTGCGGCGTACGGCTACGATCAGCGCTTCGAAGTGCTCGGCAGCACCGGCATGTTGCAGGCCGGCAATGTGCGTCCCACGGAGGTGGTGGCGTATTCGAAGACGGAAGTTTCGAGCGACGTGCCCGAAGCGTTCTTCCTCGAGCGTTACCGGGCTGCGTACGCCGCCGAAATCGCTCACTTCTTCGAAGCGGTCACTCAGGGCAAACCGGTTCGCACCACGGTAGCAGACGGCCTGAAGGCGCTTGAACTGGCCGACGCCGCGACCCGTTCGTGGCGCGAAGGGCGGCCGGTGCGGCTCGGCGAGGGGGCATGATGACCACGGCTTCTAACCGCCAGCCGGTGCGTGTGGGTGTGGTCGGGCTCGGTCGGCTCGGCAAGCGTCACGCGGAGAACCTGGCCTGGCGTGTGCCGGGCGCGGCGCTGGTCGCCGCCTGCAGTCCAGTGGAAGAAGAGCTTGCATGGGCGGCTGAGGCTTTGCCGGCACCGCGCTTGTACAAAGACTATGCCGCGTTGCTGGAGGACCGGGAAGTCGACGCTGTATGGCTCGTGACGCCCTCGGCGCTGCACGCGCAGCAGATTGTCGACGCGTTGCGCGCCGGCAAGCACGTGTTCTGCGAGAAACCGTTGTCGCTGGATCTGGCGGAGTGCGAGCGCGTGTTGGCGGAAGCCGAGCGGCAGCCGCATCTGCAGGCCACCATCGGCTTCATGCGCCGGTTCGATCCGAGCTATCGCGACGCGTTCGAGAAGATCGAGGCGGGCGTGATTGGACGGCCGTTTATGGTGCGTTCGCAGACCACCGACAAGAACGATCCCGACGGCTTCTTCGTGCGCTTCGCGCCGAGCTCGGGCGGGATCTTCCTCGATTGCACGGTGCACGACATCGACGTCGCGCGTTGGCTCCTCGGCAAGCCGCGCGCCAAACGCGTGTTTGCCAGCGGCACGATTGCGCTGCACGAAGGACTGCGCGAATTCGGCGACGTCGACAACGGCGTGGCGATCTGTGAGTTCGAAGACGGGCGCCTTGCGATGTTCTACGCGTCGCGCACCATGGCGCACGGGAACGACACCAGCAGTGAGGTGATCGGCACGGCAGGCGCGTTGGCGATCGGTCACAACCCGCGCTTGAACCGCGTGGAGATTAGCGACGCGGGCGGCATCCGCAACGAGTGCACGCCGACCTTCTTCGATCGCTTCGAAGACGCGTTCCTGTACGAGGCACGGGCGTTCGTCGCGGCGTTGCAGGGCGGGGCGTCCGCGGGCGCGACGCTCGCCGACGCGCTGGAGGCGACGCGCATCGGCAGCGCGCTGCGGAAGTCGCTACAGACCGGGCAGGCGGTAACGCTGTAAGGGGCTGAACGCGGCCGAGGCGCTTCTTCTGTGATAGCCGTCATGTCCGCGCCGTGTCCGGCGTGGATATGGCGGCTGCGGTAGAATTTGACGCTCTGTCCGGCGTCGTTCAAGGCGCCTCACCCCGAAGGTCATCGTCGATGCAAATTCAGGTTCACAAGGAAGTCGATGCGCGCGGGCTGAACTGTCCGCTCCCCATTTTGCGCGCCAAGAAGGCGCTCGCCGACATGGAAAGCGGCCAGATCCTCAAGGTGCTCGCCACCGATCCCGGTTCGCAACGCGATTTCGCCGCGTTCGCCAAGCAGACCGGCAACGAAATCGTTGAAGTTTCGAGCCAGGACAAGGTGTTCGTGTTTCTGATGCGGCGCCGCTAAGCGCGAGACGGTTCGTCTATCAAGGCCGGGAACTGTCCAGTACCCTGCTCAATTCGTCTAACGTATAGGGCTTGCGTAACGCCCTCCAGCAGAACGTCAGCGCTGGCGCGTCAGACATGTCTTTGCCCGAGGCGAAGATCACACGCAACGCCGGCTGTAACTGCACGGCTTTTTCTGCGAGTTCGATGCCCGACTTGCCCGGAATGGCGAGGTCGGCGAGCAAGACGTCGAATGTGCGCTCGCCAAGCCAGCGCAGCGCTTCGTCCGGCGAGAAGGTCATCACCGGATCGTGACCGAGCATCTTGATCAATTCGCTCGTGGCTTCCAGTAGATCAAGATCGTCGTCGACCAGCAGCACGCGCAGACCGGTCGTGCCGGCGTTCGCCGCAGGTAGCGGTGTATCCAGGCTTACCTCGGTCGTACCGGCCGGGCGCAGCATCAGGCGGATCTTGGAGGCGAGTTGTTCCCGGCTGTATGGCTTGCTCAATAGTTCCACACCCGGGTCCAGCCGTCCGCCGTGAACAATTGCGTTCTGCGTATAACCGGAAGTGAACAGCACCTTCAGGCGCGGCAGAAGCTGTACCGCCTGGGCGGCCATCTCGGGGCTGCGCGGCAACCCCGGCATGACCACATCGGTGAAGAGCAGGTCGAGGTGAACGCCGCTTCGGATGACCGTCAGCGCCTCTTCGGTGCTGTCTGCCTTCAGAACGCGGTAGCCGAGGCCAGATAGCGTGTCGACCACCGTGGATTGCACCTTCGGGTCGTCTTCCACCACGAGGATCGTCTCGGTTCCGCCCTGCAGCTTGACGCTCGGTCGCGGCGGGGGCTCAACTGCGGTTTCGGTCGAGCGCGGCAGGTAGATTTTGACCGTCGTTCCGTGTCCCACTTCGCTGTAGATACGGGCGTGTCCACCACTTTGCCGCACGAAGCCATAAGCTGTGCTCAACCCCAGTCCGGTCCCCTGGCCTTCCGCCTTCGTTGTAAAAAACGGGTCGAACGCCCGTTCAACCACATCAGGTGGCATACCCGTGCCGGTGTCGGTCACGGCCAGCATGACGTACTGACCGGCGGCCACGTCGGGCACAGTGGCAACGTAAGCGTCGTCGAGCATTGCATTGGCCAGCTCCATCGTCAGTTTTCCGCCGTCCGGCATCGCATCGCGCGCATTGATCGCCAGATTCAGGATGACGTTCTCAAGCTGGTGGATGTCCACAAACGTGTTCCATAGACCGCCGGCCACCACCGTTTCCACCTCAATGGTCTCACCGAGGGCGCGTCGCAGCAGGTCGTCCATGCCGCGAATCGCGGCGGCGAGGTTGATCACCACCGGTTGCAACGGTTGCTGGCGGCCGAACGCGAGCAGTTGCGATGCGAGCTTCGCGCCGCGCTCCACGGCATCGATCGCCTTCTCCAGCCGCTCGCGCGTCCAGCTGTCACCGGCGTGACGTCTGTCCAGCAGTTCGAGGTTGCCGCGCAAGACCTGCAGGACGTTGTTGAAGTCGTGCGCAACGCCGCCTGTCAGCTTGCCGATCGCCTCCATCTTTTGCGACTGAAACAACGCCTTCCTTGCATCCTCAAGGAGCCGGTTCGATTCCATCCGCTCGGTGATGTCCCGGGTGATCTTGGCGAAACCCGCCAGCGTGCCATCGTCTTCCCGGATCGCGTCGATCACAACGTGTGCCCAGAAACGCGTGCCATCTTTTCTGACCCGCCAGCCCTCCGCTTCAAAACGGCCATCCTTGGCCGCAGCATTCAGCCCACGCTGCGGCAGCCCAGCTGCCGCATCTTCGGGCATGTAAAAGCGCGAAAAGTGCGAGCCGATGATTTCTTCTGCCGTGTAACCCTTGATGCGGCGGGCACCGGAGTTCCAGTTGCTGACGAGGCCTTCCGGCGAAAGCATGAAGATCGCGTAGTCGGTGACGCCGTGAACCAGCATGCGGAAGCGCCGCTCGCTTTCGAGCACGGCGTCGTGGGCGGCCTTTTTATCGGTCATGTCGCGCACGATTTTCACGAAACCGGCCAACTGCCCACCTTCATCATGCAATGCGTTAATCACGACGCTGGCCCAAAACGCCGTGCCATCCTTGCGGATCCGCCACCCTTCAGTGTCGTGACGGCCCGTGCGTCGAGCGATCCCGAGCCCGGTGGCAGGCGCGCCGTTTTGCCGGTCGTCGTCGGTATAGAGAACGTCCAATGGCTGGCCGACGATCTCGTCTGCCTGGTATCCGTGGATCGCCATCGCGCCTGAATTCCAGCTCAGAATCCGGCCGTCCAGCGAAATCGCAAAAATTGAATAGTCTGAGACAGAGGCAACCCACGTGTCGGTCCAATGCTGGATCGTATTGCTTGAGTGCCGTTCATTCGGCATACCGGACTCCCGATTTGACTGTCTTTGGAGCTTCTTCACTTCGCAAGCGCGTGCTTCGACGGGCAGCACGCTGCGCAGACGCGATGGCGTGCCGCGCTCTGACCAAAACAAAAGGCGCTGCTGCCCGGCATGCGGGCCAACAGCGCCTTTTCAAGGTTCCAGGGCGCGCCGTCCCATACTTTTCGCCGCGCTTCTACTTCAAACCTTTCAACTGCTTAGCCTTCCAGCACCGGCGAACGCGTGCGCAGGTACTCTTCAAAGTCCGCGGCCACTTCTGGGTGACGCAGCGCGAACTCGACCGTCGCCTTCAGGTAACCGAGCTTGCTGCCGCAGTCGAACCGTGTGCCGTGATACTTGTACGCGAGGACCTGCTCATCGGCAAGCAGCGACTGAATGGCGTCGGTCAACTGCAGTTCGCCGCCTGCGCCCGGCTTCAACGCGCGCAGATGTTCGAAAATTCGCGGCTTGAGCACGTAGCGGCCCACCACACCGAGGTTGGACGGCGCGACTTCCGGCGCCGGCTTTTCGACGATACCCGACATCTTGATGATCGAATCCTCCCATTCCTTGCCGTCGACGATGCCGTACGACTTCGTCTCCGAGTGCGGGATCTCTTCGACGCCGATCACCGAGCTGTGATAGTGATCGAACACCTCGATCATCTGCGCCATTACGGGCGGTTTGCCGTACAGCAAGTCGTCCGCGAGGATGACGGCGAACGGGTTGTCGCCAACCAGCTTTTCGGCGCACATGACCGCGTGGCCGAGGCCGAGTGCTTCAGGCTGGCGCACGTAGAAGCAGTCCACGTGGCTGGGTTTGATGCTGCGCACCAGTTCCAGCAGCTTGTCCTTGCCGCGCGCTTCGAGCTCGGCTTCGATTTCGTAAGACTTGTCGAAGTGATCCTCAATCGCGCGCTTGCTGCGGCCCGTGACGAAGATCATTTCGGTGATGCCGGCGGCCATCGCCTCTTCGACCGCGTACTGGATCAGCGGCTTGTCGACGATGGGCAGCATTTCCTTCGGGCTCGCCTTTGTGGCGGGGAGGAACCGGGTGCCAAGACCTGCTACCGGAAATACCGCTTTTGTAACTTTTAGCATGTAATTACCCCTGAATCCTCTGGTGGCTAGGCCTGTGCGCTGGCACAGGCTTCGAGCATCAATCAGGCCGGCAGGCGCGCAAGTTGCGCATTCAGCTTGCCGATGGTCGTTTCGTATTCTGCCAGCCTTTTCTGCTCCTGCTCAACGACTGCGGGCGGGGCTTTTGCAACAAAGCTTTCATTTTGCAGCTTGGCGTTGCATTTCGTGACTTCAATGCCCAGTCTCGCAATCTCTTTTGACAAGCGTTCGCGTTCGGCTGCGACGTCGATTTCCACCTTCAGCACCAGCTTGTCATTGCCTACGATAGCAATTGGCGCGCCATGTGCCTGCGCGTCGAGGGTGGCCTCGTCCGCGATGATCTGCACTTCCGACAACCGTGCGAGCGCCTGGGCGTACGGCGCGAAGGTGCGCAGGCGCTCGGCGTTGCCGGTGGCGAGCAGCGGCACCTTGGTCGCCGGCGACAGGTTCATCTCCCCGCGCAGGTTGCGGCAGGCGTCGATGACGGCTTTCAGGTCGGCCACCCATTGCTCTGCGGCTTCGTCCAGCTTGCTGAGGTCAGCCACCGGATACGGCTGCACCATGATCGAGGCTTCGCCCTCTGCTTTGCCTTGCGGGTAACGGTCGGCGAGCGGCGCCACCTTTTGCCACAGCGCTTCGGTGATGAACGGAATCACCGGATGCGCGAGACGCAGGACCGTTTCAAGCACGCGTAACAGGGTGCGGCGCGTGGCGCGCTGCTGTTCCGGCGCGCCATTCTGAATCTGCACCTTGGCGAGTTCGAGATACCAGTCACAGTATTCGTCCCACACGAACTTGTATAGGGCGTTGGCCACATTGTCGAAACGGTAGTCGGCAAAGCCCTTGGCCACTTCGGCCTCGACGCGCTGCAGATGCGAGACGATCCAGCGGTCGGCCTGCGAGAAGTCGAGGTAAGCGCCCGGGCCGCAGTTGCCTTCGCCATTCGGGCCGCAAGCATCCGCGGGCTTGCCGAAGCCGCAGTCGTGGCCTTCGCAGTTCATCAGCACGAAGCGGGTGGCGTTCCACAGCTTGTTGCAGAAGTTGCGGTAGCCCTCGCAGCGGGCGAGGTCGAAATTGACGTTACGGCCGAGCGTGGCCATCGAGGCCATCGTGAAGCGCAGTGCGTCGGTGCCGAACGCCTGGATGCCGTCCGGGAATTCCTTGCGGGTCTTTTTTTCGATCGACGCGGCCTGCTTCGGGTTCATCAGACCGGTGGTGCGCTTGGCGACCAGCGAGTCGAGATCGATGCCGTCGACGATATCGATCGGGTCGAGCGTGTTGCCCTTGCTCTTCGACATCTTCTGGCCTTCGGCGTCACGCACGAGACCGTGTACATAGACGGTGTCGAACGGCACCTTGCCGGTGAAGTGGGTGGTCATCATGACCATCCGCGCGACCCAGAAGAAGATGATGTCGAAGCCGGTGACGAGCACTGACGACGGCAGAAACGCTTGCAGTTCCTTCGTCTCGTTCGGCCAGCCGAGCGACGAGAACGGCACCAGCGCCGACGAGAACCACGTGTCGAGCACGTCTTCGTCGCGCTTCAGGGCGCCGGTATAACCCTTGGCAGTGGCCTGCGCTTGCGCTTCCTGTTCAGTCTTGGCGACGAAAATTTCGCCGCTTTCGCCATACCAGGCCGGAATCTGATGGCCCCACCAGAGCTGGCGCGAAATACACCAGTCCTGGATGTTTTCGAGCCATTGATAGTAGGTGGTGGTCCAGTTTTCCGGCACGAACTTGATCTGGCCGTTACGGACGACGTCGAGCGCGGCTTCGGCGATCGACTTACCCGGATTGTAGGTGCCTTCCGGGGCCGGCTTGCTCATGGCGACGAACCATTGATCGGTCAGCATCGGCTCGAGCACGACGCCTGTACGGTCGCCGCGCGGCACCATCAGCTTGTGCGGCTTGACGGACTCGAGCAGACCGATGGCTTCCAGATCCGCGACCACCTGCTTGCGCGCCTCGAAGCGATCGAGACCGCGGTACTTTTCGGGCGCGTTTTCATTGATCTTCGCGTCGAGCGTGAGGATTTCGATTTGCGGCAGGCCGTGACGCTGGCCGACCTGATAGTCGTTCAGGTCGTGCGCGGGCGTGACCTTGACGACACCGGTGCCGAATTCGCGGTCGACGTAATCGTCGGCGATGATGGGGATTTCGCGATCGGCGAGCGGCAGCTTGACCGTCTTGCCGATCAGGTGCACGTAGCGCTCATCTTCCGGATGGACCATGACGGCGACGTCGCCGAGCATGGTTTCCGGGCGGGTGGTGGCGACGGTCAGATGGCCCGAGCCGTCGGTGAGCGGGTACTGGATGTGCCACAGATGGCCGTTTTCTTCTTCGCTGGCGACTTCGAGGTCAGAGACGGCGGTCATGAGGACCGGATCCCAGTTGACGAGGCGCTTGCCGCGATAGATCAGGCCCTGTTCATACAGACGGACGAACACGTCGCGCACGGCGGCGGACATTTTGTCGTCCATGGTGAAGTATTCGCGCGACCAGTCGATGGACGCACCGAGACGGCGGACCTGGCTGGTGATGGTGGAGCCGGACTGCTGCTTCCAGTCCCAGACGCGTTCGACGAACTTTTCGCGGCCGAGGTCATGGCGCGAGACGCCTTGGGCGTCGAGTTGGCGTTCGACGACGATCTGCGTGGCGATCCCGGCGTGATCGGTGCCGGGGACCCAGAGGGTGTTTTCGCCGAGCATGCGATGGTAGCGGGTGAGGCCGTCCATGATCGTCTGATTGAAGGCATGGCCCATGTGGAGGGTGCCTGTGACGTTCGGCGGCGGGAGCTGGATCGAGAAGTTCTTCTGGTTCTCGAGGAACGCTGGCGCGGCGTAGGCGCGTTTTTCCCACTCCGGGCCCCATTGGGCTTCGATGTTGTGGGGCTCGAAACTCTTGGCAAGCGTGGTGTCGCTCATTGTGCGTGGTCTGCTGGGATGCAATGGAATCTTTGATTATAAGGGGTTGGGGGAGGTTGCCTGCGCGGTGGTATGGTTGTTTGCCCGCGGCGCCCTGGTTTTGGTTGGTGTTCTTGGGGCGTTGGCCTCTCCTTGCATTGTTATCGGTCTATTAGGTTCGCCCCTGTGCGGGGCGGCACTTACTTTCTTTGCCGCCGTGAAGAAAGTAAGCAAAGAAAGCGGGCTGCAACCGCCAGCCTGTAGTGAGCCATCTCGGTCTTCCACCGGGAACGGCCCAAGACGAGAGGTGCCCTCGCCCCGCGAACGTTGGTGACAAGGCAGTCATCCGTTCCAGCGTTGCGCTTCGCGCTCCGCCGCCGGGCATGCCCCCCGCGTCGGCACCCGAAGGTGGGACAACGGTGTCGGCGTGCCGCCCCGCCTCGGGTGCCGCGACAGGCGGACCGCCGGTGTGGCCACTTGCCTTCCCATGCAAACCCGTCCGCGACGCACGTAGTGCGAAGTGGGATGGATGAGCACTTTGTCACTAGCGCGTGTGGTGCGAGGGCACGTCTCGTCTTGGACCGTTCCCGGTCGAAGACTGAGATGGCTCACTACAGGCTGGCGGTGTAAGCCCGCTTTCTTTGCTTACTAATGAGATGGTCAGCCTGACCGAAACGGCCCATAGGCTTACGCTTACTGGGCCGTTTCCTTTTTTCAAGGGGGCCATCATGGCAG
>Ga0302178_10001444_pt1 | contig 20071 bp, 16 predicted proteins | sample I_Palsa_E1_3_FD_198790 | JGI IMG/M metagenome (GOLD analysis project Ga0302178, IMG submission 198790) | Peat permafrost microbial communities from Stordalen Mire near Abisko, Sweden - I_Palsa_E1_3 | ecosystem: Environmental > Terrestrial > Soil > Palsa > Peat permafrost | place: Sweden... | reverse complement strand
GCAAGGGAAAGTATTCGGGGTGCACTGGCGCAACGTGGTGATCCTCAGCCGAGGTGCCCGCGCCAAGCAGAGATGTTGCGATGACTTTCTGATGGTCGATCGCAAGCTTCATGGCCTTGCGCACGCGAGGGTCGCCCAGGATCTTGTGATCGACACGCATGCGTGCCACACCGGTCTGCGAGGTCAGCACGCTATACGGTTGCACGTGGGGCAAGCGCTTCATGGCGTTCACCTGAACCGCGTCAGCCTCAGAGAGGCCGTCCACCTGCTGCGAGGCCATTGCCGAAATTCCAGCACCAGCGTTGTCTCCAAGGTCAATGAACTCAAACGTGTCGAGATAGGGACCCGTGCCCCAGTAGTCCTTGCGCGCCTTGTACGTCGCGCCCTTACCCACCGTGTATGAGGTGAGCTCGAACGGTCCGGTGCCGTTGGCACCCGGACCGAACATGCCCTTGTCGGCCGGATCGATGATGAACATCGCGTAATGGAACAGATGTTCTGGGACGGCAATCTGCGGAGCAAAACAGTTCAGCCTCACCGTGAGGTCGTCGACCTTTTCGATCGCGTGATCGGACCACAAACGGCTCGACTTTTTCGGCTTCCCGCTCGCGTCTTTCTCGCCAGCGTCGTATTCCTGAACGAGATATCCAGTGAACAATCCAAGCTGGGACGAACCGACAGCGGGATCGCAAACGCGCTTGAGGTTCCACACGACGTCGTCTGCATTAAGCGCACGGCCGTTGTGCCATTTCACGTCCTTGCGGATATGCAGTGTCCAGGTCTTGAGGTCGTCGCTGGCCTCCCACCGCTCCAGCAAATACGGACGCGTGATATTGTCGTTGCCCGTGAACGTCAGAAACTCGCACACCTGGCGAATCACGTTTGATTTTTCGGCGAAATCGGCTTGGTGCGGACTCTTGATTTCCATGCAACGCATTCCGATTCGCAGATGCCCGCCTTTGGGCAGTGCATCGGCAGCTTGCGCCTCGCCAATGAATGGATTTGCCTCACCGCTCAGCGTGTATGCCGTGACCGCCGACAATCCGAGCAAGGTTGCAGTGCGTAGAAAATGACGGCGCGAGATAGTCCCGCTCTTCAGGTCCTCGACGAGAACTGGGATATATGGATGCTGCGTTGGTCTGGAATTCCTGGACACTGCGTTTTCTCCGGATGAATGGTCGGGCTAGCAATGAACGACTGATGGAAGATTAAGGCGATTTGACTTTTTGAAAAAAACGCATATGCGACATTTCAGGTACAAAAAGCGACATCGCCAATCTTTCCGGGCGGCTGACCTGAACCGCTCAGAAATCGTCGTTTCAGCTTGCTGCGGTACGGCGCATCAACCCACCCTGACGCACCTCCCGTGGGGTGTTGCCGTAATGAGCCCGGTAGATGCGCCCGAAACGCGACACCGACATGTAGCCGCAAATCTCAGCAACGTCGGAAATGGTGAGGTCGGTCTGCAGAATCAGATCGTGGGCGCGGGCCATGCGAAGACCGGCATAAAAGGCCGAGGGGGTTTTACCGAGGTGGGTAAGGAACAGTCGCTCGATCTGGCGGGTCGACAGTTGCACACGTCGCGCCAGCACCTGTAAATCGACAGGATTCTGGATGCTCGACTCCATGACCTTGACGATTTCCAGCAACTTGGGATTTCGAATGCCGAAGCGGGTTTGTGCTGGTAGACGCTGCGAGGAATTCTGCTGACGAATCTCGGGGTGGTTGAACTGGTCCGAGATGGCGTCGGCAATATCGCGACCTTTGCTGGCCGCGATGACGTACAGCATCATGTCAAGCGTCACCGTTCCGCCCGACGATGTGATGAATGGACCATCGACCGCAAAAATAGCGTTGGATGCGACGCTGCGCGGGAACTCCTCCTGAAAAGCCGCGAGCAGTTCCCAATGGACCGCGCACCGGCGCCCATGGAGCAGGCCGGCCTTTGCAATCAAAAACTGGCCTGCGCAAATTCCTCCGAGCACGCATCCCCGGCTGTGCAACGCTCGCAGCCACCTGAATACAGCGGGCTTATATGCCTTGATGTGGTTCAGGCCTGCGCACAGGATCACCAGATCGCACGCGGGCATGTCTGCAATCGAGTGATCGATTGGGATCGGGAGGCCGGCGCTTGAGTAAACAGGTGCGCCATCTATCGACAGAAAAATCCACTTGTAGAGCGCGCGCCCCGCGATGCGATTCGCCTGCCGGAGGGGATCGAGCGCGGCAGCAAAAGTCATCATCGGGAAATCGGGGACAAGGAAGAAAGCAACGCGCAGCGGTTCGCTCGCCGCTGCGATCATTTCGAGGGCGTTATCAGAGTCTTGTTGCATCTTCAGCTGACCTGCGATCGTTTTTGAGTGTCGCTAACTTGACCTCAGACGAGTGCGACTGTCAACGTGCGGTTTCGACAAGATGCTCTTTCCAATCTCGGCAGCCGCGGTGCTTCCTCAATATGGCCAAGAGTACCCGGTCTGCCGCCCCCCGGAAACGTAAGCTGGATGTATGCGTCGGCTCGGCCAGCAAGATGCGCGAGGATCCGCTGAATTCAAGCCGATATGGAGAAACGGCGGTGAAATCGCACGGTATGGCGGTCGGCAGCAAGCACGTCGCCCCCATAAACCGCTTTAAAATCCACGACCTACAGGATAACTATGGAAGATGTGGAGGAACTCAATTGCCTTCCGGAAAATTAACCAAATAACTTCCGTTTCGGTCATCTAGGTCCCGGTTTTCGAAGCCAGAAGACTCGGAATGTTAACCAGATCCGGGCGCACTTGCTTACGACCTCGACGGCCTGTATGTTGGACGCGCGCGAACCGGTATGCGCTGTGTTGTTGGAGAAAGAGCGGCGTCGGTTGCAGAGTGCAGCAGCCGAGCCTGACCGCGAATAGCAAGCCATCGTGTGTGCCTGCCAACACGGTCTCGCCACGCTGGTGTCTGCTCGGAGTTGAGGTGGTCCCCTACCTGCCCCCCATTCTTCGTCAGCTCAGCGTTTCACAGCGGCTGCTGACCACTACGGACCCAATGCCGCCGATGCTGGTGGCACCAGCGGTATCGACTCTGGCCTTGCGTGCTACACCTTCCTGGTGCGCACGACGGGGAAGTCGATCACAGTACCGGCGACCGCGTTGACGTAGTTCGTCCAGGTATTGAACGCCACGTTCATCACGATCTCAATCACAGCAGCTTCGCTATAGCCTGCCGCCTTGACCGCGCTGACATCGGCGTCCGATACGCGACCACGCGCTTCGGCCACCTTCCTGGCAAACAGCACGGCGGCGGCGGCCGTCGGATCGTTCGAGCCACCGTTTCGGTTTGCGGTGATTTCAGTATCGTCGAGCTTCGCAACGTTCCTTGCGAAGTAAATGTGAGCGGACAAGCTGTAGTCGCACCCATTGACTTCGGCAACGGCGAGCGCGATGCGCTCACGCGTCTGTGCCGATAGCTCGCCCTTGCCGAGCGCGCTCTTCAGGTTCAGACAGCCCTCGAGGGCCGCCGGGCTGTTGCCGACCATGCGGAACTGGTTGGGCACGGCACCCAGTTGCCTGTTGACAGTTTCGAGCAGGGGTTGGGATGCGGCCGGGGCTTCCGCGACGGTGGCTGGGGTAGCAATACGGGTCATGAGTCTCCCCTTGGGGATTGAGTTGCACTGGTGCAATTGAGGCACATACTATCGACTCCCGAATCGGGAGAGAATCCGTTAACATCGAAAATCCTTCCTCCTGTTATCGAGAGGATCATGGACCGTCTCGAAGCGATGTCCATCCTGGTCGCGGTCGTCGACGCAGGCAGTCTCTCGGCGGCGTCCCGGCAACTGGCTATCCCGCTGGCAACCGTCAGCCGCAAGGTCGGCGAGCTCGAAGCACACCTGAAGACTCGCCTGCTCCAACGCACCACGCGCCAACTTTCGCTGACCGAGGCGGGCGAATCCTATGTCGCATCCTGCCGGCGCCTCCTCGAGGAAATCGAGGAAGTCGAGCGGGCTGCGACCGGCGAATACGCGGCCCCGAAAGGCTATCTGGTGGCCACGGCACCCGTGGTCCTCGGGCGGTTGCATATCGTCCCAGTCATGGCGTCCTTCCTTGAGCATTACCCGGACATCAACGCGCGCCTCTTTCTGATCGATCGCAACGTCCACTTTCTCGAGGAGCATGTAGACGTCGCGGTACGCATCGGTGAGTTGCCGGACAGCGCACTCGTTGCCATACGCGTTGGTGAAACGCGTGCCATCGTGTGTGCGAGCCCCGCGTATCTGGCCGCTCACGGCACACCCGGAACACCCGCTGAACTCGCAAACCATGCCTGCATCAGCTTCAATGGACTCACCTCGTCGCGCGCGTGGACCTTCTCCGCTGGGAAATCGGAACAGACCGTGCCGATCCACTCCCGGTTGGTGACCAACACCGCGGATTCGGCCCTGAATGCCGCGACGCACGGCGCCGGGCTCACGCGCCTTCTGTCTTATCACGTGACCGACGCCGTACGCGAAGGCCGGTTGCAACTCGTACTGGAGCAATTCGAGTTGGCGCCTTTACCGATCCATCTCGTCCATGCCGGGCAAGCGCCGCTGCCGCTCAAGTTGCGAGCCTTTCTCGACTTCATGTCACCACGCCTCAAAGCTCGGATATCCACCGCTTGATCAGGATCGTTACGGATGACTGATTTACCGCGTGTTTCAACGGCTTGCCAGGCCATCTTTAGTCCAGCCACCACCCACCGCGCGAATCAGGTCAACATTCGCATCCAGCTGCTGCGTTCGAAGCGCAATGACGCTGCGTTCCGATTCAAGCGCGGTGGACTGCGCCTCGACCACGTCGAGATAGCTGACCGCACCGCGCCGATAGCGCGAGAGCGAAAGGTTGACCGACGTATCCGCTGCAGTGGCTGCATATTGCTGCTGGTTCGTTGCGGTGCCCAGATCGTCGAGCAACGTGAGGTCGTCTTCCACCTGCCTGAATGAGACCAGCACCACGCTTCGGTAGCGGTCGCCTTCCTCTGAGGTTGCCGCCTTCGCGGAGTTGAGCTGTGCTCGCCGCTTACCGCCGTCCAGCAGGTACACCCCAAGCGTTGGCCCGATCGTCCAGAAGGAACTGGGGGCGCTGAGCAGATCGGCGAGGACCGAGCTTTGCGCGCCGCCCGCCGCACTGAGCGTCAGTGACGGGAAGTACGCGGTACGGGCAACGCCAATCCGCTTGTTTGCCTCGGCTACGCGGCGCTCGGCTGCGGCAATATCCGGCCGCCGTTGCAGCAACGCCGATGGCACACCAACGGGGATGACGGGCAATGGGATGGGCTGCGTACTCGCCGCAATCCGGAATTCGGATGGCGACGCACCAACCAGCACAGCAATCGCGTGTTCCAGTAAGGCCCGCTTGGCCCTGACCTGCGTGAGGTCGGACTCGGCCGCCGACAACTGGGTGGTGGCCCGCGCCACGTCCAGACCTGACACGATTCCCGCGGCATGCCGGCTGCTAGTCAGATCGAGCGCCTTCTGATAGGCCTCGTCGGTTCCCTCGATAAGCTGGATTTGCTGATCGAGGCCGCGCAGATCGATGTAGCTTCGCGCCAGCTCGATTTCGAGGCTCAACTGCGTCGACGCCAGATCGGCTTTCGATGCGTCGCCCTCGTCCTTGCTTGCAGCAACGGAATCGCGCACGCGTCCCCAAAGGTCGACTTCGTAGTCAACCTGGACGCCCAGCGTGGCCGAGTTGTAGTCGGTCGGCCCAGTGGGGCTGCGCAACGGCCTCGTGTCCGACTCGCGGTCACGCTGGATATTGCCGGAGGTGGATACCTGAGGATACAGCTCCGATTTAACCTGTTTGATGTACTCGTCAGCCTGCACATAGTGAAAATACGCGGCGCGCAGGTCAGGGTTAGTCGCAATCAGGCGTTGCTCGAGGTCGTCGAGTTCGGGCTCCTGGTAGAGTTTCCACCACCCCGCGCGGTCAAGCTGGTCAGCCGGACTGGCCGCAGTCCACGGTCCTTGAGACTGAGACTGAGACTGAGACTGGGGCTGAGACTGTGACTGGTACTGTGCCGCGACGGGTACATCCGGCACCTCATAGTGCGGTGCGAGTGAGCACGCGGCTAGCACCACCGCACTCGCGATTGAGGTCAAGGTCCGATACTTAGCCATGATTTGTCACCTTCCTCGCGCCTGAGCCGCTCACCTGAACCCGGTCACCGTCGACCAGACCATCGGGCGGTGTGTCGATCACACGGTCACTGTCGGCGAGTCCCGAGCCGATATCTACCGCGTTGCCGAGGTCCTGCAGGATCGCCACGGACTTGAATCTGACGGTGTCCTGACCATCGACGGTCGCGAGTCGCAGCCCCTTGTTGTCGAAGATCAGCGCGCTCGCCGGCACGCGCAACGCGCCAGCGCGTGCCGGCAGGGCAAAGTGCAGATTCACGAAGTCGCCCGGCAGCAGGAGATGACCGGGATTGTCGACCAGCAACTGGACGAGCGTCGTTCCTGACGCCGCGTTGACCGAATCGGCCAGACCGACAACCGTGGCCGTAAAGCTCTTGCCGGCATACTCGGGGACAGTGAAGGTAGCGGTCCCACCGGGTTTGATCACGCGTGCATATTCTTGCGGCACGTGCACGTAGAGACGCAGCTTATCCACGCTCGATACCGAAAATAGCTGCGGCCCGGTACCGCCGCCGGCATTGATCAATGCGCCGACGTCGGTGTCGCGCGCGGTGATCACACCATCGAACGGTGCGACGATCCTGGCGAACGTCTTGGTCGCGACCAGCCTGTCGAGGTTTGCCTGAGCCGCCTCGACCTGGGCCTGCTTCGCCACATAGCCTTGGGTGCGGTCATCGACCTCCTGACGTGACACGGAATCGGAGGCGAGAAGGCTCTGCCAGCGATCGGCAGTCGTCTTGGCGAGAGCAGCATCGGCTTTCGCGCTTGCCAGGTCGGCCTTCGCCTGATTCAACTGCTGGTCGAGTTCAGGTGTGTCGATCACGGCGAGCTCTTCACCGGCCTTCACCTGGCTGCCGATATCGACACGCCATGATTTCAGGTAGCCGCTGACACGCGCATAGATGGGCGCGCTCGTGAAGGCCTCTAGCCGGCCAGGCAGGTCCAGCGAGGCGCCCGGTGCTTCCTTGATTGGGACAACGACATTCACGGACGGTATAGCCTGAGTTTCAGTCCAGGCTACGAGCTGATGCTCATGTTTGACGCGAAGTGTGATGCCACCCACGACGATGATGACGGCGAGCGCACCACCAACAATTCCTGCAAACGAAAGCTGGCGTTGCGGCAGCGCCTCACGGGGTGTAGGTTCAAATGACATGGATGGAATCTCCGGAAATCGGCGCGGGCGAAGTACGGCCACGACGCGAATGGAACATGCAAAAGACGGCCGGCACGAGGAACAGCGTGGCGGTGGTCGCGAACAGCAATCCGCCAATCACCGCGCGGCCCAGCGGCGCGTTCTGCTCGCCGCCCTCGCCGAGTGCGAGCGCCATCGGCGCCATGCCGATGATCATTGACATTGCCGTCATCAGGACCGGACGAAACCGGGTCGATCCGGCTTCCAGCGCTGCCTTGAACGCGTCGCCGTGTTCGGCCAGACGTTCGCGGCAGAAGCTCACCACCAGAATGGCGTTGGCAGTGGCCACGCCCATACACATGATGGCGCCCGTCAGGGCCGGGACCGACAGCGTGGTGTCCGTCGCGAACAGCATCCACACGATGCCGGCCAGCGCACCGGGCAACGCAGAGACAATCACAAGCGGATCGGTCCACGACTGGAAATTGATCACGATCAGCAGGTAGATCAGCACGATCGCGCCGAGCAGCCCGAAGATCAGGCCACTGAAGGCGTTGTTCATGGTCTGCACCTGGCCGAGCAGGACAACCTTCGCGCCCTTCGGCACACCCTTGGCATTCGCGGAAACGATGCGGCGGATGTCAGCGGAAACTCCGCCGAGATCGCGCCCCTGCGTTGTTGCGAAGATCTCCACCATGGGCTGGACGTTGTAGTCGCTGACGACTTCGTTGGCGGCGGTGCGATGGATACTGGCCACGCCAGCAAGGATCTGTCCATCGTTTGCCGCTGAACTGCCGGTCAGGGGTAGATTCATCAGGGACGGCAGCGAATCGAGCGCGTATTGCGGCGTCTGCACGACAATCGGATATTCCACGCCATTGGTCGGGTTGAGCCAGTACGTCGGGGCGATCTGACCGGATCCCGCCAGGTGCACGACCAGGCTGTTGGTGACATCGCGTTCGGTGACGCCCTGAAGCTGCGCATGGGCACGGTCGACGTCGACATTGAACTGGGGGCTCGCCTGCGATTGCTCGATGCGGGCGTCGACCACGCCGGGAATGTGCTTGATCTGACGCAGCATCAGGTTTGCGTAGGCAAAGTCGGCCGGCAGGTTCTTGCCGCGAATCTGCAGGTCAATCGGGGCGGGCGAGCCGAAGTTCAGGATCTGACCGACGATGTCCGCAGGCGGGAACGAAAACGTGACACCAGGAAACTCGCGCGGCAACTCTTCGCGTAACTTGCGAACATATCCAGCCGTCGGGTGATGACCTTCGTTTAGCGCGATCTGTATGTCCCCGTCTTGCGGGCCAATCGTTCCGGTGTTGTTGTAGGCAGTGTTGATGGAGCTGGTTGAAAGTCCCATGTTGTCGACAACGGTGCCGAGCTCGGATGGCGGAATCGTCGCCCGCACGCGGTCTTCCACTTGCGCGAAGATCTCAGCCGTTGTTTCAATACGCGTACCAACCGGCGCACGCACGTGCAACAGGATCTGGCCAGCGTCGACATCCGGGAAGAAATTACGCCCGAGAAACGGCACCAGCGCGAACGAGAGCACCACGAAGCCGAAGAACCCGATGACAAAACCACGGCGATGCTTCAACAGCACTTCGAGCATTCCGCTGTAGCTCGCACGAATCCGCTCGAAACCGTGCTCGAAGCCGCGCTGAAAGCGCACCAGTGGGTTGGAAGATGGGCCGTGCGCCTGTTCCTCGCCTTGTGCGTGGGGCTTGAGCAGGTATTTGGCCATCGTGGGCACGAGCGTGCGTGACAGGATGAACGACGAGATCATCGCGAAGATCACCGCTTCGGCCATCGGTACGAACAGGAATCCCGCCACGCCACCCAGGAAGAACATCGGCACAAACACGATACAGATGCAAAGCAGTGAAACGAACGCCGGCGTAACGATCTGCGCAGCGCCGTCGAGAATGGCAGGCTCGACCTCCTTGCCTTGCTCCAGGTGCCAGTTGATGTTCTCGATGGTGACGGTGGCATCGTCGACGAGAATCCCCACCGCGAGCGCGAGCCCCCCAAGAGTCATGATGTTCAGCGTCTCTCCCAGGGCGGTCAGGATTGAAATCGACCCAAGAATGGCGAGCGGAATGGACGTTGCAATGATGACGGTTGAGCGCCAGCTACCCAGAAACAGCAGGATCATGACGCTCGTGAGCAGCGCGGCAATCACGCCCTCGCGGGCGACACCCGTAATGGCCGAGCGAACGAACAGCGACTGGTCGCCAATCGGATCGATCTTGAGGTTATCCGGCAAGGAGGCTTTTGCATCGAGCGCCTTTTCCCGAATGCCGGAGATGATGGACAACGTGGAGGCCGAGCCGTTCTTGAATACGGTAAGTAGTACCGAACGTTTTCCTCCTACGTGAACAATGTTTGGTTGTGGCGGAGCGCCGTCGGTCACATCGGCGATGTCGCGCATATACACGGTGGTGCCGTTGGCCGATTTGACGGGCAAGTCGCCAATCGCGGCAATCGTCGTGGGGGCGTCATTCAACTGCACCGTGTACTCGTAGTTGCCGATCTTTTCGGTGCCTACCGGTGTGATGAGGTTCTGTGCCGCTAACGCGTTTTCAACGTCCTCGGCAGACAGTCCACGAGCCTGCAGTTCAGACGGTTTGACGTTGATCTGAACCTGCCGGGTCTTGCCGCCGAAGGGAAACGGAATCGCCGCGCCGTTCACCGAGGTCAGCATGGGTCGCAACTGGTTCAGGCCCAGATCCGCCAGATTTTGCTCGGAGAGGCCCTTTCCAGACAGGGCGAGTTGGATGACAGGAACCGTCGAAGCGTTGTAATTGAGGACGAACGGCGGCGTCTCGCCAGGCGGCAACTGCTTCAGGATTTCCTGTGAGATCGACGTGGCCTGCGCATTCGCCGTCGCGATGTTGGTGCCCGGCTGGAAGAAAATCTTGACGACACCGTAGCCGTTAAGCGAGGTCCCTTCAATGTGTTCGACGCCGTTGACCGTCGTGGTCAATACCCGCTGGAACGGCGCCATGATGCGCCCCTCCATCTGGTCCGGGGAGAGTCCCGTGTACTGCCACACGACACTGACGACCGGGATATTGATCGCGGGAAAGATATCCGTAGGAGCACGAAGCGCAGACAGACAGCCGACGATCAGAATAAAGATAGCCATTACAACGAATGTATAAGGCCTTTTTAGCGCGATGCGCACGATGCCAATCATATAAGTCCCACTATTCAAAGCCGGCGGCAACCCAACCCGCAGCGCCCTCCGGCTACCAGATTCCCTATGGCTTACCTCAATCTGGGTTCGAAGAGATCCGGCCCGCCTTGATCGGCGCGTCGGGATGCGGAGTGTGCGATGCCGCGGTCTTGCCGGAAGCGGCGATCCAGTGGATTGCCGCAGCGACCAGCCCGAGCGCGATACCAAACGCGACGATGCCTGTCCAGCCGAAGCGGCTCATCAGCCAGCCACTGACCACCGTGCCGATGGCGCCGCCGAAGAACGTAGCGGTCATATAGAGGCTATTGATACGGCCTTGTGCTTTCGGATCGACTGCGAAGGCGCGCGTCTGGTTGGATACGAGGCCGGCCTGCACGCCGATATCGAGCACGATCACGCCGATCACCAGCAACGCCAGCGACGAGTTCGCGCCGGAGAGAAGCAGGTACGCAAGCGTCACGGTGCCGATACTGAGCCCCACGACGTGGCGGGCTCCGCGACGGTCGGAGATATGGCCGCCCAGTGAAGCGGCGAACGCGCCGGCCGCACCGATGATGCCGAAGCCGCCCGCCCACGCGCTGCCGAGGTGCCACGGTCCGGTGGCCAGCAGCGCCGCCAGATTGACCCAAAAGGCGTTGAAACAGGCCCACAACAGCGCTTGCACCATCATCGATTCACGAATCGGACGATGGTCCCGCGCCAGTGGCCAGAGCGAAGCGAGGAGGCGTCCGTAGGAAAGATTCGTGGAGGGCACACCCCGCGGCAGGAGCGTAGCCGCGGCGACAAACACCGGCACCATGAACGCCGCTTCCAGCCCGTAGACCGCGCGCCAGCCATATGTGGCGCCGACCACGCCGGCGACCGTGCGTCCGAGCAGAATGCCGACCATGATGCCGCTGACGACCGTGCCGACCGAACGCCCTCGCTGGTGCGGATGCGACATGACGGCTGCAAAAGGCACGAGCTGCTGTGGTACGCAACTGACGATACCAAGGCCAAAGGAAGCCGCGATCAGCGTCCAGATGCTCGGCGAGACCGCCGCCGCGATGCCAAAAAAGAACGCGAGTGCGATCTGACCGAGCACCAGCTTGCGCCGGTCGAAACGGTCGCCCAGTGGCAACAGCAATGCAAGCCCGGTCGAGAAGCCGAGCAGCGCCGCAGCCGCGACGAGATCGACCGTCGTCAGGTCGACCCCGAAGCCCGCTTTGATCAGCGGCAGGATCGGCTGGGTGCAATAGATGTTGGTGATCACCGCGCCAGCGATGATCGCCATCATGACGATCTTGGCGCGCGATGCTACCGCGGGCGCAGGTGGACTAACGGGTATGGTGGACTGGTCGCTCACGGCGCTCCCCTTCGGTTTTCGATCTGTCGGCTGTCTGCGGCGCCACGCCGCAATCCAGGATTCAGGATTCAGGATTCAGGATTCAGGATTCAGGAGCGAACGTTACGCGCTTGCATTTATAAAGAGAATCCATCACGATCAAGAATCATCCTTCCATTATTTGATAGGCTCCATGAATCGTCTTGAATCCATGTCCATCCTCGTCGCCGTCGTTGACTCGGGCAGTCTGTCGGCGGCCGCGCGGCGCCTCGACATGCCGCTGGCGACGGTCAGTCGCAAGGTTGGGGAACTGGAATCGCATCTGAAGACGCGTCTGCTTCACCGCACCACGCGCCAACTTTCGTTGACGGAAGCCGGGAGTTCATACGTGGCCGCGTGCCGGCGCATTCTCGAAGAAATTGGCGAAGCGGAGCGTGCTGCGACGGGCGAATACGCCGCGCCTAGAGGCGAGCTGGTGGTCACCGCGCCCGTCGTTTTCGGGCGCTTGCACGTCGTGCCGGTGGTTGCGGATTTTCTCGCGCACTATCCGGAGATCGACGTGAGCCTCGTGTTGACGGACCGCGTCGTGCACCTGATGGACGAGCACGCCGACGTCGCGATCCGGATTGGCGAATTGCCCGATAGCTCGCTGATGGCGACGCGAGTCGGAACGGTCCGCCGGATCATATGTGCCAGTCCCGCCTATTTGGAAAAGCATGGCGTGCCGGCCGGCCCGCACGATCTGTCCGGGCATGAGTGCATTACTTTCGAAGTTCTTGCGTCCATGCGCGCCTGGGTTTTCGGGTCCGGTAAGTCAGAGTTGTCGGTGCCCGTTCATTCGCGGCTTGCCGTGAATACGGCGGAGGCAGCGATTGAAGCCGCCATTCTCGGAGTCGGACTGACACGTGTGCTGTCCTACCAGGTGGCAGACGCGATACGTGACAACACACTTTGCGTCGTGCTCAGCGCTTTTGAGTCAGCGCCGTTGCCCGTCAATCTCGTGCACAAAGGACAAGCGCCACTGCCGTTGAAGTTGCGTGCTTTCCTCGACTTTGTGACGCCGCGGCTACGCATGCGCACATCGCGCGAGCTCACTGACATCACGACGGCTTGACTGCGGGGGTTTCTTCTACGAGCCAGGCGGAACAGGGCTGCTGCCCAATCCTTATCTAGTGTTCTGATTGGTTTTAGGTCCGGCGGCGTGACCTGTGCAAGTCTCGGCACAATGCGCCGGCAATTGCCGACTGGGTCATCGGCCAATGTGATTCTGATAGTTGTCAGGCATGCCCTGTCGATCAATCTGCGTCGGCGGCAGTCGATTCCCCTGCGTTGGCCCACTCCTTCGGCATGAGTGCAGACTCTGTTTGGTTGCGGGTCAGCGTAGCGAAATATCGACCCGGTGGATGACCAATTGCCTTCTTGAACATGGTAATAAAAGCGGTGACCGACTCATAACCGAGATCGTCAGATACGCGCTGTACTGATGCGCCCCCTGCAAGCTCACGCACGGCAACGAGCAGATGTAGTTGCTGTCGCCAGCGACCAAAAGTCAGCCCCGTTTCTTTGACGATCAGCCGTGCCAGAGAACGCTCACTCATAGCAAGACGCTTCGCCCATTGCGCAATCGTGCTTCGATCTCCTGGGCAAGCATTTAGTGTGTCCGCCATTTGACGGATTTTTGGATGCTCAGTTACAGGCAAATGAAAATGTTCCACGGGCATCAACGCTAGTTCATCCAACAACAGGCGGGCAAGCCGGTCAATATGTCCACCTTGTTCGTAGTCCGACGAAACGCCCGCCAAGCGTAAAATCATCTCTCGTACCATTGGCGAAATAGACAAAGTGCAGCAATCGTCTGGCAGGGCCACAATACCTGGCTCAGCGAATAAATAGCAGAGTTGCGCGTTTGGCGTAGCCCGATTACTGTGCGGCATGTTGCCCGGGATCCATACGCCGCACTGAGGCGGCACGATCCAGAAGGCACCCTCCACTTGACAAGTCACAGCACCGTGAAGTGCCAATATCAACTGGCCCTTTCGATGCCGATGCACCGGGACTTCCGCAACATGATCATCTAGGTGGATGCGAAGAGCAACCGCAGGACGATCGATTTCGTCGAGATTATGAAAATCTGGAATAGAAAAATGGGGATCCATTTTTTGGCATCCTTTAGCGATATGTTGTCATCATAGCGAAATTCAGGCACGAAGAGAGTCGGCATAGTACGTGACATGCACACGCCAAATGCCGACTCGATCCCAGATCCAGCACCATCGCATAGTCGCCGGCGGTATTGGAGCTTGCGCGACTCTCTAAAAGGGGCGTCTTTGACGGACGCGATCAAGTCCGACTCGGAGGCGGTACTTTTTTCACTCAAGTGCTTTGCCGCTGTGGTGCTTGCATTGTATGTGTCATCGCGCATCGGCCTGACACATCCATTTTGGGCGCTAGGAACGGTCTATTTAGTTTCTCAGCCTCTGTCTGGAATGTCGGTGGGCCGCGGGCTGTACCGCTTCTTGGGGACGGTAATCGGGGCAGTAGTCACCGTCTTAATGGCGCCGACTTTCGTTAATGAGCCTCTGGTTCTTAGCGCCGCACTCGCATCTTGGATGGGCTTCTGCCTTTACATCGCACGCCTTGACAGAACGCCACGAGCTTATGCCTTTCAGCTCGCAGGATACACGACGAGCATGATCGGATTTCCATACGTAATGAATGCGGGAGCGATATTTACTGTCGCGAGTATTCGTGTCCAAGAAGTAACCGTGGGTATCTTGTGCGCAACGCTGGTACACGCCCTGATCCTCCCGCGAAAGGTGTCATATCTTGTCCAAACACGGGTTGCCATCATTCTTGCGGATTCGGAACGATGGACGCGCCACATGCTCGGCATGGCCCGCGATGTTTTGCTTGCCAGTGACCGGGCTTGGTCCGCCGTGGGCATGCTCGACCTTCACCAGCTCTCCACTCATTTACCCTTTGATACCGTGCGAGGCTCGGTACAGAGTGGAATTCTGCGGGTTTTACAAAGACGCCTGTTAGCGGTTCTATCCCTCTCCGGCGCCATTGACGACACGCTGGCCGAGTTGCGGGAGCTATCCCACGACGTGCCCACTCGACTCGTTTCCTTGTTCGAGCAGGTACGGGTATGGCTGGACACACCAGACAAAATTATTGACTTAGGGGCGTCAGAGGTCCTGATGCAGCGACTGCATCAACATCGAACTGGCGTCTCTACCCATACGTCCTGGCACGATCTTCTGATTGATAGGCTGCTTTCACATCTCGCCGACCTTATCCTTGCCCACCAGGACTGCCGATTGTTGGAACAGCGGTTGAAGACAGCTCGTCCGCGATGGAATTTTGACTTGCCCGAGCGGTTGCTAGGATCGAGAGAGGGATACATCCTGCATCGTGATCATTGGCTAGCGGCGCGTAGTGCTATCGGAGCTGCCATTGGAATCACGATCAGTTGCGCGCTCTGGATATGGACGTCATGGTCTGACGGAGCGACCGCCGTCTCTTTGGTAGGAGCCTCATGTGCACTCTTTGGAATAGTGGATCAGCCTGTCGATAACCTTATACGCTACGTGGTTGGATCGATCGTAGGGATAGCGGTGGGTCTAGTGTACGGTTTTGTCATCTTCCCCCGGACGACAGATTTCGCAAGTCTGTTGGCGGCACTTTCACCGGCTTTGCTCATAACCGGCTCGCTGCTGGCTCGCCCTCAGTACGCACTCGCTGCGCTGGGTGTAGTGCTAACCTTTCCAGTTGTTGCTGGACTTGGGCCGACCAATGCACCTGATTTTTCGGCAGCGGCTAACGGTGTGATCGCGCTTTTAATCGGTCTTTTGATGGCGGTGGCGAGTGTACGTCTGTTCCAGACGATAGGGACAAGCCATAGTACCCGCAGAATATTGCGAGCGATTCGAAGGGATGTGGCCCGTCGCGCCACTGGTCGGGCGACCGAAGTTACCCGTTGGACGAGTCAGATGGTAGATCGGATCAGTCTGTTGGTTCCACGACTGGCCGGCGATAGTCAATCTAGCTACCTTCTGCGGCAAGCACTGGCAGATGTACGAACAGGAAATACAGCTGGCGAGCTGTGGACTCTGGAAAAGCAACTTCGTAACCGGAAGGTTAAATCTTGTGTTGCAACATTTTTGGATGAGCTTGCCGCTTACTTCCGACAACCAGAGGCGCTGGGAGTCGCCAATCTTATTGGGTGGCTCGACACGGCAATGATTGCCGTAGCTGCCGATACTTCGCCCGCGAGCGCACAAGCGCTTTCTCTTCTCACCGATCTTCGTCGCGATTTGTTGGTTCGGGCGATTCCGCAAAATAAATAACACGATGCTTAGCGACATCTCTATCGGCGGTGTATACGTGCCGCAACTTTTGGTATTGGTTTTTGTTGCACTTGCCCTGATGGCAATTTTCTCCAGATTGCTAATAGCATTAGACTTCAATCGACTAGTTATATATCCACCGATCGTCAATATATCGCTTTCTTCGATCTGGCTAAGTTTGTTGGTGTGGTTCATGTCCGGGGAATTGAAATGAAGCATTTACCCGGCGTCTTAGCCCGCTGGGGGGCGACGCTTGTTCTTGTCGCGGTGACCTCGTTAGTCGCGTTCTCAGTTTGGGGACGTTATGAAGAGAGTCCGTGGACCCGTGATGGTCATGTCCGAGCGGATATAGTCCGCGTGACGTCGGACGTCGGTGGACTAGTCACGGACGTCCGCGTTCACGACAATGAGCGCGTGCGCGCGGGACAACTCCTTTTTGTCCTGGACAAGCCGCGTTATTTGGCGAACTTGGGACAGGCCGACGCCGCTATCGAAAGCGCACGCGCTAACCTCAAGAATGCGATCGCCAATCTCGATCTAGCTCGTCGCGAGGCGAGCCGAGACGTTGCGCTCGGCAATCTGGTAGCAACCGAAACGCATGAACAGAATGTCGCCAAAGTCGAAACGGCATCAGCCGCGTTGGCCCAGGCTCGCGCGGCACTAGATGCTACGCATCTGGCACGTAATGTCGCGCTGCTTAACCTTCAACGCACAGAGGTCTATGCGACTGTTGATGGAGTCGTTACGAACCTCGATCTCCATCCTGGAGACTTTTTGCCTTCTGGCGCACAAGCGATTGCACTGGTGGATACTGACTCGGTGAGGGTCGAAGGCTATTTCGAAGAGACCAAGCTAGGCTGCGTCAGAGTTGGGGATACAGCATCCGTTCGCCTGATGGGTGACGACCGGAATCTTGTAGGTCATGTCGAAAGCATCGCTGCAGGCATCGCGGATGACCAGAGAACAAACACACAAAACTTGCTTCCAGTCGTGCAGCCGACGTTCTCGTGGGTCCGGCTGGCACAGCGAATCCCAGCGCGCATACATATCGACAAGGCGCCGCCGCAGACGTTGCTCATTGCGGGCCGCGCGGCCACGGTTACAATCGACTCAGAAACTGCAAGGCGTTGTAAATGACGAGTAAGCGGCTGATGGCCGCGTCACTAGCCCCACTGCTTGCACTAGCATTTGCCGGTTGTGAGTCGGGGCCGGATTATCATTGTGCCGCATCAAGCCATCGCGCTGGCAAAGGGTGCGAAGCAACATTTCGTTGGATATGATACGGCAGAGTATTCGCAGGCCGCGCCTCCTGATCAATGGTGGAACCTTTACGACGATCGCCGACTTAATCGCTTTGTACTGGAGGCGTTGAAAGCAAACACTGAGCTACGCGCCGCGGACGCCAACCTTCGTCGGGCGTCCGCGGTTGTTCAGGAGGCCGAATCTGCCCATACGATTCAGACCACCATTTCGACAAGTGCTACCGCCGCACGTGTGGGCGGGTACACGCTGCCGCTGCCGGGCGCTCCCAATACGTATGTGCTTGGAATGAGCCTGTCTTACCCGCTGGATCTGGCGGGTGGCATCCGACGGGGCATCGAAGCTGCGAACGCGAACGCTGAAGCCGCACAAGCGGCACGCGATCAAGTACGGGTAGTAGTGGCAGCGGCCGTAACGCGCGCCTATGCGAGCGCTTGTTCAGCCAACCGGACTCTTGCCGCGACGCAGCGCGTTCTCGAGATCCGACGTGAAACGCTGGACGTAACTCGAAGGTTAGCCGCCGGCGGTTGAGGAATGGCATTTGACGTTAGCCGGGCTCGCACTGCAGCGAGCGAGAGCGAAGCCGCCATTCCGTACATTCTTGCGACCCGCGACGCCGCGCTGTTTGAACTCGCTGCCCTTATGGGTCGCGTTCCTGCAGACTACCCGAAGGAGTTGCTCGAGTGTGTTCACCCCCCCGAACTCAAGCAGCCCATGCCGATTGGCGACGGATGGCAATTGATTCAGCGGCGGCCGGACATCCGACAGGCCGAACGCAGTTTAGCTGCGCTGACCGCGACGATCGGCATCGAAGCCGCCCAGTTGTATCCGCAGGTGAACATTGGTGGCAGCGTCGGCTTCGCGGGTCCGTTTAGCGGATTATCCGGCTCAGAGTTCGGCGGGACCATCGGCCCGCTGTTGTCTTGGACCATCCCTAACCGCACCGCCGTTGAAGCTCGAATTGCTCAAGCGGGTTTCGCTACGGATCCCGCGCTAGCAGGTTTTGATGGAATTGTCCTCCAGGCCCTAAAGCAAACCGAATCCTCCCTTTCGGCCTACTCACGAGAGGTGGAACGGCAACGCAGCCTGATCGATGCTCGGGACGAGGCAGAACACGCGAGCGATCAGGCAAATCGGCTCTTTCAGTTCGGAAGGACCGGCTTCATAGAGGAGCTCTCGGAAAGTGCACTGGCGAACGTTGAGTCAGAGCTTGCTTCGTCTCGCGCACAACTGATTGATCGGCAAATAGGTCTGTTTCTCGCCCTAGGTGGGGGCTGGGAACCTCCTCCCGATAACTCGATGAGGCCAGACGCGAAGGTAGACTCGTTCGTAGACACTCACCAGTCCGCAGTCACGCTTTCCAGGTCTGCGCAATGAGTGGGGCGTTCGATGGAGGTTCTCGACCATCTCTTCATGCTTTCTATTCGGCCCTTTACGTCAGCGTGACACTGATTAGCGTGCGTTGCGTTGGCTGTTTTTGAATATAAATTGTCAATTTGAAAAAATTCGGATCGTATTGTTGCCGGTAAAGTATCACTCAGGGAATACATACGGTTAGCTGCACGGTTCAGGCCGTTGAATATTTTTATAAAAATGTGAGGTTGGGCCGCCATGCGCTCAAGGAAACGTTAACCGGAATTTCAATAGATTTTTATATTAAGGATAACTATATGGCTTTCAATTCGATAGTTGAGTCGGTTAAATCTGTGACTAAGATCGTCGTCGGGTTTGGAAGGATTATTTGTTCGACGTTCGGCGTACGCGAAGGTGATCTTGTTGGATACGATCTCTCGGCTGACGAGATTCCTTACATTGTTCTGGTTACCGTATATGGCCTTTTCTGATCTAAATTTTGTCACCCTTTTCAAGGGAGCGGGATATCTATGAAAACCTTATGTTTTATCGTTATGAGCTCTGTTGTGTTGTTTGCAATCAGCGGCAATGTAAGTGCCGAGGACGGGCACGCTGCACAAGGTGACGCATCGACAGCAAAGAGCAGAGAGCAGGTTCGAGCCGAACTCGTCCAGGCTGAGAATGATGGATTGACATTCGTAAAGTCCAGAGATTATCCGCTAGATGTGCCAAAGACCACACGGTCTACTGAGGTCTATGAGGTACAAGCCGCGAGGATATCCTCATTGAGGTGAACCAGATCCGCATCATGCAGGAACCACTGGAAGCCACCGTTTCCATGTCCGTTGTCCATGGATTCCTTTGCGGTGTAGATCGAGCGACAATGACGCAGTTCGCCGAGCGCTCGGGCATCGCGCCCGAGTTGCTGTCGCAGTCCAGCGCCCGCGTCACCCAAGAGCAGTTTTCGACGCTGTACCGTTTGCTGGCGATGGAACTCGATGACGAGATGCCGGGCATCTTCAGCCGTCCGCTACGTAGTCGGTCCTGAAAAATTCAGTTTGCGCATCAGCGCGACTTCATGTGGCCAATGAGGACACAGTGTCCGTCTGCGCGGCGAGGCAGCGGAACGCCTGAATGTCAACGAAGGGAATCAGTGCCTTTGCTGACGGTTCCAGCAAGCCGGTGCTGGCGTGAGCGTGACAGTGACGAGCCACTGCAGCGTCGTGAGGATAAAAAATGCGGGCGCCAGGCCCAGACGGACGATTGCGCGCAGCAACCATCGCAGGTTGTA
>Ga0302178_10001442_pt1 | contig 20077 bp, 16 predicted proteins | sample I_Palsa_E1_3_FD_198790 | JGI IMG/M metagenome (GOLD analysis project Ga0302178, IMG submission 198790) | Peat permafrost microbial communities from Stordalen Mire near Abisko, Sweden - I_Palsa_E1_3 | ecosystem: Environmental > Terrestrial > Soil > Palsa > Peat permafrost | place: Sweden... | reverse complement strand
CCCCGCCTCCCAGTCGTTGCCCGCCGCGTCGGCCGCCTTGATGGCCTCGTCGATCAGGGCGGTGGCGTCGGCGAACCGGCCCGCTCGCAGGGCGGCCTGGCCCAGCGTCCGCAGCGCGCTCGGCACAGTGAAATCATCGCCGCACGCGCGGCTGATCTCCAGGCCCTGCTGGGCGGTGCGCAGCAGCGTGTCGTAGTCCTGCAGGTCGAAGGCGATGTCGGCGCGACCGGTCAGGGCCCGGCCGCGGACCTGCGGCGAGACCTCCCCGCCCTCCTGGACCAGGAAGCGGTCGAACCAGGTGGCCGCCTCCCGCTGATCCCCGTGCGGGACCCACATGTTCAGCAGCCCCGTGCACAGCCGCAGACCCTCGGCGGTGTGCCCGTGGCTCAGCGACGTGCCCAGCGCGATCCGGAAGTTGCCGAATTCGGCGAGGCCGCGGCGGAAGATCGCCCGGCGCACCGGCCAGGGCGGGTCGCCGCGCCGGAACATCCGGCGGGCGGTGTCCTCGACCAGGGCCAGGATGCAGTCGCGGTGCCGCAGGAACAGACGGGACTCCTCGCCCGCGGCGACCAGCCGCTCGACGGCGTACTCCCTGATCGTGTCGAGCAGGCGGTACCGGGCGTCGCCGGCTGCCTCGCCGTCCAGCACGACCAGCGACTTGTCGATGAGCGAGATGAGCAGGTCGAGCACGGCGTCGGCCGGGATGGCCTCGTCGGAGCAGACCTGCTCGGCCATGTCCAGGTTCCAGCCGGAGAATACGGCCAGCCGGCGCAGCAGCATCTGCTCGGCCTCGTCCAGCAGCTCGTAGCTCCAGTCCACGGTGGCCCGCAGTGTCTGCTGCCGCGGCGGCGCCGTCCGATCGCCCGAGTCGAGCAGCTGGAACCGGTCCCGGAGCCGGTCGGCGATCTGTTCGACCGACAGCGCGCGGACCCGGGCCGCGGACAGTTCGATGCCCAGCGGGATGCCGTCCAGCGTCCGGCAGAGCCGGGCCACCGCGGCCGCGTTGTCTTCGGTGAGCGTGAAGCCGGGCCGGGCGCCCGCCGCACGCGCCGCGAACAGCCGGATGGCTTCGTGGCCGGCCAGTTCGTCGCCGACCGCGTCGTCCGGCGGCAGGTCCAGCGGCTGCACCCGCCAGATCGTCTCGCCGCGGACCCGGAGCGGCTCCCGGCTGGTGGCCACGATCCGCAGCCACGGGCACCGGGCCAGCAGCAGCTGGACCAGCGTGGCGCAGTCGCTGACCTGATGCTCGCAGGTGTCGAGCACGAGCAGCATGTGCCGGGAACGCAGCGCCTCGGCCAGCGTCTGGGCGAGCGGTACGCCCGGCTCCTCGCGCACGCCGATGGTGGCGGCCACGCGCTGGGCGGTCTGGCCACGCCAGTCGGCCAGCTCCACCAGCCACGCCTCGTCCAGGTCGGCCTCGCCTACGGTGCTCCCGACCCCGGTCCCGTCTACCGACCCGGCCGAGCCGATCACGTCACGGGCCAGCCGCACCGCGAGCCGCGTCTTGCCGATGCCGCCGGGGCCGCTCAAGGTCAGCGCGCGCACCTCGATGAGCAGCTTGGCCAGCTCAGCGAGGTCACGCTCGCGACCGATGAAGCTGTTCGGCTCCGCGGGCAAGTTGCCGGCGAGCAGAACGGTGGCGGACTGCATAGGTCCTCTGGAGTTTGCGCGCTAGAAGTGGAGAAAGGGGCCGAGTTTCCTAGACTCACCGTACATTGTTCGCTGGCAGCGTAGTGGTATCTAGCCCGCGACAATGCTGATCGGTATGGCTTGGCTGTACCGGACCCGGCCGAAATACATGACCTTGACCAGCGCCCACGATCGGGTCCCGGGCCGCGCGGTGGCGGGCACGGTGACCTCGAAGCGCACTACCGCGGGCTCCTGCGGTGTGACGCTGAAGCCCTGCGTGGGCGGCGAGAACAGGGCCCAGGTGCCGAACGGCGATACCAGTTGCGCCTCGCCGTATGCCTCGGAGGCCAGCTGGGTGGTGATGCTGAGCAGTATCTCGTCCCGGCCGCCCGGCGTCAGCCGCAGTTCCGGGGTGAGCACGGCCAGTCCCATCTCGGCCGCGGCGGCGATGAAGTCGGCCTGCATCACCTCCAGGGCCTCCTCGGGCGGCAGCGTCGGGTCGGGCCAGCGGCGCTCGCCCACGGCGACCATGGCCGTGTCCTCGATGATGTGGCCATGCTCGTCACGGATCCGCGCCGCCGTGAAGTAACGTCCGGGACCGGTCCCCGGCGCGGTCCGCACGGTCAGGTCCCAGGCCGCGTACCCACCGGATGTGAGGTCATAGCGCAGGTCCGGCTCGGTGCTGACGGTGATCCCGTCTGGCCGGACGAGCTCGACCGTGCCCGAGGCCGGCTCGGGCCCGCAGGCCACGGTCAGCGTGAGCAGGCCGACCTCACCCGGCTCGGCCAGGGCGACCCGGGCGGGGGAGAAGTGGACGGCCACCGGGAGGTTCCCGGCCGGCGCCGGGCCCTTCCCGTGCAACCAGTAGCGCGCGTAGACCGGCTGGACCGGTTCGACGGCGGCCGGGCCGCCGCCTCCGGCGGCCCGCCAGCCTGTCCGCAGGGCCAAGGTGACCGTGCCAAAGGCCGGCATGTCGACAATAACCGCGCCGTCTACCACGGGCAGGGTCGCACCGTCGGCCTCCTCGAGCAGGTCGGTCAGCCATGCCGCCGACACGGGCTGGGCCAGGCGGACCCGCGCTGCGGTGGGCTGCCCGCTGGTTTCCCGCAGCCGGACCGTGACCTCGGCCTCGCCGCTTTCCCCGGCGCCGAGCGCCGTGGCCTCCGGCGCGCGGCCCGCCGGGCTCCGCTCCGAAGCGAGCGGATTGCCGCGCGGTTTCACGGTGCTGAGCGTGACGTTGGCCGGCTCCACCGACAGCAGATCGGCCCCGTCGGGCGCAGCAAGCCCGTCACTCGTCACCGTGATCAGGTCGTGGTTGTAGTCCTCGGCGCTGGCGCAGAAGCCCGCCGTGCGCCAGTCGCCCGGGCCCGAGGCCAGCGCGTACTCGAACGTGTGACTCCAGTGCTGCCAGGCGAAACTGCTCCCGTCCGGCGCCGTGCGCGGATCCCCGTCGATCCAGATCCTGGACGGCCACCCGCTGCACGAGCGCATCAGCGACATGTGCAGCGTCCCGTCGGGAGTGACCACCCCGCCCGGCGTACCGCGGTTCAGCAGGGCCACCGACCGGTCCGCCAGCGGCGCCTCCTGTGCGGTCCGGACGGTGTCGCCGGGGGCTGCGAGCCCTTCAACCAGGGCGTCGGCCAGGTCCTCGGCCAGGGCGGTGACCGCCGCGGCCAGTTCGGCAGGGCCGCGGCCCGCCACGATCAGCACCGGCAGGTCCAACATCCCGCGGACGTCGGCGCTGGGCGCGAAGGCCTCGGCGCGGCTGCGCGCCGCGGGCACCCACACGCGCGCCGACCCGTCAGCCAGCGCGGATCCCGGCCCGGCGTTCGACAGGACCTCGGCGGTGAACGCGTTCACGTCCGGCCCGCCGACCGCAATCCTGATGTCGGGCAGGTTGGAGTCCGCGTCGAGCCCGCCGTACCTCGATCCGCTGGCCTGGCTGCAGGTCGCGGTCACCCCGGCCGCGGCCAGCGCCACCATGAGCTCGCGGATCACCGCCCGCAGCCCGCCGTCCGGGCTATCGGGGCAGATCACCTCGGCCACCCCGATGGCCTGGACCGGTCCGCCGGAGCCGCCGGTCCGGACCCGTGCCGTCGAGCCGAGTCCGAACCACTGATAAGCCGGGTTGTCCAGGGTGTACCAGTGGTCCGCCGAATCCACGTCCACCGCCCCGAACGACCGGCCGATCACCGCCGTCGCCGTCTGGTACACCGGCAGCCCGCCGGGTACGTCGGCCGGGAAGCGGACTCGCAGCAGCCGGTCCTTCTCGCGGTACCCGTCGACGTGGGTGCGGAACTCGACCCGCTCCGCGTCCTGCCACAGCACCGTCTCCTGGGTGACCTCGAGCCCGTCCAGCGTGAACGAGGCGACCAACCGGGATCCGGCCGGGCACCGCTCGGTTCGGACCGTGGCCGGGACCGATGACGAACCCGTCCCCGGTCCCTTGGGCGACAGGTGCCACGGGCCCTCCCCGTGCTTGGGATGCTGCGCGTACTCGTCCTGGATGACCAGCTCGTTGCCGGGCCCGGCTAGCACGCCCGCCCCGGTGCGCTTGTCGGTGACGCTGACCGTGCCGCCTCGCGTCGGATCCGCGGTGACCAGGTACCGGTCGTTCTCGATGGCGCCGGGCCCCGCGCTGACCTGCTGCCACTGCGCCGCGGATTCCTGGTCCTGCGCGGGGGTGACCTGATAGGCGCGGTAGCCGAGGGCGGGCACGTCGCGGGCCGCGAAGGTGAGCGTTACCTCGGCCAGCGACCCGTCCCCACGCCGCCGGACGCCCTCGGCCAGGGCCGGCACGGGATGCCCGGCGTCGTCGCGGAGCTCGATCCAGCGGCTGCCGTCGTGAGGCACCGCCACGGTGACAGTGGCCATCTGCTCCCGCGGCCGGGCCAGCCCGTTGAACACCCAGACCGCAAGCCCCGCCCGCGCCGTTCCCCCGGACCCCGAAACGCCGGATCCCGACAGATAGGCCACGGCATCCCGGCGCGCGCCGGAGCCCAGCTCCCACGCCTCCCGCCAGCCGCCGAGCAGGTCCAGGTACACCTGGTCGGACTCGACCCCGGTGATGCCGTCGTGGTGGGCCCCGTAGGCCAGCAGCCGCCATGCCTTGTCCAGCGCCGCGTGCGGGAACGGCGCTCCGGCCAGCCAGGCCAGGGTGCCGAGCCGCTCGGCCTCGCTGACCGCGCTCTCGATGGCGCGCTGGGCCTGCTTGGTGTCGATGTAGGAGACGTCCTTGCCGGTGTACACCGGGTTCATGTCCCGGGTCTGCGGCGTGATCCAGGCGCCCGCAGAGCCCCCGGAACCGGCTTCCGCGCGGACGGCGGCGAAGAACTCGCGCGGCACGGCCGTGGTGAACCTGGGCCAGACGTACCGCTGGTTCCAGTCCCGGTGGATGTCGGTCACCCACCGGGCCGGGATGACGTGGTCCGCGCCGACCGGCAGCAGGACGTTCCGGGTGGTCGCGACCTGCGCCAGCGCCCGGAACTGACCGTAGGCCTCGGCCTCGGCGGCCTGCAGGTCTGGGAGCGTGTGCAGCTTCCAGCCCGCGCCGTAGTGGTGCGCCATGTAGGCCGTGAGCAGCCCGCGGCCATCGGGTGAGATCCACTCGAACTCGGTGCTGAACTGCATCCGCCTGTCGCCGCCCGCAGCGCCGCTCGGCCCCCACTGGTGGAACGGACCGCGCGCCCACGCCGACGAGGTCAGCCCGGCCGCCGCCATCAGGCCCGGGTACCCCGGGTCGTGCCCGAACACGTCGAGCATCCACGCCGACCGCGGATCGCCGCCGAACACGTCCCGCTGAAACCCGATCCCGTATACCGCGTTGCGGATGATGGCTTCGGGGCTGATCAGGTTGGTGCTCGGCTCGTTGTAGTTGCCGCCGACGACCTCCACCCGGCCCTCGGCCAGCAGCGCGCGCAGGTCGTGCCGGTCCTGTGGGAAGGCGTCGAAGTATGGCTTCAGGTAGTCGATCTCGGCCAGCACGAACTTGTAGTCGTCATCCTTCCTGGCCTTGTCCAGGTGTGCGCTGACCAGCTCGAACGCGGCCCTGACGTCGGGCATCTCGCCGTTCTCGTCAGGCAGGCTGAGCCGGGCCTCGGCGAACTGCCCCTGGGTGTTCCACCACACCGGGTCATAGTGAAAGTGACTGACCATCCACATCGTCCAGCCCGGCTCGGCCACCGTGATGTCCGCCTCGGCCTGGGTCCGCCCCGACCCGGTCTCGACCGTCACCGTGACCCGGCGCGTGCTACCGGGCTGATAGGGCGCCGCGATCTCAACCGGGATTTCAAAGGCCTTCCGTTCGCCCAGGTTCAAACCCGTGATTCCGAACGGCCCCGGATCTCTCACTCCGGGCCCCTGCACGTATACCGTGGCCGCCGCGTCTGGGGCGCTAGCTGGCCCGTCGTTCTCCAGCGTCACCCGCACGACCTGCAGCGGGCGCTGCGCGGTCCCTACGAACAGGTCTGTCGATTCCACCTCGGCGATCCGCATATTTTCATCGTGGCATATGCGCTGGCCATCTGATCACACTGCGCGCAGCCGCCGGGTGAACGATCCCGTGGCGGCGGCCGGGTCGTCGGCGTCAGTGATGGCCCGGACGACGACCACGCGGGTAGCCCCGGCGGCCAGCACCTCGTCGAGCCGGGCCAGGCTGATGCCGCCGATCGCGAACCAGGGACGGGCCGGCGCCTGCCGCGCCACGTGGTTCAGCAGGCCCGGGCCGGTCGCCGGGCGTCCCGGCTTGGTGGGCGTGGTCCACACCGGCCCGGCGCAGAAGTAGTCGACGCCGGGCTCGGCGGCGGCAGCGTCCGCCTGGGCCGGGCTATGGCTGCTCCGCCCGATCACCGGCCCCGGACCCAGGATGGCCCGCGCGACCGGCACCGGCAGGTCGTCCTGGCCCAGATGAAGCACGTCGGCGCCCGCCGCGAGCGCCACGTCGGCCCGGTCGTTCACCGCCAGCAGGCGGCCGTGCCGGCGGCACGCGTCGGCGAACACCTCGAGCAGCCCGAGCTCCTCCTGGGCCTCTAGGCCCTTCTCGCGCAGCTGGATGATGTCCACACCGGCGCCGAGCACGGCGTCCAGGAAAGGGACTAGGTCACCGCGTGACCGCCGGGCGTCGGTGCACAGGTAGAGCCGCGCGTCAGCCAGCTGGGTCCGCGCATCGTTTGCCATCGCGCCATCCAATCACGTCGCTCAGGGTGAGATAAGCTAGGGAATCAACCACGGGAGCCCGCCAGGGCTGAGAGGGAGGCAGTGCATCCACGGGGGACGCCCCCCTGGTACCCCGCCGCACGCCTTCGACCGTCGAACCTGATCCGGGTAATGCCGGCGAAGGGAGTGGTCTTGGCCGAGATCGCAGACGTCGTCGTCGCGGGTGGCGGCGTCATCGGAACCGCGATCGCCTGGCGCGCAGCCGCCGCCGGGCTCGATGTCGTGCTGGTCGATCCCGAGCAGGGCCACGCCGCGTCACTGGTCGCCGCGGGCATGCTCGCCCCGGTGTCGGAAGCCCTGTTCGGCGAGGACGCGCTGCTCCGGCTCAACCTGCTCGCCGTCCGGCGCATCGGGTCCTTCGCGGCCGAGCTCGAAGAGGCCACCGGGCGTCAGGTCGGGCTGCGCCGCGAAGGGACGCTCGCCGTCGCCTATGATCCCGGCGACTACGCCGCACTGATCCGGCTGACCGCCTTCCGCCGGTCGGCCGGCCTGGACGCGGAAGAACTGGACAGCCGGGCCTGCCGCAAGCTGGAGCCCTTCCTGACCCCGGACGTGCACGGCGGCGTGCTGTTCCCGGGCGACTGGTCGGTGGACAACCGCCGGTACGTGGCGGCCCTGGGCGACGCGGCGCGTTCGGTGAAGGTCCGCTGCGTGCGGGACCGCGTGCTAGAGGTGCGGATCCGCGACGGGCAGGTCCGCGGGGTCCGCCTGGCCGACGGCGGCGACATCGGCGCGGCCCACGTCGTGGTGGCCGCCGGGTGCTGGTCCGGCGCGGTGGACGGGCTGCCAGACGCGCTGCGGACCGTCGTCCGGCCGGTCAAGGGCCAGCTGCTGCGGCTGCGCCATCCGGCCGGGATGCCGCCCGTGATCAGCCACACGATCCGGGCCATCGTCCGCGGCACGGATGTCTACCTGGTGCCGCGGGCCGACGGCGAGCTGATCGTGGGCGCTACCCAGGAAGAGCGCGGGCCAGACCAGACCGTGACCGCGGGCGCCGTGCACGACCTGCTGCACGACGCGATGAGCGTGCTCCCGGTGACCAGCGAGCTGATCCTGGCTGAGACCTGCGCGGGCCTGCGGCCGGGCACGCCGGACAACGGCCCGGTCGTCGGGCGGTGCGGCCCGGACGGGCTGCTGCTGGCCACCGGGCACTACCGCAACGGCATCTTGATGTCACCGGTGACCGCGGATGCGGCCGTGGCTCTGCTGGCTGGCCAGGCCCCCGCCCCGGAATGGGAGCCGTTCACGCCCCAGCGGTTCGCCGGAGAGGAACGGTCAACATGAGCATCCAGGTGAAACTCAACGGCGAGCCGCGCGACCTGCCCGACGGCGCGACCCTAGCCGACGCGGTCGCCGAGGTGACCAAGCTGGCCAGCGGCGTCGCGGCCGCCGTCAACGGCAAAGTCGTCCCGCGTGGTTCCTGGGCCGCCGCGTCGCTGGGTGAAGGTGACCAGGTCGAGGTGGTCACGGCCGTGCAAGGAGGGTGAAATGACAGACACCGATGTGCTGAGCCAAGCGGCTAAGTGGACCCCGGCCGACCCGTGGGTGCTGGCCGGCCGGGAGCTGGCCTCACGGCTGATCCTGGGTACCGGGGGAGTGCAGAGCCTGGACGTGCTGCGCCGGGTGCTCGACGCCTCCGGCACCGCGCTGACTACTGTGGCCATGCGCCGCGTCGCGTCCGCGGGGAACGGAGCCGGCACGCTGCTTGGCACCCTGCGGGAGGCCGGAGTGAGCATCCTGCCGAACACGGCCGGCTGTCACACCGCCAGCGAGGCGATGCTCACCGCCCGCCTCGGGCGCGAGGCGCTTGGCACCGACTGGGTCAAGCTGGAGGTCGTGGCCGACGATCACACCCTGCTGCCCGACTCGGTGGAACTGCTCGACGCAGCCCGGATACTCGTCGCCGACGGATTCGTGGTGCTCCCGTACACCAACGACGATCCCATCCTGGCCCGCCAGCTCGAACGGGCCGGGTGCGCGGCGATCATGCCGCTCGGCGCCCCTATCGGGTCCGGTCTCGGCGTGCGGAATCCGCACAACATCGCGATGATCGTGGAGCAGGCCGGCGTCCCGGTCATCCTGGACGCCGGGATCGGGACGGCCAGTGACGCGGCCTTCGCCATGGAACTGGGCTGCGACGCGGTCCTGGTCGCCTCGGCCATCACCCGGGCCGCCGAGCCCGAGCGCATGGCCACCGCGATGCGACTGGCGGTGGCGGCCGGGTACGCCGCCCGGACCGCCGGGCGCATCCCCCGCCGGTGGCACGCCCGCGCGTCCAGCCCCGTCGATGGACGCCCGGAGCTTCCCGAGTGAACGGTGTTGACCCCGTGCCGCGGGTGCTGACCATCGCCTCGTCCGACTCGGGCGGCGGCGCCGGCATCCAGGCGGACCTCAAGGCGTTCGCCCGCTGCGGCGCGCACGGCATGTCGGCCATCGTCGCGCTGACCGCGCAGAACACCGTGGGCGTCACCGCCATCCACGAGCTTCCGCCTGCCTTCGTGCGCGCGCAGATCGACGCCGTCCTCGATGACATCGGGGCGGACGCGGCCAAGACCGGCATGCTGTTCTCCAAGCCGCTGATCCAGGCCGTAGCCGACGCGCTGGCGCCGCGGGACCTGCCGCTGGTCGTCGATCCGGTCATGGTGGCCAGTTCGGGGAGCAGGCTGCTGATGCCCGACGCCGTCGGAACCCTGATCGCGCGGCTCTTCCCGCTGGCTTCCGTGGTGACCCCCAATCTCCTCGAGGCTCAGGCGCTCACGGAGATCGCGACAGAGGACCGCGCGAAGCTCGCCGAGGCCCTGGTTGCCATGGGCGCGCGAGCAGCCCTCGTCACCGGCGGACACGGTACCGAGCCCGTCGACCATCTCTTCGACGGCTCACGGCACCTGGCCATCCCGGTCACCCGCTACCCGGTCGCCGCGACCCACGGCGCCGGGTGCACCCACTCCGCGGTGCTGGCGGCTGGCCTAGCGGCCGGGCTCTCCATGGTCGACGCGGCGCAACAGGCCGCTGCTCTAGCCGGTGACGCGGTGGCCCACGGCCTGTCCGAGCTAGGCGGCGGCGAGGGTCCCGTGCACGTCCTGCACCGTTAATCCCAGCCTTCGCCGACCGGCCGTGCTGCTTATTCGGCTGGCGCCGTTCGGCCCGGTAGCCCGGCCCCTTGGTCCACTCCGGCCGCCTCGTCGGCGGGCCCTTACCCAACGTCTCGGAAGAAGTGTTCCGAGCGACTTGTCAAAACAACCCTTTCGAGGGTAGTCTTTCGAAACATGGCTTCCGAACAACATCCGATAGCCGGATTGACCGAGACGCAGGCGGCGGACGAGCGCCGTGACCAGGACGAGACACGGCCTGCGGCACCGAGCGGCGAGCCGGACGAGGCTCGCAGGCTCAACCTGACCGATTCCAAGGCCATCCGGGCGCTGGCCCACCCGGTACGGTGGGCGCTGCTCGAGGCCCTGGGCCAGGCTGGCACCCTGACCGCGACCCAGGCCAGCGAGATGCTGGGCGAGTCCCCGGCCAACTGCGCCTTTCACCTGCGGACCCTGGCGAAGTACGGGTTCGTGGAGGAGGCCGGCGGCGGCCGGGGCCGGGAACGCCCGTGGCGTCAGACGTATGACGGTATGAGCTGGCGAACGCGCGTGGAAGATCCGCAGGCCTCGCAGGCCGCCGAGGCCCTGGATCGGGTGTGGCTAGACCGGTCGCTGAACCGGGCCCAGCACAGCCTCACGTCGATGGCGAAATGGCCGAAAGTCCTCGAGAACGCGCTGGGCGCGACGAATTCCAGGCTCTACGTGACCGCGGAGGAGGCTGCGGAGCTCTACACCGAGATCCATCAGGTGTTCCAGCGCCTCCTTGGGCCGCGTCACCGCTACGCCGATCGCCGCGACCCCAGCCTGCGACCAGCGGACGCCATGCCGGTCGAGTTCGTCTTGATGGCGTACCCGGTGCTGGACCTGCCCCCGCTACCAGCTGCCGACGAGGCCAGCGAAACGGGCGCAGACGACCCGGACTGACGTCGCCCGGATCCGGCGAGAATGTCAGACCCCTTCGGCATACTGGCCAAGTCGAAAAAGCGAGCGAGCCAGGCCGAGGGCACTTATCAGCTGGCCGCCCCGAACGTATAACTCCACAGACCCGGTGCCCCGGGGTCATAACCGGGAACCCAGCACCGATCGTTCCGAGACCCACTAGGGCTCGAAACTCGAGATATATCTTGACTGAGCTAATACTCGAGATATATCGTAACTAACAGACGCAGACACACACGAGGAGCCGTCATTATGAATCCGGAAACCGCGATGACCCTGGTCGACCAGCGCCGCGAGGAGCTCACCCGGACCACGGCGCGCACCAGGCAGAACCGTAATGCGGGCCCGAGCTGGCTGAGCCGCCACCTGCCGCGCTGGCACGTCAGCTGGAGCCGGACGATCCTGTCGCCCGCCAGTGGACTCGGCACCGCTGGCAGCGGGAGCCCGGACCGTTCCGGCACGCGCGGATCGTCCGTGGTGATCATCATCTCGGCGCACCGCTAAGGCCCGGCGCGGACGGCACCAGGCCTTAGCGGCTCAGGCCGCGCCGCTGCCGTCGGCGACGTCAGCAGCCTGCGGCCGGGCACCCGACCAGCTCGCCCGCTGCGAGCTCGCCCGCCGGTATCTCGCCAGCGGCCAGCTCGTGGGCCAGGTCGCCGACCTCTAGGTCGGCGGTCGGGTCGTAAGGCAACGCACCCTGCTGGACCGGCCGGCGGCGCAGCCCGCTCAGGGCGACCAGCATCCCGATCGCCGCGACGCCGGTGATCAGGCCCAGCGCCGGCCGGTAGGCAGCCAGCGTCGCCGGAGCCGAAGCGGGCCGGCCCGCTCCGCCGGCGTCCACCACCGCCGTGACGATGGCCAGCACCAGGGCGCCCCCGACCTGGAACGAGGTCTGGAACAGGCTGGCCGCCAGGCCCTGCTCCGCGTCCGGGACGCCGGCCGTGGCCGCCACGCTGAGCGAGGAGAAACCGAGCCCGAACGCCAGCCCGACCAGCAGCGTGGCAGGCAGCATCACCGCCGGGTAGTCCGGGGGGATGCCAGCCCGCAGGAAGACCGCGTAGGCCAGAACCAAGCACGTGAAGGCAAGCCCGGTCAGCGGGGTCGGGCCGAACCGGCCGAGCAGCGATGCCATCCGGGTAGACAGGACCACGACCATCACCCCGGCCGGCAAGAACGCCAGCGCGGTCGACATGGCCGACCAGCCGGACAGCGTCTGCAGGTACTGCGTGACCAGGAACTGGAACGATATATAGGTACCGAACAGCGTTACGGCCCCGATATTGGCCCGCCGCAGCGCGGCGGAGGAGAAGATGCCGAACGGCACCAGCGGATCCCGGCTGCGCCGCTCGATGAGAGCGAACACCCAGACCAGCACGGCCACGGCGGCGAACGAGCCGACGGTCCGGGCCGATCCCCAGCCGGCCTGCTGGGCGGATACCACCGTATAGACGAGCAGCAGCGTGGCGACCGTGATCGTAAGCGCGCCGGGTATGTCGAACCTGCGCTCGCCTCGCCCGCTGCGCTCACCGCGAGGGATGAGCCAGATGGCGGCGGCCAGCACGCCGAGCGCGACCGGCGCGGGCACCAGGAGCGTCCATCGCCAGCTGATCTCGGTGAGAACCCCGGACAGCACCAGGCCCAGCGAGAAACCGCTTGCGCCAAAGACGGTGTAGATGCTGAACGCACGGTTCCGCATCGGACCCTCGGGGAACGTGGTGGTAAGCAGCGACATGCTGGCCGGAGCGGTGAACGCCGCCGCCGCGCCCTTGACGAACCGGGCCGCGATCAGCAGGCCCGGGCTGCTCACCAGGCCGCCGAACACAGACACCAGCGCGAACACGGCCAGGGCTACGAGGAAGACACGCCGACGGCCAAGCAGGTCCGCGGCCCGGCCGCCGAGCAGCAGCAGCCCGCCGTAACCGAGAACGTAGCCGCTGACAATCCATTGCAGTGAAGACGTGCTCAGGCCGAGCGCGGACCGGATCGACGGGAGGGCGACGCCGACCATCGACACGTCCAGCGCGTCGAGGCACAGCCCGCCGCCGCTATGCTGCGCTGGTGAGCGGGACCCAGGATAGTGTGGTGACCGCCTGGCGGGAGATGGCGGCCTGCCACGCGGCGGCGTGCGCGGCGCTCGAGCGCGAGCTAGGCGAACGGCACGGGCTCGGCGTGAGCGACTTCGAGGTCCTCGAGCGGCTCACCGAGAGCGAGGAGCGCAAGTTCCGCGCCCAGGACTTGGCCGAAGCCGTCCACCTGAGCCAGAGCGCGCTGTCCCGGCTGGTCGACCGGCTGGCCCGGCACGGCCTGGTCGAGCGGTGCGGCTGCGAAGGCGACCGGCGCGGCGTCTATGTGGTGCTGACCGAGGCGGGGGACAGACGCCACACCGAGGCCGTCCCGACCCACCGCGGGGTGCTCGCGCGCCTGCTGCCGGCCGCCATGCTGACCACGGCGGACAACCGATTGGGGTAGTGCTGACCTGCCCGCCGCCGGGATAATGTTAGGCATCCGAACTGCGAAGACGTGCGGCAGAGCGCCACGCCATGTGGTGGGGGAGCAAGATGAGTGATGCCTGAGCGGCCGGCCACCCTACGGGATGTGGCTGCTGCGGCCCGTGTCCATCCGGCCACCGCGTCTCGCGCGCTCAATCCGGAAACCCGCATCCTGGTCAGCGAGGATACCGCGCGCCGGGTGACGGCTGCCGCCGCCAAGCTCGGCTACCGGCCCAATCCGGTGGCGCGCAGCCTGCGGACCCGCCGTTCGCACACGGTTGGGGTGCTGATTCCGGACCTGAACAACCCGATCTTCCCGCCGATCGTCCGCGGCCTGGAAGACAAGCTCGCCGGGGCGGGCTACGTGGCCCTGATCGGCAACACCGACGCCGACGCCGACCGAGAGCGGCTGATCTTCGAGCAGATGCGGGCCCGTCACGTCGACGGCTTTGTGCTCGCTACCGCCACTCTGCACGACCGCCTGCTCGCCGAGGTGGCGGCGGCTGACCTGCCCGTAGTGCTGATGAACCGGCTCTCGCAGGACTACAGCTTTTCCTCGGTCTCGGTCGACAACGAGCAAGGCGCCCGGATGGCCATCGGTCACCTGGTCCAGCTCGGGCACACCCGCATCGCGCACATCGCGGGCCCTCAGGAGGCGTCCACCGGCGTGAGCCGGCTCCGCGGGTTCCGGGAGGGCATGGCGGCGCACGGGCTGGCGGTCCGCGAGGACCTGGTCGCCTACGCCGCCCGGTACACGGTCGAGGAGGGCACCCGCTGTGCCCGCGAGCTGCTGGCCGCCCGCGGCGGCTTCACCGCGGTGGCCGCGGCCAACGACATGCTGGCCGTGGGCTGCTACGCCGCCTTGGACGAAGCCGATCTGCAGTGCCCCGACGACATCTCGGTGATCGGGTTCAACGACATGCCGTTCATCGACCGGCTGCGGCCGCCGCTTACCACCGTGCGGTTCCCGCACTATCAGCTGGGTACCGAGGCGGCCCAGCTGCTGCTTGAGCGGATCGACCAGCGCGAGGCGCCGGTGAAGATCCTCTACCTCGCGCCCGAACTGGTCGTCCGCAAGTCGGTGACGGCGCCCGCCGGGTCGGCCGCGCAGTCCGGCGCCCGGGATGCGGGCGGGACCGCTCATCCGGCGCCGGTGCCGCTACGCCGGGCCTCGTCCCGCCGGGCCGGCGGGACGTCCCGGGGGTAAGTCCAACCGCGATCGGCGCGCGCGATTCCGAAGCTGGCGCAATCGATTGCCGTACGATGCCCCCGGAATCAGCACGCTGATGGAGCGGTACGACGCTGGCCCGACTCGGCTGGCCTCAGCGACAGAGCACCATACCAGGCCAGCCGCCGACCATGAACTGGTCCACTGAGATGGCATGACGGGGCGACTGGTGCGACCGATCACCGTTGTGGCGCGTCTTTGGTAACAGGTTGGCCATCGGGCATTGACAAGACGTGTGGTGCGAGTCCAGTTTTAGGTGCAAACGATTGTGACCAGGGGGCGGAAGGATCTGGTGGCATGGTCGGACATGAGAAAGCGCACCGGCTCGGCTGGCTGGGTACCGGGCGCATGGGGGTGGAGATGGCTCGTCGGCTGCTCGCGGCCGGCTGCGATCTGGCCGTCTATAACCGTTCGCCGGCCAGGGCCGAGCCGCTGGTCCGGTTGGGCGCCAAGCCCGTGGGTACTGCCGCGGAACTCGCCGCTAGCGACATCGTGTTCATCACGGTCGGATCATCGGATGACCTGATCGCCGCCGTGCTCGGTCGGCACGGGCTGATGTCCGGGGCTGCCGGATCGGCGCCCAGGGTGCTGGTCGACTGTTCCACGGTGTCGACCGAGTCCTCGGCTCGCGTCCGGGCCGAGATCGCCGACCGGGGCACCGCATTGCTCGCCGCGCCGGTGATGGGTAACCCCAAAGTGGTGCGGGCCGGAAAGATGACGGCCGCCGTCTCCGGACCCTGGGACGCGTTCGTCATGACCGAGCCGTACCTGACCATTCTCGGGCGCGGCGTCACCTACGTCGGCGAGGGCGAAGCGGCCAGGACGGTCAAGCTTTGCCACAACCTATTCCTCGGCGTGGTGGCGCAGTCGCTCGCCGAGATCACCGTTCTCGCGGAGAAGAGCGGCATTAGCAGGCAGGCGTTCCTGGCCTGCCTGAACAAGAGCGTGATGGGTTCGCTGTTCACCGGATACAAGACGCCCGCCTACGTGAACCTGGACTTCGAGGCCACGTTCACGGCCACGCTGCTGCGGAAGGATTTCGATCTCGGCCTTTCCGCAGCGCGTGAACACGAGGTGCCGATGCCGGTGGCCGCGATCGTCCATCAGCTCATCCAGGGCCTGGTCGGACGCGGATACGGTGATGCCGATTTCGCTGCACTGTTGGTGCAGCAGGCGGAGTCGGCCGGCCTAGCTCTCGTCAGCGAGCACGCGGACGTGCCCGACGGGCTCGACACCACTGAGTAACGCAGGCATTTACCGGAATGACGGAACAAGGAGGAAGGAGGAACCAGGCGTGAGACCTAATCTTCCCTGGCTCCCCAAGCGTGCCTTTGCTCTGAGCGGCGCAGCAGTGCTGTCGATAAGCGTTCTGGCGGCGTGCAGCAGCAGTTCGAGCAGCAGCACCAGCAGCACGAGTACCGGCTCCAGCTCCAGCCCGAGCTCCAGCACGCCGATTACCATCGGCGCGTCACTCTCCCTCACCGGGGACTTCTCAACGGACGGGATCAACTACGAGCACGGCTACGAGCTGTGGGCCAACGACGTGAACGCGCACGGCGGCCTGCTGGGCCACAAGGTCGTGCTCAAGATCCTCAACGACGCCAGCTCGCCCACCCAGGTTGACACCAACTACCAGACCCTGTTCGCCTCCGATCACGTCAACCTGGCTTTTGGGCCGTTCTCGTCACTGCTGACCACCCCGGCGTCCTCGGTGGCGGCCCGGTACGGCTACGCGTTCGTCGAAGGTGCCGGCGGCGCGCCGACGGTCTTCAACAGCCCGGCGAACCTCGCTGATCACAACGTGTTCGACGTCAGCCTGCCGATCAAGGACGAAATGGTCCCGTTCGTCAACTACATCGCGTCGCTGCCGGCCAGTCAGCGGCCGACGACCGCCGCTTACCCGATGGCCGACGACCCGTTCGCCGACCCGCCAGTCCAGCTCGCACAACAGATGCTGCAGGCTCTCGGGGTGAAGACCGTGTACTCCAAGATCTTCCCGGAGGAGGTCGCGGACTATAAGGCGCCCGCCGATGACGTTGCCGCTTCCAAACCGCAGATCGTGGTGCTCGGGTCCACCGACGTGCCGACGGTCGCAGCCTTCATGCAGGCCTTCGAGCAGCAGCACTACACGCCGAAGCTGTTCATCGCGGCGGCCGGTCCCGACCAGGGCTCGGCCTTCATCTCCGCGGTGGGCAAGGGCAACGCGGTCGGGATGATGGTGCCCAACGGCTGGTACCCGACGTATCCCAACGCGGCGAGCCAGGCCATGGTGGCGGAGTACGTGGCCAAGTACGGCGGCAACGCGTCGGGCGTAAGCTCCGACGTCGCCGAGGCCTACTCCGTCGGCCAGGTCATGGCCCAGGCAGTCACCGCGACCGGTGGCACCAACAACGCCAAGATCATCAGCTACCTGCACAGCGACGTCACGCTCACGAGCGTGCAGGGACCGGTGAAGTTCGACTCGCTGGGCGAGAACGGCGAGTCGGTGGCATTCGTCTCCCAGTGGCAGAACGGCGGCAACTCGTTCAACCAGGTGCTTCCGGCCGGCGTGGCCGGATCGGTGGCGATCATCGCGACCAAGCCGTCCTGGACCAGCTGACCTCGAGGAGAGAGTGAGTGGCACGCGAGATCTATCAGGCCATCGTCGACGGGATCCTGGTTGGCGGCGTCTATGCCCTGATGGCGGTCGGCCTGACCCTGATCTTCGGCGTGCTCGACATCATCAACATCGCCCAGGGCGCCATGGTCATCCTGGGCGCCTACCTCAGTTACGAACTGGCGGCACGGCTGCACCTCGACCTGTTCCTCGGGTTGCTGGTCACCGTGCCCGCCATGTTCGTGATCGGGGTCGTCATCCAGTGGGCGTTCATCCGGCCGCTGCGCGGCCGGGAGCGAACGTCGATGACGCTGCTGGTCAGCTACGCGGTCGCACTGATCATCGAGGGGATCCTCTACGAGGCCTTCGGGGCCGACGACCGGCAGCTGACCGCGTCGTACGTGACCTCGAGCGTTCACGTGTTCGGGTTCTACCTGTCCTACATCTACCTGTACGGCTTCGCGCTCGCGCTCGCGCTGATCGCGGCGCTGTACATCCTGCTGTACCGGACCAAGTTCGGCCGCAGCGTGCGCGCGACGATGCAGGATGAGACGGCGGCGCGGCTGGTGGGAATCAACATCAACCGCGTCGCCGCCGTCACCTACGGCATCGGCGTGGCCGTGACCGCGGCCGGAGGCATGGTGTTCGGGGCGACCAACGCCTTCGACCCCAACAGCGGCTACGACCTGATCTCGCGGCTGCTCGCGATCGTCATCCTGGGCGGCCTGGGCAGCATCGGCGGCGCGCTAGCCGCGTCCATCTTCATGCTCACCCTCGAGTCGCTGGTGGACATCTGGCAGCCGACCTGGGCGATCGTGGTCTTCTATGCCGCCCTCGTGCTCGTCCTGCTCATCCGCCCGACTGGTTTCCTTGGTCGCAAGGCTGTGCGGGCGCAGTGAGCGAGGATTACGTCGAAGGCCCAAAGGGCCTGGAGCGCCTCCGCGGGCTGGGGGGCGTGCAGCTCGCCTTCGTGATCGCGCTGCTCGCCGTCGCGGTGGCTTTCCCGGTGCTCTTCCCGAGCCCCGTGGCCACGAACTACGGCGTGTACGCGCTGATCTTCGTGGCGGTCGCGTCGGCCTGGAACGTCTTCTCCGGATTCTCCGGCTACATATCGCTCGGCCATGCCGTATTCTTCGGCAGCGGTGCCTACACGCTCGGCATTGCCGCCCGGGACTGGCACGTCACCGGGGTCGGCGTGTTCGCCCTGCTCCCGCTGGCGGCGGTGGCCGGGGCGCTGATCGCGGTGCCGTTCGGCCTGGTCGCGCTGCGGGTCAGGCGGCATACCTTCATCGTGATCACGATCGCGGTGTTCTTCATCTTCCAGCTGATGGCCTACAACTTCTCCTTCACCGGCGGCTCCACGGGCCTGGACGCGCCGTTCCTGCCCTGGGCCGCGCAGACCTACAACAACCCCTTCTACTACATCGCGCTGGCCTGCGCGGCGGGGACGATCGCGCTGGCCTGGCTGATCCGCCGCTCCCGGTTCGGCCTGCAGCTCCGCGCGATCAGGGACGACGAGGACCGGGCCCGCGGTCTCGGTGTGCACGCCATGCGGGTCAAGCTGACCGCGTTCGTCTTGTCCGGCGCGATCACCGGGCTGGTCGGCGCGGTCTGGTTCTTCTACCTCACCCAGGTCCAGCCGCCCTCCGGCTTTGACCCGCTGTTCGACCTGTCCGTGGTCCTGATGGCGTTCCTCGGCGGTCTGGGTACCGTTTCCGGCCCGGTCCTGGGCGCGCTCATCATCGAGCCCGGCCAGCTCTACCTGACCGCCAACACCAACGGCTACGTCAGCGAGATTCTGCTCGGCTCGCTGTTCCTGGTGGCGGTGTTGCTCGTGCCGCGGGGCATCATCCCGACCGGCGGCGAGTACATCCGCCGTCTGACGACCAGGGGCCGCGCGGCCATCCCGGCCGCGGTGCCCGCGGCGCCGCCGCAGCCATCAGATCCGGCTCACGTGCCGGAGGCGCGGGGGTGAGCTGCCTGCTGCGAACCGACGGAGTGCGCAAGTCCTACGGTGGCGTCCGCGCCTTGGATGCCTGCACGATCGAGGTCGACGAGGGCACGGTGGCTGGGCTGATCGGCCCGAACGGCTCCGGTAAGACCACCCTGTTCAACGTCATCACCGGTTATGCCAAGGCCGACGCGGGGGAGGTGTACCTGGCCGACCGGCGGATCACCAACATCGCCCCGGACAAGGTGTTCGCACTGGGCATCGGCCGGACCTTCCAGCTGACCAGGATCTTCCCCAGCCTCACCGTGATGGAGAACATGCTGGTCGCCTCGCAGCACCACCGGACCGGTGCGCGCAAGCGAGCGATAGAGCAGCTCGAGTTCATCGGTATCGCGGGCTATCACGCCTCGCTGGCCGGAACGCTTTCGTACGGCCAGCGCAAGCTGCTCGAGCTCGCCTACGTGCTGGTCGCGGATCCGGCCATCGTCCTGCTCGACGAGCCGGCCGGCGGCGTCAACCTGTCGCTGGTGAATCACATCGCGGCCCGCATCCGTGACCTGAACGCCGCTGGCAAGACCTTCCTCATCGTCGAGCACAACATGGAGTTCGTGATGGGCCTGTGCCACCAGATCACCGTGCTCGACTCGGGCACCGTGGTAGCCGCCGGGCCGCCCGACATCATCCGCACCGACCGCCGGGTTCTCGACGCCTACCTCGGCGAGGACATCGAGGACACCGAGGACATTGAGGACACCGACGAGGACCCGGATCCCGCGGAGGGCACATGACGGAACAAGCCATGGGACCGGGAACAAGCACCACGGCCCGTTCGGTACTAAAGATTGACGAACTGGTGGCGGGATACGGTGGCGGGGACGTGCTGCGGGGGGTGTCCCTGGAGGTGCCCGAAGGCGGGATCACCTGCGTCGTGGGCCCGAACGG
>Ga0302178_10001439_pt1 | contig 20095 bp, 21 predicted proteins | sample I_Palsa_E1_3_FD_198790 | JGI IMG/M metagenome (GOLD analysis project Ga0302178, IMG submission 198790) | Peat permafrost microbial communities from Stordalen Mire near Abisko, Sweden - I_Palsa_E1_3 | ecosystem: Environmental > Terrestrial > Soil > Palsa > Peat permafrost | place: Sweden... | reverse complement strand
GCGCTCGCTCGATGCCGCCGCGGCGTCGGCCGTGGGCGAGACGCTGTGCGATTTCTTCCGCCGCGCCGCGCGCGTCCGTGCCGAGGAGGTGCTCGCCAATCAGCGAGACATCGTGCTGAGCGAGGGAGACGCCGCGCGCTTCCTCGACGCGCTCGAGGCGCCTGACAGCGAGACGGTCGTGCGCTTGCGCGAACTGCGCGACCGCGCGTAGCGCCGACCCCACGGGCAGGGACTTGAGGCGACGCTCCTACGCGACGCAATTGTCCGCGTCCAGGTCGCCTCCGCCGAGGTGGCGGTACGCGCGGTCGTCGTCCACGCGATCGACGAGCAAGCCGGTGCCTTCTACCAGCGATTCGAGTTCCGCGCGCTCGCCCCACCCCCCCACGCTGATGGTGACCCTTAGCGAACTGCGCGCCGCGCGCTACTGACACCGAACCGCAACCGCCTGCCACCGAGGGCTACAGACCGCCTCTCGCAGCCCCCTCGCCGTGACAAAAGTCGCGCGAATGTTTGCACTTTTGTTGGCATCGGCAGGCCACGAAACCCCTGGAAATAGGCGTATGCAGGAGCTTTGCGATCTTGCCTAATTGGAATCATAATCCGCGTGTCGGGGGTTCGAGTCCCTCCTCCGGCATCGCTGAAAGGCGTATCTGTGATCGCGGCGCCAGCGCGGGATCGTGGTTGTGGAGCACGCCTGCGAATGCCACGAATGCGGACGAGGCGGAGGCGTGTCAGCGCGTCGTGGCGTGGGCTGGTCGTCGTGGCGGGGTTTGTTGGACCCCGTTTTGGATGTAGCGGGCGGCGACGAGGCAGGCGATCAGTCCGAGCAGCCGGCGCAGCGAGCGTTCGGGGAGATGGCGTTGCAGGCGCGCGCCAAGGTAGCTGCCGAGGAAGCCGCCGGCGCCAAGGAACGCTGCGAGCGCCCAGTCGGGGGCGATCGTGCCGCCGTGTGTGGCTTGGAGGATCTGGTAGGTGGCGATGCCGCCGATCGAGGTGAGGAAGGTCGCGGCGAGCGTCGCGGGCGCGACCTCGTAGGCGGAATATCCGAGCGCGAGCAGGACCGGTGCGAGCAGCGATCCGCCGCCGATCCCGTAGATCCCGCCGACGGTGCCGACGATCAGCGAGAGCCCCCAGATCCAGCGGCGCGCGCGGGTTGACGGCGCCGCGCGCGGCGTCGGTGGGAGGCGTTGGCTGCCGAGTGCGAGCCAGAGCCCGAGCGGGAGGAGGACGCCTGCGGCGACGAGCGTGAACGCGCCGCCGCTCGAGAGCAACTCGACGCGGATCACGGCGCCGGCGACGACACCGGGGAGGGTGCCCGCGACGAGCAGCCAGGTCAGGTTGTTGAACAGGCGCCGCTCGTGGCGGAAGCGGAGCAGCCCGCCGGGGATGCTCGCGACGTTGAACGTCAGGTTCGTCGGCGTGACCGCCGGGCTCGGGACGTGGAGGACGCTGAGCTGGATCGGCAACAGCAACACCGCGCCGGAGACGCCGGCCGGCGTCGTCACGACGGTGAGCAAGAACGCGCAAAGCGCACCGACCGGCCATTGCCACGGCATCCGCGCAGCCTAGACGCACTATGACGGTGTCGGTAGTCGTGTGCTGCTAAGTGCAGTCGCAGCTCCGCGGCGCGCCGGCGGCTGTCGTTGCGCAGCACTCCGCCTTGGCCGCGGGCTCGCAGCACTCGGAAAGCGCGTCCGGCGCGCAGCACGCCGCGGCGAGTGGTGCGCGGGCGCGGATGATTGCGGCGCTGGCGTGTTCGTGGACGCGGTGGGTTGGCCGGATCTCGATGTCCTGGAAGCCGGCAGCACTGAGTGCGGCGTGGAACTCCTGCTCGGTGAGGGCGCCGACGATGCAGCCGGTCCATTCGGCCATGTCGGCTTTGGTGGCGTCGTCCATGCCGCGGTCGGCAATCACGTCGGAGATGGCGAACCGCCCGCCTGGTCGGAGCACTCGGGCGGCCTCTGCGATGACCTTCGGCTTGTCGCCGGAGAGGTTGATGACGCAGTTGGAGATGACGACGTCGACGCCGGCGTCCGGGAGGGGCATCTGCTCGAGATAGCCCTTGACGAACTCAACGTTCTCAACCCCGGCGGCACTTGCGTTGGCGCGAGCGAGCGCGAGCATCTCGTCGGTCATGTCGAGGCCGATCGCCTTGCCGGTCGGCCCGACGCGGCCGGCGGAGATCAGGACGTCCGCGCCGGCCCCGGAGCCGAGGTCAAGGACGGTCTCGCCTTCGTGGAGGTCGGCGACAGCGGTTGGCACACCGCAGCCGAGCGACGCGGCGAGCACGGCGTCGGGGACGCCGTCGCCGCTAGTGTCGTCGTAGAGCTGCCCGCCGAAGACATTGGTGTCGTCAGTCGCGCTTGCGGTGAGGCGGATTGGTGCGCAACCGCCAGCGTCGCTGGGTGTGGTCTTCGTTGCCGCTGCGGCGTAGCGCTCGCGGACTGCTTCGCGGATGTCGTTCAGCTCAGCCATGCGGACAACTCCTCGAGCGCGTCCGGGATCACGTAGTAGTACGCCCATAAGCCTTGACGCTCGGAGCCGACGATTCCGGCCTTGCGCAGCACCTTGAGATGGTGGGAGACGGTCGGCTGCTGCAGGTCAAAGAGCGGCACGAGCTCGCAGACGCAGACCTTCCCAGCATGCTTTCGCAGCACGTCGACGAGCTGGACGCGAACCGGGTCGCCAAGCGCTTTTGCGATCGCCGCCATCCGCTGGGCGTGGTCACGCTCGACGTCGGGGTAGACGACCGGCTCGCAACACGGCTCGCCGGCCGGGCGCTTGGTCTTCGGCGAGAGCAGCAGATCGACGCTCATCAATCTACTTATATCGATTGAAACGATGAGCGTCAATCTAATAGTGTTGGCGGACTCGCCGCTCACGCCGCCGGGTCCCAGGAGGAGGAGCAATGACCTACGTGCTGTTCGTCTGCAACCACAACGCCGGGCGCTCACAGATGGCACAGGCGTTCTTCGAGCGCGATGCACCTGCCGGCGCCGAGGCGGAGTCGGCCGGTACAAACCCGGGTCAGCACGTTTGGCCTGAGGTGGTGGAGGTGATGCGTGAGGTCGGAGTCGACCTCTCCGCCCGCCGGCCCAAGAAGCTGACCGTGGCGATGCAGCAGCGCGCCGATCTCGCGGTGACGATGGGCTGTGGCGACGCCTGCCCCTACGTCCCGACAACCGTCGAGGACTGGGATCTCCCGGACCCCTCCGGTCGTCCGCTCGACGAGGTCCGCAAGGTGCGCGACACGATCGAGCGACGCGTCAAGCAGCTCATCGCCGAGCGGATCGTTCCCTCGTGAATACCCCTGGCCTGCCGCGCCGACTGCTCGCGGAGTACCTCGGCTCCGCATTCCTCGCAGCCGTCGTGATCGGCTCCGGGATCGCCGCCGCTCGGCTCTCACCCACCGACGTCGGGCTCGAGCTATTCGAGAACGCCGCCGCGACCGCAGCAGGCCTCTACACAATCATCCTGATGTTCGGCCCGGTCTCCGGCGGGCATTTCAACCCGGTCGTCTCACTCGTCGACGCCAGCTTCGGCGGCCTGCGCTGGCGCGACGCACTCGCCTACACCCCCGCCCAGATCGCCGGATGCATCACCGGCGCGATCACCGCCAACGCGATGTTCGCCCAGACCGCAGTCACGATCTCAACCAAACACCGAGCCTCACCCTCGCACCTCCTCGCCGAAGTCGTCGCGACCCTCGGGCTGCTGCTCGTCATCTTCGCCCTCGCCCGCACCAAACGAAGCAACGCCGCCCCCGCCGCGGTCGGCGCCTACATCGGCGCCGCGTACTTCTTCACCAGCTCAACCAGTTTCGCCAACCCGGCAATCGCCATCGGCAGGATCTTCTCCGACACCTTCGCCGGCATCGCCCCAGCATCCGTCCCGGGCTTCGTCATAGCCGAACTCGTCGGCGGCATCGCAGCGATCCTCGTTCTGCGAACGCTCTACCCGCACGTCTCGCCCGATGAAGCCGCCCAAGTCGTGGTCCCGCACGACAGCATCGCGGCGTCCCGCTGATCCGCGCTCGAGCGGCCAGGCCATCTCGAGCGCCGGGCCCGGGAGCTACAGCGCCGTTGTGACCCACCGCGGGAACGACCCCCCTCTCGAATAACTCGGCGTCGCCGCTGGTGCAGTTCGTCGTCCAGGACGGACGCGGCGCTGGCGCCGTCAGCAACCCTTCAGCGACGGTCAGTTGGGAGTACCGTGCGCGGCAGAGGTGAACTGGGATCTGCGACACCGGAAGTCAGCGCTGGTGATCCGGGTGCTGCTGGCCGGTTGGATCACCGCCATCATCGTTGCGCTCTGCGCCACGGGACATTGGTGGGGTCTGATATTCGTCGTCCCCCTGGTCCTCGACCTGTACCTGATCCGCCGCATCCTGGCGGCCGGTTCAGGGCGGTAGCGCGGCGTCGCAGATCATCGCGCGTCCCACTGGAACCAGCGGACGCCGATCGCTGCGAAGACGACGATGTACCCGCCGCAGGCGAGCAGCGTCAGCGTGTCGTGGCTGTACCACGAGGACAGGTGGAGCACGGCAGCGAAGAGCGTCATGACGGCGCCGACCGGGGACCATTGTGCGATCGACTCCCAGGTGGCCCCGAGCGCACCGCTCTGACCGAACGTCCCGAGCAGGATCAGGCCGATCACCAGCACTCGGCTGGCGGCATTGACGCTGTCGGCAGACTTCATCAGACCGACGAGCGCCTGCCCGATGCTGAGGAAGACAGCGCCGCCGATGACCGAGACAGCAAGAACCAGGCAGTACTGGCCTAGCGACAGCGAGATGTGGTGCAGCCGGGTGCCGACGATCACGACGATGATCGTGTTCAGGAGGTTGGCAAGCGCCTGTATCGCGAGCCGGCTCGTCATGATCGTCCAGGTCGGCGCTGGCGTCACCCGAAGGCGCTGGAAGACGCCCTGCTCGCGGTCGCGTGCGACGGCAAGGGCGTAGCCGAGAATCGAGGCCGAGACGAGTCCGTAGGCGATCGCCAAGCCGATGACGAACAACGCTCCCCCGAAGTGCTTCGTCGCCTTATCCGAGTTCGTCGTGAAGAGAATGAAGAGTGGCAGGATCGTGCTGATAAGCAGCGCTCGGCGGTTTTTCAGCAGCACCGCGAAGTCGGCCCGAAGCAGCGAGCTCAGAACGAGCCGCAGCGGCGGTCCCGCGGCTGGTTGATGGCTATTCACGGACGGCGCTCCCGGTGAGGCCGATGAATACGTCCTCGAGCGTCACTTCACCGTGGGCGACCCTGCGGACTGCCGGGTCGTCCCTGTGCTTCTCGATCAGGTTCTGTGGCGTCTCCGTCGTCAGCAGCGTGCCGTGGTCGATGATCGCGACGCGATCACAGACGGCTTCGACCTCCTCCATCGAGTGCGTAGTAAGGAGGATGCTTCCGCCCTCCTGCCTGATGTGCTCGATCCGCCCCCAGAGTTGACGTCGCGACTGCGGATCGAGACCTGATGTCGGCTCGTCGAGCAGGAGCAGTGTCGGCTGGTGGACGACCGCCACATACAGCGATAGCCGCTGCTGCTGTCCACCCGACAGCTGCTTGAACGGCTTCGATGCCTCTGCTTCGAGCCCAATCTCCTGCAGGCTTTTCGTGAGCTCATCGTCAGAGAGTGCGACGCCGTAGAGCCCGGCGTACAGACGGGCGATCTGCTTGACCGTAAGCTGCGCCTGAAAGCTTGTCGCCTGTAACTGCACACCCAGCTTGGCCTTCGCCTGAGTCGGATGGATTCGGACATCGACACCGTCCAGAAACACCGCGCCCGACTCGGGCTTGATCAGTCCTTCGATCGCGCTCAGCGTGCTTGTCTTCCCGGCCCCGTTGGGACCGAGAAGCCCGAAGATCTCAGCCTGCGCGATCTGAAAGCTGACGCCCTCGACCGCCTTCTTTGCGCCATAGGCGACGGACAGGTCGCGGACATCCAGGATCACACTCGAGTCGTCCATATGCACCTGGGCAGCGTGGCTCGCGCGGACCGCCGGTCTCGATCGAACATCGAACCGGTCAAGGACCATGTCGGCGATCGAGGTCGCGACGTCGCGAGCCTGCTCGACCGTAGCCAGCGGGTCGCGAGCCGAAATGCGTGCCGACAGCTCCTGGGCGATCAATTCCGCGAGCGACTCGCGGTCCGGGCTGCGATCTGGTCTGACCTGCTCAGGGCGATCGCTCACGGACTGACTATCCCCAGTGTGCTTTCGCAAAAGGGCTCCGCGCCGAAACTTGAGCGCCAGCGCCCCTGTGACACGAGCACACGACTATGACTTCGAGCATCGCTGCCTCCTGGCCAGTCACTGCTCAGGGGAGGCGTCTGGCATACGAGACGAAACGCCGTGTGGTCGTGCTACGCAAGCGAAGCGTCGCTCCCGAGAGGGTGCCCGCGAGCCTAGTTGATCGTACTGTCAGGCGCTTTCGGGCACGATCCATGCGTCGTGTTGGAACACCGGGATCCGATGAGCCAGAAGAGGCCTGTCGCGGCCTGTCGCGGCCGGTCGCGCGTGGCAGACAGAGTGGGCGCTCACACGCTGAAGTCCCCGGCGCCGGACGCCCGCAACGAGGATCGTGCGGCTCGGTTGGCCCTGGCCAATCGATATTCTCGACGCCGTGGCGCCCGCCCGCGATCAGCCCCCCTCTTCGCGGAGCTCCGGCCGTCGGGCGGTGTCGGGGGCCGGCCAGCTCCCGCTTGTTGGGCGTTTCTTTCCCGCGCCGGTCGCCGCCAAGGTGCCGGAGGTCATTCTCGTCTTCTGGGTGGTGAAGATCCTGACGACCGCCGGCGGCGAGGCGACGTCGGACTACCTGAAGACGTACGGCAACTTCAAGGGCGGCGGCATCGAGGTGCTCGTGATCGTCGTCGGCCTGCTGTTGCAGTTCGCGACCCGCCGCTACCGAGCGGTCGCCTACTGGTCCCTGGCGTTTGCGATCGCGATCACAGGGACCGGTGTTTCCGACTTCCTGCATCTCGACGTCCACATTCCCTATGCGGGGACGACCCTGCTGTGGGCGGTCATCCTGGCGATGATCTTCTGGGCCTGGCAGCGCAGCGAGGGCACGCTCTCGATCCACAGCATCACGACACAGCGACGCGAGTCCTTCTACTGGGCGACGGTGTTCGCGACCTTTGCCCTCGGCACCGCGCTCGGCGATTTCACCGCGACCTCGCTGAACCTCGGCTACCTGGACTCCGGCATTCTCTTCGCCGCCATCATCCTGATCCCGGCCCTCGCGCGCTGGCAGCTCGGCCTGAACGGGATCGCCGCGTTCTGGATGTCCTACATCGTCACCAGGCCGCTCGGCGCGTCGTTCGCCGACTACATCAGCAAACCCCGCAACATCAGCGGCATCAACTTCGGCGACGGTCCCACCGCCCTCGTATTTGCCGTCGCCGTCCTCGTCCTCGTGTCCTACCTCGCCCTCGCGCGCCCGGACATCCAGAAGCCGCGGGCGGCCACAGTCGGAACGGCACGGGCGACATCACCGCAATCCGACCCCCTGCACACGGGCGAACCCGAACTCGAAGTGGAATAGCGATACCAATCCGCACGCACGCACAGCGTCTTGGCAGGTGCGTTCCAGCGTTGTCAGTGACGAAGCGCTCCCAGCAGGCCGGCTGCCTGGTAGTACTTCGAGAGCGCCTGCTTGGCGATCCCGTTGATGTCGACCAGACCGGTGTGAAAGCCCCAGAGATTGGTACCGCCGCCGGCGTACGCCGGCTCGTCCTGCCAGTCGTAGTAGACGAGCCCGCGCACGTTCAGAGCGTGGGCATCGCGAGCCAGGGTCATGATCGTCTGGAACACGTAGTTAGCCTGGCGCGCTGACCCGACCGTGAAGGGTGACGACGGTCCGCCGCTCGCCCAGCCGAACTCGGTCAGCCAGATCGGTGTCGAGGAGCGGCCGGCGATGTCGAGGATCATCCGGATCTGCTTGACGGCGTCGATCACACCGGCCGGAGATTGCGCGTAGGCGTGGACTGCGAGCGTGTCGAACGGCGCGCGCGGCCGGATGGCGAGCAGCTGCTCGATATAGGTCTCGCCGGGAATCCCGCCGTATTCGGTGTTGGCGACGCCCGCCGTGACGATCTCGGCCCGGGGGTCGACGGCGTGGATCGCCGGCACGGCCGCCCGCAGCATGCTTGCGTAGCTGGCTGCGCTTGGATGGCCACCCCAGTAGAGGTCGAAGTTGGGCTCGTTCCAGATCTCCCAGGAGGTGATCGGAACCGCGGGCAGCTGCGGATGCGAGCGCCAGAAAGATCCGCCCGGTCCGTAGCGGCGCGCGACCGCGGCGGCGAAGCTCGCGAACTGGGACATGCTCCGTGGCGGGTACACGGTAAGACCCGAGAGGTGCTCGCCGGGGCGCGCCCTGGTGGCTGCGTAGGCCGGTGAGGGGCCGTCGAGGATCGCCAGCACGTGCATCCCGGCGCGCGCCGTCGCCATCATCAACGCGTCGTACGGACCGAAGCGGAAGATGCCCGGCCGTGGCTCGATCTGCGCCCAGTCGAAATCCTGGCGCTGCAGCTCGATGCCTGAACGGCGCTGCGTCGCCAGCGTCTGCGCTTTCCAGTAAGGGGTCGCCGCGATCGTCTGCGTGTCGACGATCCCGAGGAAGTCGTTCGGGACCCCGTAGCGAGCGACGGTCGACGGCCGTTGCGCACCGGAGGCGCTCGCGGCAACGAGAACCAGCGCACAGGCCGCCAGCGGCAGCAGTCGCTTGGTGATGTTCAACAGCACGCGCTCATCCGTGTTCGCCTACCTCTATCCACACTCGAGAACTGACACGTCGATATCGACCACTTCGCGACTCTCGATGAGTCACGGCTGGGTGGACATGCAGCGGACAATATTTGTCAGTCAGCTGACGAGGCCGTAACGGGAGCCAGACGCCACCCGCGGGCCGGCAAATGCAGCGTCATGCCGTCGCGCCGCGGTGGACGCTAGGGACGGCGCGCGGCGGCTGTGTGCTCCAGCCGCTGGCGCCAGTCGGCATTCGCGCGCGCGACCCCGCGCCGGCTCGCACGGCCGCGCAGCGGCGTGGCCTGTCGTGGGCGTGCAGGAGAGCGGTAGGCCGGCGGGCGCGGCGCCGCGCGAGCGCGGCCTGGGTCCGTGTTGGGCTCGCTCGCGCCGTTGAAGGTCACGCCGGCGTCCAGGCCGCTGACAAGATCGCCGTGGCCGAGCGCCTGCGTGAGTGCGTCGCGGCGCCGTCGCCGTTGCGGGGCGTCCTGGCCATCATCGATCGGCTGCTCGTCCTGCACGAGGGCCTCCTCAGCGGAGCGCTAGGAATCCGTGCGAGTTCATCGGCGTGGCGCGCCTGGAAGCTGAGTCGCGGGCACTCCCTGGCAGACATCACCCAGTCGGCGGCGTCGAGCTTTGCCCTGCGCTCGCGGGAGCTGCGCGCGCCCCGGCAGGGACGCCTACACTGCGCTCGACGATGACGGGCGAGGATCGCTACCAGCCACCGTTTGGGCCAGAGCTTCCGACGACGCGGTCGGCGGTCGCGTTCGCTGAGCAACGGCACGACGGCCAGCGGCGACGCTACGACCGCGCGCCGTTCATCCGCCACCCGCTGGAGGTCGCGACGCTGCTACACGATGCGGGCGCAGGCGACGAGCTGGTCGCGGCCGGCGTGCTCCACGATGTCGTCGAAAAGGCGTCGGTGTCGCCGGGCGAACTGGAGGACCGCTTTGGTCCGCGCGTTGCCGGGCTGGTCTGTGCGGTCAGCGAAAACCCTGCGATCGCCGAGTACTCCGCGCGTAAGGCCGCGCTGCGTGAGCAGGTGGCCTACGCCGGCGAAGACGCGCTGATGCTGTTCGCGGCCGACAAGCTTTCGAAGGTGCGCGAGCTCCACGACCCGCGGGCGAAGGCGCCGGCGCGACGGATCACGCACTATCGCCGGAGCCTCGAGCTGCTCAAGGCGCTGCTACCGGATTACAGGCTGACGCGAGAGCTCGACTCCGAGCTCGAGCAGGTGCTCGCGCTCCGCGCGCTCGCCGTCGGCTGATCCCGCGGGCGTCAACGCTTCGCGAGGAAGCGGTGGCCGTGCGCGCGGGCGGTCCCGACCGCGGCGGCGAGCCATGGCTGGCGCCGGCCGTGGCCGCCCCGAGACTCGCCGGCGCTGCCGTTGCGGTTCCCGTTCCCGTTCGCATGGCCGTGGGTGCTCGGGCTCCCGTTGCCGCCGGGGTCCACGTCCGCGGAAGTCTCGGCAGGCGCCGGACTCGGGGCCTGGGCGATCCAGCGGCCGAGGGCCTGTGCAAGGTCGACATGGCGCATCGGCTTGCTGATGTAGTCATCCATCCCGGCTGCCAGGCACCGCTCGCGGTCGCCGTCCATCGCATGCGCGGTCATTGCGATGACGGGCGTCTTGCGGCCACCGGCGCTCTCACGGCGGCGCAGCTCCGCAGTCGCGGCGTAGCCGTCCATCACCGGCATCTGGCAGTCCATCAAGACAGCGGCGTAGTCATTGCCCTCGAGCGCACTGAGCGCCTCGCGACCGTTGGCGACCACCTCGGCACGGCAGCCGCAGCGTTCGAGTGCGCGTGCGGCGACGATCTGGTTGACCGGGCTGTCCTCGGCGACGAGGACGACCGGGGTGCCAACCCAGGACGGCGTCGCAGCCCCAGCCGGAGAGGCGCTCGGAACGGCCGGAGAAACGAGTGACTGCGCGGCTTCGAGCTCCAGCTCGAACCAGAACACGCTGCCCTGACCGGGCTCGCTCTCGGCTCGAATCGCGCCGCCCATCAGCTCGACGAGCTCGCGCACGATCGCGAGGCCCAGACCGGTGCCGCCATAGATTCGGGTCGTCGACACGTCGGCCTGGGTGAACGGCTCGAACATCCGCTCGAGACCGGCCGGATCGATGCCGATGCCGGTGTCGGCGACGGCAACGCAGACGCGGGTCGGCTGCTCGGCGACCCGCGTCGCGTTGACGCGAACGCTGACCGCCCCCTCAGACGTGAACTTGACGGCGTTCGAGATCAGGTTGAGCAGCACCTGCTGGAAGCGGCGGCTGTCGCCGCGAACACGCTCCGGCACCTCGCGCTCGATCGTCAGCTCGAAGCGCAGACCCTTCTCGCGCGCCTGCATCGCGGTGACGGCGCAAGTCTGCTCGATCGTCTCGTGCAGGTTGAAGTCGCCGATGTCCAGCTCGATGTGGCCGGTCTCGAGCTTTGCGATGTCGAGGATGTCGTTGATCAGGGCCAGCATCTGCTCGCCGGAGCGGGCGACCTGCTCGGCGTAACTGCGCTGCTCGTCGTTCAACCGGCTCGTCAGCAGGAGGTCATTCATGCCGATCACACCGTTCATCGGGGTGCGGATCTCGTGGCTCATGTTGGCGAGGAATGCCGATTTCATGTTCGAGGCCTCGACCGCGCGATCGCGCGCGATCGCGAGCTCCCGCGCCGTCTGGTTGCGCTCGGTGACGTCGTCGTAGAGCGCGATCCGACACTCGCGCCCATCGAGGTCGATGTTGTGGCTCGTGATCTCGACGTCGATGGTTGTGCCGTCGTTAAGCCGATGGCGCCCGGGATAGCCACGCTGGGCGTCTTCGCGCCGGCCGCCGCCCGGATGGGATTCGAGATAGGCCCTAACCGCGTCGACGTCCTCGAACGGAACGAGGTCGAGGACGGTCATCGTCTCGAACTCCTCGCGCGTGTAGCCGTAGTGGGACGGCATCGCGTCGCTGACAGCAACGATCACGAGCGTGTTGCGGTCATAGACCGCCAACGGCTGCGGGTTCTGCTCGAACAGCATCCGGTAGCGGTCCTCACTCGAGCGGAGCTGCTCGCGCGCCTCGCGCAGCGCCGGACGAAACGCCAGGCGAATACCGGTCAGGACCAGCGTGATCGTCGCGAGCGCGACCGCCAACGGGCCGAACTTGTAGACGTTTCCGAGCACGAGGATGACGAGGCTCGAGCAGGTGACGAAGCCGGGCAGCACGAAGCCGGAGAGGCTCCGCATCGTCAGCCGCTCGGAGGCGCCATCGCCAACCCACATCGACATCGCGAAGACGAGGATCGAGGTTGGCCAGGCGATCCCGTTGACCACGCTGGCGAGATTGGATGTCGACCCGACGAAGTTGAACGTGTCGCCGGCGGCATTGATCGCCATGCCGATCGCGATCAGCACGAGCGTCGCCCGACTGCGACCGGCGACGACGACGCTGCTGCCGGCGACGATGCCGAGCAGGATCAGATCGCCAACCGGATAGGCGAGGTTGGTCGCGACGGAAAGCGAGGCGCCTTCGAAGAGCTGCTCCAGACCGTGGAAGGCGAAGCCGCTGCAGAGCGCCGCCATGCCGAGGGTCGCGATTGCGCCGTCGAGCCAGTTCGGCTGCTCACCGCCGCGGATCTCACCGCGGGTGAAGAGCAGGATCGCGGCGAACGCGAGCGGAAAGAAGCCGAGATAGAAGAGATCGGCGACCGACGGTACCGTCGGCGTCGCACCGCCCAGCGACTCGATCGTGAGCGCCACATCACCGACCGTCCACGAGAGGCAGGCGCAGCCCATTACGAGCGCCGCACGCCAGTGCGCGCGGTGCGAAAAGCCGCGCGCCAGGCAGAGCAGGCTTGCGATCAGCTCGAAGCCGATCACGAGCCAGCCATCAAGCCAGGGCGAGAAATTCCACGAGTGGCGGAAGATCAGGAAGAAGAGATAGGCGACCAGCAGCGCACCGAGGCAGGCAAAGACGACCCAGACCGCGGTTGCCGCACGGTCCTCGCGTTGGCTTGGCTCAACGCGTGCCGACGGCTGCGGCGGCGCAGGCCGCAGCTCCGGTGGTGCACCCATAACGCTCGATATCGGCAGGTTGCATGGTCGGTTTGAGCGCCGCAAACCGCTGACCGCAAACGGACGATGCTCAGCGATGCCCTCGTTCACGCACGTTTGACGCCACAGCGCGTGGCGACGGCGCGCATTCCTGGCGCCGAAGTGCGTGCAAGACGTTCGTGCGGTGGAGCACCGTGTACTAGGTCGCACCGCTGTCGCAGCGCTCTCCACATGATCAACGAGCTCGTTCCGCCGGGCGTCAACGTCAACCCGGCCGATACGGGCCACGGCAGCACGCCGCCGCCGGGCGGTCCGCGCGGCGGCGGCGCGTTCGGCTACGAGCGCGGTCGAGCGGACTGCGCGAGCACGGCCGGCCCGAGTGGAGTCGATGCGCCACGCAGGGCCACCGCCAACGCGACAAGACCAGCCAGCAGGTCGTCGAGCTGCGCGCCGGCGGCAGCCGAGAGGACTCCGTCGTCGAAGTCCGCGCTGACCAGATAACAGGCAACCGGGGCGAGCACGGCGCCAAAGAACGCGAGCACGTCGCGCAGGTGACGCTCGGCTCCGAGATAGTGCTGCGGGCCCGCCCCCATCGAGACGATCCCGACCGCCTTGCCCTGGAGCGAGGCCACCGGCAGCTGATCGAGCAGGTTCTTGAGCACCCCGGTGAGCGAGCCGCGATAGACCGGTGTGGCGAAAATCACAGCGTCCGCGGCCGAAACCTGCTCGATGATGCCTGCGGTGTCGTCCTCGAGCTGCTCGGGCGGACGACCGTCGGCGTCAGCCACGCGGAGATCGGCCAGGTTCAGCAGCCGGGTCGCGACACCTGAACGCTGTCCCCCGCGCTTGAGCATCCCCTCGATTGCCGACTGCAGCCGCCCCGGCGGCGTCACGCTCCCAAGCACAGCGACAATCTGAACTTCGGCGGTCATCTGCTCCGATCCGGCGGCGGCGGGTCGCAGGCACGATAGCGGTGACCACGCGACAAGCGCAACGAACCGGCGGCGGCGTGGAGAGCGCTCGCGCCGACACAGGGCCTACCGGCCGCCCTGGCGCCCGCTGCGCCGGCTCGGCAAAGCATTTACCGCGGGGCCAAATGGCTGTCGGTCCCACCCCGGCTGCCGATAATGGTGCTGAACAGATACGTGACGCAACCGCGGGGACCTTTCGTGGCCGAACAGAGCATGCTGGGAAAACACCGGGACGCAGGCGCCAAGGCGTCAGCGCTCCGGGCGTGGACGACCCATCTACCGACCTTCGCTCGGTGGACCGCGTCGGCGCACATGCTCAAGCGCCGCTTCAGCTACTACGGCTACAGCCGGTGGATCGCAGCCTCGACGCTGATCCTGATCGCGGGCACGCTGTTCACCACCATCGGTGCACGGGCCATTGCAGCCAGCGACGCCCAGCGCTCGCGGCTGACGTTCGCGCGCTCCTCGGCGGCTATCGCCTCGGCGGTCACGTTCGGCCTTGAACACGAGCAGGATCTCGAGATGTCGGCAGGAGCGGCGGCCGTCGATCACAAGCAGTTGACGGAGGCCAAGTTCATGACCTGGGCGCACGCAATCCAGGCGGGGCCTCGCTACCCCGAGCTCGTGGGCGTCGGCTACGCGGTGCTCGTACCGGCAACGCATCTGGCGGCGTTCGTCCGCAAAGTGGATGCGCACCCCTCGGCGTCGCAGCCGGCGTTCAAGCTGACACCAGCCGGCAATCGCGCCAGCTACTGTCTCAACGAGGTCGCGTTTGCGCGCAGCTCGAAGCTGGCGCCGCCAGCGGGGCTCGACTTCTGCGCCGCCGATTCGCTGCTGTCAACGCGCACCTCCGGTCAGACGCGGATCATCGTCCAGCACTTCGCCGGCGGGGCGACGATTCTCTGCATCGTGATGCCCGTCTATCGCGGCGGCGGCATACCAGCGACTCGCGCGTCCCGCGAGCAGGCGTTTCTCGGTTGGACCGACATGGAGATCCGCCCGAAGGTGCTGCTCGCAGGCGCGCTGCGCGGGCACCCGGGCATGGCGCTCGCGCTGAACCCAACGGGCGGCGGCGCGAGCCTGATCACGAGCGGGAGCGCTCCGACCGACGCCAGCAGCACGACGATGAACCTGCACGACGGCGCGACGCTGATGACGTTCGGCGCGATCCCGAGCGGCAGCGTCTTCACCGACCTGGCTGCGCTCGCACTGCTTGGTGGCGGGATCGTGCTCAGCGCATTGCTGGCGATGCTGGTGTTCGTGCTCGGAACCGGACGGTCCCGTGCACGGCGGGTCGTCGAGGAGCAGACACGCCGCCTGTCCGAGGAAGTCGTCCTCAGCAGCCTCGCCCGCGATGACGCCGTCGAAGCCTCCAACGCGAAGTCGGTGTTCGTCGCGATGGTCAGCCACGAGCTGCGCACGCCGCTGTCGGGCGTGATCGGGACGAGCGAGCTGCTGCTTGACACGCCGCTCAACGACGAGCAGCGAGAGTTTGCCGAGATCGTTCGGACCTCGAGCGAGGGTCTGCTGCTCGTGATCAACGACATCCTCGACTACTCGAAGATCGAGGCCGACAAGCTCGAGCTGGACGTCACGACCTTCTCGCTCGCCACGCTGATCTCCGACTGTCGCGCGATGCTGGCCCCGGTCGCACGGGAGAAGGGCATCGCACTCGAAATCGAGGCCAGCCTCGACGAGTCCGCCTGGCTGCGTGGCGACGCAGCCAGGCTGCGCCAGGTCGTGATCAACCTGCTCTCGAACGCCGTGAAGTTCACGAGCAGCGGCGGCGTCACGCTGTCGGCGACCGCCACGTCGCGAACCGATGGGGTGCTTGCCCGCGTCGAGGTGCGCGACAGCGGGATCGGCATCGAACAGGCAGCGCTCGAGGACATCTTCCAGCCGTTCACCCAGGCCGATAACTCGACCGCGCGCAAATACGGCGGCACCGGCCTCGGCCTGACGATCTCGGCCCGCCTGATCGAGTTGATGGGCGGCCAGATCGGCGCCGAGAGCACCCCCGGGGCGGGCAGCACGTTCTGGTTCGAGGTGCCGCTCGCGCTCTCGGATCGGAGCGGCGAGCTGCGCTCCTCCTCGCCGACCAGCTTCAGCGCGCTCGGGCCGCGCGACGGCGCCGGCGAGCTGACGGCCGACGCGCCGCTCGTGCTCGTCGCCGAGGACAGCGCGGTCAACCAGATGCTCGCGGTCCGGATGCTCGACAAGTGCGGCTACCGCTCGGTGGTCGTCGGCAACGGGCTCGAAGCGCTCAGGGCACTCGACGCGGCCGCGGGGGCGAGCTACGTCGCCGTCCTGATGGACTGCCAGATGCCCGAGATGGATGGGTATGAGGCGACACGGGAGATCCGCCGCCGCGAAGCGGGCCGATCGCACCTGCCGATCATCGCGACGACCGCACACTCGATGACCGGCGACCGCGAGAAGTGCCTGGACGCCGGCATGGACGACTACATCAGCAAGCCGCTTCGAGCGGCGGAGCTGCGCGACGCACTGGCGCGGACGACCACGACCGCTCTGGCAACCGAGCGACTGGCCAGCTAGGAGCAGCGCACGCCTGCGGCCGTGAAGAGCGGACGATGCGCACCAGCCAGACCGCCCAAATCAACGAGAACTCAGCCCGCGAGCTGCTTGCGAACGGACGCCGCCGACGGCGCGACCGTGGGCGGTAGGCGCGCCAGCAGCTCGGCCCACGGCGGGTGCAGGGTGATCGCGCGGGCGACCTGCGCAGCTCCGCCCGCGAGGTCGCCGGATTGGGCGGTGCCGAGACCGGCCCAGAACAGCAGCTCGTGGTTGTCGGGGGCGAGGGCGCTGGCCGCGCGGTAGCGCTCCGCAGCCTCCGCGTGGCGGGCTGAAGCGACGAGCTGGTCGGCCTCGCCGGCGAGCGTGTAGGCGTCGTGGAGCACGAGCAGGCGGCGCAGCTCGCGCAGCGGGTCGGCGTGATCCTCGACGCGCAGCGAGACGGCCCGCTGCCAACGCTCCGCGTGCGGCGCGACGACGAGCAGGGCGGCGGACTGGCGGCCACGGAGGTCCCCACCGGCCGCCTCGGCCGCGTCGAGCGCGTCGAGCAGGCGCTCCCGGAGCGGCCCCCGGGCCTGCTCGTAGGCCTCCAGCATCGCCGGCCAGACCGTCGCGCTGGCCATGATGTTCGCCTGGCAGGAGACGCCGGCGCCGGTGGCGTGGCCGGCGTGGGCGATGCAGTCCGCGCCCGTGTGGGTGGCGGTGCGGCCGGCGCGATCGACGATCGCGACCTGGCGGCTGGGCGCCCCCGGATCCTCACTGAGCAGCTGTGCGAGCGCGTCTGGTGCACTCGCACCGGCTTCGAGCAATTCGAGCGCACGCGGCCCGTAGGAGACCTCGGCGTTGGCCTGTGTGGCGACGGCGCCGATGCCCGGCAGCGCCCAGGGGACGATCGGACCGACCGAAAACCAGTGCGATTGGACGGCCACACCGAGCTCACCGGTCGCTTCGTCAAGCGCGACGATCGAATACGTGCCCTGGCGCGCACGGCCGAGCGGGACGCTCATCGGGACGCGGCTCTGCCGGCGGTTGCCGGATGGTGCGCCTTCGCCGCGCTCCTGATCGCGGATGAGAGCTGCGCGAGCGTGACCGGCGGTTTGAGGATCGTGACAAAGCGGCGGCGGCCGCGGACTCGGCGCGGCGGTCCGCTGACGACGAAGACCGGGAAGTTCGCGAAGCCGCCGATCAGCGCCACCCGCGCCGCCTGCTCGATCTGATTGGCCCAGCGCGGGCGCCGGAAGCTCGAGCTCCAGTGTCCGAGGCGCAGGCCAAGCGCGCGGGCGAGTGCGAGCGGCGAGTCGACCGGGCCGTCACTCCGCGGCGTGCTGCGCAGGTAGGCGAGCTCGGCGTAATCCCAGCCCGCGTGCTGCGCCCCGGCCGCATACGCCCCGAGCGCAAACTGCTGGGAGCGCGGACTCTCCGAGATCGGCTCGAGCACGAGGCGCGCGAGGCCGCTGCGGACAAAGCTCGCGATCACCGGGTCAACGACCGCGCTCGACGCCTTCGCGCAGGTGGCGCAGATCAGGTCGGCGTACTCGTAGATCGTCACATGGGCCGAGTCGCGTCCGAGCGCGAGCCCGTTCTGCGGGATGCCCTTGAGTGCCGCCTGCACGGCTGCCGCCGTGGCAGGCAGCGTCGGCTCGGGCGCCTGCCGGTGGACAGCGCTACCGGTGGCGACGGTGACCATGACCGTCAACCCGACGAGGGCGACGGCGAGGATTGCAGCGATGGTCGACTTCACGGGACTGCGATCGGGGCGCGCCGGTCCGCCCCCGGACGTGACCAGGCTCGGGGCGCGGCCACCTTCAGCCGGCCCCACCTGCCCCTGCTACTCGTCAGTCTCGCTGCTGGCGGCACCCGCCAGGCGAGCCTGCAGCTCCTTGATGTGATCGACGCCGGCAGTCAACTCGTCGTGCGAGATCTCACCGCGGTCGACCAGAGCGAACGTGGTCTTGCCAAGATCGGAATAGGCCTGTGCCAGCTCACGCTTGGTCTGCACTTCCTGCGCCGTCTCGCGGGCCTTGTTCCCGGCCTGCTCGACGCCTGCCTTCAGTTTGTCAGCGAGTCCCATGGCTCATCGCCTCCGTCGTCGTTGGTTGCGTCGCAGGTAGAGCTTAAGGCCTCGGGGTGTCGGGGCGTCAAGCGGGCACCGGCCAACTGGATCGCGCGGCGATCAGGGCGCTGCGCAGCGATCGCAGGCGCCGCGCAGAATCACCTCGTGCTCGGCGACGTGGAGCGGCACGCGGCGGCTGACGCGGAGCAGCTCGCGCTCCAGGCCCTCATCGGCGAACGGGATCAGCCGCCCGCAGCAGTCGCAAACCAGATGGTGGTGGTGACCGGCTCCGTGGCGGATCGGCTCGTAGCGCACGATTCCCTGCCCGACCTCGATCCGCGCGATGAGCTCGGCCTGCTCGAGCTGCTCGAGGATCCGGTAGACGCTGGCGCGCGAAACGCGGCCCTGGTCACGCTCGAGTGCAGCCTGAAGCTCGACAGCGGAGAGCGCGCAGTGCTGGTCGGCGAGCAGGCGGATCAGCCGCGCGCGGGCGCCGCCACGGCGGTATCCGTCCTGCGTGAGGCGGGCGCTGGCGCGCGCCGCCCAGTCGTCCTCGGGGTGCTCTTCGTGCGTCGCCACGGCCTCCATCGTAGAGGCTCGGGAGCTCGCCCGGACGCAGAAGATAAGATCGAGTCTTACATTCGCTAAGCTGGCTGGCCGATGATGCCGCTGCTCGCCCGACTGACGCTGACGCTTGCCGCCGTCGCACTGCTGAGCGCGTGCGGTGCCAGCGGACCGACGGCGCGACCCGGCACGATCATCGCTGTCGGCGCCGAAAACCAGTACGCGAACGTGATTTCGCAGGTCGGCGGCCGCTACGTCAGCGTCAGCGCGGTCGAAAGCAATCCGAACACCGATCCGCACAGCTTCGAGGCTAGCCCGAGCGTCGCAGAGGCGGTCAGCGCTGCGCGCCTGATCGTCCAGAACGGGATCGGCTACGACGCTTACATGAACAACATCGAGGCTGCCTCGGCGAGCTCCTCGCGCAAGGTGATCGACGTGCAGAAGCTGCTCGGCCTACCAAACTCGACCCCCAACCCGCACCTCTGGTACAAGCCGACGACGATGCCAGCGGTCGCAGCGGCGCTGGCTCGCGACCTGTCGGCGCTCGAGCCGACCCATGCCGCCTACTTCGCGAGCAACGCTCGCCGCTTCGACGCCTCGCTCGAGCCCTGGTACGCGGCGATCCGGCAGTTCGCGCAGCGCTTTGGTCACGTCGCCGCCGCGACCACCGAGCCGGTCGGGGACTACCTGCTCGAGGCGCTCGGGATGATCAACCGCACGCCGTTCCCGCTGCAGGCGGACATCATGAACGGCGTCGACCCCGCGCCACAGAACGTCAGCCTCCAGGACAACCTGTTCACGCATCACCGCGTCAAGGTGTTCGTCTACAACCAGCAGGTGACGGACGCGCTGACGAGCTCGTTCCTCGCCGCCGCCAAGCGCGCCCGCATCCCGGTCGTCGGCGTCTACGAGACGATGCCGACACCCGGCTACGACTACCAGTCCTGGATGCTCGCCGAGGTGCGCGCACTGCGCCTCGCGGTCGCCGACGGCCACTCGACCGAGCACCTGTGAGCGACGCGGCGTCCTCGATGGGACTCGACGCCGCCCCCGGCCGCGCCGGCGAACTGCTGGCGGTCAGCGGCGTGAGCGTCACGCTCGGCGGACGCGAGATCCTGACCGACGTCAGCTTCACGATCGCACCCGGGGAGTTCGTCGGGCTGATCGGCTCCAACGGCGCCGGCAAGACGACGCTGCTGCGCGTCATCC
>Ga0302178_10001436_pt1 | contig 20121 bp, 18 predicted proteins | sample I_Palsa_E1_3_FD_198790 | JGI IMG/M metagenome (GOLD analysis project Ga0302178, IMG submission 198790) | Peat permafrost microbial communities from Stordalen Mire near Abisko, Sweden - I_Palsa_E1_3 | ecosystem: Environmental > Terrestrial > Soil > Palsa > Peat permafrost | place: Sweden... | reverse complement strand
AAGCCGGATTGCGCTCTGCGAGAAGCGGATCAGGCAGGAGCGGTGGACTTCGGGCCGTCGAACACGTTCCGCGCCGTCGGCGATAAAACCGTGAGTAGCTGCTACGGCGGAGGGCTGGTCCGCTATCGCGACGGCGACCGCACGGTCACAGTGGTCGGCAGCACCGACTTCTTGACCAACGGAAGTTTGTTGCGGGCAGGCAACGCCGCGCTGGCGATGAACCTCGCCGGCCAGCATCCCCGTCTGGTGTGGTACGCACCGCAGCACATCGAAGGTGGATCATCCGGCAAGGGAAAGATTTTCGACCTGATCCCCGACAACGTGACCTGGATGGTCGTACAACTGTGGCTGACGGTGGCGCTGATCGCATTATGGAAGGGCCGACGGATCGGGCCGCTGGTCGCCGAAAAGCTGCCGGTGGTAGTACGCGCGTCGGAGACGGTCGAAGGCCGCGGCCGGCTGTACCGATCGCGGCGAGCCCGCGACCGGGCCGCGCAAGCACTGCGCAGCGCGGCACTACAGCGCATGCTCCCCCGACTCGGACTGGACGTGGACACTCCACCACCGGCGGTGACACTCGCGATTGCTCGACACGGCAGATCCGACCCGGAGTCGCTGCGGCACATCCTGTTTGGTCCGCCGCCGAACACCGATGCCGACTTGATCCAACTCACCCGGGCACTCGATGACATCGAAAGGCAGGTCACACACCTATGAATCAACCGCCCCACAGCTCCGCTCAGCCACCGCCGGCGCAAGCTGCCCGTCATGCGCTACTCGCGTTACGGGCCGAGATCGGCAAAGCCGTCGTGGGGCAGGAAGCGGTGATCACCGGGCTGGTGATCGCGCTGCTATGCCGCGGTCACGTTCTGCTCGAAGGTGTTCCGGGCGTGGCGAAGACGCTGTTGGTCCGCTCCCTTGCCGCGGCACTGCAACTGGACTTCAAACGCGTCCAATTCACCCCGGACCTGATGCCGGGCGACGTCACCGGATCGTTGGTGTACGACACCCGCACCGCCGCGTTCACCTTCCGCAGCGGCCCGGTTTTCACCAATCTCCTGCTGGCTGACGAAATCAACCGCACGCCACCGAAGACGCAAGCGGCACTGCTGGAGGCGATGGAAGAATGTCAGGTCACCGTCGACGGCGAACCCAGAGCACTACCCGATCCGTTTATCGTTGCGGCGACGCAAAACCCGATCGAATACGAAGGCACCTACCAGTTGCCCGAAGCACAGCTCGACCGGTTTCTGCTGAAGCTGGATGTTCCGCTGCCGCCACGTGACGCCGAGATCGCCATCCTTGGCCGACACGCACACGGCTTCGACCCGCGCGACCTGTCGGCGATCCGGCCGGTCGCCGGGCAGGCGGAGTTGGCCGCCGGCCGTGCGGCGGTGCGCCGGGTACTGGTGGCCGACGAGGTGCTCGGCTACATCGTCGACATCGTCGGTGCGACTCGCCACTCGCCGGCATTGCAGTTGGGTGTGTCACCGCGCGGCGCAACCGCTTTGCTGGCCACAGCGCGGTCGTGGTCCTGGCTGTCCGGGCGCAGCTATGTCACCCCCGACGACGTGAAGGCGATGGCCCGGCCGACCCTGCGCCACCGGGTGATGCTTCGGCCGGAGGCGGAGCTCGAGGGTGCCACCACCGACGGCGTGCTCGACGGCATCTTGGCCTCGGTTCCGGTGCCACGCTAGTGATCTTGACCGGGCGCACCGGCCTGATCGCACTGCTGTGCGTCCTGCCGATTGGGCTATCACCTGGGCCAGCAGCATCTTTCACCGTGCTGCTGGCACTGCTGGCGGCCGCGATTATCGCGGACGTCGGCTTGGCGGCCAGCCCGTCCCGGCTGCTGTACACCCGCTTGCCGAACGGGTCGGTTCGGCTCGGTGAATCAGTGAATCTCGGCCTGCTGATCCACAACAGCGGTCGACGACGGTTTCGCGGCCGGGTTCGCGATGCCTGGCCGCCCAGCGCGCAGGCCGAACCGCCCACCCACGCCGTCGATATCGTTGCCGGACAGGCGCAACAGGTAAATACCTGCTTGCGGCCGATCCGCCGCGGCGATCAGCAATCGGCGGCGGTGACGGCGCGTTCGATCGGCCCACTGGGACTGGCGGGGCGGCAGAAGTCGCGGCCGGTACCCGGTCAGGTGCGGGTGCTGCCGCCGTTCCTGTCCCGCAAGCACCTACCGTCGCGCCTGGCCAGGCTGCGGGAGATCGACGGGCTGCTGCCGACCCTGACCCGCGGCCAGGGAACCGAATTCGACTCGCTACGTGAGTACGTGGTCGGCGACGACGTGCGTTCCATCGACTGGCGAGCGACTGCCCGGCGCGCCGACGTCGTGGTCCGGACCTGGCGACCGGAGCGCGACCGGCGAGTGGTCATCGTTCTCGACACCGGACGGACGTCCGCCGGTCGCGTCGGAGTCGATCCGACGGCCGCCGATCCCGGCGGCTGGCCCCGGCTGGACTGGTCCATGGACGCGGCTCTGCTGCTGGCGGCACTCGCCTCGCGAGCCGGCGACAAGGTCGACTTCCTCGCCCACGACCGGACCACCCAGGCCGGCGTGTTCGGCGCGTCACGGACGGAACTGCTGGGCCGCCTGGTCGAGGCGATGGCGCCGCTGAATTCGGCGCTCATCGAATCCGACTCCACAGCAATGGTTTCCGCGGTCATGCGTCGCACACGGCGTCGAGCGCTGGTGGTGCTGATGACCGACCTCAACGCCAGCGCCCTCGACGAGGGCCTTCTGCCCGTACTTCCCCAGCTGTCGGCCAGACACCACGTGATCGTCGCCGCAGTCACCGACCCACGCGTCGACCAACTCGCCGCCGGACGTTCCGACGCCGCCGCGGTGTACGACGCGGCCGCCGCCGAACGCTCCCGTAATGAGCGGTGGGCGATAGCTTCTCGGCTACGCCACAACGGGGTGGAGGTCGTCGACGCGCCACCCACCGAACTCGCGCCGGCGCTCGCCGACCGCTATCTGGCGATGAAAGCCACCGGGCGGCTTTAGCTCACCGGGTCGGCACCACGTCGGGCGCATCGGCGATGTCACCGGTGTCGCCGGCCCGCACCGCACGGCGGCCGAAGTAAACGACGTACGCCAAAAAGCCCACCTCGGCCAGCACGCCGATGCCGATACGCAGGAAAGTCGGCAACGAGGACGGGGTGATGAACGCCTCGATCGCGCCCGAAACGAGTAGCACGACAACTAAACCCACGGCGACCGAGATCACCGCACGGCCTTGCTCGGCGAGCACCTGCCCGCGCGGGCGGTCACCCGGTGAGATCACCGACCAGCCCAGCCGCATGCCGACGGCACCCGCGAGGAACACCGCCGTCAGCTCCAACAAGCTGTGCGGGAGCAGCAATCCCAGCAGCACGTCGGCCTTGCCGGCCTGAAGCATCAGACCGGCGACCACCCCGAGATTGGCGGCGTTGGCGAACAGCACGAACGGGATCGGCACGCCCAGCACGACGGAGAACGCGATGCACTTCGCCGCCACCCAGGAGTTGTTCACCCACACGTGTAGTGCGAACGCGGCCGCCGCGTGCTCGCTGTAGTACGACGCGAAGTCGTGGTTCACCAATTCGTCTAGCTCACTGGGTGTTCCGATCGTGGACTGCACTTCCGGGCTACCGATGACCCAGATGGCGATCACCGCCGTGACGGCGAAGAACACCACAGCCGTCGCCAGCCACCACCGCCACGCGCGGTAGGCCACCACCGGAAACGACACCGTCCAGAACCGGGTGAACTCGCTCGACAGCGGCGCATGAGCGCCGGTGACCGCGGCTCGGGCCCGCGCGACCAGACCGGAAAGCCGGCCGACCAGTGCCGAATCGGACGACGCGGAGCGCAGCATCGACAGGTGCGTCGAGGCTCGCTGGTAGAGCTCGACCAGCTCGTCGACCTCGGCACCGTCGAGCCGGCGGCGGTTCTTCACCAGTTGATCGAGGCGATCCCACGTGTCGCGGTGTGCGAGCACGAACGCGTCGACGTCCACGGGGTAAACACTAGTCAAGCCGGGGTAGCGTTCGCTGTATGTCGCAAGTGGTGACCGGGGACGCCGTGGTGCTCGACGTTCGGGTTGCGCAATTACCGGTGCGAGCGGTGAGTGCACTCATCGACATCGCCGTCATCCTGGTCGGCTACCTGGTGGCATTGGCGTTGTGGGCGGGCGCGCTGACCCAATTCGACGACGCAGTGACCGCGGCGATCATGATCATCTTCACCGTGCTGGTCTTCGTCGGGTATCCGCTGGTGTTCGAGACCGCGACACGCGGTCGCACGCTCGGCAAGATGGCGATGGGTCTGCGCGTGGTGTCGGACGACGGCGGCCCGGAGCGCTTCCGCCAGGCCCTGTTTCGAGCATTGGCGTCGATCGTCGAGATCTGGGGGTTATTGGGCAGCCCCGCGGTCATCTGCAGCATGCTGTCGCCGAGGGCCAAGCGGATCGGTGACGTCTTTGCCGGCACGGTGGTGATCAGCGAGCGCGCACCGAAGCCGGGCCCGCCGCCCAGCATGCCGCCACACCTGGCCTGGTGGGCCACGTCGCTGCAGCTGTCCGGCCTGAGCGCTGAGCAAGCCGAGGTTGCGCGCCAATTCCTCACGCGGGCAATGCAACTCGATCCCCAGGTGCGCGATCAGATAGCCTACCGGATCGCCAGCGACGTGTTCACCCGGGTGGCTCCTCCGCCGCCGCCCGGGACTCCGCCCCAATTGGCATTGGCCGCCGTCCTCGCTGAACGACACCGCAGAGAACTCGCCCGGTTACGCGGCTTTTGATCCCGCGGGCTACTGCGTGACTGTGGTGGCGAGGATGGCGACGTCGGCGATCAGCAGCGCGATCGCAACCACGGGGATTACGAATCCCCATCGGCGCCGGGCGGTGAAGAACGAGGCGACGACCGCCACGGCCGCGACCACCGGCGCGCCGTAGAACAGGGTGTCGAAGCTGATCCCGTTCGGCCCCAGGTTGGGGCACGCCTTGTCGCTGCAGGCGGCGGTGCTCATCACGGAGGCCAAGGCGAACGCCATCACAATGCCCGCGCCCACGACCGTGAGCAGCGCCAGCGCCCAGTTCACCCACAACCGCACGCGCTTGTCGCGGTCGGTACCACCGGGCTCGGCCAGTGGGTCGCGGTCACCTCCCGCATCGCCCTTTACCTGCACATTTTCCTGGCTCATGGGTGTGGTGCTACCCCAACGGCGGCGCCCGCAAACCGCTGAAGGACGCGGCGGCGCAAAATTCGACCTTGCGTAACGATAGCTTCCGATATATCGTCGTCGTATCGGTAGCGCATCGGGCGCTACCTTCCAGAAACGAGAAGAACCCTATGAACAACCCATTTCCCCATGTGGGCGGGCCGTTCGCGGGTGGGCCGGGGCCATCAGGCTTCGGATTCGCACCCCAGGACCGCCGCGCATTCCACGAACAGCGCAGGCAAGCCCGCCGAGAGTTCCGCGACTTAGTCCGCGGCCACGACGCCGGTCATGACGGGCCGTTCGGGCCCGGTTTCGGCCGAGGTTTCGGACGCGGCTTCGGTCCCGGTGGCTTCGGCCCCGGCGGTCCCGGCGGCTTCGGCCCGGCCGGACGCGGTGGACGACGCGGCGGCCACGGCCGGCGCGGCCGCCGCGGTGACGTCCGTGCCGCCATCCTGGTGCTGCTGGCCGAGCGACCGATGCACGGCTACGAAATCATCCAGGAGGTCGCCGAGCGGAGCCAGGACCTGTGGAAGCCGAGCCCCGGCTCGGTCTACCCGACCCTGCAACTGCTGGTCGACGAGGGGCTGATTGTCGCCTCGGAAAGCGAGGGCAGCAAGAAGCTGTTCCAGTTGACCGACACCGGCAGAGAAGCCGCGGAGAAGGTCGTGACCCCACCGTGGGACGAGATCGCCGACGGGGTTGACCCGGCGCATCTCAACCTGCGGGCAGCTGTCGGCCAATTGTTCGGCGCCGTAGCGCAATCCGCGCACGCCGCCAGCACCGAGCAGCAGCAGCGCATCATCGAGATCGTCAACAACGCTCGTCGCGAGATCTACACGATTCTCGCCGAAGACAACGACTGATCACACCGCGACGGTGGGGCCGGCACTTGCCGGTCCCCACCGTTCGCGTCACGACACCTCGACCCAGTCGAGCGTGCGCTGCACGGCTTTTCGCCATCCCGCATAGCCAGTCGAGCGCTGTTCCTCGCTCCACTCCGGCGTCCACCGCTTACCTTCGCGCCAGTTGGCCCGTAGTTCATTCGGGTCGGCCCAAAATCCGACCGCCAGACCCGCCGCGTAGGCCGCGCCCAGCGCGGTCGTCTCGGCGACCACCGGACGCACCACGTCGACATTCAGGACGTCGGCCTGGATCTGCATGCATAGGTCGTTGGCGGTGATCCCACCGTCGACCTTCAAAACCTCAAGGCGCACAGCCGAATCCGCCTGCATCGCGTCGACCACATCACGGCTCTGATAGCAGATCGACTCCAAGGTCGCGCGGGCCAGGTGTGCGTTCGTGTTGAACCTCGACAGTCCAACGATTGCGCCGCGGGCATCGGAGCGCCAATATGGCGCGAACAATCCCGAGAACGCCGGAACGAAGTACACCCCGCCGTTGTCGTCGACCTGTCGGGCGAGCGCCTCACTCTGCGCCGCCCCGCTGATGATGCCCAATTGATCCCGTAACCATTGCACGGCCGATCCGGTGACGGCGATCGAACCTTCCAGTGCGTAAACAGGTTTCGCGTCACCGAACTGATAGCACACGGTGGTGAGCAAACCATTTCGCGACCGGACGATCTGTTCGCCGGTGTTCAGTAGCAGGAAATTGCCTGTGCCGTAGGTATTTTTGGCCTCACCGGGCCGCAGACAGACCTGACCGACCATCGCCGCGTGCTGGTCGCCGAGGATCCCAGTGATCGGCACCTCGCCGCCGAGCGGCCCGTCGGGCGTCGTAACACCGTAGGGCTGACGCGGCGACGACGACGCGATGGACGGAAGCATCGCCCGCGGGATGCCGAAAAACGAGAGCAGCTCGTCGTCCCAGTCCAATGTCTCCAGGTCCATCAGCATGGTCCGGCTGGCATTGGTGACGTCGGTGACGTGTACCCCGCCGCGGGGGCCGCCGGTCAGATTCCACAACAGCCAGGTGTCGATGGTGCCGAAAACCGCGCCGCCGCGCTCGGCCGCGGCGCGCACACCCTCGACGTTGTCCAGAATCCACTGCAGTTTGCCGCCGGCAAAATAAGTCGCCGGTGGCAAGCCCGCTTTATGCCGGATCACGTCGCCGCGGCCATCGCGGTCCAGCGCCGACGCGATCCGGTCGGTGCGGGTGTCTTGCCAGACGATCGCGTTGTAGTACGGCCGGCCGGTCTGTCGATTCCACACCAGCGTCGTTTCTCGCTGGTTCGTGATTCCCAGTGCAACAATGTCTTTCGACGACAGATTGGTCGCATTGAGCGTCGACATCAGCACCGATGTGGTGCGCTCCCAGATCTCGATCGGGTTGTGCTCGACCCATCCGGCACGCGGCAGGATCTGCTCGTGCTCGAGTTGATGGCGACCCACCTCGGCGCCGTCGCGGTCGAAGATCATGCAGCGGGTGCTGGTAGTGCCCTGGTCGATCGAAGCGACGAACTCGGCCAACTGCTCTCCTCCCGCGATCCTGTCCATCATGGACTACGCGGGCGCCCAAATCCTCCACATCGGCCGCAGCTGAGCCGGCCAGCGCACTAACCGAGGAGGGCCAGACCCGGGTCGGTGGGGATGAAGTCGATGCCCAAGAAGTTATCGATATAACTAAGCGAGCCGTCGACGTCCTCGACGCCGAATTGGAAAATCCCAGGGTCGGTCAGTAAAACGTCAAATGAGTCCGACCCCGGCGGGGCAATGTAAGCGTCAAGGTCGAAACCAGTGCCGTCGTAAGTGCCGGTGACGTAGCTGTCGACCGCGTACGCGTCGTTAAAGCTGAGCGTCTCGTCGTACCCGCCAATGTCGTACGGGCCGAGGGTCGTCACGTCGGGGTCTGCGTTGGCGACGGGACTGGCCAGCAAAGAGATGAGCGGGGCTGCCAGCAGCGCACCAGCGGCCATGCCGACAATGCCAGCCGCGCGGCGGTGATTTTTCATCATTGTCGAGGCCCTATCTTCCCTGTGAAATCAGTAGGATTTAGCTGAAATTATTCTGCATGGCCGCAGGGGCGTCAACTCGAAATTCAACTTGTGCCGAAGAAGGCGCACCACGTCGGCGTCCCTATTTGACGGACTCTTGCGCGGCTCAGGCTAAACCGGTTGCATCTGCGTAGTGGGCAAAGACGTCAAGCGGACCTCCTACGAGCGCGTCGACCGTCAGCAGTACCGGCGCAAGGTGCAACTGTGCCTCGACGTCTTCGAAACGATGCTCGCGCAGTCCAGCTTCGAGTTCGACCACGACCACCCGCTCACCGGGATGGAAATCGAATGCAACCTGGTCGATGACGCTTATCAGCCGGCGATGACCAACTCCGATGTCCTGGCCGCTATCGCCGACCCGGCGTATCAGACCGAATTGGGTGCGTACAACATCGAATTCAACGTCCCACCCCGGCCGCTGGACGGCCATACCGGAGTGCAACTGGAAGACGAAGTGCGGGCTAGTCTGAACGCGGCCGAGACAAAGGCCAACGCCGGCGGAGCTCACATCGTCATGATCGGGATACTGCCCACGCTGATGCCCGAGCATCTCGCCAGCGGATGGATGAGTGAGTCGTCCCGGTATGCCGCGCTCAACGACTCCATCTTCAACGCCCGTGGCGAGGATATCCAGATCGATATCGACGGACCCGAGCCGCTCAGCATGAACTCGACGTCGATCGCACCCGAATCAGCTTGCACCAGTATGCAGTTGCACCTGCAGGTGTCGCCGGACGATTTCGCCAGCACCTGGAACGCCGCACAGGTGCTGGCCGGGCCGCAGCTGGCGCTCGGCGCCAACTCGCCGTATTTCTTCGGTCACCAGCTGTGGTCGGAAACCCGCATCGAACTGTTCGCTCAGTCCACCGACACCCGGCCGGACGAGTTGAAAACCCAAGGGGTGCGGCCGCGGGTGTGGTTCGGCGAAGGCTGGATCACCTCGATCTTCGATCTGTTCGAGGAGAACGTTCGCTACTTCCCGTCGCTGCTGCCGGAGGTGTCCGGCGAGGATCCGGTCGCCGAACTCGCGGCCGGGCGCACTCCGCAACTGGCGGAGCTGCGCCTGCACAACGGCACGGTCTACCGGTGGAACCGCCCGGTTTACGACGTCGTTGCGGGACGGCCTCACCTGCGGGTGGAGAACCGCGTGCTGCCTGCCGGGCCGACGGTCATCGACATGCTGGCCAACGCGGCCTTCTACTACGGCTTGCTACGCACGCTGTCCGAAGAGGATCGCCCGGTCTGGACGAAGATGAGATTCACTGCGGCGCAACATAATTTCCTCGAAGCGGCGCGTCACGGTATGCAGGCGAGCCTGTTCTGGCCTGGATCAGACACCGTCAGCATCGAGGAATTGGTGATCGACAAGCTGCTGCCGATGGCGCATCACGGGCTGGATCGTTGGGGTGTCGCCGCCGAGGTGCGCGACCGGCTGCTCGGCGTGATCGAAGGCCGAGCCCGCGCGGGCCGCAACGGCGCGGCCTGGCAGGTGTCGACCGTCCGTGCGCTGCAGCGAACCGGGCTGACCCGCCCCGCGGCGCTGGCCGAGATGCTGCGGCTGTACTGCGAGCACATGCACACCAACGAGCCGGTCCACACCTGGGAAGTGCCGTAGCCACGACATATTTCCCGCACGCCGTCAGGCTTCAGCGTACTCGTAGTACGCCGTCTCAGTGCTCCACAGCCAGTCGGTGACATCTGTGAGCGTGACAAGCGTTACCGGATCGTCGGCGCGCAGCAGAAGCGGCTGTGACGCAACGACTTTCAATATCCCGTTGGCGGGATGCGCCCAGACAGTGGTCGTGCCGGCAGCATTGCGCAGGTTACTCACGGCTTCCGCCGCGGCGGTTGGGCGAATTCCCAGGAATTCGGTCAGCGATCGCCCGACGATGCTGAGGTCGTCGTAGCCCAGCATCGTATGGCATGCCGAATTGGCGAACGCGATGATGCCGTCTTCGTCGATGGCAATCGCGGGTATCGTCAGCCGATCCAGCAGCACTCGGGCGGATAGCTCGTCGAGGTATCCCACGACGGTGTTCGGACGCGGTCGGCGACGACGTTCAATGCACATGATTCACTCCCGGAATGTTGGGCTATTGCTGGCATTACCGGTGGGCTAACGGAATCGCGTAGCCCTTGTTGTTCTGCGTTCCACCACCGGCGTTCCTGTTCCACCGACGTTAGGATTTTCAGAGAAGGGGTGGCACGCGTAGCGCACTACCTGATTGCCAATCCCCCTACCGGCCGGGCGAGCTGTTGACGAATGGTATGAATCCGGGGCGCTGATCGGCTATGTTCGGCGGATTCGCGGGTGGCGGAGGCGTCGTTATGGGAGTTCGTCGGGAGGTATGAGCGCTTCGGCATCAATCGAGTGTGCGGGCTGGCGGTAGGTGCGCAGCCGCGTAGTGCACTACTCGATGCGAGTTCAGACATGAGGATTTCAGACGCCACGACCCTGACGGATCACCAGCGCCAGCCCTTCCCGGTCTGAGACATCGAGCTTTATGCAGGCCCGGTAGATGTGGCCTTCGACCGTGCGGGTCGACACCACCAGGCGGTCGGAGATGTCGCGGTTGCTCAAGCCTTGGGCGACGAAGTTGGCGATCTCGCGTTCCCGGGTGCTCAACGGCAGGGGCTGCGACGCCTCCGCCAAAGCCGGCGTCTTGACGCCGCCGCACGCCGCGGCAAGACGGTTCGCGGCCGCCGCTGCCTCCACGGCGCGACGACGATCGCCGGCAGCCTTGAATAACGCGGCGGATTGGGCTGTGGCGTCAGCAGCCGACAACAAAGCACCGATGGCCTCGAATTGCTCTGCCGCACAGAAGAGTTTGGCGGCATCGGAGGCGAGCATTGCGGCCGCGTACGCGGCGTGGATCTGGGCGAGTCGCCCGCCGATGTCTTCGGCGACGTCCACGAGGCGCTGCAACCCAGCCTGGTCGCCAAACCGGGCCGCGTCGTGCAGGGCGAGCATCTCCACCGCCCGCTGACCAGAGTTCTTAGCCAGGTCGGCCGCCTCCGTTGCTTGCGAGACGGCACCGCTGACATAACCTTGCGCGGCCGACAGCCACGCGTCGGCCAGGCGCAGCTGTGGGTCGAATACCGCTACGTGGCCACCCACCCTGCGATGCAGTTCCGCGAGCGTCTTCGTGCCGGCTTCGATGTGTCCCAGCGCGCAATACGATTGGGCCAACAGCAGCCCGGCCGGGAAGTTCCAGGATGATGCGGATTCGGCCGTCAGCGCCGCGACGGTCTCTTCCATCCGCGGCAGCGCGGACGCGAATCGGCCCCGGGCCACCTCCACGGTGCCGACCAGAATGTTGGCCATGCCCCACGCGAGATACTGGCCGGGCGAAGAGATCTGCACGATGTCACCGGATCGGGCCTCGGCGGTGTCGAAATCGCCCGCCAAGGTGAGTGCGCGGACCTCGCCGAACGCGGTGAGGTAGCGCAGCAGCCCGTCCACCTTGTGCTCGACCTGTCGTCCACGCGCCACGATCGAGGTCGCGTCGTTCGCGAGGCCCATCAACGCCGCGGCCAGGGCTCCGCCGAAAACGGCCCACTGAATTGCCGACGGTGGTGCCGCCGGGTCGCTCAACACTCGTTGCGACGCGGCGGCGGCGTCGCCGAGCCGGTTCTGAAATGTCCGCGTCGCCGATGCGATGCCCTCGACAACCAGCAGCAGTGCGGGCTCGGTCACCCGGCTGTGCAGTAGGTCCAGCACTTCGTTGGCACGCTCGGCGTCACCCATCGACCAGTGCAGGTTCGTTGTCCGTGCCGCGCCCCACCGCACCAAGTCGATCTCGCTCATATCGTCTGGATCGAAGGCGCTGAGGATCTGCTCGCATTCGGCTGCCTCGCCTTGCCATAACAGTGATCGGGCCAACCGTTCGCTGGCAACCAGTCCACCGCCGCGAGTGACCGCTGCGCGCGCCAGGCGTTCCCCGAGGGTGATGTTGGTCAGCGCGATGGCATCCTGCGCCGCGGTCGCGAACAGTTTGGTCTCGGCGCTGACCTCGCTGTCGAGAGCCAGCTCAGCCAGTCGTATGCGTTGCGCGGGTCCGGCAATTGGCTGCTGCTCTAAGGCATGAAACAGTTCGCCCTTCAGCCGCCGGGCGGCGGCCCGACCCAGACCGCGTCGGATCACTTCCCCGTAGAGCGGGTGGGTGAACCGGACATCCAGGGTGGCGCGATTCTCGATCACGCGGATCAGCCCGCGCCGCTCGACACGTTCGACGGTCTCGGCGCCAACCAATGTCGACAAGGTGTCTAAGGTCAGCGGCTCGGCGAAGGCCAGCAGCTGCAGCGTGTGCGCTTCGTCTTCGGGTAACTGCTCGATGCGGGTGTCCAGCAGCGACGCAAGCTCGGAGGTGATGGCTGTCCCGCCCCGCAGCTGCCAGACGCCGCGGACTTTTTGAAGTGAGCCAGCTTCCAACGCGCCTTCGACGAGATGCCGCACGAACAGGGCATTGCCGCCAGATGCTTTCCACATCAGATCTGCGGACAGGCCTTCCACTCGGCCGCCCAGCGCCTCTTCGACGAGGTTCACGCACTGCGTCTTGTCGAACGGCACCAGCCGCAGCCGCTGAAGATAACCGTCTTTCCAGAGCGACGTGATCGCGTCGGGGACCGCCTCGCCGCTGCGTATCGTCGCAACCATCCGCACCGAATCTTCCAGCGCCAGCTGGTGCAGCAGGGTCGCTGACAGTTGGTCAAGCAGATGGGCGTCGTCGATCCCGATGATCGAATGCTCGTCTGCGTGAATCGTTTCCCGCGCCGCGGCCAGGAATGCGATGGGGTCGCGAGAGGTCGCCGGGCCGACGAAGTGAGCGAATACTCCCAGCGGGATCGAGCGCGCCGATTCCGTTCCGGCCACCCAATGCACCCGCGTCGGCAGCGACTGTGTCACCGCCCGGGCCAGGGTCGTCTTACCCACTCCGGCGTCGCCGAAAAGCACGATGCCACAACCGTCCTGTTGCCCGACGAGAGCCGAACGAATGAGACCGAACTCATTCTCGCGGCGGACGATCGGCCAGGCGTTTGCCTCCACGTACAGGGACTTTACTGGCGTCATGCGTAATCGCGCCGGAAAGATCTTGATTGGGTCGCCGGCCGGCCGTCGGCGGCGGAAGGCGCACGGCTTGTGCGGGCGACGCAGAAGTAATCCCAGGTGGCGAAACCCTGCACGCCGAGCGTAGCCCTTTGCCCCGGGTAACTTGGAAGACATGGCAAATGAAGTAATGGACTGGGACAGTGCATACCGCCAGGAAGCCGGGTTCGAAGGCCCGCCGCCCTGGAACATCGGTGAGCCGCAGCCCGAGCTCGCCGCGCTGGCCGCCGCAGGAAAATTCCGCAGCGATGTGCTGGACGCCGGCTGTGGCTACGCCGAGCTGTCACTGGCCCTGGCCGCCGACGGCTACACCGTGCACGGCGTCGACCTCACGCCCACCGCCATCGCCGCCGCCACGAAAGCCGCCGAGGAGCGCGGGCTGAGCAGCGCCAGCTTCGAACAGGCCGACATCACCACGTTCAGCGGACACGACGGCCGCTTCAACACCGTTGTCGACAGCACGCTGTTTCATTCGCTGCCGGTGGAGGGCCGCGACGGTTATCTGCAGTCGGTGCATCGCGCGGCGGCCGACGGGGCCGGCTATTTCGTGTTGGTGTTCGCCAAGGGCGCGTTCCCGGCCGAATGGGAAACCAAGCCGAACGAAGTCGACGAGGACGAGTTACGGGCCGCGGTGAGCAAATACTGGCAGGTCGACGAGATCCGGCCGGCATACATCCACGCGCACATCCCGCCGGCACCGGCGGATTCGGATGTCCCGATGCCGGCGCATGACCGCGACGAGCAGGGCCGGACGAAATTGCCTGCTTATTTACTGACCGCCCACAAGGCCGGCTGAAGGCTACCCGAGTGCGGAGGCTAGGTCTGCGAAGCCCGTCCCAAGAAGCGGGAAGTCCCCGAAGGGCGTAATGAGCAGGTCCGATATCCCGGAGTCAGGTCCGCTGGGAATATCGATCCAGGGCAGACGGACCATTACACGGCCGCGGTGGCGTCGCCGAGCGCTGCGGCGAAAGTCTCCAGATCGTCGGCGGTGCTGTCCATGTGCGGCGAAATCCGCAGCACCGGTGTCGTCAGCTCCCCCGGTGCGCGCTCGATTCCGGCATAGGTGGTGACGATTCGACGTTGGGCTATCAGCCACGCACGGATCTTCGCCGGGTCGGCGCCGTCGAGGGGGACCAGCGTCGTGATGGCGCTCGGCTCGTCGAACGCCTCGACCACCCGCCACCCGGGCACGTCGGCGAGCAAGGTCCGGCTGATCCGGCCCACCAAAGCCAGACGGGCCCGCACCGCAGCCGGGTCCGAGGCGATGTGTTCGCCAACAGCTACCGAAAAGCCCACTCGCGCAGCGATATTGGCTTCGCCCAGCTCGAGTCGTTGGGCGTTCGACAGCGACGTCGCCCACTCCGGCGGCGGTAGTCGCGGGCGCAGCCGCTGCATCAGGGCCGGACTCACGGCCAGAAAACCCACGCCGCGCGGGCCGGCCATCCATTTGCGCGACGACGCGTAGACCGCGTCAGCGCCCGCCGAGCAATCCACCTGACCGAGCGCCTGCGCGGCGTCGACGACAAGCGGAAGGCCCAAGTCGCGGCACAGCTGTGCTATCTCTTGCAGCGGCTGTACCACCCCGCGGTGACTGGCCAGCGCCGTCAGATGCACCAGGTCCGGCGGTTCGGCGGCCAGGCTGATCGCCGCGTCGTGCATCGCGACCCGGCCGTCGGCGTCGGTCGGCAGCGTCCGGCACGCGAAGCCGTGCACGGCCATCAGGGCCAGGTTGGGACCGTATTCCCCGGGGACGCAAGCCAGCGTTCGGCCGCCGGGCGGCCAGCTGGACAGCAGCAGATCCAACGCATGCTGCGATCCGGTGGTGAACACGACTTCCGCGGCGGCCATGCCGGCAAGCGCAGCGACCGCGGCGCGTCCGGCGTTGAGGACGGGTGTGGCCGCCTCCGCCGCGATGTATCCGCCCACCTCGGCCTCGTGCATGGCGTGCCGGGCAGTCGCATCGAGCACGGCGAAGCTCTGCCGGGAACACGCGGCGCTGTCCAGGTGCAGCCCAGCGAAGGGCGGCCGGGCGGCCCGCCAGGCGTCGGCCAGGCCGGCGTTCACTTGGTCGACAGCGACAATCCGAAATCGCCGGCGGCGTCGGTCCACCATCCGGTGAGTCGCAGACCTGCCTGCACCAGCTCGTCGGCCACCGCGTCGGCCCGGAATTTGCAGGACACTTCGGTGAGCACCTGCTCGCCGGCGTCGAAGTCAACGGTCAGGTTCAGCGCGGCGATGCGCACCCGCTGCGCCCGCTCGGACCGCAGCCACATTTCCATTCGCTCTTCTGCCGCGTTCCAACTTGCGACATGGCGGAAGGCATCGACATCGAAGTCCGCGCCCAGTTCCCGGTTGATCACGGCGAGCACATTGCGGTTGAACTGCGCCGTCACGCCGGCGGCGTCGTCGTAAGCCTGCACGAGCCTGTGGGTGTCCTTGACCAGGTCGGTGCCCAACAGCAGGCTGTCGCCGGGCTGCAGCACCGCTGCCAGCGCCGCGAGGAACTCGGCGCGTGCATCAGGGACGAGGTTTCCGATCGTCGAGCCAAGGAACACGAACAGCCGACGGCCACCACTCGGGATTTTGGCCAGGTGCTCCTCGAAATCGCCACAGACAGCGGCAATTTCGATGCCGGGATACTCGTGCTGGATCGCGCTTCCGGCGGCCGACAGCATGCTCGCATCGACATCGAACGGCACGAACCTGCGCAGCGCACCGCCCTCACGCAGTGCGTCCAGCAAGACCCGGGTCTTCTCCGAAGTCCCACTGCCCAACTCGACCAACGTGTCGGCACCGGTGACCGACGCGATCTCCGCGGCGCGGGACCGCAGGATCTCCGCCTCGGCGCGGGTCGGGTAGTACTCGGGCAGCCGGGTTATCTGATCGAATAGGTCGCTGCCTACTGAGTCATAGAACCACTTGGGCGGCAACGACTTCGGCGAACTCTGCAACCCGTCCCGTACATCACGGCACAGTGCCTCGAACGCCGAGTCCGCGGCCAGGTGGTTGGACAACGTCAGCGTCATCAATTTCCCTTCGTTGAGTTCAGCGCGGTCAATGTGACATGGTCGGTGGTGACTTCGACGAGGTGACGATCGGGAACGTCTTCCCAGCCGGGCTGGTCGTCGTACGGTTCGCTGGCCAGCACGACGCCGTCTTGGCGTCGCAATATCGCCAGGGTGTCGCCCCAGGTGGTGGCGAGCAGTCGAGAACCGTTGCCCGCCAGGATGTTCAGCCGTGCATTCGGATCGTCGCCACCCAGCTCAGCGATCGTCTGCCCCAACGCATCCAACCCGCGAGCGAATATCAATGCAGCGAGGATGGCACTGTCACAGGTGGATTCGGCCGCAGCGCCGGTGGGCAGCACCCCCCGGTCGACGACTCCGTTGTGCGACAGCAGCCACTGTCCGTCGGTGAACGGCGCCGTCGCGCTGGCTTCGATAGGCATACCGACGGTAGCCGAACGCACCGCAGCCACCACGCAGTGGCTGCGAAGTGCCGGTGCGATGGAATCGAAAGAAACATCTCCCCATAACGGTGCGGCACTGCGCCATCGCCGTGGCGTCGCCCCGTCGAAAAAGCCCACGCCCCAACCGTCGGCGTTCATCAACCCGTGTTTTTGCCGGCGCGGAGCATACGACTGCACCCGCAGACCGTGTGGCGGGTCGAGCACCAGCGAGGAGACTGAGGCCTCGCGCCCCAGCCAGCCGAGGTGGCGGCACATCAGGGGCGACCCCCTGCGTCGGTGCCGACGGACCACGCCAGCCGGACACCCGAAAAGATCTGCCGCCGGTACGGATGATCCCAGTTTCGGAAGCTGGGCCGCACAATGGCCGACTCGACTGCCCATGCGCCGCCGCGCAGCACCTTGTAGTCGGCGCCGAAGAACGGCTCGGAGTAATGCTGGTAGATCATCGGGGTGAATCCCGGCCACGGCTCCAGCTCCGAGCTGGTCCACTCCCAGACGTCGCCGAGCATCTGCTCGACACCGTAGGCCGATGCGCCGGCGGGATACGCGCCGACGGGTGCCGGCCGCAGCGCGTCACCGCCGAGGTTGGCGTAGGCCGGCGACGGTTCCGCGGCGCCCCAGGGATAGCGTCGGCGCGCGCCCCGCTGTGGATCCCACGCGCACGCCTTCTCCCATTCGCGTTCGGTGGGCAGCCGGGCCCCGGCCCATGCCGCGTAGGCCTCGGCCTCGAAATAGCTGATGTGCTGGACCGGTTCGTCGCCGGGGATGTCCTCGACATGGCCGAACCGGGTGCGGGTCTGCCCGTCGGTATTCCAGAACTGCGGCGCGGTCAGGTCTTCAGTCTGGCGATGCTTCCAGCCGCGTGCCGACCACCACCGGGGCTGCCGGTAGCCGCCGTCGTCGACGAACTGCCGCCATTCGCCGTTCGTGACCGGGACGCGGCCGATCCGGAACGTCGGCAGGTCCACCACGTGGGCCGGGCGTTCGTTGTCCAGCGAGAACGGCTCATCGGCGCCGTCGACACCCAGCACGAACGGGCCGCCGGGCACCTCGACCGACATCCCGGCAAGTCCGGCCCGGCCGGGCGGGAGGGTGCGGACGTCCAGCAGGAGCGGCGGGCCGGTGCGCAGATTCAACGCCTGCAGCATCGTTTCGTCGTGCTGGTTCTCGTGGCTGACCACCATCCCGTACACGAAATTGTGGTCCGGTTCGTCGGGTAGCTGGTCGAGTGCGTCCAGCGACGCCGCCCGCACGGTGCGACAGTAGATCCGCGCCTGATCGGGCGACAGCAACGGCAGGTCGACGCGGCTGGCGCGGGAGTGCACGAAGGCGTCGTAGAGGTTTTCGACCGCGCCGGGCAGGATTCCCGGCCGGTCCGGGTCGCCGCCGCGCAACAGCCACAGTTCCTCCTGTTGGCCGATATGCGCCAAGTCCCAGACCAACGGGCTCATCAGCGGGTCGTACTGGCGACGGAGTTCGGCATCGTCGAAATCCACCAGCCGCAAGGTTCTTTCGCGCGCCCGCTGCAGATTGCGGACCAGCACTTCGCGTGACGTCACTGTTCCCCTAGCGCCAACTCGGTCACCGTTGCCGCGATGCCGTTTTGGGTCACCCGGTCGGAGAAGTCGTCGGCGGGACAGCGGCCCTGCTCTACGGCCTCGACGAGACGCCGCATCCCGTCGGCGAGCCCGGCGGGTGCGCGTTCGGCCGCGATGCCCACGCACCGGTTGGCCGCCGAGAAGATGCGCCGGTCGTTGAGCCCGATCCGGGCTGCGGTGTCCCAGGCCGTGGCGACGGGTTCGACCACTTCGGCGGCCAGCGCCGCGGCGATCGGGTCGTCGAGCAGCGTCACCAGCGTGAAGACCACCGCGGGCCAGACCTCGCTGGGCAGGCTGTCCAGGTAGCGGATCTCGAGCCACTTCCGTGGACGCACTGGCGGGAACAGCGTGGTCAGGTGGTATTCCAGGTCGTAGCGGGTTGGCCGGCGACCGCCCAGCAGCTCGCGGCCGTCGGCCCAGTCGGCAAACGGCACGCGACGGGTGACCGGCACCGCTTCGGGCGAATGGACCAGCATCACCGGCGCCTTGAGCGCGTAGCGCGCCCAGTCGGTACCGGGATCCTCGCCGCTGGCCGTGAGGATCGGCCCGCACCGGGCCGAGTCGAGCTGACTCCACACCCGTTGCCGGCTCGAACGCCAGCCGGTGAATTCCCCGCTCAACAGCGGCGAATTGGCGGCGATCGCCACCATGACGGGCCCGAGACCGTGTGCCAGCCGCACCCGGTCGGCCCAGCCGGCTTGCGGACCGGCGTCGAGATTCACCTGAACCGACGCCGTCGATGTCATCATGGCTGCGCCCGCGACACCGGTGTGGCTGGCCGTGAAGAACTGTTCCATCGCCGCGTAGCGCGCGCCTGGATTGATCCGCTTGGCCGGCCGCAGCGGGTCCGCGCCGAGCGCCACCAGACCCAAGCCGGCGGCGGCGAAGGCTTTGCCCAGCATGGCTTGGTCGTCGGCGATCGCCTCGATCGCGGCCGTCGCACCGAGTGCAGGGGGGCCGGAAAGCTCCACCGCGCCACCGGGCTCGACGGTGACCACGCTGCCACCCGGCATCGCCGGAAGCGACTCCAGAACCTCGGTGATTTCATCCCAGGTCGGTCGACGAAGCGGCTCAGTCGGGTCGTAGCAAAGCGCCTCGACCTCGAGGCCGACCCGCCCTACCGACCCGTCCGCCAGACAGCCTTCGGCAATGTGCTGCGCCGCAGCCGACGCACTGGCAAGCTCGCCGTCCGAGAGACGCGCGGGATCCAGCTGCGACGCGACGGCAAACGCCATAATCCGATCCCTTCGGGCCCGGACCGTCGGTCGCGGACCGCTGGTTGCGCGCGGCTACCCAACGATAGTCACAAGATTCCATCTTCCAGAAGGCACCGACATATTCCCGAGGGCTCCCGGTATCTATTGCCCCAGCGCGTTCTGCATGGCACCGGCCAGCACATTCACCGCCGGACCACCATTGCCGGACTGACAGACTTTGGCTTGCAGCAGGACGTTTTCCCGCAGACGGGTCTGGGTGAAACATCGGCGGTCGGATCCGGCTTCCTGCTTGCTCCACGCCGCGTCGGCCGCGCCGGCCGGCCCGCCGTCGAAGGACCACACCTGCGTCGTCCCGTTTTCCAGGTGCATGGGCGTGGTCTGGCCGGCGCAACCGATCGTTCGGTCCACCACGCGGTGAAACGCCGCGTCGGCGGCCGGCGCGGTGGCGAACACACCGACCGCCTGCTTGACGAAGTGTGTCTGGTCGGTCGGCGAGGTCTGCGTGCTGGCCCCGTTGAACGACGCCAGATCGGGATCTTTGTAGACCTCCGGCAGCCCGACG
>Ga0302178_10001433_pt1 | contig 20138 bp, 18 predicted proteins | sample I_Palsa_E1_3_FD_198790 | JGI IMG/M metagenome (GOLD analysis project Ga0302178, IMG submission 198790) | Peat permafrost microbial communities from Stordalen Mire near Abisko, Sweden - I_Palsa_E1_3 | ecosystem: Environmental > Terrestrial > Soil > Palsa > Peat permafrost | place: Sweden... | reverse complement strand
CACGAAGACCGAAGGGCACGATGAGGGGTTCGCGGCGGCGGCCGAGCTGCGCACCATGCGCGACACGGACCCCGACGCCAAGGAGGTCATTGAGGTCGCGCTCGGACTCGAAGGCCTGCGGCGCCAGGACGGCATCCACGCCGCCGCCGTGGTGATCTCCCGTGATCCCCTGACGGACTACCTGCCCATTCAGCGCAAGCCCGGTGCCGGCGAGAACCCCGAGGACGCGCCGATCGTCACCCAGTACGAAATGCACGGGGTCGAGGACCTCGGACTGCTCAAGATGGACTTCCTGGGCCTGCGCAACCTCTCGGTGATGGAGCGGGCCCTGGACCTCATCGAGTTCGAGACCGGGACCCGGCCCGACATCGACGGGGTCGACCTGAGCGACGAGCCGACACTCGAGATGCTGCGCCGTGCCGAGTCGATCGGCGTGTTCCAGCTCGAGGGCGCCGCCATGCGCCAGACCCTGCGCGCACTCGCTCCGACGAGCTTCGACGACGTCGCGGCCCTCGTGGCCCTGTACCGCCCGGGTCCGATGGCGGCCAACATGCACCGGGACTATCCAGAGCTGAAGAACGGGCGCAAGGAGCTCACGTACCTGCACCCGGACATCGAGCCCATCCTCAAGGACACCTACGGGCTGATGCTCTACCAGGAGTCCGTGATGCGGGTGGCCCAGAAGTTCGCGGGCTACAGCCTCGAGGAAGCCGACAACCTGCGCAAGGCGTGCGGCAAGAAGATCCGCGCCCTCATCGCCGCTGAGCGCGAAAAATTCGTTGCCGGGTGCGTCACGGAAGGCTACGGCGAGGAGTTGGGGACGCAGCTCTTCGACATCATCGAGCCGTTCGCCGACTACGCCTTCAACAAGTCCCACTCGTACGGCTACGGCCTCGTGGCCTACCAAACGGCATGGCTCAAGGCCCACTACCCGGTCGAATACATGTCGGCGCTCCTGACCTCGGTGAAGGACAACAAGGACAAGACGGCGGTCTATTTGGCCGAGTGCCGGTCCATGGGGATCGAGGTGCTGGTGCCCGACGTGAACCGCTCGGTCGCCGAATTCGCGCCGGATATCACCGTCGCCGAAGACGGCAGCCGCAGGCCCGAACAGTCGATCGTCTTCGGGCTCGCCGCAGTACGCAACGTGGGTGAGAGCCTGGTGGAGCGGATCGTGGCCGAGCGCGAGGCCAACGGGCCGTTCGAGGACATCTTCGACTTCTGTGCCAGGGTCGACCCCGTCGTTCTGAACAAGCGGACCATGGACTCACTGGTCAAGGGGGGTGCCTTCGATTCGCTGGGTCACCAGCGGCAGGGGTTGTGCCTGGTCCTCGAATCGGTCGTGGAGCGCACACTCGAGCGCCGCAAGGAGCAGGACCTAGGCATCACTTCCCTGTTCGCGGCCTTCGAGGACGAGCAAGCCGATCCTGGGTGGGGCGGCGCCAAGGTGGCCATCCCCGACACGGAGTTCGACAAGGCCCAGCGCCTGGCCTTCGAGAAGGAGATGCTCGGTCTCTACGTGAGCGACCACCCGCTCATGGGTTACGAGGCGGCGATGGCCCGGCACACCGACTGCACGCTCTCGGACATGCGGGAGGACGACACGGCGGCAGGGGACCGCGCCCCGGTGCGGTCGGTGGGTGGTGTGGTGACCGAGTTGAAGCGGTCCTACACGAAGAAGGGCGACCTCATGGCCCGCTTCGTGCTCGAGGATTTGCAGGCGGCCATGGAGGTCTTCGTCTTCCCCAAGACGATGGCGGAGTACGGCGCCCTCATAGAGAACGACGCCATCCTGGTCGTGCGGGGGCGGCTCGACACCCGTGAGGAGGAGCCCAAGATCGTCTGCATGGAGGTCTCCCGCCCCATCCTCGAGCGGGGCCTGGAGGACCTGCACATCACGCTGCCTCTGGGCGTGCTGACCGACGCCAAGGTCGACGGGTTGAAGGACGTGTTGAGCGGGCATCCCGGGCCGTCGCCGGTGCTGCTCCACGTCGGCGCCAAGGTCCTGCGCCTCCCGCCCGAGTTCAATGTGGACTGCCGCAACGGCCTGGTGGGCGAGCTCAAGCGTTTGCTCGGCCAGAGCGCCGTCCTCTCCTGAGGGAGGAACGACGGCACCAGAAAGGCCATCTGACCTGGGGTGATATACGGGGCCACGGCGACCCAGCACCACCTTCGAGGCCCGGCCGGTTGGGAATGCGGCGGAGACAACCAGTAGACTGGACTCATGCCGATCGTAGTGAGCACCAAGGATTGCACTGCGCTCAGCGATGCTGAGCTGGTTGAAATGGCGGATCTTTGTGCGGACCGGCCGCCCGGTTTCGACATCGGCTATCTGTCCAAAGAGCGTGAAGCGTGGGTGCTCATCACCCAGGCCCGGGAGGGGAACAAGCTGCGGGGGTACTCCTTCTGCACTCTCGAGCGGATCGGGGGGACTCCCTCCCTTCTCGTGGGTCTGGCGCTGGTCGACCGGACCTCGCGGGCGGAGGCAGCGCTCAAGGCCATCATGGCCGACCAGTACCGACGGGCGTTGCTGGCCTTTCCCGACGAGGACGTCCTCCTCGGGACCCGCCTGCTGACGCCTGAGGGATTCCGTGCATTCAACGGGCTGCAGGACGTCGTGCCTTTTCCCGGCCACAAGTGCTCGGGCGAGGAGCGGGCCTGGGCACGTCGGCTGTCGAAGCGCTTCGGCTGCGAGAGCCGGCTCGACGACCGCACCTTCGTGCTCAAGGGTGATGGTTCCGTGGCCGGCGGCCTGGACTTCGTGGCCGCGAAGGTCAAGATCCCCGAAGGGGTCGAGACGCACTTCGACAGCTTCAAGGCCGATCGGGGCGACCGCCTGGTGGCCTTCGGGTGGGCCATGGCCGAAGACCTGGCCGGGGGCAAGCTCGGCCGCTGAGCCGGGTCGTCGTGCCGCCCCAGGTGGGGGGCGACATCATCCCTGCGGCAAGACTGCCGCACATACCTTGTAGCAGTGGCCGTCTCGGGGCGGGCTGACCGTCACCAAGAGGTACTGAGGCTCGAATCCCAACGCGGTCGAGAGGCTCTTCCCACTTAGGCGCTCGCGCCGGGCCGCATCGAGCGCACGGGCGGCGTTGCGGTCCTCGACCGGAAGCCATACGTCGTCACGATCCCATCCGAAGCGGACCCAGGTGGTGCCGTCGCCCTGCCGCCGGATCAGCTGTGGCCGCCTGGTTGGCTCAATGAGGGCCACCGACGGCCGGAAGCCCCGGAACTCCCAATAGGGCGCAGACGGCCCGGGGAATCCGAGCAGGGGCCCGTCGGGCGACGCCACCAATCTCCGGAGGAGCTTGCGCAGGTGCCGACCCCGCAACGTGCCGACGTGGCGGGGCAGATCGGCCACGGTGGTCGCTTCCGGCCGCGCCAGGTCGTCCCGTTCGGGATCGTCGGCCAGTGTCACCTCCACCACGTCGAAGGTGCTGATGTCGGGTTCGTACCCCTCGGGCCAAGGCACTCGGACGCGCATCACCGTCCGCGTGGCCAGGTCCACCACGGTGGTGTCCTCGAGCGTGGACGACAGGACGAGCAGATGGAGCGTGGAGCCGCCGGCAGTCGGGACCCGCTCGGTCCTACGGGCTGAGCGGCGCAGGAGGCGCGCCGGGTCGCTCGTGGTCTCGGGTCGGCGCCGGCCAGCTGCCTCGGTTGTCTCGGCTGGCTCGGCTGGCTCGTTATGGGCTGGGTGGTCGTGCTCCAGGGCGTCAGCGTCAGCGTCAGCGTCGGTGCGGCCGCTGCCGCTGTTCCCGGCGTCGTGTGTGACGCTTTCTCCCGCGCCGGTGGTGCCGCCGATGCGCCGGCGGGTGCCGATGTCCTCGCCGTCCGTCTCCGGCTCCACAAAGGGGTCGCTCATACGAGCAACGGCTCCAACTGGCCCGCCAGGGTGGCCGCGTCCGCCGCCGGAACCTGGCACGAACGTCCCTGGCAGACATAGGCCAGCCCGGGCTCCGGTGGACGCCCTTCGAAGAGTGCGCCCCCGTCGGGCTCGCCCCACACGGTGACGGCCGTCGGGAGCCAGTTCGCCCGTATTTCGGCCAGGAGGTCGGACCGATCACCCGTCACGACGATCTCATTGCCGCCGCTCCACAGGGGGAGTGCTGCCACCATGTCGGCCAGCGCTGCGGGGTGTCGTTCCAACAGCGATCCCGCCAGGCCCACCGTGCGCTCAATCGCCTCGTCGAGCCTCGGATCGTCGACCAGGGCATTGGCGTGCAGGAGGGCGGCCACGGCGACTGAGTTGGCGGCCGGAACGGCGCCGTCGAGGAACTCCTTGGGGCGGACCACGAGCGCCTCGGCGTCGCGCCCGGTGGTGAAGAACCCTCCCGAAGCGTCGTCCCAGAACAGGTCGAGCAGTTGGTGGACGGCCCGAACGGCGCGTTCGCGCCAGAGCGCCTTGCCCGTCCATTCCGAGAGCCGATAGGAGGCTTCGGCAAGCCAGGCGTAGTCGGCCGCCACGGCCAGGTGCCGCGCCCGCCCACCCTGCCAACTCCGCATCAGTCGTCCGTCGACGTACATGGAGGCCCAGAGGAATTCGCCGATCTCCTCGGCACGGCGTCCGTAGTTGTCACGACCGGTCGCGGCCGCGACCTCGGCCAGCGTGGCGACCGTCATGGCATTCCACTCTGTCAGGACCTTCTCATCCCGCGCCGGCTGGACCCGCTGGGCCCGGGCCGCCGCCAGCAGGAGCCGGGCCTCTTCCACCTCGGGTGGCCGCTCCAGTGACGCTCCGACGGGACGCACCGGAATGGAGCGGCCCTCCCAGTTGCCGCCCGGTGTGATGCCGTACCACTCTGCGGCCGGCCCGACCAGGGGTACGGGAAGGATCTGGCGTAGCTCGTCGAGCGTGAACGTCGCGTGCGCGCCCTCGACACCTCCGGCGTCGGCGTCGAAGGAGGAGTACAGCGCTCCCTCCGGTGTCGAGAGATCACGCAGCACGAAATCGAGGGTCTCGGTGACCACGACGAGATATTCCGCTCGTCCTCCGTCCTGCCACGCGTGCAGATAGGCCCGGGCCAGCTGCGCCTGGTCGGTGAGCATCTTCTCGAAGTGGGGAACGAGCCAGTGCGCATCGGTGGAATAACGGCAGAACCCGCCGACGAGGTGGTCGTAGATGCCGCCTGCTGCCATGCCGTCGAGCGTGCGCAAGCCCATGTGCCGGGCGTGGGCCGCATCGGGCCCGCCTCGGCGGGCCCGCCGGAGGCAGAGCTCGACGAGGGTGGGGCGGGGGAACTTCGGCGCCGGTCCGAAGCCGCCCCATTCGGGATCGAATCCCGCTGCGAGACCGCCGACCACTTGCTCGAGCAGGACTTCCGTGTCGAGCCCGACCGCGGCCGGCGCTCCGGCCAGGCGAAGCAGGGGAGCGTCATCGCCCCGCACGCCGCCGACGCCAGCACCCGCCTCCTCGCTCAGGGCCTCCGCCAACCGGAGCTCCCGCCGCACTGCGCCAACGAGTGCATCCGCCTGCTCGAGTACCTGTGCCCGCTCGTTGGCCCAGGCGTCGCCCAGCGCCTGCACCACCCGGCGGAAGGAGGGCATCCCGTGGCGCTCGACGGGTGGGAAGTAGGTCCCGGCGTAGAAGGGGCGCCCGTCCGGCGTGCAGAAGACCGACATCGGCCAGCCCCCCGCTCCGGTCAGCGCTTGGGTAGCCGCCATGTAGACCGCATCGAGATCGGGACGCTCCTCACGGTCGACCTTGACCGAAATGAAGGATTTCGCCAACTCCGCCGCCGTCTCGGGATCCTCGAAGCTCTCGTGGGCCATGACGTGGCACCAGTGGCACGAGGCGTAGCCGATGGACACGAACAGAGGTTTGTCCTCGTCGCGGGCCCGTTGCAGGGCCTCGTCCCCCCAGGGGAACCACTCCACCGGGTTGTCGGCGTGCTGGCGGAGATACGGGCTCGTCTCGTCGGCGAGGTGGTTCACGGGCGCGATGCTACGGCTCCTTCCTCCGGCAGCGGCACACCGTGCGTGTCGTGCAAGGCTCAGGCCATGGAGCTCGAACTCAATGGAAAGACGGCCCTGATCACCGGTGGGAGCCGCGGCATCGGCCTCGCCCTGGCCAGCCGCTTCGTCGAAGCCGGTGCCAACGTCATGATCGTGTCGCGCAAGGCGGATGACCTGGCCGATGCGGCGGCAGGACTCATGGCCGCGGGCGCCCCGGAGGCCAGGGTGGCGTGGACTGCCGCCCACGTCGGGAAGCCGGAGGACGCCCAGACCTGCATGGCTGAGACGCTGGATCGCTTCGGCCAGCTCGACATCCTGGTCAACAACGCCGGGACCAACCCGTACTTCGGGCCGATGATCGACATCGACGTGGCGCAGGCGCAGAAGACGTTCGAGGTCAACCAACTTTCGGTGTTGGTCTGGACGGCGGCGGCCGTGAAGGCCGGTCTGCGCGGATCCGTCATCAACATGGCCTCCATCGGCGGCCTCGAGGTCGAACCGGGCATCGGTTGGTACAACGTGACGAAGGCCGCAGTGATCCACATCACCCGGCAACTCTCCTTTGAGTTGGCGCCCCACGTGCGCGTCAACGCGCTGGCACCCGGTCTGGTGAAGACGAAATTTGCGGCCGCGCTCTGGGAAGGCCCGGGCGAGGAGCAGATCGCCGCCCACATCCCCCTACGGCGATTGGGCCTGCCCGACGACGTCGCCACTGCGGCACTCTTCCTGGCCTCCGACGCCGCCTCCTGGGTCACCGGGCAGACGTTCGTCGTCGACGGCGGCACGACCGCGCAGCCCTCGGGCGGGGTGGGCTGACGAGCCGGCCCCTGGCGCCCAGTCCCGTCGCCCTGGAGCCCATGTCACACAACGCGGCCCTGCTCCGTCTGAGGGGTGTGACAGAAAATGCACAGAGGAAGGAAGGGAGAGCCATGGCTCACGTCCCACTGCAGGGCAGCCCGAAGGGCCTCGTCGCCCGACTGAGTTTCCGCTACACCAAGCGTCGCTTCGGCCAGATGGTCGAACCCACCGCGGCCGCTTCGCATCACGCCGGAGTCCTGGTGGCCATGGGCAGCCTGGAGACAGCGGTCCAGTACGGCTGGAAGAAACTCGATCCGACCTTGCGTTGGCTCGCCGTGCAAGCCACCGGCATGCAGATCGGCTGTTCCTGGTGCGTCGACTACGGCTACTACGAAGGGACGCACCGCGGCATCGATCCGGCCAAGGTGCGAGCGGTCGGCAGCTGGCGCACGAGCGATCTCTTCGACGAGCGTGAGCGGGCGGTCCTCGAGTACGCCGAAGCGGCGACCGGCAGCCCGGCTGAGGTCTCCGAGGAGCTGGCCGCCCGCGTCCGGACGCACCTCACCGACGCGGAGTTCGTCGAACTCGCTGCTTGGGTCGCACTCGAGAACTTCCGTTCCCGGTTCAATGGCGGGCTCGGCCTGCGCAGCCAGGGGTTCTCGGACCATTGCGAGATACCGGTGCGGGCCGTCAGCGCGGAAGCCCTTGCCTGAAGTGTCGCCGCCCGGAATGTCGCTGCCTGACCCTGAGACCAACGCGGCGGCCTTCGAAGAATGGCGCCCGCTGCTTTTCGGCATCGCCTATCGCATGCTGGGCAGCGCGGCCGACGCGGAGGACATCGTCCAGGATGCCTCCATCCGATGGATCCGCCGGAAGGACGATGCGGTCCAATCGACCCGCGCCTATCTGGTCACCGTCGTGACCCGCCTGTGTCTCGACCAACTCGATTCGGCGCGATCAAGGCGTGTGACCTACGCGGGCCCGTGGTTGCCCGAGCCGGTGGTGGTCGAGGAGGAGGCGGCGGCCGAGCAGGCGGACTCCCTCTCTCTGGCCTTCCTGGTATTGCTCGAGGAGCTCACGCCGCTCGAACGTGCCGCCTACCTGTTGCACGACATCTTCGGCTACCCGTTCGACGAGGTCGGCCGCTCGTTGGGACGCTCGCCGGCAGCCTGCCGCCAGCTCGGGGCACGGGCGCGACACCGGGTGGAGGAGCGCCGTCAACGCTTCGACGCCGATTTGCGGCAGGGTCGCGCGCTGACCGACCGCTTCCTCGTGGCCTGTGCCACGGGGGACCTGTCGGGGCTCCTCTCCATGCTCTCCGATGACGTCGTGGTGTGGACCGACGGCGGCGGCAAGGTCCGCGCCGCTATGCGCCCCGTGGTCGGCCCGCACCGAAGCTCGCGATTCCTCCTCAACGTGGCCAAGAAGGTGCAGGGCTTCCCGCAGACCACCGTTCTCAACGGCCAACCGGCCGCTGTTCTGCTGCATGGCGACGTTGTGGTGGGAGCGATCGTGCTCGACATCATGGACGGGTCCATCGTCGGTGTTCGTGTGGTGAGGAACCCGGACAAGCTCGCCCGCCTGAACGCCAGCTGGCCTGGCCCCGCCGGCCGATCCGAATCCGCCGTCCCCGCCGAAGATCAGTCTTGAGGCGACAGGGACTCGAGCGCTCGCCGTCGGACCTTGCCGGCCGCGGTGCGGGGAAGATCGTCGACAAGGACCAGCTCCTTCGGCGCCGCCCAGGCGGCGATGTTTTCGGCGACCATCTGGCGCAGCTCGTCGAGCGAGGGACCCCCGTCCACGGGCACGACCCAGGCCACCACCCGTTCGCCCCATTCCGGATCGGGCCGCTTCCAGATGGCGACCTCGGCCACGCCTGGGTGCGTCAGGAGGATCCGTTCGACCACATCGGGCCAGACCTTCTCCGCGCCCGTGGTGATCACGTCGTCGATGCGGCCGGCGACGAGGAGCTTCCCGTCGGCGTCGAGGCGACCGGCATCACCGGTCGCGAACCAGTCTCGGGCCCCGTCGGGCCCAGCGACGCGCCCGTCGTCGTTCCCGCCCCGATAGCAGCGGAGCAACATCGGGGCCCGTATCAGGATCTCGCCTTCGCCGCTCGTACCTCCGCCCCGAACGCTCGGACCCTCACCGCCGTCAGCTCCAAACACAGCTGGTCGGAACGACAGCTCCACCCCGTCGAGCGGCCATCCGTCGTAGACGACGCCTGAGCCGGTCTCGGTCATGCCGTACGTGGCGACGGCGTTGGGCGGGAGCGCGAAGGGAATCCTGCTGCCGCCGAGGAGGACGCAGGTGAAGACCGCGGGATCGAGGCGCTGGAGCGCGGTCGCCACCAAGGACACGTGTGAGACGAGGCCCGATCGCCCGGCTTCTTCTACGACCTCGGCCTCGAAACCCGGCAGGACCACGACGGGCGTGCCCGTGAGGATCGAACGCGTCACGACTGCGAGGCCCCCGATGTGCGCCAGCGGCAAGCAGGCCATCCACACGTGCCGGGCAGCGTCGATGCCGAGCCGGGCTGAGGTCGCCGTTGCCGAGGCGGCGACGGCGTCATGGGTGAGCACGACGCCCTTGGGATGTCCCGACGTGCCTGATGTCGCCACGACCAACGCGTCACCATCCTCGACCCCGATGCCGTCGGCGATTGCACGCTGCTCGCCGTCCGAGCCCACTATGCGCGTCGGGCGCAATGCGTCGAGCAGGACCTGTCGCGCCACCGGGGGCAGCCGGGGGTCGAGCGGAGCCGCGGCATCACCCGTGTCCCAAATGGCCTGTAGCGCATCGACGAAGCCGATGCCACCGGGCAGGTCGAGTGCTACGAGCTCAGGCACCGGACAGTAGCGTAGGGCGCCGTGCAGACCGTGGTCACAGGAAGTCCTCATGATCCCCTCGACGATCTTCGCCCGCTTCCGCTTCCCCATTGGGAGTCGCGAGGTTCGTTCCAGGACATTCGCTATGACGTCGCGGAGGGCATCGCCAAGCTGACGATCTGCCGCCCGGAGCGGCGGAATGCCTTCCGCCCGCAGACGCTCTTCGAGCTGACGGACGCCTTCACCATGGCCCGGGACGACCCCGATGTCGGTGTCATCGTCCTCACCGGCGAAGGCCCTGATGCCTTCTGCTCGGGAGGGGACCAGAAGATCCGGGGTGACGACGGGTACATCGGCGACGACGAGGTCGCCCAGCGCGGTATCGGCCGCCTCAACGTCCTCGATCTCCAGATCCTGATGCGTCGCATCCCCAAGCCGATCATCGCCATGGTCGCCGGCTACGCCATCGGCGGTGGGCACATCCTGCATTTGGTGTGCGACATCTCCATCGCGGCCGACAACGCGCGCTTCGGCCAGACGGGGCCGAAGGTTGGCAGTTTCGACGGGGGTTACGGATCGTCGATCCTGGCCCGGACGATCGGTCTGAAGCGGGCAAAGGAAGTGTGGTTCCTCTGCCGTCAGTACGGCGCCGAGCAGGCACTCGACTGGGGCTTGGTGAACGCAGTCGTCCCGCTGGACGATCTGGAGCGCGAGACCGTGGCCTGGTGCCGCCAGATGCTCACGCTCTCGCCGATCGCGCTGCGCATGATCAAGGCGGGCATGAACGCGGCCGACGACGGGCTCGCCGGAGTGCAGCAGCTCGCCGGTGACGCCACCATGCTCTTTTACATGACCGAGGAAGGACAGGAGGGCCGGAACGCCTTCGTGGAGCACCGAGCCCCGGACTTTTCACGCTTTCCTCGACGCCCGTGAGCCCTCCGCTCAAGCTGTGGGTCGCGGGCGCCCGCCCGCGTACGCTGCCTGCCGCGGTCGTTCCGGTCGTCGTCGGTACGGCGGCCGGGTACCTCTCGAGCGGGAACTTCGTCATCACAACTCCGCAGATGTCCAGCGCCTGTCACGCCGCAGCGTGTGGCGGCTTCGACCGCCAGCTGTCGTGGCTGAATGCCGTGCTCGCCCTGATCGTGGCTCTCGGCATTCAGGTGGGGACGAATTACGTCAACGATTACGCCGATGGTGTGCGCGGGACCGACGAACACCGTGTCGGGCCCGTGCGGCTCGTGGCGGGCAAGCTCGCGTCCGTGCGGGAGGTCAAGGTCGCCGCGCTGATCGCCTTCGGCGTCGCCGGACTGGCCGGTCTCGGACTGGCGGCCCGCGTCACGTGGTGGCTGATCCCGGTCGGCCTCGTCTGCGGCATCGCGGGCTGGGCGTACACGGGCGGCCCTCGGCCGTACGGGTATCTCGGCTTCGGCGAACTCTTCGTCTTCGTCTTTTTCGGCCTCGTTGCCACCGCGGGGTCGGCCTACGTCCAGCATGCCCCCTTCATTGTCAGCGTGGCCGGGCACCTGTTCGACTACCAGTACGACTGGTGGTTCGTCTTCTGGGTCGGGGTGCCGGTGGGCCTGCTAGCTGCTGCGCTGCTCCAGGCGAACAACCTGCGGGACATCGCGACGGACACTGAGTCCGGCAAGAAGACACTGGCCGTGCGCCTCGGACGGCGACGAGCCGGTCTGCTCTACTGCTTCACCCTCATGGGTGTGGCGCTGTCCATCGGGGTCGTGTCCAGCTACCGGGAATGGGCACTCCTGGCGCTCTTGGCGTTCCCCGTGGCCGCCGTGCCGGTCAGACTCGCGCTGAGCGACCAGCAGGGGAGAGCGCTCCTGCCCATGTTGGGGACGACGGCCCGTCTTCAGATGGTCGCTGGCGCGCTGTTGGCGATCGGACTCCTCCTGTGAGGATCCTCGTCACCGGCTGCGGTGCGTGCCGTCAGACAGGGCCCGGCTCCACCGCGTCGAGCCAGTGATGCACGATCCGGCCGGCCTGTTCGGGCTGGGCGAGGTGCACGGCATGCCCGCCACCCGGCACCAGGGAGGTGACGCCGTGCGGGACCAGTCGGGCCACTCGCAGCGCGTACGACGCAAAGCGGGTGTCGTCCGACCCGGCCATGGCCAGGACGGGACTGCCCAGAGTCGGCAGAAGGTCCCAAAGGGGATCCTGGGTGCCCGTTCCGCAGAGCCGCAAGCTGGAGGCCAGGCCGGCCGCGCTGTTGCGGAGTCGCTCCGAACGCTGTGCCGCATCACCGATCTCGAGTCGTTCGAACAGCGGCCCGCGCAGCCAGTCGCCGATGAAGGCTTGGACATCGCCGGACGCCTCGAGCCCGTCGGCCAAGGCGTCGTCGGACTGGCGTCGTCGCGCACGTTCGTCCGGGTCTTCCATTCCGGCGGTGACGCCGATGAAGACGACCGCGCGCAACGGCAGCTCCGCAGCGAGAGCCACATGCAGGCCCACCCGCGCACCAAGGGAGTAACCGAGGAGGGTGCACGGCTGATCGCCGACCTGGGCGCGTACCGCCTCCGCCACCAGGCCCGCTGCGGTCGGCAGGTCGGCCCGCACCGAACCGGAATCGCCGTGTCCGGGCAGGTCCACCGCCAGCAACGTGTGCGACTCGGCCAAGAGGTCACCGAAACGACCCCAGAGGCGTCCCGTCTGGGTGAAGCCGTGGAGGACGATCAGTGGTGGTCCCGCCCCGCGCACGTCGACATGGAGTGGCACGCCGGGTGAGCGTACAGGCCACGTTCACCACGACCCTTGTCGACGAGTGGGTCCGCCTCGGCGTCACCGACGCCGTCGTCGGTGCCGGCTCGCGTTCGACACCGCTGGCACTTCCGCTGGCCGAACGCCTGCGGGTGCACGTCCACCTCGATGAGCGAAGCGGTGGCTTCTTCGCGTTGGGACTGGCGATGGCGACGGGCAGACCGACGGTGATCTGCGTGACGAGTGGCACGGCCGCCGCAGAGCTGCATCCGGCAGTCGTCGAGGCGCACCATGCCGGAGTCCCGCTCATCGTGTGCACAGCAGACCGACCGCCCGAGCTGCATGACACCGGCGCTCCGCAGTCCATCGAACAGAACGGGCTGTTCGGCCCCGCAACTCGCTGGGCGTACGCGCCTGGCGTGGCGACCGAAGGCCAGGAGGAGACGTGGAGACCATTGGCGGTCCGCGCCTTCGAGGAAGCGACGCGCGGCCCCCGCGGCCCGGGCCCGGTGCACCTCAATCTCGAGTTTCGGGAGCCCCTGACCGGCACCGCGGATTCCCTCCCGGCACGTCCCGGTCCGAGGGTTGTGGTCCAGAAGACACAGACGGGTCCGCTCGCCCATGAGGAGTTCGAGCCCCTGCGGGGGAGGGGAGTGATCATCGCGGGTGGCCCGTGGCCGCATCGAGCGGACCCGGCCCGCGTCAGGGCGCTCGGAGAGAGACTTGGCTGGCCCGTGTTCGCCGACCCACTTTCGGGAAGCCGAGGGGAAGGGGTCATCGCCGCCGCCGACGCCATTGTCCGGACGGAACCGCCCGTGCCGGAGAGCATCGTGCTGCTCGGTGCGCCGTGGCTCTCTCGGGCGGTGGGTACGTTCGTCTCGGCCGCTGCCCGTGCCGGTGCACGGATCGTCGTCGTCGACCCGTTGCGACAGTGGGCCGATCCGTCACGAGTGGCGACAGAATTCCACCAGTGCGCGGCGGACGACTGGCTCGATTCGGCCATCGCAACGGCGATACCGGCTGATCCGGAGTGGCTCGATTCGTGGCGGCAGCGGGAGTCGCTGGCGCAGGCCGCCATCGGCGAGGTGCTGGGAACCGAGCTCAGCGAGCCGCTCGTGGCTCGGGAGGTCCACCGCTATGCGGCCAAGACGGGGGCCACCCTCGTGGTGGCGGCATCCATGCCGATCCGGGACCTCGAGTGGTATGCCGAAGCCCACCGCAGGACGCCGCGGGTCCTCAGTAACCGCGGGGTCAACGGGATCGACGGCGTCGTGTCGACCGCATTGGGGATCGCCGAATCCGGCGACGGACCGGGTGCCCCGACGATCGCCCTCATGGGTGACCTGACTTTCCTGCACGACGTGTCGGGGCTGGTCAACCTCTCGGACTCGCCGTGTACGTTCGTGGTGCTCGACAACGGCGGGGGAGGGATCTTCTCCTTCCTTCCGCAGGCGAGCGAGGTCGAGCCGGCCGTCTTCGAGCAGCTTTTCGGCACACCACCGACCAGCGACATCGGAGCGGTCGCGGGCGGTTTCGGACTGCCGGTGCACCACGTCACCGCGCTGTCGCAGCTCGAACCTGCTTTGCGCGCGCCGACGCCATCGCTCGTCCGGGTTGTGGTGCCCGACCGCGCGCAGAACGTCGCGCTGCACGATGCGATCAACCAGGCGGTCCGTCTCGCGCTGCCGTGACGCTTGGAGAAGGTGTTGATGCGGAACGACGACCCGTCGGGCTCTGGAAGATCAGCTCCACGTTCGCGTCCCCGGCGATCTTCCAGCCCATCTCGTGGACGCAGCGATGATGGTAATCACACAGCTCGGTCATGTTGTCGAGGTCGGTGCGCCCGCCGTCGATCCAATGTTGAACGTGATGGACGTCGGTGAACTCGGCGAAGCAGGCCGTTCGGGAGTATGGCGGGCGGATGCCCTGCCCCATATCGGCACTTACATGGGTGATCCGCCACCTGGACTGAGCGTCCGGGGAGCCTTCTTCGGACGTAAGTCCGACAAGGAGGTGTGCGGTGGTGTGGTGTCCGTCGTTTCAGAGTCGTCTTCGCGCGGATGGTGTGCGCGAGTACCGGGTCGGCCACGAGCTGGTCGACGAGTTCTTGGAGTTCGCCTCCGGGCGGGCCAGGCCGGCCACGGTGCGGGCCTATGCCCATGACCTAAGCGTGTTCTTCGGGGTCGTCGGCAAGGAGCCACAGGATGTGACCCCAAAGGACGTGCTGCGCTTCGTGACCGCCCAGCGGCGACCGAGGAAGGGTGCTGAGAACGTGGTGCGGATCTCCGACGGCGAGTCGGGGATGTCGGCCTCGACCATCAAGCGGCGCCTGGCTGCGGTGTCGAGCCTCTATGGCTATCTCGTCATCCGGGGTGACACCGGCGTGGTGACCAATCCGGTGCCACGGGGTCTGCCCACTCGGCGCAACCGTCACCGAGGTGAACGCGGCGCACCGCTCGTGCGCGGGGTGCGGCGTCTGCCTCGCATCTTGAACCCCGACGAGGTCGAAGCGCTCATGGAGGCGCTGCGCACCGATCGGGACCGGGCCATGGCCCAGGCCATGCTGCTCGGCGGCCTTCGGCGTGGCGAGGTGCTGGGGCTGCGGCTCGAAGACCTTCGCCTCGGCGAGTGGCGGGTCTTCATCGCCGAGGGCAAGGGCGGTCACCAACGGCTCGTCCCGATCTCTCCGACATTTTTCGCCACGGTGGCGGACTACATGAACAAGGAGCGACCACCCGACGCTCCGACGGATCGGCTCTTTGTCTCGCTCAAAGGACAGAGGCGGGGCCAGCCGCTTTCGACCGAGGGGATCATCGAGATCTTCAGTGCAGCGCGGAGACGGGCCGGACTCACCCACGGCACCTGCCATGAGCTACGCCACACCTGCTTCACGAGATTGCGCGAGGGAGGCATGGCGATCGAGGCGGTCCAGGCTCAGGCCGGTCACCGTTCCATTGCGTCGACGAGGATCTATCTTCACCTCAGCATCGACTGGCTGGCCGAGGAGTACCGCAAGGCCATGGAGTCCCTCCACGCACCGGTGGAGGCGGCCCGATGAGCGCCCTCCCGAAGTCATCAGAGTCCGCCTCACCGTGGTGGAGCACTATGGAGTTCCCCTGGGCCGAGACCGCCCGCCGGGCCCCGGTGATGGTAACCACCATGGCCTCCTACCTGGATCAACTGGGTGTCTCGGCCCGTCCGACCACTGTCGGCGCTGCCGATCAGATACTGCGTCACTTCGCCGGCCAGGTCACTGAGTCCGACCCGACCTGCACCTCCATGAGCGGTGTCGAGCGCCGTCACATCGAGGCGCACAAGCTGTGGCTGGCCGCTCGACCGGGCAAGGCCGGGAAGCCTCTCGCCGCCGTCACCATCCGCAATCGACTCGGAACGTTGCGCACTTTCTTCGAGCGGCTGCGGGATTGGGACTACGAAGACGCGCCGACCAAAACGCTGATCTTCCCCGGCGACTTCCCACAGGCCGACGAACCGCTCCCGAAGTTCCTCGACGACCCGAAGATGGAAAAGTTCACTGCGGCACTGGCGAGTGACCCCGATCCTCGTCGACGCGTCATGGTCGAGATCCTGGCCCAGACCGGCATCCGGGTGGGCGAGCTCTCCGGACTCGACGACAAGGCTGTGACTTTGCTCGGCGACACCTTCTCGCTGCGGATTCCGGTCGGCAAGCTGCACAACGACCGCTACGTGCCGATCGGACCCGAACTGGTGCGCCTCATCACCGACTACCAGAAGTTCCGGGGTCCGAGTCGCTCAGGGCGCTTGGTCGAACGAGACGATGGCCGACCCTTTGACCGCCGCACCGTTCATCGCTACGTCGAACGGGTGGCCAAGCGTGCCGGCGTCGGTCACGTCCATCCCCACCAGCTCCGCCACACACTCGCCACCCGAATGATCAACAGGGGCATGAGCCTCGAGGCCATTGCCGTTTTGCTCGGTCACCGCTCCATGCGGATGACGCTGACCTATGCCCGCATCTCGGACCGGACGGTGGCAGAGGAGTACTTCCGAGTGACCCAGGCCGTCGAGGCCAGCTACGAGAGCGGCGAGCCGTTACCGGCCAGCGTCGAGGGCACCAACATGCGCCGCATCGCCGCCGAGCACCGGCGACTCTTGGGCAATGGTCACTGCACCCGACCGGCAGGGCTCGACTGCACCTTCGAGTCGGTCTGCGAGCGATGTGGCTTCTTCGAGACCGGACCCCAGTTCCTCACGATCCTGCGCCGCCAGCGAGACGACGCCGTTGACCACGGCCAGCAAGACCGGGTGGGTCTACTCGACGGCTTCCTCAAGGAGATCGACGGAGAGGGCTGAGTGTGCTTCCATGGCTTCAGCCCAGGTCCAGCGGATCACCCATGTAATCGCACGAGTGGGGCACCCCCCTGACGCAAACAGGCCAGCGATCAGAACTGAGGGCCCGTCGCGCATCGAAGGGCCTTTAGACAGCCATCCGTCTCCTTGTTGTTCGTCTGTTGTGATTCGCGTCTGAGGACCGCTCTATGACTGTCCATGAGCAGCGTTGTGCCCCAGTTGTCCTCGAAGAGGATGTAAGCCAAGATCTGCGCTGGGCCTTAGCGGCAGTGGGGGGCTTCGGGGCTGGCACCAACTACGGAGGGAGCAATGATGAAGTTTCGCATCTTATTCGCCGCGGCCATGATGGTGGCGTCGTCTGGGGCGGTGGTTACTGGATTGGTGGGTACGACAGGTATCGCGAGCGCACACCCGTCCAACGGGTGGCCGATGCCGTACACGTGCAGCGGTGGTGATTACCAGACGGGGACCTTCGTCCCCATCCCGTCGGGGATCTACGCCAACATCACGGTGAGGGGCGCGTGCGCCCCAGCGCCCAACGCGGTCATCAACGTGATCGGCAGTGTCAATGTCGGCCCCGGTGCGGTGCTCGATGCGCAAAGCGCGCCGTCGACAATCACCGTCGGACGTGACGTCCTGGCTGCTCCGGGCTCGCTTCTCGGGCTGGGATGCCTGCCTAATCCGGTGGGACATATGACGGGACATCCGTGCACCGTCGACCCAACCGAAAGCTCCAATATCACCGTTAACGGGAACGTCATCGCCTGGGGCGCGAACACCGTTCTCTTGAACGGAATCACGGTCAGGGCGAACGTCGCGCTGATCGGTGGAGGCCAGCAAGCTGGGAACCCCTGGCCGATCAAGACCAACACGATCGGTGGCAACCTCTTGGTATCCGGGGTGACGCCCGAATGGCTCGGCGTGGTTGTCAACAACGTCCGCGGCAACGTCATCCTCACCAACATCACCGCCGCGGCGGGGGAAACGATGGAGGTCGGTGGCAACACGATCGGCTGGAACCTCGCCTGCTGGGGCCTCGCCCCAGCAGTGTCAGGAGGCGTCGTCCCCGGCGAGGTCAACACGGTCGGCGGCCAGGCGCTCGGTCAGTGCGCCAACCTGCAGCCAAGCGCCTCTTGACCTCTTCGCATCTCGTCCGTCTGCCATCTCTGGGATCCAGGGGTGGCGGACGGGCGGCTCTCACGTGTGGTTTCGTTCAAGGGCGGGTCGATGCTCCGTTACCGTTGCTGTAGCCCAGGGGCCAGTGTTGGGGCTTAGTTCAAGGACCAGCGGACATCGAGTCCCAGAGCGCTGTTTGAAGAATGGTCGCTCAGACCCCAGGGGGGAGATGGTGCCCTGTTCGGAGTCAAGGACCGGCAGCATTATGAGAAGGGACCCGCGGGCCCCTTTTGCGCGTCATGGACTGGATGCCTTGACCCCTCGCTTCGGAGCGCACTTGACTGCCCCAGTAACGCCGGGACGGGGCGTTCAGCGAGCGGCAGACTGACATCCCCCTTGACGCCCCGGACGTCATCTGGCTTCTTTGTATTTGATGGGGACAGCAGAAGACGACGTGCTGTCGGCTCAGCTCGCTTATTACAACTCCAGGGCCGGCGAGTATGACCACGACTTGTATCAAGACCCCGCAAGCACGAATCGGATCGAGCGGCTCCTGACCAGGTTGAGGCCGAGCGGTCGAACCCTCGAACTCGCCTGTGGGACCGGGGTTTGGACGAAGTTGTTGGCTGAGCGGGTTGAGAGTCTTACCGCCATTGACGGCTCCCCCGAGATGCTTGCGGTGGCCCGTCAGCGTCTGGCGGGTACGGCAGTGAACTTGGTCGAGACGGACCTGTTCAGCTGGCAGCCGGCGGAACGATACGAGACCGTTTTCTTTGCGTTCTGGCTCTCCCACGTTCCACCCAGTCGTTTCGAGTCCTTCTGGGGAACGCTCCGCAGCGCACTTGCGACAGGAGGTCGAGTGCTCTTCGTGGACACGGGCCCCGAAGAAGGGCGCTTCGAGCGTTTCGTACCAGAAGCGAGCGTCCCGATGGTGCAACGTCAACTGAGAGACGGGACCGCCCATAAGGTCGTGAAGATGCTCTACGACCCTGCAGATCTTGCGGAGAGACTGGCAGCGATCGGCTGGACAGCAGACATTAGAAGCGTAGGCGGAACCCTCCTCGCGGGGAGTGCGATCCCCTGTTAACGGAGAGGCACCCCTGCCCCAATACGCCGGTCCGGAGCGCATGCCCATGCAGCCTGGTCGGTATTGTCGAACGCATGACCAATGCAGAACCGTCCCAAGGAGCACTCTGGCGCTACCAGTTCTCCCAACCTGACGAGACCGTTGTAGAAACTGGCGAGTTCAATGGCGACGACACAGCAGAAGCAAAGGCTCGCGAGCTTTCCACGTCGAAAGGTAGCCCCATCGTCGTCAAACGCCACAGCGCACACGTGGATTCCTGGGTGTATGTGACGGAGGTCGACGAGCGACCGTGAAGAGTGACGTGATTCACGTCACTCACCCAGGGTGACCCACTTCGCGGGTCGGAGTGCGGTGGTCTGCGCATTGGTCATACGTTGGGCACGAGATCCTGCGTCAGCAAGCGACCCTTCCAGGTGTACCCTCGTATCGGCTCATTGAGAGCAGCAGCGTCCCCGCTTACGGTGACAAGATCGCGAGTCCCAATGGGTATCGAAGCACAGTGGTGGGTGGGTCCGACTTGCCATCGCCAACGGTGTGCCTCAGAGCTATGACTGAGGCGTACGACACGGGCATGGATCTGCTCATCGAATCTGCCAATGAGCTCGACATGACGGCTGGTGCCTGCGAGAGCTCAGAGGATGCGGCGCGCCTCTTTTCACTAGCGGACCGGATCCGAAGCTACCTAGCAACGAGCCGTCCCACAACGACTCTTGGAATGCCTCGGATCGTCTCCGACGGGGTCCGCCTGACCGATGAAAACGTGATTCATCGGACCGCAGGGTTCAACCAGTCCCACATACGCATCCTGTCGGAGTGACCTTCATCTGGCATGTGTGCCAGATGAAGGTGCCCCCAATCCGTCGCTCGTCGCGTATCCCCGTACGATGCTCCTATGGGGCTGTCAAGCCCAAGTGTGTCGTGAGGTAGGAGGCTGAAGACCTCTCGAGCGACGTAGCGCTTGAGGCAACGCACCGCTTCCTTCTTGGTGAGACCTTCGGTCCGGCGTCGATTGATGTACTCGGTGGTGCGGGGGTCATAAACCATGCGCGTGAGCACGATGTGCCAGAGGGCCGAGTTGGCTTGACGGTCGCCGCTGCGGTTGAGCCGGTGTCGCTGGTTCTTGCCGCTGCTGGCGTCGAGCGGCGACGCGCCGCAGAGGTGGGCGAAGGCCGCCTCGTTGCGCATTCGCTCGGGATTGTCGCCGGCGGCGACGAGGAGTGCGGAGGCTGCGTCGGTTCCGATGCCGAGGGTGGCCACGAGTTCTGGCGCTGTCTCTTTGACCAAGGGTTTGAGGATGGCATCGATCTCGGAGA
>Ga0302178_10001428_pt1 | contig 20164 bp, 21 predicted proteins | sample I_Palsa_E1_3_FD_198790 | JGI IMG/M metagenome (GOLD analysis project Ga0302178, IMG submission 198790) | Peat permafrost microbial communities from Stordalen Mire near Abisko, Sweden - I_Palsa_E1_3 | ecosystem: Environmental > Terrestrial > Soil > Palsa > Peat permafrost | place: Sweden... | reverse complement strand
AAGTATTTTTAACAGCGCTTGCTCTTTGAATTCGACTGAATACGTTTGCTTTTGCTTCAACATGCACCTCTGACTTCTTTAATTTAAGAAAATTCAGAGGCGACAACTAGTCTGACACAGGGGGATCTCAGCAACCTCCTTAGCACAGTCGCGCTTTGCGAGAATATCGACGGTGCGCGCAACATAGCACAGCAGAAAGGCTACGCCATCTGGTTCGGCCAAGAAAGCTTTGTACTCCTCTTTCTCCAGGATGGAACTTACTGCATCTAGGTTGTATTCTTTTGCCGAATCGACCAGTGGATTATCTGCTGCCATGTTCTCCATGGCACTTTTGCCAATTGCCATCATCTTAGCGTGCTGCGCGAGAACTCCCGTTGAAGGAATGGCCGTCCGCTGCATAGCTTTGGTCACCCGGTCGATACTGGAATCACCAGCGATCGCCTCCTCGATTATCGATGCTGTGTCGTCAAATATGCGGCACAGGTTCATGGTTTCCAAGGCATTCAAGCGGCGCCCCCGGCGAATGTTCTTTTTCACTGCGCCCTCACGCAATAGCCCTTAGAAGGGACCGCGCCAGCAGGTAAGGGAGCCTGTTTTCGGGGATCAGCCTAGGCGCGGTTTGATCGATTATCGCTCCCGGAGAGCGCACTGTCAGTAGCGTGAATCGTTTGCCGCCTCCTGGACCTGGAAGCGTTTCAACTGCCAACCGCGGATCTGCACCAACGCCTTTGCCCATTGCTGGGGCGTCAGCACACGCCAATCCGCCTCCGGCTTTGGCCACATCCGTCGTACCCTGAAACTCTCGATATCCGACCAGTTCGGGTTTGTCGGATTGGCATCTTGCGCCGGCGTATAGAGCGCCACATAGGCTGGAACGTCGGCAAGTCTGGCAAGTTGCTGCATAACTCCGGCCGGCTTGTCCTGGCCAATGTCCTGGGCCACCTCGACCAGCGCGAGCGGCAGCTTGCCTCGATGGTCATACTCTGTGAAAAGCACTGAATCGAGATCCGCCATCGTCAATGATTCGGCCTCGCCGGCCTCAAGAAAACGCCTGATCGAAGGCGCTCGATGCCAGATTCCGTAAGCTCGATCCCGGGTTTCGTAGCGCTCAATTCGCATGGCGCTGCTCCTGAAAAAAGCGCGATCATGGGTTACACGACCGCAAATTGATTCGTTTATGTTGTCGTCGCGTGGATCAAGTGTTCAGTTGGCGCTCATAGGCACCGCCCATCGTCCTGAGTAACCGTGCCATTGGGCAAGAAGACACCGCACGGTCCCTCCGTCGTTTCCCCGCGCGCCTTTTCGAGGCGGAGACCGATACGCTCAATGACCGCACGAGTGATTGAGTAGAAGTCCTCGGCGTCGATTGGGTCGCCGGAATACTGGTTAATGTGCAGGTTGAGCAGGCCGCGTAACGCATAGATCGCAGAGAGCAGTTCGCTCTCGATAACATCGTTAGCCGTCAGATCGGGCTCGCTGGCCAAAGACCGGATCGATGCACGAATTCCCTCTCTGAAAGCAGCACCCAGTTGATCGTTGCGCTCGTCGAACTGCTCATCCGATTCGCCTGGCAGACTGCAGGTTAGCCTCTCACCAAGCCATTCGAAGGCGCAGAGGCTAACAACATCTTCGAATTTTTTTAGTTTGAAGACGCCATTACTGGGATCGAGAAAGAAACTCTCGCCGGCCTCGCGCGCATCATCAGCGTTCGGCTGATTTATCGCCACTGTATTGAACTTGGGCTTATTCATGACCGGCCTCCGTTGCATGACCGGCGGAGAGGGAATAATCGCTCGCGTTATCGGCACGCCCGGCATATTGCGTGGTCATTTCAGCGCCCAGCTCGATCAATGACAGAACATAGAACTCGTCTAATTTCTCCTGGGAAACAGCGAACTTGATCGCATTGAACAGAGCGGCAGCACGTTGTAGCACGTTACAGGCTGCCGTCAGTTCGTTTGCAGCGCGGGTGGTCTGGGCTTCATCGCGGGACGGGCGGCGCGCGACGTGCTCTGGCTTCATGTTGGTGCGGTTCATGATTGCACCTCCGTATTGTGCTTGGCCGTTTGAGCAAATCTCTCGATCATCTTTCGCTTGAGATCGGAAACGTCGCTCAAAGTCGTTGCAATCGCGTTATACAACTCAGAGACCTCCTGAATGAGATCTGCGTGATCACCTGCCTTGATCGCCGCATTTTTCCGATCACGTTCTGCGCAGGCTAACTTGTACGTCCGCATCATCGACTGCACTTCTGCTGACATAGCCGGTTCAGCGGCCTCGGCAGCTTTGCTAAGCTTTGCAACCCCTTTATCTATTTCGTACGTTCTCAAAAAAGTTACCGCTTTGGGATAGCGACCCGCACCGCGCCTATTGACAACGGTCGGACGGTCAAACGACGGGTGGCTGATGACGTTAGCCATGCTGCACCTCAGATTCCGCCGGAGTTGCTTGGGTCGCGCGCATCTCGTTTGCGTCTAGTTGGGAAAGAATGCAATCAGCGTCAGCGCCAATATCCATCAGTGCCGCTGCCACCGCAATGGACTCGGCGATGTGACAAGGCAGTGTGGGCACAGTATGACCATCCTGGAATACACCCGATCGTATGGTACCCGCAGGCGCGTCGGCTTCCGTGGCGATCATGCATCCAATACCTGACACCACGTCGCTTAGATTTTTCGCCATAAGCGATGCGACAGTGGTTGCGCCGGAAAAGTTCACGAGATCTTCCCGTGGCATTTCAGTTTGCGGGTACGCCCGACTCCATAGCGATCGCATGATGCCTGCAGTATCGCAAGGTGCTGGCACAGGTTTGCTAATCGGTGCGGGCGCTGCCTTGGCGGTTTTACTCATGGTGAGCCTCCGCTTTGGCAAGGTCAGCGAGGCGTGCCAGCGCGGCGCCGGTCACATCGAGCGCATCTTGATAGGTCGGTGCCAGTACTGCGGCGCGCAAGGCGTTTTGAATGATTTCGGAAATGTAAGAAGGCCCCGCATAGAGCGGGGTAAAATCGACATCAGCCATGATTCAAGCTCCACTAAAGCTTGGTTGTGGTCAGGCGGGTTTGATGCGCTAACATCTCTCCCGCCGCTTTGCCTGATTCCGTCAGGTACGGTAATGAAATCTTTCGTTGCACCGGGGCGGCGCGGTTATCTGACTTGCTTAACCGGAACCCAACGGGCAATCTATTCTCTTCCTTGAGCAAGCGCCCCTTACGCGGCCGTCTGACTAAAATTACCGATCACGACCTTACGCCCGCCTTCGATCTGAGCATCTACAAACTCAGCCCACATGTGCAGGATGCGCTTACGCTCCTCGGCATACTCAGCACGGTTGTAGACTCCCTTGATACCCTTGATTGTGTGCGCGAGCGCCTTTTCGATTGCGTCCGATGATTGGCCCATCTCGTGCAGGTGCGTCGACGCGGTACGGCGGAAGTCATGTAATACGAAGTGCTGTATCTCCATGTCGAGCGCCTTGATGGCCTGATTCAGCGTGCTTTTTGCAATCGGCCGGTCGGCGCCGCGCACAGTCGGGAACACAAAAGATTCGCTCGTGCGGTCTTGGCGTAACTCATTGAGCATGGCAATCGCCTGGGGAGCAAGGTACACCCAGTGCTCACGGTCTTTTTTCATGCGGTCAGCAGGGATGCGCCAGATGCCGGCGTCCAAATCAAACTCATTCCACCGCGCCTCAATCAATTCCGACTTCCGAACCATGGTCAGTACGAGCAGATGAATCGCCAGCTTAAGCGGCCGGCGGATGCTCGATGCATACACGGTGCGCAACACTTGCCCTATCTCATCTGGGGTAAGCACCCGCTCACGGCTCTCCTGCGTTGCCACAAACCTGGCAACTATCGCGCTGGCCGGGTTCACCGTCGTGAGCTGGCGGGCAATTGCGTACTCGAACATACGCTTGACCACGTTGCGGGTGTGCAGCGCCATTTTCGGTGCGCCGCGCTTTTTGATCCTGTCGCATATAGCCAGCACGTCGCCGGGCGTTACTTCGCTCAATGCTTTGTTGCCGAGTGCCGGGTACACGTCCTTTTCTAGTGCGCGGGTTGTGGTGCGCCGGTACTCGTCAGATTTCCCGCTGATTTCCTGCTCGATCCAGTACGCACCGAACGCCCGAACCGTGCCCAGGCTCTTTGTGGCACCGCGGTCACGTTTTGCGTCGGCCACAGGGGAGATGCCGCCGGCCACGATCTCCGTGTAGCTCCGTGCCCGCTCTCGCGCCACCATCAAACCGATCGCCGGATAGTCCCCGATCGTAATCAGGGGTTGTTGCTTGCCGTGCAGGGAATAGCGATAACGCCAGATCTTGGCGCCGGAGGTCATCACCTCAAGCACTAGACCACCGCCATCGGAAACAAAATAGCGCGCCGCCCGGGATTTTAGGGCCTTGATTCGCGTGTCATTCAGAGGTGTTGCTATCTTTGGCATGGCTTTAGTACACAGAATTTAAGTACACAGATGCTTGCGTACTTAAATGTGTACTAATAACAGAGAGATGTCAAGGGACAATATCGGACAAAATGAGACCATTACTCTTTATATTTATTAGGATTTACCGGGTATGTAAGATTATCCGAGATAACCTCAGACAACTAGTTATTTTCCTATACAAAACCGACTAAATATCACCCCCAACAAATCATCCGAACTAAATTCCCCCGTAATCGAATTAAACTGCGTCTGCGCCAAGCGCAATTCCTCCGCGAACAAATCCAGCGCCTGCGCATGCTGATCGGCAAGCTCTGCAGCCGTTGCCAAATGTTCGCTGGCCGCACGTAAAGCGATCAGGTGGCGTTCGCGCGCCAAGTAAAGGCTCTCGGTGCCAGTTTGCCAGCCGGCCAGCCTGAGCAACTCGCTGCGCAGCAAGGCGATGCCGGCGCCCGACTTGGCGGACAAACGCACTTCGGAGGCGCCGTCGGCGGCTTGGGTGGCTTCGGGTTCCGCACCCAGCAAATCGGTTTTATTCAGGATACGCACGACCGGCACCCCGGCGGTAAAGCGCGCGGCAATTTGGTGGTCTTCTTCGGTTTGACCGATACGTGCGTCAAGCAGATGCAAAATCACGTCGGCACGATCGATTTCCTGCCAGCTGCGGGCAATGCCGATGCGCTCAACCTCGTCTTCGGTCTCGCGCAAACCGGCAGTATCGATAATGTGTAAGGGAATGCCTTCGATCTGGATGGTCTGCGCAACTTTGTCCCGCGTGGTGCCGGCGATTGGCGTGACAATCGCCAATTCGGCGCCGGCCAAGGCGTTTAACAGCGACGACTTGCCGACATTGGGCTGACCGGCCAGCACCACCGATAAGCCTTCGCGCAACAGCGCGCCGTGGCGCGCCTCGCTTTGCACCCGGGCCAGTTCAGCACGGATGGCAGCAAGTTTGCCGCGCGCGTCGGCGGCTTCGAGGAAATCAATTTCCTCTTCGGGGAAATCGAGTGTGGCCTCGACCAGCATCCGCAAAGTCACCACAGACTCCACCAAGGCGTGAATATCGCGCGAAAACGCACCATCGAGCGAACGGCCGGCGGAACGCGCCGCGGCCTCGGTGCTGGCTTCGATCAGGTCGGCGACGGCTTCGGCCTGAGCCAGATCGAGCTTGTCGTTCAGGAATGCGCGCCGGGTAAATTCTCCGGGTTCCGCCAAACGCAGGCCGAAAGCCGCCCCGGCGAGCAGACAGCTTTGCAGCAACAACTGCATCACCACTGGCCCGCCATGGCCTTGCAGTTCAAGCACATGCTCACCGGTATATGAATGCGGCGCAGGAAAATAGAGTGCGATGCCGCGATCGAGAATCGCGCCATGCGCATCGAGAAACGGCGTATAGACGGCTTGGCGCGCGGCCAGTTGCCGGGCGCACAGGGCCGTCATCAGATGTCGCGCGGCAGGCTCGGCGGCGGCGCCAAACGAAACGCGCACCACACCGATGCCACCTCGGCCGGGTGCGGTGGCAATTGCAGCTATCGGGTCACGGTCGGCTAGCACGGCTGGGGTCACTTTTGAGTTGGCGAAAAAGGCGTCGCTGAGACGGCATTGTGGATTGATCCGGCCTTGCTCGGCAAGACCAAGTCTATCCGTGCCTATGCTACCCGATCGGACAAAAAAAGACGCCGCCTAAGGGGGTAGTCGGCGGCGTGAATTGTAGCTTACGTCACAGCAGGCGCTTTGATCCGCCGTCGCCACGAAACCGGATGTGGCAAAGTTCGTCCATCAGCGTGCGCTCTTTGTATAAATAACGCTTAAACGTTATGTAGTCCTACATAATTGAGATGATTTTTCAGATTTATCCTAAACTCCTTATATGCACTACAAACCGACTCGTTATGGCGCACTTCCAGATGACAATACGCCCCGCCACCGTTGCTTCTGTTTTCAGACCCTCATCGATGTGCGCCAAGCTTGGCAAGCGCATCTGGCGTGCCCATCACCCACAGCATCGGACCTCTAACACGCTCAGTTCCGACGCTTTGAGATGCGTTGCTATGGCTCCAGGCACGAACCCATATTAGACGCTCTTTTTAAAAAAGTAAACTGTTTGAGATATTTATATCTTGCACACGTTTAAGGGACTGATCGCGGCCATTGCAGAATCGGGCTATGCCAACCAAACAAGAAAAATCTGCATTTGCTGAGCGGCTGCGCGCGGCGCTCAATAATGGTCCTGATCTGGTCAAAGGACCGACCGAGCTCGCACTTCAGTTCAACCTCAGGTACCACGGCGACCCCGTGACAACGCCAACAGCGGACAAGTGGCTCAAGGGCCTGTCCATTCCGAAGAACGATAAAATCGAGACCCTGGCCACCTGGCTGGAGGTATCACCGCATTGGTTGCATTACGGCCCGGAGCCCGTGCAACCAGCCGCGAAAACCATAAAGGGCGGCCCGCGCAAGGAAGTCAAATACCCGGTGTCAGTCGAATCGCTGACTTTGGCCGAAAAAATTCGCGGCTTGTCGCCTCGCAAACGCTATCTGGTAGAAGAGCTTATCACGCAGCTTTATCGAGATACGCCTGAGGAATCATAGATGGATTCATCGATGAAGTGAGTTTGCGCAGCGCGATCCTGAAGTGCGAATCCTGAAGGGCGATTACCCGGCCCCACCAACGCACCCTCCCAAAAACGCGCACCCAAAAAAAATAACCGCCTGACGTGAGCCACGCAGGCGGTTATTTTTTGCACCAGCCCCTCAGTGCCCTATCTCGCAAATTCGTTCGACATCAAACAAGTTACGGTACAGGACACCAGGTGGCGGGCTTAGCCACAGTGAAAGCGATCAGGCGGCTTTCTTCTCCGCGCGCTTCTTACCCATCATGCGGGTGATGTAGTACTGCTGGGCAATCGACAAGACGTTATTGACCACGTAGTACAGCACCAAACCTGCCGGGAAGAAGAAGAACATCACCGAGAATGCCAGGGGCATGATCATCATCATCTTGGCTTGCATGGGGTCCGGCGGCGTCGGGTTCAAACGCGTTTGCAAGAACATCGACACGGCCATCAACACCGGCAAGATAAAGAACGGATCCGGCTGCGACAAGTCGTGGATCCAGAAGGCCCACGGCGCACCGCGCATTTCCACCGACGACAGCAACACCCAGTAAAGCGAGATAAACACCGGAATCTGAATCACCACCGGCAAGCAACCGCCGAAGGGGTTCACTTTCTCGGTTTTATACAGTTCCATCAGCGCGGCATTCATCTTCTGCGGATCGCCCTTATGGCGTTCGCGCAAAGCCGTCATGCGCGGCGTGATTTCCTTCATGCGCGCCATCGATTTATAGCTGGCGGCCGACAAGGGGAAAAACACCAGCTTGATCAACAGTGTCAGAGCAACAATCGACCAGCCCCAGTTGCCCAAGATCTTGTGAATTTGATCGAGCAGCCAGAACAAAGGCTTGGCGATAATCGTCACCCAACCGTAGTCCTTGACCAAGTCGAGGCCCGGCGCGACCGGTCCAAGCAGACGCTCTTCTTCGGGGCCGGCAAACAATTTGGCCGAGACCGCCACCGTCTGACCCGGCGCCAAGGCCTGCAGCGGCTCTTTCAGGCCCACGCGATACAGCACGGGCGAGGTTTTATCGACATAGATATCGCGTTTTACGCCCTGTTCAGGCACCCAGGCAGTCGCGAAATAATGCTGCACCATCGCGATCCAGCCATTGTCAGCTTGCGCCGCGAAATCAGCTTTGTCCTTGTCGATATTCTCGAAGGTGATCTTCTGGAAGTGATGTTCATTGGTATACACAGCCGGGCCAATGAAGGTGTGCGAGAAACGCGGCGTTTCCACCGGCGTGCTGTCGCGCACCAGTTCCATATAGACGGTCGGCGTGACAGGCACGCTGCCGACGTTGGAAATCGCGGTCGAAACACCAATCACGTAGCTGCCGCGCGTGAAGGTATAGGTTTTGACAACCTTGACGCCGCCCTTTTCGGACGAGGCAAACTTCACTTGCAAGGTATCGCTGCCTGCCGCCATGACGGTCGGCCCCGGCACCAGCGCGAACAGATCGCCATGATTCGGGAAGTTGCCGCCGATCACACCAGTACGCGCCAAATAGGTATGCGTCGGGCTTTGATCGAACAGCGTGACTTTATCGTCTTTCTTCTCGTCGCCGATCTGCTGCAGGGTCAGTTGGCTCAGCGTCGCACCCAGCGTATCGATATCGATATCGAACAAATCGGTGGTGACATGCACCTTCTGGCCGCCAGCCACCGGCGTGCCGCTCGGCAAAGCGCCCGCCGCGGTCTGAACCACGTCGCCGCTACCCGGCGTGACAGCCGACGCGCCGTTCGGCTCTGCCGCCTGCTGCACTGGAGCGGGGCTGAACATCGAGGGATGGCCATGATCTTTTTGCCAGCCGTCGTACAACATGACCAGCGAGACCAGGAAAATGGCCCACAAAATAGTGCGTTTGATATCCATGCGTTGTCTCGATATCTATCTGGGAGGGCAGCGCATCAGCGCTTAGAGTTGAAGGAGGCCGGCACAGGATCGACGCCGCCCGCAGAAAATGGGTGGCAGCGGCACACGCGCTTCAGCGCGAGATAACTACCTCGTGCGGCGCCATGATACTGGATTGCGTCGCGCGCGTAATCAGAACACGAGGGATAGAAGCGGCAACGATCGCCCAGGAACGGGCTAATCGCTAATTTGTAAAAGCGCAGCAGCGCCAATAGCAAGATTCGCAACATACGCTGGGCCATCAAGCGCGGCTTTACGCCGCTATCACATGACAGACACACTGCAACCCAACTTCGAGCGGCAGCGAAGATCGATTGCCGGCCGAAGGCACGCTCTTCACACAAAAACAGCGCTAACGATGCTGACATGTGTCGAGTATGACCTCTAAACCGGTTCGGCCGGCGCTGGCGTGGTCGCGGGACTCACGTTTGCGGCCTGGCGCTGCGCATTATGAACCGCCTTTGTGACTAAAGTGGCGATTTCGCGCTGACACAAACTTTTCAGCGTCTCCGACGAAGCACTGGGCATGGTTTTTTTGTCGAATCGCTTATGCAAGCGCAACAAAATATCCCAACCCTGCAATTCGGGACGCTGTAGACGAAACGCTTCCCGCGCAAGCCGGCGAACCAGATTGCGCGTCACCGCGCGCGGCGCGTACTTCTTGCCGATCACGAGCCCCAAGCGCGCAGGGCCGCCTGTTGGGCGGCCATACACGACAAAGTGCTCGGTGCGCGACCACGGGCGCAAACGAAAAACGGATGAGAACTCATCCGTTTTCAGCAGCCTCGCGGCTTTCGGGAAGCTGGCCACGCGAGTTTGCAGAGCAAACTCTTTCGGCTTGCTTATGGCGCTCAATGCGGGTGGGCTATCGAGCGTCAAGTGCAGGCATCAAGTATCAGCGTCAGCCTTAAACAGCCAGACGCTTGCGGCCTTTAGCACGGCGCGCATTGATAACTTTACGGCCGCCAGCGGTCTTCATACGGACCCGGAAACCATGAGTACGCTTACGGCGCGTAACGGAAGGTTGATATGTACGTTTCATGTTGCTCTCACTTACGGTTAAGCCGATGTGCCGGCCCTTATTTACGCTTATTCGCGTATTAACGTTCTAAATTCACGCTGCCCGTTGCCGGTAACGCACACGTGTCGAAACTCGCAACGGCGGCGTTGAAGGAATTGGGTTTTGCAGAACCCGCTATTTAAGCCCCTTTTTCGTTTAGTGTCAAGAATTTACGACTAAGACTCCACGGCGTTGCATCGGTCGCCCGCCAGGCCTGCTTGCACAAACGCCTGTGGATAACTCGCCCGAGCAAGGCATTTGGCTGTAAAATCGTGGATAACTCGACATTCCAATACACCGTCCGGACACGTCCAGGCCCGCAACGCCTGGCACGGCGACTTTACCGCGCGCTCTAGGCCGCCAGGCTGCTTAACGTGAGCCAAGCGACGAGCGAATCGCGCGTCGTCGTGCGCCCTTGACTCAGGGCCGCGCCACTCCGACGGTGGGCACTGCCAACATCAGACGGACACATGAACGATTTTTGGGCACACTGTTCCGCGCATTTAGAGCGCGAACTCACGCCGCAGCAGTTTCAGACGTGGATCAAACCACTCGCCTTGGTCGCTTTTGACGAAGACGCCAGCACCCTGCGGATCGCCGCACCTAACCGCTTCAAGCTTGACTGGGTCAAAAACCAGTTTTCCGGACGCATCACCGATCTCGCGCGCGATTTCTGGCGCGCGCCGATTGAAGTGCTGTTCGTACTTGACCCGAAGGCGGGCCAAGCCCGCGCAGGCGCCCCACAGCAGCAGGGCAACGGCCATGCCGCGCCGTCGGCCGGCACGAACCCGGTGCATGGCGCGAGCGCGCTGATCACCCATAGCAGCGCGCCAACGGGCGCCGCCGACCTCGATCAACCCAGCCTCGACCCGCATGAAACCGCCGCCGGCCAACGTACCTGGCGCCCCGGCACGGGCAGCCGCGCGGGCGTCGAGAGCGATTCGGCGTACGAGCGTTCCAAGTTGAATCCGGTGTTGACCTTCGACAACTTCGTAACGGGTAAAGCCAATCAGTTGGCTCGCGCCGCCGCCATTCAAGTCGCGGGCAATCCCGGCGTGTCGTATAACCCCCTATTTTTGTATGGGGGCGTGGGCCTGGGCAAAACCCATTTGATCCATGCCATCGGCAATCAGATGCTGAATGAAAACGCCAATGCCCGGATCCGCTACATCCACGCCGAACAATATGTATCGGACGTGGTGAAAGCCTATCAGCGCAAGGCCTTCGACGAATTCAAGCGCTATTACCACTCGCTGGACCTGCTGCTGATCGACGATATTCAATTTTTCTCCGGGAAATCGCGCACCCAGGAAGAATTTTTCTATGCCTTTGAAGCGCTGGTGGCCAACAAGGCCCAGGTGATTATCACCAGCGACACCTACCCGAAGGAAATCTCGGGTATCGACGACCGCCTGATCTCGCGCTTCGACTCGGGCCTGACCGTGGCCATCGAGCCGCCTGAACTCGAAATGCGCGTCGCCATTCTGATGCGCAAGGCGCAGTCCGAAGGCGTGACGGTGTCCGAAGATGTATCGTTTTTTGTCGCCAAGCATCTGCGCTCCAACGTGCGCGAACTGGAAGGCGCGCTGCGCAAGATCCTGGCCTATTCGAAATTCCATGGCCGCGACATCACCATTGAGCTGACCAAAGAAGCGCTGAAAGACCTGCTGACGGTGCAGAATCGACAAATTTCCGTCGAGAATATCCAGAAAACCGCCGCCGACTTTTACAATATCAAAGTGGCTGATATGTACTCGAAAAAGCGCCCCGCCAATATCGCTCGGCCGCGCCAGATCGCCATGTATCTCGCCAAGGAACTGACCCAGAAGAGCCTGCCCGAAATCGGCGAGCTATTCGGCGGACGGGACCACACCACGGTGCTGCACGCGGTCAGAAAGATCGCCGACGAGCGCACCAAAGATGCGCAACTGAATCACGAACTGCACGTTCTGGAACAAACCCTCAAGGGGTAAGGCCAGCAAGCCGTAGCGGCAAGCCCATCAACGCGATACCGGGCCTGCCGGTGACTTGTCGGGTCGCGTAACGCGTTTTTAGGGAATAAGCCGTTTTTAAGGCACAATATGGGTTTGTTTCCTCGGCCGCCGCGAGGAAACCGGGGTAAGAATAGCTCGCCATGCAAAAGCGGGCAGAGTTGCCAGCCTGAAAGCGCTTAATAAGCGGTCAGACCGGTGCTCCGAACCCTGTTAGACCCCGACAATGGGGCGATCAGGCCGTCAAATCATCGAAGGAAATCTATGCAATTGGTCAAGACCGAACGAGACAATCTTCTGCGGCCACTGCAAACGGTCAGCGGCATAGTTGAACGCCGCCACACGTTGCCGATTCTCGCGAACCTACTGATCACCAAAAATGGGCCGGACGTATCGTTCCTGTCCACCGACCTGGAGTTGCAAATCACCACCCATGCCAACTTCGGCGTGGGCGGCGAGCAAGTCGCCACCACGGTTGCCGCGCGCAAGCTGCTCGACATCCTGCGGGCCATGCCCAGTGGCGAAGTCAGCCTGACCTTATCGGACAAGCGTTTGACCGTGCAATCCGGCAAAAGCCGCTTTGCCTTGCAAACCCTGGCCGCCGACGAATTCCCGACGGTTTCCGAAGCAAAAGACTTCGGCGCCAGCTTGAGCGTGCCGCAAAAGACCTTCCGCCAGTTGCTCGGCATGGTCCATTTCTCGATGGCTCAGCAAGATATTCGTTATTACCTGAACGGCATGCTGCTGGTCGTCGACGGCCAGCAATTGATGGCGATTGCCACCGATGGCCACCGCCTGGCGTTTGCCTCGATGGAAACCGAAACGGCGTTTCCGCGCCAGGAAGTCATCATCCCGCGCAAAACCATTCTGGAATTGCAACGTCTGCTCGAAGATATCGACGATCAGCTTAAAATCGATATCGCCTCGACCCAGGTTAAATTCACCTTCGGCGAAGTCGAACTGGTCTCAAAGCTCGTGGAAGGTAAATTCCCCGACTTCCAGCGCGTGATTCCGAAGGGTTATAAAAACCACTTTATGATCGGCCGCGAGGAGCTGCAGCGCTCCTTGCAACGCGCTGCGATTTTGACTTCCGACAAATTCAAAGGCGTGCGCTGCCTGATCGAGCCGGGTCAGCTCAAAATCCTGTCGACTAACGCCGACCAGGAAGAAGCCCAGGAAGAGCTGGAAATTGCCTATGACGGGGATTCCCTCGATATCGGCTTTAACGTCACCTACCTGCTCGACGCGCTGGCCAATATCAAGGTCGACTTCCTGCAAGTCAGCCTTGGCGACTCGGCTTCCAGCGCGCTCATCACCGTGCCCGACAACGATAACTTCAAGTACGTGGTGATGCCGATGCGCATTTGACGCACCGTCTTACATACACACCAAGGGGCTTAGGGATCGAACCCAGCCCCTTTGGTGTTTTTAGTGTTTTCAGCACCGCAGTGTTTAGTAGTCTGCAGAACCGGAAGAAACCATGAGTGATCAGCAAACCCCGCAACCCGCACAAGTCGAAAACGCCTACGGCGCCTCGTCGATCCAGATTCTCGAAGGACTGGAGGCCGTACGCAAACGGCCCGGCATGTATATCGGCGACACATCCGACGGCACCGGCCTGCATCACTTGGTGTTCGAGGTTCTCGATAACGCGATCGACGAAGCGCTGGCCGGCCACTGTAATGATATCCAGGTCACGATCCACGCCGACAACTCGATCTCCGTGACCGACAACGGCCGCGGCATCCCCACCGGCATCAAGCTCGACGACAAGCACGACCCCAAGCGCAGCGCCGCCGAAATCGTCATGACCGAGCTCCATGCCGGCGGCAAGTTCGACCAGAATAGCTATAAGGTCTCCGGCGGTTTGCACGGCGTGGGCGTTTCCTGCGTCAACGCACTGTCGAAATGGCTGCGCCTGACCATCCGCCGCGACGGCAAAAAGCACTTTATGGAATTCCATGGAGGCGTGCCGCAAAACCGCGTGATCGAAAACGTCAACGGCGAGCAGCACTCACCCATCTTGTACACCGGCACCACCGAAAACCGCGGCACGGAAGTCCACTTCCTGGCCGACGTCGAAATTTTCGGCAATATCGAATACCACTACGACATCCTCGCCAAACGCATGCGCGAACTGTCGTTCCTGAATAACGGCGTACGGATACGCTTGAACGACCTGCGCAGCGGCAAGGAAGACGATTTCGCCTTTGTCGGCGGCGTCAAAGGTTTTGTCGAATACATCAACAAAACCAAGACAGTACTGCACCCGACCATCTTCCACGTCAGCGGCGAAAAAGACGGCATCAACGTCGAAGTGGCCATGCAGTGGAACGACAGCTACAACGAAAACGTGCTGTGCTTCACCAACAATATTCCGCAACGCGACGGCGGCAGCCACTTGACCGGCTTGCGCGCCGCCATGACGCGGGTACTGAATAAGTACATCGAAAGTCAGGAAATCGCCAAAAAGGCCAAAGTCGAAACCGCCGGCGACGATATGCGCGAAGGCTTGTCCTGCGTCTTGTCGGTGAAAGTGCCTGAACCGAAATTCAGCGCCCAGACCAAAGACAAACTGGTGTCGTCCGAAGTGCGCGCCCCGGTGGAAGAAGTGGTCGCCAAAGCGCTGGAAGAATACCTGCTCGAAACCCCGATCGACGCCAAAATTATCTGCGGCAAAATCGTCGACGCGGCCCGCGCCCGCGACGCCGCACGCCGCGCCCGTGAAATGACACGCCGCAAAGGCGTGCTCGACGGTGTCGGCCTGCCCGGCAAATTGGCCGACTGCCAGGAAAAAGACCCGGCGAAGTCCGAAATCTACATCGTCGAGGGCGACTCCGCAGGCGGCTCGGCCAAACAAGGCCGCGATCGCAAATTCCAGGCCATCTTGCCGCTGCGCGGCAAGGTGCTCAACGTCGAAAAAGCGCGCTACGACAAACTGCTGCAATCCGAGCAGATCGTGACCCTCATCACCGCACTGGGCTGCGGCATCGGCAAAGACGATTTCAAGCCGGAAAAACTGCGCTACCACCGCATCATCATCATGACCGATGCTGACGTCGACGGCGCACACATCCGCACGCTGCTGCTGACTTTCTTCTATCGTCAGATGCCGGAATTGATCGACAACGGCTATATCTATATTGCCCAGCCGCCGCTCTACAAGATCAAATACGGCAAAGACGAACGTTATCTGAAAGACACGCACGAGCTGAACCAGCATATGCTGAAGCTCGCGCTGCAAGGCGCCTCGCTAACCCCGGCCGAAAACGCCACGCCGATTACGGGCGATGCATTGGGTGAGCTGGCACGCAGCTACCTGCTATCGGAAGCCGTGGTGGACCGCCTGAGCCGCGTGATCGATCCGAGCGCGTTGGAAGCCGTGATGGATGGTATTCCGCTCGACTTGAGCAACGAAGCCGCGGCTCAAGCCAGCGCCGCCGCTATGGAAGCTGCGCTGCAGGCCGACAAGCTCAAGCCGGAAGTGCATGTGCGCGCCACCTATGACGAAATTCGCGAAATCCGCTCGCTGCGGATTGAGCGTCGGCATCACGGCAATATCAAGGTCAGCGCGTTCGATGAAGAGTTTTTGCTGACGGCGGACTTCCAGCAGCTGCGTAATACGGCGGATACGTTTAAGGATCTGATCGGCGTGGGGGCTGTCATCAAACGTGGTGAGCGGACCATGGCGGTTACCGGCTTTAAGGCGGCGATGCGGTGGATGATTGCCGATGCGGAACGTAATATCAGCAAACAGCGCTATAAAGGCTTGGGCGAGATGAATCCGGGGCAGTTGTGGGAAACCACCATGGATCCGACTGTGCGGCGTTTGTTGCGGGTGCAGATTGAGGATGCGATTGCGGCGGATGGGATCTTTACGACGCTGATGGGGGATGAGGTTGAGCCGAGACGCGCGTTTATTGAGTCTAATGCGTTAAGGGCGGGGAATATTGATATTTGATTTTTCTTGTAGGTTCTCAGAATAGTTGAGAAAAATCACAAATAAATGACTCACCGTCGGCAGTTTTTATGCCGGTAAAGGTCAGCCGCTGAGGCTGGCCTTTTCGTTATGTAGTGAGACTGTATGGTGGTCTGCGTGAGTCCGTCGTCAACAGTAGCCCGCTCTGACCACGAACGTGATAGAGGAGCGCTAGGGCGAGTGCCGGCAACCGGCGGCGGCGGACAACGAGGCCCTGAGAGCGTTCAGGCAAAAGCAAAGGCAGGATATCCAATCTACCGAAGCAACAACTCGAAAGTCGCTCGTAAGTTGTCGAGTTGCTCACTAGTCTCCTTGATCGCCTTGGCTTGCGTCAAATCTTTGACCCGCTTCATGACCACAAAGGATTGTTCGTCACGCATGGCCCGACGAACGCCATTTTCCTGACGTAACGATATAGCCGCAGTGATAAAAGCTTCCCGCTTTTCAGCATTAACATTTTGCAGGTTGATGTACGAGGTGACTTGAAATGCGTCGCCCGCCTGTAACACGTTGACACCTGCACTATGACGACCAGTCGGAGCGCATCCAAGCGTTTCAGTTGCCCCTTGCCGCCGAAAAATTTTCGCGAAGCAGCACTCCCGGTTCAAAAACTGAATCTATCGGTCACGAACCTGTATCGGATTCACCGGCGAACTTACGACCCGGTCTTTTACAACCCGCGTTCGACGTCAAAAGTCGTTTTCCGATTCGACGCCCCGAATGATCAGTATGGAGTACGGTACGCCTCGCCGTCGTTTGACGTCTGCATGGCGGAGACAATCATGCGCGGTCGCTACCATGGTGTTGAGCCGGGAATGCCGCATGTCATCGAAGAAAAGGACATCACGAGTCGGTCTGTGGCGATTCTCGGGCTCGATGAGGCGAGGGCATTGCAGCTCGCCGATTTGACTCAGCCGCTTTGGCGTTTCGGTTTCGATACTGGCGTGCTTTCAGTGCCCGACTACTCGGTACCCAATCTCTGGAGCCTGGCCATTCCCGACAACCGCCAGAATCACGACGGAATCTATTTCAGGTCACGTTTTGCAAACGAGGTCTCGGTTGCTATTTTTGGCGATCGCGCAACTTTGGTGCGCCGTGGCGACTCGATCCCACTACATCAGTACGCTGCTCTCTCTGGCTTCCTCGACCGCTTTGAAATCGGCATTGCAGATCCAGACGGCGACGACTGGCGAAATTTTGCCAACTGACATTCGCGCCCGGCCTCACAATACGACTGAACGCCGTCAGCAAATACCACGGCGGTTCGCAGCCGCACGACACGACGAATGTATGTCATTCAACACCTAGCTCCGCTTAACCAAGCTGACGAAGCGCGTCGATGATAATAACCATCGCGCGTGACGACTCGCGACGACTCGCGTAGTACGCATGCAAACCCGGAAACGTGGGACACCAGTCTTCCAGTACCGAGATGAGTCGCCCCGTCGCGACGTGCGCCAGCACCAAATCCGCCGGTACGTACGCAAGGCCGTAGCCCGATAATGCCGCATCTAGCATTTCATAGGTGCCATTGAAGGCGAGCTGCCCCTCGACCCGAACCTGCACTTCACGATCCCCTTTCCTCAGTTCCCATGGGTAGAAGCTGCCTAGCGTCGGCAACCGCAGGTTGATGCAATTGTGCGTGGTCAGATCTTGCGGCGTCTTTGGCAGCGCGCGCTGATCGAGATACGCTGCCGAGCCGACGATGGCCATACGCATATCGGGAGCAATGCGTACCGCGATCATGTCTTTTGCGACTTGGTCGCCGTTGCGCACGCCAATGTCATAGCGATCCGCAACGATATCCGAGAGACCATAGTCCGTCATGATTTCAACCTTGATTTCCGGGTACTTGCTCAGCACCTTGGACAATCTGGGCCAAAGTATCGTCTTGGTCGCGTAGTCGGTGGCGGTAATACGAATGGTGCCGGCGGGTTTATCCCGCAGCTCGGTCACGGCGGTCAGTTCCGCTTCGATTTCCTCGAAGCGAGGTACGATCGTTTGCAGAAGACGTTCGCCCACCTCGGTCGGGGAGACGCTGCGCGTGGTGCGAGTCAGAAGCCGCAGCCCGAGTCGGGTTTCGAGCGCGCGGATCGTATGGCTCAACGCGGATTGGGACACGCCCAGTTGCGCCGCCGCGCGGGTAAAGCTGCTCTCGCGCGCAACTGCAATAAAGGCTAGCAAGTCGTTAACGTTATTTTCGCGCGGCATTGATGAGCTCATCTCATAGGTGTTTGCCGATTTTACCGTCTAGTCATATAGAGGCGCGATGGTTAAATTTGTCAGTCTTGGCGCGGCTCCTGTCTTCTTGGCGACCTCTGGAAGCGTCCTAAATTGTGCCATCTGCAAAGGCAAGTGCTGCCCTAGTACAACATTTTCTGGAGTGACCCATGTCATCTGAAGCCACCGCATTGAATTTGCCTGTGATCGGCCTCTGTGAAGTTGGGGCGCAAACGATTCGCCGCGCGCATGCTGTCCAGCCGATGACTGCCATTCAAAGCGAATACCACTTGATGTGGAGAGAACCTGAGACAGAGGTCTTCCCATGCGACGCCATGGACGTGCCGAAGAAATCGCCGATGTCGTTTTATGGCTTTGTAGTACGGCTGCAAGCTATGTGACGGGTCAGTCGATTTCGGTAGATGGCGGCTTCATCATGCGTTGAGAACTACTAGCGCGTGTCCCCGAGTAAAAATTCGCTTCTTAGTCGAGGAGGTCAACCTTGCGTAAAGCAGCTCGTATGTGATTCGCGACATGTTCTTCTCCGAATTGAACAAGCCGCGTTTTAAGTTCCTGCCGGGGCAAGTTAGCAAACGTTTCAAACGACATATTGTGGTTGGTCGACAACCAGCGCTGAAGCCCGGCGAACTGAGACTTCTTCACTCGTAACGATGCGTTGGCGGGTTGTTGGCGCATGATCTCGTCAAGCGTCCATCTTTCCGGTCGGGCGACGGGGGCAGTGGCGGGTTGTAAAGACGACGTGCCAGCAACAGAGGCTGCGGAAGAGTAATCGACATTCTTTCCATTGCCCTTTTCGATATTCCGACTCACTTTGGTTGCTGGCTAATCGTATAGGTCAACAACGCGTAAAGCTGTTCGTAACGCCAATGCACCATGTACTTCTCCGAATTGATCGGCCAGCACTTTAACTGTCTGCCGGGGCGAGTTAGCAAACTCTTCAAACGACATACTGTGGTTGGTCGACAACCAGCGCCCAAGCCCGATCAACTGAGACTTCTTCGCTGGGAACGATGCGTTGGCGGGTTGTTGGCGCATGATCTCGTCAAGCGTCCATCTTTCCGGTCGGGCGACAGGGGGAGTGGCTAGTTGTAGAGACCGCGCCCCAGCGACTGCGGTATCCTCCTCGGCACTACGCAAGGCCGGTCGCCCAGTGTAAGGTGGCATGCCCTCCGATCCGGCAGAGTGATCGACACCCTTGCCATTTCCTGTTTCGGCATTCTGGCTCGCTTCGGTTTCTGTCGGCGCGAAGACTTCATGCATGAGCGGTTGCGCTGCGTCAAACGGCTTGAACGCGATCTGGCGCCAATCCAGCCCGCCCTGCCCCTGGGTAAGCACCACGTGAAGCTCTCCCCCCACCCCATTGATTTGTCCCCGCGTCATAAAGTTGATGTCGGCGGGGTGTGCGAGATTACGCGTACGCTGCAGTCCACTACGAGATATCGTGGCGAACACTACTTCAGCGAGTATTTTAGCCTCGGGACTGCCGTTTGCCCTGATGGATTCCGGCCAGCCCTTTGCCCGATCCGAAAGCATGGACGTAGTGAGCCGTACTCCGGCGGCAGCCGGGCGCGGCAAGGACGAGGATGACGGCCCCGCCGTCATGGCAAGAGGCAGTTGGGTCTGCGGGTTAACTTGCCTGGGCGAAGACGATAGTCCGGCGAATTGCGGATGCGGTCGTGACCTTCCGGCGGCTGGAGCGACAGATTGATTATAGGAAGGCGTCCCGGCCTGACCGGGGCCGTCTGTGGATTCAGATGAAGGACTGTAAGGTCCTACACTACCAACGGGGGAGGGTGGGCCAATCCACCCAAGTTAAGACATTTCAGCAATTTTTCTGACTCATGGCCTTGTGCGGTTTTCGACCTGGGCTACGTGGTTTTGAGCGATTTTCACGATGGCGGTACGTCCGACCGGCAATCAAGT
>Ga0302178_10001422_pt1 | contig 20195 bp, 19 predicted proteins | sample I_Palsa_E1_3_FD_198790 | JGI IMG/M metagenome (GOLD analysis project Ga0302178, IMG submission 198790) | Peat permafrost microbial communities from Stordalen Mire near Abisko, Sweden - I_Palsa_E1_3 | ecosystem: Environmental > Terrestrial > Soil > Palsa > Peat permafrost | place: Sweden... | reverse complement strand
CACTAGTACGGTAAAGATCCTACGAGGGGTCACCTACGGAACGCTGTGACCCATACCGAAGACTGGCGTATGCGAAGAAGGGCATCTGATGACGACGACCGCTGAGCTGCTGACTGACGCGTTTGGCCGGATTCACGATGTGGTCCACCAGGCCGTGGACAACCTGACCCCCGAGGAGCTGGCCTTCCGGGTGGACGGGTCGGCCAACTCGATCGCGTGGCTGGTCTGGCACCTGAGCCGCGTCACCGACGACCACGTTTCCGAGGTGGCCGCCAAACAGCAGGTCTGGATCGCCGACGGCTGGGTTGACCAGTTCGCCCTGCCGTTCCCCCCGGAGGCCACCGGCTACGGGTTCGGCGGCGACGACGTGGCCGCAGTCCAGGTGAAGTCCCCCGAGATCCTGACCGGCTACTTCGACGGGGCCTACGAGCAGGCCGTCCGCTACGTGGAGCACCTCAGCGACGAGGACCTGTCCCGGGTCGTCGACCCGTCGTGGACCCCGGCGGTGACCCTGGCTGTGCGGCTCGTCAGCGTGATCTCCGACGGGCTGCAGCACGCCGGGCAGGCCATGTTCATCCGTGGCATCGTCGAGCGCAGCTAGACCGTGAGCGGAGACCCCGGAGTCTGCGGGGACTCCGGAGTCCGCGCAGACTCCGGGGTCTCGGCGGAGCCTGTGGGGCCGCCGAGTGCGCTGGTTGTCCCGCGCTACGCAGGCCCCGATACGTTCGCCCGGCTGCCGCGGCTGACCGACGTCGGCTCCGCCGCGGTGGCCATCGCGGGCATCCCGTTCGACTCGGGCGTGTCGTACCGGCCGGGCGCCCGCTTCGGGCCGGCCTCGGTGCGGGCCGGCTCGAAGCTGCTCCGCCCCTACCATCCCGGGCTGGACGTCGGGCCCTGGGCCGGGCAGCAGGTCGCCGACGCCGGCGACCTGGCCGCGAACCCTTTCGACCTGCGGCAGGCCATCAGCGAAGTGGAGGCCGGGGCGCGTGGCCTGCTGGCGGCCGCGGACCACCTGATCGCGATCGGCGGGGACCACACGATCGCGCTGCCGCTGCTGCGGGCGACCGCGGCCCGGCACGGCCCGGTGGCGCTGGTGCACTTCGACGCGCACCTCGACACCTGGGACACCTACTTCGGCGCGCCCTACACCCACGGCACACCGTTCCGGCGCGCGGTCGAGGAGGGGGTGCTCGCCCTGGACTGCTCCGCGCATGTCGGCATCCGGGGCAGCCTGTACGCGGGTGCCGACCTGACCGACGACCGGAAGCTCGGCTTCGCGACGGTGTCGACCACCGACGTCGCCCGCCGCGGGGTGGACGACGCCATCGACCGGGTCCGCGAGCGGGTCGGCCAGCGCCCGGTCTACGTCAGCATCGACATCGACGTGCTTGACCCGGCGCACGCCCCGGGCACCGGGACCCCGGAGCCGGGCGGGCTGACTACCCGGGAGCTCCAGCTCATCCTGCGCGGCCTGGACGGGCTGCGGCTGGTGGGCGCCGACATCGTGGAGGTCGCCCCGGCCTACGACCACGCCGAGCTGACCTCACTGGCCGCCGCCAACGTGGTCTACGAACTGCTCGGCCTGCTCGCGCTGCAGGCCGGCCCGAGCGCGGGCCCCGCCCTGGCCACCCGCCCCGCCGGCCCCGCCGGCCCCACCGCCCCCAGCAACCCCGCCACCGCCCCCAGTAGCCCCACCGCCCCCAGTAGCCCCACCGCCCCCAGTAATTCTGCGGGCACCGGGAAGGCGGGCCTGGCATGACCGTGGTCGCCGCGGCCCAGCTCGCGCCGGTCATCGGCGACGCCGACGGCAACCGGCGGATCGCTGCCGCCGCCGTGACCGGCGCCGCCGCGGCGGGCGCGGAGCTGGTCGTGCTGCCCGAGCTATGCGACTCCGGCTACGTGTTCGCCAGTGAGCAGGAGGCGCGCGGGCTCGCCACCGCCGCGGACGACAGCCCGACGCTGCGTCAGTGGCGGGAACTGGCCGCCGCCCACGGCATCGTGATCGTCGGCGGGTTCTGCGAGCTGGGCGCCGACGGGCGGCTCTGGAACAGCGCCGCGCTGGTCGATGCCACCGGGACCCGGGCGATCTACCGCAAGGCACACCTGTGGGACCGGGAGGGCCTGGTCTTCGCCCCCGGCGCGGCCGCCCCGCCGGTGGTCGGCCTCCCGTTCGGCCGGGTGGCCCTGGTCATCTGCTACGACCTGGAGTTCCCCGAGTGGACCCGGCTGCCGGCCCTGGCGGGTGCCGACCTCATCGCCGCCCCGGTCAACTGGCCCGCCGCGCCGTGCCCGCCGGGGGAGCGGCCTGCCGAGGTGGTGAAGGCCCAGGCCGACGCGTCGGTGAACGGCGTGTTCGTCGTGGTCGCGGACCGGTGCGGCACCGAGCGTGGCGTGGACTGGATCAGCGGCTCGGTCATCATCGGCCCGGACGGCTACCCGCTGGCCGGCCCGGTTCTGGCCGACACCCCCGCCGTCCTGGTCGCCGACTGCGACCTGTCCCGCGCGCGGGACAAGCGCCTCAACGAACGCAACGACCTGCTGGCCGACCGCCGCCCGGAACTATACTCACCGGTAACGTCGGGGAATGATGGAGGCTGGGAGCCAGCCCGCCACTGACGCCCGCGACCCTCCAGGCCAACCGACGATGGAGGCGACGATGCCGCCGACCCACGAGGTCTTCAACCAGGTCCCGCCGCTGATCGGCTACGACGTGGCCGACGACCCGGCCATGCTCGACGCGCTCCGCCGGGAGGGCGCCGGCTGGGCCGAGCCGGAAGTCCGCTCGATCGGCCGCCGCGCCGGGACCCAGCAGGCGCAGGACTGGGGCCGGCTGGCCAACGAGCACCCGCCGGTACTGCACACGCACGACCGGTACGGGCAGCGCGTCGATGAGGTCGAGTTCCACCCGGCCTGGCACGAGCTGATGAACGTGGCCATCGGCAGCGGCCTGCACGCCGCGCCGTGGCGGGACAGCCGCCCGGGCGCCCACGTCGCGCGGGCCGCGAAGCTCTACCTGTGGGGCCGCACGGACGCGGGTCACACCTGCCCGGTCTCGATGACGTACGCGATCGTCCCGGCCCTGCGGCACGCCCCCGAACTGGCCCAGCGGTTCGAGCCGCTGCTGACGTCCACCGCCTACGACCCGGTCCTGGGCCCGCCGGAAGGCAAGCGCGGCCTGATCGCCGGCATGTCGATGACCGAGAAGCAGGGTGGCTCCGACGTGCGCGCCAACACCACGCGCGCGGTCCCCGTGCCGGGGGACGGGCCGGGCAGCTACCGGCTGACCGGGCACAAGTGGTTCACCTCGGCGCCGATGAGCGACGTGTTCCTGGTCCTCGCGCAGGCCCCCGGCGGCGCGAGCTGCTTCCTGCTGCCGCGCGTGCTGCCGGACGGCACCCGCAACGGCATGCACCTGCAGCGGCTCAAGGACAAGCTCGGGAATCGGTCCAACGCGTCCGCCGAGGTCGAGTACGACGGGGCGGCCGCCTGGCTGGTCGGGGAGGAGGGCCGGGGCGTCCGGACGATCATCGAGATGGTCAACATGACCCGGCTGGACTGTGTGCTCGCCGCGGCCACCGGGATGCGCGCGGGAGCCGTGCAGGCCGCCCACCACGCGGCGCACCGCAGCGCGTTCGGGGCCCGCCTGGCCGACCAGCCGCTGATGGCCAGCGTGCTCGCCGACCTGGCCGTAGAGTCCGAGGCGGCCACCATGGTCACCTTCCGGCTGGCCGGGGCGACCGACCGGGCCGCGGCCGGGGACGCGCAGGAAGCGGCGTTCCGGCGGCTGGCCCTGGCCGCCACCAAGTACTGGGTCTGCAAGCGGGCCCCGGCGCACGCCGCGGAGGCGCTGGAATGCCTCGGCGGTAACGGCTACGTCGAGGAGTCCGGGCTGCCCCGGCTGTACCGCGAGGCCCCCCTGCAGTCCATCTGGGAGGGTTCCGGCAACGTCGCCGCGCTGGACACGCTGCGCGTTCTGCAGCGCCAGCCCGAATCGGCCGAAGCCTTCTTCGCCGAGGTCGGCCAGGCGGCGGGTGCGGACCCGCGGCTGGACGCGGCCATCGCCCGGCTGAAGGCCGAGCTGGCCGACCCGGGCCAGGCCGAGGTCCGGGCCCGCCGCCGCGCCGAGCTCATCGCGCTGGTGCTGCAGGGGTCACTGCTGGCCCGGTACGGCGATCCGGCCGTGGCCGACGCGTTCGCCGCGTCCCGGCTCGGCGGGGACTGGGGCGGCGCGTTCGGCACGCTGCCGCCCAGCGCCGACACGGGCACCATCATCAAGCGGATCACTCCGGTGGCCGCCGCATCCTGACCGCTTCGCCCCGGGTCCACCGAACCCCTCCCGGAGCGTCCTTAACCCGACGGCACAAGGGTCACCACTAAGGTGGAGCCGGTGAACGGACGAGCCATCCTGGTCACCGGCGCGTCGCGGGGCATCGGCCGCGCCACCGCAGTCGCCTTCGCCGCCCAGGGCGACCGGGTCGCGATCCACCACCGCGGTTCTCCCGAGCTGGCTGCCACCGTGCTGGCCGAGCTTCCCGGGGACGGGCATGCCGTCGTGCAGGCCGACCTCACCGACCCGGAGCAGGCCCGGCGCATGGTCGACGAGGCCGCCGTCCGCCTCGGCGGCCTGGACGTGCTGGTGAACAATGCCGGCGTCTTTATCTCGCACCCCGTCACCGAGGTGTCCTACGAGCAGTGGCAGGCCGCCTGGCGGCAGACGCTGGCCGTCAACCTCACCGGCCCGGCCAACGTGACCTGGTGCGCCGTCCAGCACATGATCCCCCACGGTGGCGGCCGGATCGTCAACGTGTCCTCGCGGGGCGCCTTCCGCGGCGAGCCCGGCCAGCCCGGCTACGGGGCGAGCAAGGGCGGCCTCAACGCGTTTGGCCAGTCGCTGGCCCTGGCGCTGGGCCCGTACGGCATCGCGGTCGCCACGGTGGCGCCGGGCTTCGTCGACACCGAGATGGCCGCTGAGCGCGTCAGTGGGCCCGACGGCGACCAGGTACGGGCGCAGAGCCCGTTCAACCGGGTCGCCCGTCCCGAAGAGGTGGCCGCGGCGATCGTCTACCTGGCCTCGCCGGAGGCCGAGTGGGCGAGCGGCACCATCGTCGACCTCAACGGCGCCTCGTACCTGCGCCCGTGACCCGCCCGTCCGGACCTAAGTCCCGCTGGCCCAGACCCCGCGGTCCTAAGCCCGTGGGCCTCGGTCGTCAAGCATTCAAAGGGCCGTTCTGCTCACCCTCCGCTCAGGTACTCTCTCCGGGAACCGCAGACATGGTCGCCGCGTTCCTCAGCTGCGCCCATACCCGCCAGGTTGCCCAGGGCCATCCGTCCGGCCGGGAGGATCGAACTGAATGAATGCGCTTCGCGGTGCCCTGCGGCGCGCGGGATTCTTCGTCGCCGCCGCGGCGCTGGCCGCCGGGGCCGCGGTGGCCCTGGCGCCGAAGCAGCCGGCTGAGTCCGCGACCAGCTCGGGATGGGTGGAGAGCTGGGCGGCGGCGCCGGTCAAGCCCACCCGCGTCGCCGTCAACAAGGCCTATACCGGCTTCGATGACGAAACCGTCCGCAACATCGTGTTCACCAGCGTCGGCGGCAGCGAGATCCGGATCCGGCTCAGCAACCTGTTCGGCACCAGGCCGCTGGATATCGGCCAGGCCAGCGTGGGCGAGGTCGCCAGCCAGGGCAGCCTCACCGGCCGGGCCTTCCCGGTGAAGTTCAACGGCAGCTCGTCGGTCATGGTGGCCCCGGGCCAGGAGGTCGTGAGCGACCCCGTGCCCATGCCCGTCGCGCCGCTGGAGGACATCGCGGTGTCCGTCTACGTGCCGGACCGCACCGGGCCTGTCACGTACCACACGTTCGGCCAGCAGGACAATTACATTGCACCAGGCAACCACATCACCGACATCACCGACTCCGGCTATCCGACCCGGACCACCTTCTGGTACTTCCTGGACGGCGTGGACGTGCTGGGCGCCGATAAGCGGGCCGGTGTAGTGGTGGCGTTCGGTGACTCGATCACCGACGGGGTCGGCTCCGCCGCCGGGCTCAACGACCGCTGGCCGAACTTCCTGGCCCGCCGACTGGACGCCGCGTACGGCGAGGAGGCCCCCGGCGTTATCGACGAGGGCATCGGCGGCAACCGGGTCCTGAACAACTCCGCCTGCTTCGGGCAGAGCGCCGTGCAGCGCTTCAGCCGCGACGTCCTGGACCAGCCCGGCGTGCGCGCCGTGATCGTGCTCGAGGGCATCAACGACATCGGCTACAGCGGGGACCCCGACGTCGGCTGCGAGGCGCCGGGCACCGACGTCAGCGCGGCGCAGATCATCGGCGGGTATAAGACGATGATCGCTGCGGCGCACGAGCACGGCATCAAGATCTTCGGCTGCACGCTGACCCCGTTCGAGAGCTCATGGTTCTGGTCGGTCGCGGGACAAGCCAAGTGGCAGGCGGTCAACCGGTGGATCCGCACCAGCGGCGCGTTCGACGGCGTCTTCGACTTCGCCCGCGTGCTGGGCGACCCGAACGACCCGAACTACCTCAACCCCGCATACGACAGCGGTGACGGGCTGCACCCCAACGACGCCGGCTACTCCGCCATGGCCGACGTGATCCACCTGAACCGCCTGCGGTAATTTGGCGCCGTTGGGGCGTTCCTCGCCCCGCGGTGACGTCCGGAGGGTGCCATGCGGATCGGGGTCGTGTTCCCGCAGACCGAGCTGGGGGGCGACGCCGGCGCGGTCCGCGCCTACGCCCGCGGCGTGCAGGAGCTCGGGTTCAGCCACGTGCTGGTCTACGACCACGTGGTGGGCGCCGACCCGGCGGCCCACCCGGGCTGGAATGGCCCGTACGACGTGCACACCACGTTCCACGAGCCGTTCGTCCTGTTCGGCTACCTGGCCGCGCTGACGTCCCTGGAGCTGGTCACCGGCATCATCATCCTGCCGCAGCGGCAGACCGCGCTGGCCGCCAAGCAGGCCGCCGAGGTGGACCTGCTCACGAACGGGAACTTCCGGCTCGGCGTCGGCATCGGCTGGAACGAGGTCGAATACGAGGCGCTCGGCCAGGACTTCCATACCCGCGGCCGCCGCATGGACGAGCAGATCGGCCTGCTGCGGCGGCTGTGGACCGAGCCGTCCGTGACGTTTCACGGCACCTTCGACCAGATCCCCGGGGCGGGACTGGCGCCGCTGCCGGTGCAGCGCCCGATCCCGGTGTGGATCGGCGCCCAGTCTCCCCGCGCCTACCAGCGGGCGGGCCGCCTGGCCGACGGCTGGTTCCCGCAGCTGCCACCCGGGCCCGGCCTCGACGACGCCCGGCGCCAGGTTGACGAGGCGGCGCGGGCTGCGGGCCGGGACCCGGCCCGCATCGGCCTGGAGGGCCGGGTGAGCTGGCGCGGCGACCCCGACGAACTGGCCGAGCGGCTCCGGCAGTGGCAGGCGGCCGGCGCGACGCACATGTCCGTCAACACCATGGGTGCCGGATTGGCCACCGTCGATGACCACCTGGCCGCGCTGGCCACGGCCGCCGACCTGGCGACGGCCGTGACCAGCTGAGCCTGATCGGCGTCAGTTCGTGTCGTAGACGATGACGCCGCGGATGTTCTTGCCGTCCCGCAGGTCCTGGTACCCCTCGTTGACCTGGTCCAGGGTGTACCGGGTGGTGACCAGCTCGTCCAGCTTGAGCTGGCCCGCGTCGTACAGCCGCAGCAGCTTGACGATGTCGTACTGCGGGTTCGCCGAGCCGAACAGCGTTCCCTTGATCGTCTTCTCGAACAGCGTCATCACGCCGCCCGAGACGTGCACGGTCAGCTTCTCCGGGTTGGCCAGCCCGGTGATGACCACGGTGCCGCCCTTGCCGATCACGTTGAACGCGCTGGTGACCACTTCCTCTTCCACCGTGCCGACCGTGACCAGCGCCTGATCGGCCAGCTGGCCCCAGGTCAGCTCGTTCACCTTGGCCGCGGCCTCATCCGCGCTGGCGAACGCATGGGTCGCCCCGAGCTTCAGCGCGGTTTCCCGCTTGAACGCCAGCGGGTCCACCGCCACGACGTTCTTGGCCCCGGCCGCCGCGGCGCCCTGCACCGCGTTGATCCCGATGCCGCCGATGCCGTAGATCACCGTGGTGTCGCCGGCCCGCACCCCGCCCGCGTAGTTGGCGGTGGCCCAGCCGGTCGGCACGCCGCAGCCCACCAGGACCGCGGTCTCCAGCGGCAGCCAGTCGTCCACCTTGACCACCGAATGCTGCGAGATCGTGGCCCGCTCGGAGAACGTGCCGAGGATGCACATCCCGCCGATGTCGGTGCTGCCAGAGTGGAACCGGGTCGTGCCGTCGGGCATGACCCCTTCCAGGATGCTGGCGCCCATGTCGCACAGGTTCTGCCGCCCGGTCGAGCAGTAGCGGCAGGCACCGCAGTTGGGGATGAAGCTGCACACCACGTGGTCACCCGGTTTGACCTTGGTGACGCCGGGGCCGACCTCCTCGATGATGCCGGCGCCCTCGTGGCCGCCGACGATCGGGAACCGGGGAACCAGGTCGCCGTCGATCAGGTGCAGGTCGGAGTGGCAGAGCCCGGCGGCGACGTACCTGATCAGCACCTCGCCGTCCTTGGGGGCGTCCAGGTCGAGTTCCATGATTTCGAACGGCTTGTGCGCGTCGTGCAGTACGGCTGCCCTGGTCTTCATGCGTTCTCCTCGCTTCATCGCGTCGTTCTGCGCTCGCTGATCAAAAAGTCCGCAGTCAAAAGCCTGGGCGGGTCCTCGTCAAATGTCCAGCGCCAGATCCCGCTGTAAGGCCTGGCCAGCGGCGGTCTTGCCCGAGACGGCCTGCTCGTACAGATCGTGGACCGCCGCCCCGAGCCGGACGCTGTAGGAGACCGAAGGGGTGTCACCGCCTTCCTGGTAGCCGCCGATCACGCCCACGATGGTGCCGGTCCGCGACCGGGTGCTGAATTGCGTCACCCACGGGCTGCCGCTGGTTCCCCCGGTGTAGCCGGGGCAGTCGAAGCGCAGCTGGGTCGCGCTCTGCCGGGATGTCGTGTTCACGCACGTGATGGGAGCGTTGGCGCTGTCCGGGTAGCCGGTGACGTGCACGAGGTACCGGTACCCGCGGTCGATCGCGAGCTTGTTGGCCCCGAGCACGGCCTGGATGTTCTGCCCGTCGTGCGGCTGCAGCACCACGAAGCCGACGTCATAGTCGGGGTCGGAGAACTTCGCCCACTGCGGCGCGACGAGTAGCCGGGCGACCGTCCACACCCCGTACGGTTCCTGGCCGTCCCGGTACCCGGGGATGAAGACGATGTCGCTGGAGTAGCCGTTGCCGCCCTGGCCGCCGTTGATGCAGTGAGCGGCCGTGATCAATAGGTCTTTGTCCGGGCTGGCGACGACGCTGGCGGTGCAGAAGTGGTCGCCGCTCGCGTCGTGCTCGAACAGCGCGCCGACCCGCAGCGCGGCCGCTGAGCCGGCCGGGTGCGACTGGCCCCGCTGGACGCGCCCGCTGCCCAGCGGCAGGGCCGCGAGCAGCCGCGCCCGGTCCCAGAACGCCAGCGCCCCGACGGGCCCGTGCGGCCGCCCCGGGGCGCACCCCGTCACCAGGGACGCCATGACCAGGACCGCCACCGCGACGAGCCTGATGCGAGCCCTGGCTCCCGGGCCGGCCATCCTTCGCACCACAGTCTGTGACGGTACACGGTGGGTGACCAGTGGTCGGCCTGCGGTCTCCCGATCGGGCCGATCAGGCCTGCTCAGGGCCGCTGGAGCTGGGCCTGGAGGAAGAGCCGCAGGATCGGCGAGGCGTAGTACGGGCTGTAGGAGGCCCATGGGTAGTCGCCGCCCTGCTCGTAGCCGCCGATGTCGCCGATCACGGTCCCGCTGCCGGTCACCGGGTTGAGATGCAGGATCCACGGGCCGCCGCTGGTCCCGTCCCAGTAGCCGTTGCAGTAGAACTCCAGCTGGGTGGGCTCGAACTCGAAGCTGTCGGTGGCGCACTCGATGGGCTGGTTGTCGGTGTCGTTGTAGCCGATGAGGGTGACCGGATGGGCGTACCCAGTGCTGACGCCGAGCCGGAGGCCGCCGGTGACGGACTGGACCGGCCGCCGGGTGCCGGGCGGCGGCGAGACCGCGAGGAAGGCGAAGTCGAGATCCGGGTCCTGCGACTGCCGCCAGCCCGCTGCGACCGTGACGCTCTGCGCGGCCCACATCCCGTACGGGCTCACGCCCTGATGCCACTTGGGCACGTAAGCGATGTTGGTGACGTAACCGCCGCTGCCGTACACGCAGTGCGCGGCGGTGAGGACCAGGTCGGACGTGGCGCTGTCGACCACGCTGGCCGTGCAGAAGTGCGCCTGCGTCCCGGTCGTGAAGAACAGTGCGCCGACGGTGGGCACTCCGTTGAAATACGTGGGATTCGGGATCCCCGGTGGCGGCGCGGGTGTGCTGGCGGCGCCTTCCGGGCTGGCCTGCCCGGGGCTGGCCTGCTTCGGGCCGCCCGGCCGGGCGGCTGGGCGGCCCTGGCCGGCCGGCGTCGCACTGGCCATCCGTGCGGCCGTCCAGAACCCGCGCGCCGCGGCCTGCGCCGGGCTCGCGACCGGGTGCACCACCGCCTGGGTGGCAGGCGGGCCGCCCGCCGCGCCGATGGTCGACGCGCCGGCGGTGCCGCCCGCCGTGGCCAGGCCGGCCGTCGCGGTCAGGGCACCCGTGATGACCGCCGCGCTCAGTCTGGCCCGGTGCTGCCGTAGCCACGTCCTCATCTGCGCCTCCTGGGGTGTGTGCTTCCGGAGGGAAAAGTCGCACCTAGCGGGATCAGCTCCGACGTTCTTGGGTCCGAACACGTGTGTCAAGGGCGCACGCCGTGGCACGCGCTATTACCAGCGAGTAACATAACGCCGAGAGCTCTTACGCGAGGGAGGCAGAAGTGCCCCGTACCGCACGCGACGTGGTCTTCGTGGACGGCGTCCGTACCCCGTTCGGCAAGGCCGGTCCCAACGGCCTGTACGCGGAGACCCGCGCCGACGACATGGTCGTCCGGGTGATCCGCGAGCTGCTGTGCCGCAACCCGGGCCTGCCGGCGGAACGCGTCGGCGACGTCGCCATCGCGGCCACCACCCAGATCGGCGACCAGGGGCTGACCATCGGCCGGACCGCCGCGGTGCTGGCCGGGCTGCCCCGTTCGGTCCCCGGCTACGCGATCGACCGGATGTGCGCGGGAGCGCTCACCGCGGCGACCACCGCGGCGGGCAGCATCGCGCTCGGCGCCACCGATTTCGCCATCGCGGGCGGCGTAGAGCACATGGGGCACCACCCGATGGGAGAGGGCGTCGACCCCAACCCGCGGTTCGTCAGCGAGCAGCTGGTCGACACCTCCGCACTGGTCATGGGGGCGACCGCGGAAAACCTGCACGACCGGTACCCGCACATCACCCGGGCCCGCGCCGACGCCTACGCGCTCCGCAGTCAGCGCAAGGTCGCCGAGGCCTACGCGGCCGGGAAGATCCAGCCTGACCTGGTGCCGATGGCGGTGCGCAGCGCGGCGAACGGCTACGGCCTGGCCACGGCGGACGAGCCGCCCCGTCCGGACACCACCCTGGAAGGGCTCGCCGGCCTGAAGACCCCGTTCCGCCCACACGGCCACGTGACGGCAGGCAACTCCGCCGGGCTGAACGATGGGGCCACCGGATGCATCCTCGCGGCTGAGGACGTCGCCGCCGAGCTCGGCCTGCCGGCCCGGATGCGGCTGATCGACTTTTCCTTCGCGGGCGTCGACCCGGAAGTGATGGGCGTGGGGCCCATCCCCGCCACCGAGACGCTCCTCGCGCGGAACTCCCTGACCATGGACGACATCGGCCTCATCGAGATCAACGAGGCGTTCGCCGTGCAAGTGCTCTCATTCCTCGACCACTTCAAGGTGGCCGATGACGACCCGCGGGTGAACCCGTGGGGAGGCGCCATCGCCCTGGGCCACCCGCTCGCCTCGTCCGGGGTCCGGCTGATGATGCAGCTCGCCCGCGAGTTCGCCGAGCACCCTGAGGTGCGCTACGGGCTGACCACGATGTGCATCGGGATGGGCATGGGCGCCACTGTTCTCTGGGAAAACACGGGGCTCCGGGAGAACTCCCACGGCGAGACTGAAGGCGGGACGAAGTGAGCGGTATCGAGGAGCTGGGGGACCGTGCGGCGATCAGGGCCCAGTTCCCTGCTGAGGTCGTCACGCACGCGCACGTCCGCGACGTCGAGCTGCCCGGCGGCGCCGGCGCGCTGGCCCTGATCACCCTGGACAACGGCTTCGACCACACCAAGCCCAGCACGTTCGGCCCGGCCAGCCTGCTGGAGCTGAACGACGCCCTGGACGCGGTGGCGGCCCGGGACGACATCGTCGCGGTCGGCCTGACCGGGAAGCCGTTCATCTTCGCGGTCGGCGCCGATCTTAAGGGCGTCGGCCTGATCGGGGACTGGGACCAGGCCCGGATGATTGGCCGGCTCGGGCACGCGGTTTTCCGCCGCCTCGGCGAGCTGGACGTCCCCTCGTTCGCGTTCGTCAACGGCGCGGCGATGGGCGGCGGCGTGGAGGTCGCGCTGCACTGCACGTACCGCACGATCTCGGCCGGCGTCCCGGCCGTCGCGCTGCCGGAGTGCTTCCTCGGCCTGGTGCCCGGCTGGGGCGGGACCTACCTGCTGCCCCGGCTGATCGGCCCGGCCCCGGCGCTGAAGGTCATCGTCGAGAACGCGCTCAGCCAGAACAAGATGCTGCGCGGCCCGCAGGCCTTCGAGCTGGGGATGGCCGACGCCATGTTCGAGCCGGCCGACTTCCTGGAGGAGTCGCTGCGCTGGGCCGCCCGTGTGCTCACCGGCCAGCTCGTCGTCGAGCGCGCGCCGATCGCTGACGCCGCGGACTGGGACGCCGCCGTCGCCGCGGGCCGGTTCTGCACCGACGGCAAGCTGCACGGCGCCGCGCCCGCCCCCTACCGCGCGCTGGACCTGGTCGCCCGGGCCCGGGACCGCAGCCGGGACGAGGGCTTCGCCGCCGAGGACAAGGCGCTGGCCGACCTGATCATGAGCGATGAGCTGCGCGCTGGGCTGTACGCCTTCGACCTGACCCAGAAGCGGGCCCGGCACCCGGCCGGCGCGCCGGCCAAGGCCCTGGCCCGCCCAGTGACCAAGGTCGGCGTGGTCGGAGCCGGCCTGATGGCCGCGCAGATCGGCCTGCTGTTCGCCCGCCAGCTCGAGGTGCCGGTGGTGCTGACCGACCTGGACCAGGCCCGGGTCGACTCGGGCGTGGGCTACGTGCACGCCGAGATCGACAAGCTGGCCGCCCGGCAGCGCATCTCCGCCGACCGGGCGAACCGGCTCAGGGGCCTGGTCAGCGGCTCGCTCACCAAGGACGCCTTCGCCGACGCGGACTTGGTCATCGAGGCCGTGTTCGAGGAGATGTCGGTCAAGCGGGCGGTGTTCGCCGAGGTCGAGGCGGTCGTCGGACCGGAGTGCGTGCTGGCCACCAACTCGTCCTCGCTGTCGGTGTCCGCCATGGCCGAGGGGCTGGCCCACCCCGAGCGCGTCGTCGGCTTCCACTTCTTCAACCCGGTGGCGGTGCTCCCGCTGGTCGAGATCATCCGCGGCCAGGCGACCGACGACGCCACCCTGGCTACGGCGTTCGCCGTCGGCAAGGCGCTGAAGAAGTCGGGTGTCCTAGTCAAGGACGCGCCGGCGTTCGTCGTCAACCGGCTGCTGACCCGGTTCCTGGGCGAGATCACCGCGGCCGTCGACGAGGGCACCCCGGTCGAGGTCGCCGAGCGCGCCCCGGAGCCGCTCGGCCTGCCGATGTCACCGTTCCTGCTGCTCCAGCTGGTCGGCCCGGCCATCGCGCTGCACGTGACGGAGACCCTGCACGCGGCGTTTCCCGACCGGTTCGTGGTCTCCCCGAAGCTGCGCGAGCTGGTCGGCTCGGGGCAGACGGCCATCTACCGTCCCGACCTCACCCTCGATCCCGAGGTCGTGGCCGCCCTGGCCGGCGGGCACCGGCCGTCCACGGAGGACCAGGTCCGGCAGCGGGCCCTGGAGGGCCTGGCCGAGGAGATCCGGCTCATGCTCGGCGAGGGCGTGGTCGCCGCGCCCGAGGACATCGACCTGTGCATGATCATGGGCGCGGGCTGGCCCTTCCACCTCGGCGGGATCACCCCCTACCTGGACCGCAGCGGCATCGCCGAGAAGGTCAACGGCTCCCGCTTCCGCCCCGCCTGACCGCCCCCACCCCGTGCACCGCACGCAACGAATGAATGCGGGCGCTTTCGCAGTGTGTGCTGCCTCGACAACATCCCAGGTCGCGGGCCGAGATCGTATCGTCGTGAGGTCTGAAGAACCTTTGATCCAGACCACGTTGTCGGAGGGCCCGCTTACGCTCGCGGCATGAAGCTCGCCGGCCCGGATGACCCGCCCAAGCCCATGTTCATCCTGGTCCCCGGCTTCTGGCTGGGCGCCTGGGCCTGGGCCAAGGTCGCCGGCCGGCTGCGCGTGGCGGGCCATGACGTCGAGGCGGTCACCCTGCCGGGGCTGGCGGAGCGGGCCGCGCCGCGGGCCGACGTCACCCTCGCTGATCACGTTGCGGCCGTCGCCGCGCTCGTCGCACAGCGCGGGCCCGGCGTGATCCTGGTCGGGCACAGCGGTGCGGGCTCGGTTATATACGCGGTCACCGACCGGCTCCCCGACCAGGTCCGCCGCGCCGTTTACGTGGACAGCGGCCCGCTGCCCGACGGGACCGCGATTGACCCGTACCTCGGCCCGGACGTCGCCGAGATCCCGTTGCCCGCCTGGGCCGAGCTCAAGGCAGCCGGCACCAGCCTGGCCGGCCTCGGCCGCCAGCGGCGTGCGGACTTCCGCCGCCAAGCCGTCCCGCATCCGGCCGGCCCGGCGCGCGACCGCCTGCGGCTGACCGGCACCCGCCGCCGCGACGTCCCCGTCACGATGATCACCAGCAGCCACCGACCCGCAGACGTGGCCCGGCTGGCCAAGCAGGGCCACCCCTACTTCGCCGAGCTGACCGAGCTACCAGTCAGCTACTTCGACCTGCCCACCGGCCACTGGCCCATGCTCTCCCGCCCCGCCGCCCTGGCCGCCGCCCTCCTGCAGACGGCGACGGTCTGACCCGGGACCGCGGCGGCGCCCAGCCGGTTCAGCTGTACACGACAGCCGCCCCACGGCGAGCTGCGCAACCGATGGCCGACCGGTACGACTGGTCCTAAGCGGTCGGTGGCGGGTTGCCCCCCGGCGGAGGCTAATCACTAGGCGGCGGTGGCGGATAGCCGTCTCCCGGCGGTGGCGGGTATTCGCCTCCCGGCGGTGCCGGGTATTCGCCCGCCGGCGGTGGCGGGTAGCCGTCTCCCGGCGGTGCCGGGTAGCCGTCTCCCGGCGGTGGCGGGTATTCGCCCGCCGGCGGTGGCGGGTAGCCGTCTCCCGGCGGTGGCGGGTATTCGCCCGCCGGCGGTGGCGGGTAGCCGTCTCCCGGCGGTGCCGGGTAGCCGCCCGCCGGCGGTGCCGGGTAGCCGCCCGCCGACGGGTAGCCCGGCGGCGGGACCTGGCCCGCGTGCGCCGCGGTGAGCCGGTAGTAGATCAGGGTCACCACGATCGCGATGAACGGAGTGAACAGGGTGCCAGAGACGACCTCGGCGATGAAGCTCCGGCCCGAGCCGGGCAGTACGGAGAAGATCAGCGACAGTACGAACTTAACGGCGATGTAGATCAGGAACACCAGGACGTAGGTGCCGAACACGTGCCACGCGAAGCCCCGCACGGTACGCCAGCTCTGCCGGAATGACTCCAGCGGCGGCGACCCGCCCAGCACGATGCACGGCACGATCAGCGACCAGAACGTCAGCAGGATCAGGCCCGGCACGATGATGAGCGCGAACCCGATGAAGATCCCGATCGCGGCCAGGATCGACGCGGCCGCGACCGGCAGGACGTACGGCAGCGCCGCCGACAGCGTGCCGCGCAGGTCGAGGTCGACCCGGCCGTCCCGGACGTCCTGCACTGCCTTCACCAGCGCGGCCTGCAGCAGGAACATAAAGAACAGGCTGATGAACCAACCCACCCCAGCGCCGATGTTCCCGGCCGCGAAGGTGAGCAATGCCCCGATGATCGCAGCGATCAGGTAGAGGACGAAGGCGATGAGCAGGAAGTGTCCGGCGTAGGCCCGGTAGGTTGCCCAAGCCTCGCGCAGCACCCCCGTGAGCGGGCTCATGCGATCATGCTAGGGGAGCGGCCCGGAAGATGCCAGGACGGCGGCCCGGCGCGCTAAACCGGCTCAGTACCCGACGGTGAACCGCCGCCGGCGGTGTCGGCCCTGCTCGATCTCGTCCACGAAGGCCAGCGCGAAGTCGGCGCCCGAGATGAACGATTTGCCGTCCGCGTCGGTGACCAGCACGTCGCCGCCCACCCGGTAGCTCCCGGTGGCCTCGCCGGGGGCGTACGAGCCGAAGCCAGCGGCCGGGCTCACGTAGAACCAGTCGACGTCGTCGCCGGTCTCCTGCAGCGCGTACAGCACGTCGGCGTGGCTGAGCGCCTCGTTCTTGTGTGCCTCGGGGAATTCCGGCGTGTCCACCAGGCGAGGGCCGCCCTCGGTCACCTGCAGCGAGCCGGCGCCGCCGACGAAGCCGAGCCGGGTACCCGTCCTGGCTGCCGAGTCGGCCAGCGGCTTCAGCGAGTCGAGCAGCCTCCGGCCGTCGATCTCCCGCCCCGGGATCGCGACCACGATCACATCGGCCTCGTCCGCCAGTGCCTGGACGAACTCAGGGTCGTGCAGGTCGCCCTGCTGGAAGCGCAGCTCGCCGGGGGTACCCTCGCTCCGCCCTGCCTCGCCTGGCGCGGGTGCCGAACGGCTGGCGGCGATCACGGAATGTCCCCGCTTCAGCGCCTCGTCCCTGATCGCGCCGCCCGCGTATCCCGTCCCGCCGATTATCGCGATGGTCGTCACGTCGCACTCCCGCCTCAGCCGTTGCTTGCCAGCTGGCGCCAACTACCGTCGCGGGCCCGCTATTCCCCCGGCGGTTCGGCCACCCGGGCTTCGGCTACACGGGCTCGGACGGGCCTTCCAGCACCACGTCGAAGCCGGTGGGGGAACGGAGCTTCAGCGTCCGGTAGCGCCAGTCCGGCCGGGGCTCGTGGACCTCGATCGTGAACGCCAGCCCCGCCGCCTCGCACCGGGCCACGGCCTCGTCGACGTTGCTCACCCCGAGCTGCCAGGTCAGCACGCGTTCCCGGGCCGGCTCGCCGTCCGCTTCCCGGGCCGGCTCGCCGTCCGCTTCCCGGGCCGGCCCGCCGTCCGCTTCCCGGGCCGGCTCGCCGTCCGCTTCCCGGGCCGGCCCGCCGTCCGCTTCCCGGGCTGGCCCGCCGTCCGCCGCCGGCGTGTCACTTGGCGATTTGGGCCGTTCCAGGCCGAACTCCACGGCCTCGTTACCCAATCCGATGAAATCTGGGTATTCCGGTCCCTCGTACGTCACGCGCAGGCCCAGCGCCTCGTAGAAGGCCCGTTCGGCATCCAGATCGCGAACGACCAGGATCGGCACCAGGCGGGTGATCAGGTCGCCGGGTTCATGCCGCGCTTCGCCCATTTCTCACGTCCTCGATCGGAAAATGAACAGTGGCTCGCCGGGCCATGCCGCCGCGCTTTCCGGGCCGTCCGGGCCGCCCAGCGTACCGCCGCCGTCTCCGCCGCCGTCTCCGCCGCTGGCTGCCGCGCGATGCAGCCGTCCTGCGCCGACCGCTGTCCTCGGTGCATCTTCTGGTGAGCTGAACGAGACTTCCGCAAAGCCGGCCTCCCGGAACCAGGTTCGCACCGTGGGAGTGAGGTCCGGCGGGCGGCGGTGCCGGGTCCAGATGACGGTGGCACCGGGGGCACTGAGGGCTGGGGCCGCGGCGATCGTCCGCTGGATGTCGGCGTCGCTGACGTTCCCGAAGATCCCGCACAGCAGCAGCACGTCGGCTGGCAGTACGTCGGCGTAGCCGCTGGGCCGGCTCGCGTCCGCCTCCCGCACCTCGACCTGCGGGAGCCCGGCTGCGGCGGCGTTCCGGCGGGCCGTCTCCGCGTTCTCCGCGTTGGCCTCGATCAGGACCGCGGACACGTCGTCCCGGCGGGGATGCGTGGGCAGGACGCCGGTCACGTCGCGCCCCTGCCCCGCGCAGAGGCTCAGCAGCCGGACCGGCCCGGCCGGTGCGCGGTCGAGGGCGTCGGCCAGCTGCGCCTGGACCAGTCGCAGGCGTGCGCTGAGCACCGAGGACGGATCATCATAGAGTTCGTGCCACGCCACCCAGTCCCTCATGCCGCCCATCGTGCCCAGCGCCGCCGCGGTTTGTCAGTTTCATCGGCTGGGATCCTGTTCCCCGAGCGTGGCGGGCGCCGGGAGCCGTGAAGCCGTCCCGGCAGCGCGACGTGGCCTCGATCCGGGCGGAGCTGGCCCGGCTGGCCCGGTACGACGACGAGTCGATCGTGCACGACCGGTGGATCCGGCAGCGTTACGACGGCGGGTACGCGGTCAGCTTTGTACCGGCCCGCACCGCTGCCGTCGTGACGGCCTGGCATGAGGCGGGCCACGCGGTCGCCGCGCTGGCCGTCGGCACTGATTTCAGGTCGGCCAGCATCTACCACGCGCGCGACAGCGCGGGCCGGGTGCACGGGATTCGCGGCGCGGGGGAGCTCGCGTTCGTCATCGACGCGGCCGGCCAGATCGCCGAACTTCTCCGCGACTGGACCCTGCCCGGCTCCGACGATGAGCTTCGCGCCTGGCTCGCGGGCTGGAAGAGCGACGGCGGCGACGCCCGCCGCTTCCGCCGGGCCAGCGCGGCCCGGTTCGGCCCGGACAGGCGGGCCGCCGAGCATGCCGCGTGGCGGTACAGCGAGCAGCTGCTGACCCCGTTGCGGCTGGTCATCCGTGAGGTGGCCCGGGCGCTGCTCGTCCACCCCCGGCCGCTGCCCCGCGACGTCGTAGCCGCGATCGCCGGCCCCCGTCCAGGTGGCCAAATCTTTGCCGGGCGCAAGCCCCGTCCTTCAGGGCAGGCAGGAGTCAAGGCCGGAATGTCAGACCCTCAGGCGACCATGGGACCAAGCACGTAACCCGAGGGAGCCGCCATGTCCGCCAGCACATCATCGGCCCGGCCTGAGTACTCACCCGCTGCCGGGTCCCCGTCCGCCGGGTCCGTGTCCGCCAGGGCGCTGTCCGCCGCGTCGTTCACGATCTCGCCCCAGGGCCCGTTCTCGCTGGCCGAGGCGGCCGCGTTCGGGTTCGGCCAGCGCGACGGCCGGGACGCCGACGGGGTCATGCGGCTGGCGTTCTGCGTGGACGGCTACACCGAGCAGGTCGGGGTCGAGGTCCGCCAGGACGCGGCCGGAGACGTGCACGCCATGGCCTTCATGCGGCCGAGTACCGATCTGGGCGCCGTCCGGGCCCAGGTCGCCCGGGTGCTGTCGCTGGATTACGACGCTTCGGAGTTCGTCCGCATCGGTGACCGGGATCCGGTGATCGGACGGCTGCAGGCCGCCGCCCCCGGCCTCCGGCCGCCGCTGTTCTACTCCCCGTACGAGGCAGCAGCCTGGTCGGTACTGAGCGCCCGCCGCCCGGCACGGCAGATGATGCAGGTCCGGGCGCTGCTCAGCGAGGCCCACGGCCGGGTGTTCGACCTGGCCGGCCAGCGGCTGGCGGCGTTCCCGACGCCGGAGCAGTTGCTGCGCGTCGGGTCGTTCCCCGGCCTGGGGGCGGACAAGATGGAGCGGTTGCACGGCGTCGCGCGGGCCGCGCTCGAGGGGCGGCTCGACGTCGGCGCGTTGAAGGCGATGGGCCCGGACACGGCCATGGCCGAGCTGCAGTCGATCAAGGGCATCGGCCCGTTCTACAGCGCCCTCATCGTGGTCCGCGGCACCGGGTTCACCGACGTACTCCCAGTCAATGAGCCCCGGGCCCTGGCCTTGGCCGCCCAGCTCTACGGGCTGGACGAGCCGCTGTCCGAGGCCCAGTTCCGGGAGCTGGCCCAGTCGTGGCGGCCGTTCCGCACCTGGGCCGTCGTCCTCATCCGGGCCGTCTCCGGCCGGCTCCTGGACAGTCAGGCCGCGCCGGTTCCCGCAGCCTGATCCCGCTCGCGGCCTGATCCTGCTCGCGGCCTGTCCCTGGTCGCTTCCGGGTCCTGGTCGCTTCCGGGCCCTGGTCGCTTCCGGGGCTCGCTCGC
>Ga0302178_10001418_pt1 | contig 20209 bp, 15 predicted proteins | sample I_Palsa_E1_3_FD_198790 | JGI IMG/M metagenome (GOLD analysis project Ga0302178, IMG submission 198790) | Peat permafrost microbial communities from Stordalen Mire near Abisko, Sweden - I_Palsa_E1_3 | ecosystem: Environmental > Terrestrial > Soil > Palsa > Peat permafrost | place: Sweden... | reverse complement strand
GCTCGCAGTTATTGCCGGCTACGAATTGTCATGCCGAGTGGGTCAACTGGTTGCGCCCGACCACTACAAACAAGGCTTCCACGCGACCGCGACAGTGGGTTGCTTCGGTGCAACCGCCGCGTGCGGAAGGTTGCTCGGTCTAGACGCCAATCAGATGGCACAAGCGCTCGGCATCGCCGCGACCCGAGCGGCTGGACTCAAGTCCTCGTTTGGAACCTCATGCAAGCCCCTCCAAGCCGGCAACGCCGCAAGCACGGGGGTGCTCTGCGCATTGCTTGCGCAAGCCGGTCTAGATGCGCCGACTGATACGTTTGAACACCGAATCGGTTTTGCGAGTACCTATAGCGACGTGAAAAGTCCGCAGCTTGCGTTGGGAGTTCCGGGGTTGGTCGAAGATTTCTCGTTAGCCTCGGTTGCGGGCGATAGAGAGGATGCTTTTCACTTAGATTTCAACCTGTTCAAATATCACGTCGCTTGCTACGAAACGCACTCGACAATCGAATGCGGGCAGGCGATTCGCGCGATGGATGGTTTTGAATTAGATAACGTCGATTCGGTCAAGCTGCGAGTCAACCGCAATGCCAACGACATCTGCAACATCCAGACGCCGCGAACTGATACTGAAACTCGCTTTAGTCTGCGCCAAGCGGCAACTTTTTCCTTGGGGGGGCTACCAACCGCCAATATTGAGACCTTCAGTTTGACCAAAGCCAATCGCGCAGACCTTCATGCCCTACGCGAACGAGTGACAGTCGAGCTATGCGATGAGGTGGGCATCCCGGTCACCGAAGTGGAGATCACGCTGAAGGGAGGACGGCGTTTGTCCCACCGTCACGACTCGAGCAAACCAATGATCGATACCGATGCACAACAGGTGAAACTTCAAGCGAAGTTTGCGGCGCTGGCGTCACCCCTCATCGGTTGCGATCGAGTGGAAGAGTTGATTTCCATGACCACTCGCCTCGAGCATCTGACGAAGATCACCGCTCTTGCTGCGGGATTGAACACCAGCCCGCCCCACACTCCGGTTGCATGATCTCACGCGATACTTTGAGAAGTCTGTTCGCACGTGGTGCGGGCGCGCTGAAGGCATGGGATTGAGTCAACTCACAGGTAACGATCAAGTGACGCGGTCATTGTTCGCGATGCGGCAAACCGCTCTGGGCCTCCTTCACCGGTGAACTGCCCGGGGAATTCCAAAGGAAATTGGACTTAGTAAAACTGATATTTAGAAATTAAATTCGCCCCATTCGAATCAAAGGAGACTCAATTGACGATCAATTACACGCTCGACGCACACGTCGCGACCATCACCATCGACCGGCCCGACAAGCGCAATGCGCTGGCGCCATCGACCATGGTGGAACTGCGCGATGCCCTGCTGAATTTCGATGAGGATGCCGAAGCGCGCGTCGGCATCATTACCGGCGCGGGCGACAAGGCCTTTTGCGCCGGCGCCGATCTGCATGAAACTTTGCCCAGCGCAAAGAGCTTCATCGAAGGCTATTTCGACCGCAGTATCGGTCCCGATCATCCGCTATACATCCGCAACGTTTCTCTCGCCAGGCTGAAACTGAAGAAGCCCCTGATCGCCGCCGTGAATGGCGTGGCTGTTGCTGGCGGCATGGAAATCGCGCTCAACTGCGACCTTTGCATTGCCTCTACCAATGCGCGTTTCGGACTGACCGAAGTACGTATTGGCTCGATCCCGGCGATTGCCGGCATCCAGCGCATGCTGCGTTCGCTGCCACGCGCCGTCGCGATGCAATGGCTGCTCACTGCTGAAATCGTCGATGCCGCGAAGGCCCTTCAATGGGGACTGGTCAGCGAAATCGTCCAGCCCGATCAGCTCTTGCCGCGTGCTCACGCAATCGCCGCCGTAATCGCCGGCAATGCACCGCTGGCCGTACGGTCCGCGAAGATGCTGGCCGACAAGGCCGCCGAATTGTCATTCGCCGAAGCTGCCGAAGTGGAAGAACTCATGTGGGGACACCTGTACAAGACTGAAGACCGCGTGGAGGGCCGGCGTGCGTTCGCTGAAAAGCGGCCTCCGGTGTATCTCGGTCGTTGAAGTGTTCCGTTGAAAAAAGATGAACAAGATATTGAACAGGGATCAGTCATGTTGAGAGATAGTTTGACGGGCATCAAGGTGGTCGATTTCAGCCAGATCGGCGCGGGTCCAACCTGCTCGATGTATCTGGGCGATCTGGGCGCGGACGTGGTCAAGATCGAGCCGCCATCGGGCGATGTCGGCCGCAAACTAGGACCTCCCTGGTATTTTGAGGGCGAGAGCGCGGTCTATGTAGCCTTCAATCGCAACAAGCGCAGCGTCTGCTTGGACATAAAAAATCCCGAAGGCCTGGAGGTGGCCGAGCAACTGATCGACGAAGCTGACGTGCTGGTGGAAAGTTTTCGTCCTGGCGTGCTGGAGCGCTTTGGTTTGGGTTACGACGCGGTCAGCGCGCGCAATCCCAAGATTGTTTATTGCTCCGTGTCGGCCTACGGCAGCACGGGCGACAGTGCAAAGCTTGCGGGCGTTGACGGTATCATCCAGTCCGCGTCGGGACTCATGACGCTGCTGGGTGAAGACGGCCAGCCGCCGAGCAAGGTGCAGACACCTGTCGTTGACATTTCAACCGGTTACATCGCGTCAATTGCTGTACTGGCGCAATTGTTCAAGCGTTCGAGCACGGGGAAGGGTGGCTATCTGGACATCAGCATGTTTGCCACCGCGGTGACCTTACAACAGGCATCCATAACCGGCTTTCTCGGTGATGGCGCGCTGCCCGAACGCACCGGCAGCGCGGCGCCATACTCCGCGCCGAATGAAGCCTTCGAAGCGTCTGATGGCTGGGTCATGGTGGCTGCCTATCTGGGCGACCGATGGGAAAAATTCTGCGCCATTCTTAATTTACCCGATCTCTTGAACGACGGGCGCTTTGCCACTTCAAGCCAGCGTGTATTGAATCGACCGGCCATGCGCGCTGCGATCGCGCCGGTATTCAAGCGCAACGACTGCGAGCACTGGCTCCAGCGCTTGTCCGGCAGCGACATTCTGTGTAGCAAGGTCGCTGACTACCACGATGTGCTGGCCAATCCCGCACTCGATCATCTGCAGCTCATAGCCAGCATGCAGGGGTGGAACGGCAAGACCTACCGTACGCCCGGGTTCCCGGCCAACAGCCGCGAAAGCCAGTCGATACCGCACCGTGCTCCGCCCGGTTTAGGCGAGCATACAAAGACCGTACTGGCGGAACTGGGTTACTCCGGACCCGAGATTCATACCTTGATCGCAAGGGGCGCGGCCAGCGTCCAATGCGATGGAGGCAATACAACATGAGTACTACGAATTCGGCAGGCGAACGCCTGGATGCAATCGAAAAGGGCCGTGCCATCGTCGCCTGCTGACGCTGGCTGGCACGAGGATGTTGCTTGATGGTTTTGATGTCTATTTGGGACTTCTTTCAGGTGACCACCTGATGCGGTGATCGCTTTTACCGTGATGCGCCGCCATGACGTTTCCACTCCGACGCGGTGCAGCCAAACGTGGTCTGAAACCACCTGGAAAACGCGCTCTGGCTGCCAAAACCGGTTGCTTCGGCCACATCGGTCAAAGGCACCGTACCGACTTCGACCAGCCGCCTTGCGATTTCGTATCGTACCTGTTGCAACAGAGTCGAGTACGACAGGCCCTGGCTCGACAATCGTCTGTGCAAGGTCCGGCGGTTCATCCCCAGGCTCGAGGCGATTGAATCCGCGTCGCAGGAGGAGTCTCGCAATTTTTGGGTCATGATGCGCGCTACCTGTACCTCGAAGTGAGCGGGTGAGCCGGTCAGAGTGTGCTCGATCAGTGTTTTCGCGTGACGCCTGAGCACCGCGTCCGATGTGATCACCTTCAGATTGAGTGCATCGCGGCCCAGCAGAATGCCTCCCATCACCTGATCGTAGCGAAGTTCGCAACGCAAGAAGTTGCTTTGCGCCGAAGTGTGCGCCGGGCGCGGATGCTCCTGACAGACAGCGTCCGGATGCCAGTCCGATCCGACAAGCCAGCGGATACTCTGGACCAGGCCGCACGCGCAATATTCCGAAGCCTGACTGGTCGGCAAGTTCGAAATAATCCGGAAAGACAGGAACGGCTTGCCGAAGCGCGTGTCCAGTTCCAGATAGGTGCTGTCGGAGTGATAAGGCAGACGCGCCGCAAAGGTGCGCAGTGCGTCCCCGAGTGTTTCCTCTTCCCTGAGCAGAAGGCTGACAGGTCCATAATCGGGCACGCCGCGCGCGATTGCGGCGCGCGCGCCGAAGTCGGAGCGGCCCGATTCGGCGGCGGAAAGATTGAGCAAAGTGATGAACGTATCCGCTGAAATCAAAGAGTCCGGGTTATCCGCATAGTCGTTACCCAGTCCCACCTTCGCCATCAACGCCTCACCATCGATCCCCAGTTCGCTCGCGGCTTTCAGATAGCCGAACAGGGTGGCGCTTCTTACGACTTTCCGGTTCATGTTTCTGCACCTGTCTAATCAAATCGGGCTAACCACTGTCCCAGATTGGAACGATTGTGTCCCAGGATGTCAAGTGGAAAGAAATTGATGCTCTTAGACTGGTTCTAACGTAACGCAATCGATGAAAAGTAAGGAATGCGATGTTGTCTTGAGGAATTACTTGGGTACTTATGCCGGGGTTGCTAATTCCTTATGTGATCGCGTTTCAGAACAATCTAGCCCAACAAGACAATAAGTATCCACCGCTTGCTAAAAGGCACAAGGGCTATTGCCGGACTGCCTGGCCGCCTGTTCGATCGATGAGTGGAACCGTCCCCGCGCGATGCATACGCGTCAGTCTATTTAAATTTCGCATCCTATCCATTTGAGGTGATACATGAGTGACAGCGAGCACGGCCAGGAATCGACCACACAGGTGTGGCGTGCTGTTCTCGTGACGGGATTGCTGACACTGTCCTTTACATTTTCGTTCATGGACAGGCAGATCCTTCCATTGTTGCTTGAGCCGGTCCGGCATGCTTTTTCAATGAGTGATACCCAGATCGGCATGCTGCAGGGTCTTGCGTTCAGCACCTTCTATGCGTGTGCCGCCATTCCGCTCGGTTGGATGGTGGACCGCTACCATCGCGTGGGCATTGCCGCCGTCTGCGTGGCCGCATGGGGCGTTGCGACGGCCGCGTGTGGGCTTTGCGCGAGTTACGGTCAGCTTCTTGTGGCGCGTACCGGAACGGCGATTGGCGAAGCGGGCTGTTCGCCCGCGTCGTGGTCCATTCTGTCCGATTTGCTGTCGGGGCGTGCGTTGTTGAGGGCGACGGCCGTCTACAACTGCGGCCCTTACCTGGGCGGCGGCATGGCGCTCATCCTCGGGAGCATCGCGCTGCGCTACTTCACCGGGATCGGTGGGTTGACCTTGCCGTTTGCCGGGCATATTGAAGCTTGGCAAGCGGTGTTCATCGTGGTGGGCCTGCCCGGTTTGATTTTGGGTGCGTTGATCCTGACGCTGCGTGAACCCAAACGCCGCGACCCCGGCGTCCTGGACGTTGACATCTCGACGCGCGCGACATTGAAAGTGCTCTTCGGCTGTTCTCAACTGATGTTCTTTTTCGCCGGCTCCCTGTTCGTCACGTCCGGCTTCTACATCCTGCTCACTTGGTTCCCGAGTTTGATGATCCGTGAGGGTTTCGGCACGGCGTCGACAATCGGACGACCACTCGGTGTGCTGTTTCTCGCGGTTGGGCTGGCGAGTTGCTTCCTGTCGCAGTTCCTCGTGCGTAAGCTGGATAACCGGGATTTACTCAGCCCCCTGCTCAAGCGTCTCGCGATTGTGCTCGCGATCCAGATACCGCTCGCGCTCGCCTTTGCGCTGGTCGATACCGCGACCGCGGCCTACTGGTTCTATGCATGTGAAATCGCGACCTTCGCTGCGTTCACAACCTTCATGGGAAGTCCAATCCAGCTGATCGTACCCAACCGCATGCGTGGCCGCGTAACGGGCCTCTACCTGCTGTCCAACAATGTTCTCGGCGCGACCCTCGGGCCCGCTGCAGTGGGCGCACTCAGTGACCGCATGAAGGGTAACCAGCATGGCCTCGAGATCGCGTTTGTGACGATGATCTGCGTATCGGGTATCTGCGCAACCGTTCTTATATACCTGTCGTCGACACGTAGGACAACCGCGAACCGGATCGATTCATCGCACGCAGACCTAGCTCTCGAGAATTCATAAGCTCTAAATTCCAATAGTATTGTCCAGGAAGGTTAAAAGGTCCTAATGAATGATAAATCAAATTCGGAGGACGAAATAAATACGGATGAACCAGGGTAACGTCATGCGGACGGTTGCATCATACTTCCTGACTGCACTTGCTTTGACGCTAGCGGCATCGAATGCGCAAAGCAGCGTCACGCTTTATGACTTGATGGATGCAGGCATCGAGTATGAGACGAATGTCTTGGCCACTTCGCAATCGGTGCGCAAGGCCGGAGCGTCGGGGCACAACGCAAACGAGATTGGATTGACGCAAACGCAGGCGCTGGTGGGCGCTGGCCAGTTTTGCGCAAACATCGGTGTCTATCAGTTCTTTTAATAGTTGGATGACCGGTTTTATGGAGGCAGAGGTAATGGAAGCAGACGTAATAGAAACGAAGCAGGACGCATCAGGGCGGAATGTGGATGCTGTAACACTGGAGATCATTGCGGGCGCGGTCAATGCGGCGCAGGAGGAAATGGGCGCCTTATTGGAGCGCACCGCGATGTCGCCGATGATCAGAGAAAAGAAGGACTACTGGACGTCGTTGTACGACGCGAAAGGCCACATGGTGGCGGGCACTTTGCTGCCCATATACGGCCGGGTGCTGGAGCCGATTCTCGAGCATTACCCACTTGAGACGATGCGCAGCGGCGACATCTACTGGTACAACGATTGTTATGGATCGCGCGGCGCGATTACGCACAGCCCCGATCAGCTGCTGCTTTCGCCGCTCTTTGTCGAGGGTCAGCTCTGCGGCTTCGTGCAGTGTTGGGCGCATCTGACCGATATTGGCGGGGCGACCCCTGGCTCCTTGTCGCCTCAAGCGACCAGTCATTTTCAGGAAGGCATGATTGTGCCGCCCGTGAGGCTGTTCCGGGAGGGCGTCGCGAACGAGGATATATTGCGCGTCTTCGCGCGCAACACGCGTTTTCCGGTGATGGTGCGTGGTGACATGCGGGCCATGGTGGCCGCGTTGCGACTTGGCGAACGCCGCCTCGTGGAACTGATAGGCCGCTTCGGCCGCCCTGCCGTGGCAACGGCGTTCACACAGATTCAGGACCGTTCCGAAAGGCGCGCACGCAAGCTGCTCAAGGAAACGTTCCGTCCGGGCATTTACGAGTTTCAGGACTATGTCGACAACGACGGTGCAGGCGGTGGTCCCTACGCGATCAACGTCCAGCTCGAAATCACCGAAGACAACAAGGTGATCGTCGATACGACGAAGACGGCGGATCAGGCTCCTGGACCGATCAATTACATCATGACCCCGCTCGTGCCTTCGCTGATCCTCGGTATTTACCTGACCTCGCGCGATGCGCTCGAACCACTCAACGACGGCCTGATGCGGCTGGTCGACGAAGTGCGTGTGCGCGAAGGTAGCCTGTTGCAGCCAACGTTCCCTGCGCCGGTCGGCTTGCGCAGCCTAACCTGGCTGCGCCTGCAGAGCGTGTTCATGGGGCTCTTCAATATTGCGTCGCAAGGCAATGCGCTCGCCTCGAGTCCTGCATACAGCCTGTCGATACTGCGGGGAGTGGATCCGTTGTCGCACGAACCATTTCTCGTTGCAGACGGCTGTGCGGTCGGTTTCGGTGCGCGACCGTTCTCTGATGGGCTTGACGCGGTCTACTTTGTCGCGCAGAAGAATTATCCGGCGGAATTTATCAACACCACGTACCCGATGCGCCTCAGGCATTACGGCATCAATCCGGACACGGGCGGCCCGGGCCGCTGGCGCGGAGGATGCGGAGTGGTGCGAGAACTGGAGATCTTGGCGGATGACGTTGTCATGTCGGTCCGGCTCGACAGTACCCGCAAAGCTCCGTGGGGGGTGGCGGGCGGCATGAGCGGCCGTGTAGGAAGGGCAATCATCAACCCGGGCCGGGAAGACGAGCGGCAGCTCGATCCTCTTGCAGACCAGGTTCGTCTGCGCAAGCACGACATTCTGCGTCTGGAGACGGGCGGCGGCGGCGGCCACGGGCATCCGTACGACCGGCCAGCGGAGACAGTGCGGCTCGACGTGCTGCGCGGATTCATATCGCTGGATGCGGCGCGGGTGGACTATGGGGTCGCCATGCGAGGCGAAGCCGATAGCCATGAGATCAATCCCGAGGAGACCGCGAAATTGCGCGAGGCACGCCCCGCGACACGTCTTTTCCACCGCGACACCTACCTTGACCGGGTCTGAAAAAATGAAGCAGATGATCAAGAAAACTAATGCGCTGTCGGTTGCGATCGACATTGGAGGCACCTTTACCGACGTCACGCTGTTCGACCGTTCGACGGGCAGGTCGTGGACGGTCAAGACGCCGTCGACGCCAGCCGATCCATCGGAAGGCTTCGTGATCGGCGTGGTGCAGGCACTGAAGCTCTCAGGGTTCGAACCCGCAGACCTTTCACAGGTACTTCATGGCACGACGGTTGCCACCAACCTGATTCTTGAAGGCAAGGGTGCGAAAGCGGCGTTGCTGACCAATAAGGGCTTTCGCCATGTGCTCGAAATTGGCCGGCACGACGTTCCGCGCAAGGCCAATATTTACTCGTGGGTCAAGCCGGATCGTCCTGTGCCGCCGGAGCGAATCTTCGAGATCGCGGGCATGTTGGCCTACGACGGCAGTGAACTGGATCCGCTCGACGAAGAACGTGTCGCAAGCGTCGCGCAGCGATTGCGCAAGGATGGCGTTGAGTCGATCGCCATCTGTTTCCTGCATGCGTACCTGAATCCGGCGCACGAGTTGCGTGCACGCGAGATCATTCTCGCGCAATGGCCCGATGCGATCGTATCGCTGTCATGCGAGGTGCTGCCAGTCATGCGCGAATATGAGCGGAGCATCGCGACCATTCTGAACGCCTACGTTGCACCGGCGGTCTCGACTTATGTGCAACGCCTCGAAGCTCGCCTGCGGGAGATGGGCGTGGCCGCGCCGCTACTGCTGATGAAATCCAATGGCGGCGTGGCGGGAGCCGCCGTGGTAAAACGCGAAGCAGTGCAGACGGCCTTGAGCGGACCAGCGGCTGGGGTGGTTGGCGCGCAGGTCATAGCCGGGCTCGCAGGCTTTGGCAACGTGATCGGTGTCGACATTGGTGGGACATCCGCGGACATCAGCCTGATCAAGGATGGCGTGTCGGGTACCACCACGGAGGGACACGTTGGAGCGTGGCCGCTGAATCTACCGATGGTGGACATCAACACAATTGGTGCGGGCGGCGGATCGATTGCGCGAGTATCCGAGGACAAGGTGCTAACGGTGGGCCCGGAAAGTGCGGGCGCACAGCCGGGACCGGTGTGTTACCGGCGCGGCGGTGTGGAACCGACGGTCACAGATGCGCATGCGGCACTGGGGCACGTGCCGCCCACGCTGCTCAACGGCGCGATGTCGCTTGATGTCGAAGCGGCGCGCCGCGCAATCGATGACAAGATCGCCCAGCCCCTCGGAATATCAATTGAAGAAGCGGCGCGCGGCATTCTCGCGCTTGCGGACAACGCGATGGTCAATGCCATTCGCGTGGTTTCCGTGCAACGCGGTCATGATCCGCGCGAGTTTGCACTCGTGCCTTTCGGGGGCGCCGGGCCGCTGCATGGCTCGTCACTCGCGCGGCTGCTCGGAATTCCGACTGTGCTCGTGCCACCGTCACCGGGCGTACTGTCTACCATCGGCCTGCTTACCTCGAAGCTCAAGTCGGACTTCTCGCGGACCTCGGTGCAACGCGTTGGACAATTTGACTTCGACGCGATCGAAAAGGTCTTCGGCGAGATGGAGCGCGAAGCCATCGCGTGGCTGGATGACGAAGGCGTGCCACCGCAGGCACGCTCGATCGATCGCACGGCGAGTATGCACTACGCACATCAGGGTTCCGAACTGAGGGTGCCATGGCCGAAAGATGCCGTGGGTGAGGCGTCTTTCGCCGAGGCCGTCCAGGCGTTTCACCGTTTGCATGAGTCGCTTTACACGTTCGCGCAGGAAGACATGCAAGTCGAGATCGCAACGCTCCACGTAGAGGCCACTGGCAAATTGCAGGTGCCGCAATGGCCGCGCGTGGACGGCAGCACAGATGTCGCGACGGCCGTGATCGGCGAACATCCGGTGCATTTCGCGCAAGGCACAGTGACTACGCCCATATACGATCGAAGTCGGCTGGGCGCGGGGGCTATCGTCAAAGGGCCGGCCATCTTCGTGCAGCTTGATACCACGACGCTAATGCTGCCGGGGCAGCATGCGCAGGTTCATGAGTTCGGCAGTCTGATCATCCGCGAACTCGAATAGCGTCATCGCTACCGGCTGCAATATGGAACGCATCTTGCGGCTTGTATCGTACTCCGACTGGTTTAGGTCGCAGCGATACGTGTGTCGTGTTGTGGCGCTTCTTCGAGGTGGACCCCTGGTATATCGCGCTGGCGGCGCTGGCCGCAACGGACCGCGTAAAGCATGCGGAAGCGCTCGCGCTCTACGACATGGAAGCCGGAGCAAGCTCGCCCTGGAATCAGTGACCTCCCGTCTCTGGGCCCGACTCCGAGACACGGCTGGCGTGCTGCGCGTAATGAAGTGCCAAAGAAGTACCAAATCATCGCGCGCATACGCCGGAACAAACGATAACGAAAGAAGGAGAGATCGATGTTATTGGGGATGAAGCAATTTTGGAGGCTGCATGCCGGTGCGCCGTTTTTTGCGCTGCCGATGGATGGACCGGCACAGCATTCGCAGACTCCGAAAAAATTGGACGATGTCGTGAGAATCGGCGTGCTGACTGATCTCAGCGGCCCTTACTCGGATTACACCGGGAATGGCTCGGTCGAGGCGGTGCGCATGGCGGCCGAGGACTTCGGTGGCAAGGTGGCGGGCAAGCGCATCGACGTTGTGATCGCCGACCATCAGAACAACGCGGACATCGCGTCGACGAAAGCGCGTGAGTGGTTCGGCGAGGGCGGGGTCGACATGATCCTTGATCTTGTCGGGTCGCCAACCGCGCTCGCGGTGTCTGAAATCGGGCGGCAAAAGCAGCGCGTAGTCATGGTGACGGGCGCATATTCGTCGCGGCTCACGAACGATGCGTGCTCGCCTTTCACGGTCCATTACCAGATCGACAACATCGCGCTTGCAAGCGTGCCGAAGCTGCTGATGCAACACGGCGCATGTTCGTGGTATTTCATTGCTGGGGATAACGCGTTTAGCAAGGCGATGAAGGAAGACGCCAGCGCAGGGATCGTTGCGAGCAACGGCAAGATCTTGGCCAGCGCGGAACACCCGTCGAATGCATCGGACTTCTCGTCGTACATTCAGCAGGCTCAGTCATCGGGCGCAAAAATGATTGCGATTGCCGATGCCGGCGGCGACATGATCAACGCGGTCAAGGCGGCGAATGAATCGGGTGTCACCACATCGAGCAATCAGAGCCTGGTCGCGATGTTGCTTTCGCTAATCGATGTGCATCTGCTGGGCTTGCCGCTCACGCAGAATATTTACACCATCGAGAGCTTCTACTGGGACACGGACGACGAGACTCGCCAGTTCGCGCAGCGATTCTACAAGCGCATGGCCACGATGCCCACCGCAATCCAGGCGGCAAATTATTCAGCAACGCTGACATACCTGAAGGCAGTCGCCACAACCGGGACGAACGACAGTGCTGCGGTGATGAAGCAGATGAAAAGCACGCCCGTGGATGACATTTATGTGCGCCACGGCACGATTCGTGAAGACGGCCGGCTGATGAAGGAGCTCTATCTCGTGCAGGTGAAGACGCCTTCGGAGTCGAAAAAACCTTGGGACTACTACAACATTCGTGCAGTTGTGCAGGCAGACGCAGCGTTCCAGGCTCTGTCGAAATCGACCTGTCCGACTGTCGCCAAAACTCAGACAGTCGCTCCAACGCGGTGAAAGACGTGGTGGTCTTAATGATACTCGGACGCTCGGCAGCCACCAATCAGGAAGGAGGCGAGGGTAGGTGGAAAGGATCCCGTATCAACGTGATTTTTCCGCTACTCGGCAGTTCTATCAGACCGCTTTCACTTAAAACCTTTTGCGAGAAATCATGACCAAACGCAATGTAGTCTTCGAATCGGTGACGGGGCTGCAGTGGGCACGCGCCTGCGCCGCAGACCGGCGATTTTCCTACAGTTTGTATGTGCCGAGTAGTTGGTCTGAAGAAACTGCTTCATCCCACAATTTCCTGGTCGCCATGCACGGTACTGGCCGTGCGGCCGAAAGCACCCGCGACCTCTATATCGACCTGGCGGAAGACAAGCGGCTCATTATCCTTGCACCGTTATTCCCCACGCATGTGACCGATCAGAACGAAACGCATAACTACACGTGGATCCGGTTTGGCGACATCCGTTACGACCACGTTCTGTTTTCGATGCTCGAGGAAGCGTCGCAGCGTTACGGCGTATCGGCCGAGAAGTTCTCCCTGACCGGGTTTTCCGCAGGCGGCGGGTTTGCGCATCGGATGCTCTACTTGCATGCTGATCGCCTCTTGGCGGTATCGATTGGTGCGTCCGGCTTCATGACTCAGCTCGATAGCGGCAAGAAGTGGTTTGTCGGCATTCAAGACGTCGAGGAACTCTTCGGGAAGCCAGTTGAGTTCGAGTGCATGAAGAAAGTCCCCGTTCAAGTCGTTGTCGGCGGCGACGATACGCATCCCGAGATCAACATTTCGCCGGGCAGCGCGTTGTACATGGAAGGGGTCAATTACGGCGGTTCAACGCGCGTCGAACGCGCACGGTCCCTCCATAAACAGTTGATCGAAAATGGCGTGAACAGCCAATTTGACATTGTCCCCGGGGCGGTCCATGCATCTAAAGAAGTCGCGCTGGCGGTCGACTCATTCTTTCGCAAGACACTGCCCTGACGGCGGGTTTATCGCTCGGCTGTGACCTTCGGAGGACCATCCGAGCGGCCAAATAATTCGCAACCTTTGATCCGTCCAGGCATTTCCGGATGGGACTGGTCACCGATAAAGCGGTACGTAGCGTTTGAAAGCACTCGCTGGCGATAAGGGACCGTCGGGCGGCCTTGTAGCAGATACTCCAGCACGACTGCAAGCCGTCCCATTGCGATTCCCTGTACGCCGAGCGCGGCCCGAGCTGTTGGCAACGAAAGATTGCAGTGAGTTCCTTGGCGCAGCGCGGAGACTGGCATGTCGACTCCCGTTGCCGTCAGTCACTGCATCAATTCAAGAATCGGCCATCAATCTATGAGGAGTGGACATGCGAGTACTCGTCGCGGGATTCAAGCATGAAACTAACACCTTCGCTTCCAATCGAGCCGATTGGTCAGCGTTCGAACGTGGGGAGGGCCTGCCGAAGCCGGTGCATGGCGAGGCCTTACTTGACATGATCTCGACGGTAGACGTGTCGGCGAGTGGTTTCGTCCACCAGGCGCGGGACTTCGGATGGACCATCGTTCCAGGTTTTTGGTGCGGTGCAGTCCCGTCCTCGTACATCACCGCCGCAGCGTTCGAGAAAATCTGTGACGCGATTATCGCTGACGTGCGGCAACTCGACTTCGATGCGATCTACCTTGATTTGCATGGCGCGGCCATGGCAGAGTCGTTCGACGATGCCGAAGGAGAACTGCTCAAGCGTATTCGGGACATCGTGGGTCAAACACTTCCAATTGTTGCGAGCCTCGATCTGCACGCAAATGTCACGACTGCCATGCTGGAACACGCAGACGCTCTGGTCGCTTTTCGTACTTATCCTCACATCGACTACGTTAAAACAGGTGAGCGCGCGGCTGAGCTGCTGGAGCGTCTGGTTCGCAACGACGGCCGCGAGCCCTTCGCCCGCGAGCGACTGCCTTTTCTCATTTCGGTAAGCGTGCAGAGCACAGCAACGGAACCTGCCCGTCGCTGCTATGAGTTGCTGGAGGAGCTCGATAAGCGCTTCAACACTCTCTCGAGCTTCTGCATGGGCTTTCCCGCATCGGACTTTGAGGAATGCGCGCCGATGCTTTGGTCGTATGGCGAACACGCGCATGAGATGATCGCATTGTTAAGCGCGAACGTATCCGAGCCCTCGCAATGGCGGCTCAACGCGCTATCGGCGCCAGAGGCCGTCACTTTCGCGCTCGAACGAGCCGCGGCCAGCTCCGGGGCAATCGTCATCGCCGACTTGCAAGACAATCCTGGTGTCGGCGGCTCCGGCTCGACCACAGGCATCCTTCATGCACTGATCAACGCTCGGGCCGGTCGTACCTTCCCGGGTCGCGTTGGGGTAGGGGTGCTCTATGATCCCTTGGCGGCTGCGCAGGCTCATCGGGCGGGCGTGGGACAGGTCATAAAGTGCGCCGTTGGCGAATCAGTCGACACGCCCGTCGGCCCGAGCGAGCCGCCCGTGCACGGCGAATTTAAGGTGCTTGCGCTTTCCGACGGCGTGACCACCTTCAAGGGTCCGAAGATGACCGGCTTCAAGACCCAGCTTGGCGCGACCGCCTGTCTGGAGATCGACGGCATTTTGATCGTGGTGGCCAGCGGACGGGTTGGTGCACAGGATCGCGAACTATTTCGCATGGTCGGCATAGACCCCGAAGCGATGAGAATCATCATCGTCAAGAGCTCGCATCATTTCCGCGCGGATTTCGAAGGACTGACTGAAACACCGGCTACCGACATTGTGATCGCCCACGCGCCCGCGTTCTTCCTGGCCGATCCAGCCGATCTTCCCTGGAAGAAGCTCTCGTCCGCAACGCGCATGCGGCCGTGACTTTCAAGGCAGGAGTAAGTTTACTTGTTGGAGCGTGCCCTGGCGTTGCGATGCTCCAGTTCCTACCAATTGGATCGCGGTGGCGGGGGAGAGCGGCAAACGGCAAGTCAGCCCAATCTAATCAAGAGAAAAGAGGAAATCGTGCGAACCGCAAGCATGAACTCAGGAGAGCAGGCGGATAAGCCATCCGCCACTAGGCCACTGCCTGGAAAGGCCATCGCAGCCTCTATTCTCGGCAATACGCTGGAGGTGTTCGACTTCGTATCGTTCGCCTTTTTCGTCGTCTTCATCGGCAAGGCATTCTTTCCAACCTACTCAAGCTTCGGGCAGTTGATCCTGGCGGTCGCTACGTTTGGCGTTGGGTCTATCGCACGTCCGCTGGGTGGTATTGTGATTGGGGCGTACGCAGACCGAGTTGGCCGGAAGGCTGCGCTGACCCTGACAATCGGGCTGATGGCAGTGAGTACGGCCCTGGTCGGCCTGACGCCGGGCTACCAGACCATTGGTGCTGCCGCCCCTCTGACGATCTTGTTCGCTCGTTTGATTCAGGGATTTTCGGCAGGTGGTGAGCTCGGGGCGGCGACCACTTACCTGATAGAAATGGCGCCGCCTGACCGGCGTGGATATTTCGCTTCGTGGCAATTCGCCAGCCAGGGTTTCGGTACGGTGATCGCGGCCTTATTCGGCTATCTGTTAGCGTTAATGCTAACGTCAGAGCAAATCCAGAGCTGGGGATGGCGAATTCCGTTTCTATTCGGCGTTCTGATCGCTCCGGTCGGCATGTATATCCGAAGTCATCTGGACGATACCCTTGACGTGACGGAGAAGCACACCGCCGCCAAGCAAATATTCGGTCAACTGTTACGTCATCATCGGTTAGACATTTTGTGGTCTTGCTTCGCGCTCATCGGTCCCACGGTCTCGTATTACATCGTGTCTTCGTATATGACAACTTACGCGATGACCGTACTCAAGTTGCCTACGTCAACATCGATGCTAGCTGGGATCGTTGCCGGCATCGTGACCATCGTCGGTGCGCTGTGCGGCGGTCGACTGGCGGATCGTTTCGGGCGTAAAAGAATGGGCATAGGCGCGGTGGTCGCATTCATGCTGATGATCTATCCAGCGTTCCTGATTGTGTCGACGGCGCGCAGCGCGATCGTTCTTTTCGCCATGATCGCAGCGCTGACCGCTGTGCGTATGACTATCTCGACAGTTGCCCTGTCGTTAGCGACAGAAGCATTTCCCAAGACCGTGAGAACCACGGGACTGTCGCTTGCCTATAACCTTGCAACGACCGTCTTCGGGGGCACTGCACAGGTCGTCGTCACATTGCTCATCAAGCAAACCGGCGATCCGACGTCGCCGGCGTGGTATCTGCTAGGAGTGAGTTTTATTTCGCTGATAGGACTCGTTATGCTAAAGGCGAGTAAGCCTGCCGGGGCTTTAGTGTAGCAAGGTCGCATTGGCAAAATTCGACGGCGCGGGCGGGCTTTGCCCGCGACCTGATAGAGATCAGGCAATGTAAAGCCGAGGCTTTAAAAAACTCGCTTGAGGGTGCGAATGCCTCCCGCTAGCCTACCAAGGAGTGCATTGCTGACAGACTCACCCTATCCGATTCGATCACACCAATATGCGACGTACGAAGCCAGCATCTATGCTTTTCACAATAAAGGACGGCTACGGACTGAGCGCGCTGTTTGAAGCGCAGATCTCGCACATCAAGCGATGCATCGGCGTGAAACTGCTGAGGCAAAAACTCAAGTCACAGGAGCGTGAAGGCGTCGTTATCGCCAACGTCATCAACTTGTGGAATTCATTCGGCAGACCCGTTTTCGTCAAATATGCATAGTTGCGTCCACAGTGGGAAGAGGTTCACCCTTCCGAACAAATCCCTTCCGCACCACGTATCCAAACCGTTTGCAAACCTGAGATTGCCGCCATGATCCGCTTCTATTTTCATCCCACTCCGAACCCGGCGAAGATTGCTCTCTTCCTTGAAGAGGCGGCCCTCCCTTACGAAGTGATCCCCGTCGACATGAGCAAGGGAGAGCAGCACGCGCCAACCTTCCGTGCGATCAACCCCAACGGCAAGGTGCCGGCTATCGTCGACACAAAGGGACCCGCCGGCAAGGAGGCGCGCGTCTTCGACTCCACGGCGATCCTGCTCTATTTGGCGGAAAAGATCGGCAAGTTCATCGGCTCTCCGGAAGACCGGCCGGAGCTGCTTTCCTGGCTCCTCTTCCTTGCGTCCGGTCTGGGCCCGTTCTCCGGCCAAGCCGTGCACTTCCAGTTCGCCGCACCGGTAGACCTCGACTATGCGGTGAATCGCTACCGGCGCGAAGCCGAGCGTCACTACCAGGTGTTGAACGAACACCTCGAAGGGCGCACGTACATCGTGGGCGAAACGTACACGATCGCGGACATGTCGGCGTGGGGATGGCTCGACCGCGCCTCGCGCGTGCGCAAAGTTGAGGACGACCCGCTCGCGCCGTACCCTAACCTCAAGCGTCTCTTCGAGACCGTCGATGCGCGGGCGGCTGTCGTCCGCGCGCGTGCCGTCGGCACTGACCACTCGTTCAAAAACGTCTACGATGAAGAGACTCGGCGCGCGCTCTTCCCGTCTAACTATCCCCCGGACGCCTGAGCCGGCCCGGAGCCAATTGCGGACAAACCATGACGGACTCTCGCGAGTACACGTCCCTGAAGCTCTGGAGCTGGACCAAACCCAATGGCGGCGCCTTCGCGGGTTCTAATGTCGCAGTAAGGAACTGAGGAAGAGGCGGGACATAACAGATAGGAATGCTTATTTGGCGAGATCACAAAATTGGTCGGCATTTGAGCGATGCCGTCCACCGTCACTCTCCATCTGGCCCTTCGCCATCATATGCGTGAGTTCGATCTTGCCTAAAATGACACTGGCGCGACGAAGGCTTTTGAATCCCAGCATGGGTCGTACGATGTGTTTGATCGCTCTATGATCCTGCTCGACCACGTTGTTTAGATACTTCGCTTGTCGAATTTTGACCGGTACTTCGCGATCAGCATTGATCGCATTTAGCCTTGGCAGATTCGCTCCGCTCTTTTCGATCGTCACCGTTGCCAGACAAGTCACCGTTTTTCGATATCAAAGTTACACTGGATATCGAATGAGTATTTCAAACGAGCAGGATGCGCGATTCGACGTCGCCTCCCCGGGAAGAATGTGCTCTGACTATGGCCAATTTTGGTTTTTATCCATAGAGCATGGCATGGCGGGTGGTGCTACAGCCGGGTCGCTAAAATTCTGAGGGCAGAAGGTCATGATGTCTTCACGCCGACATTGAGGGGCTTGGGCGAGCGGTCGCGCCTTTTGCGTGCTGACATCAATCTCGATATGCACATCGCGGTTGTGATAGATGTCATCAAGTAAGAGAATTTGAGCAACGTCGTTCTATGCGAACACTCTTATGGCGGCATTGAGGCGCCGGCGTAGCTGACCATGCGCAACTCAGCGGGGTACTGTCACATTGTTGATGGTCAGGTGAGTGAAATCTTAAAACTTGGGGAATCCTATGTTATGCAGCAAGACGAACTGGGCGGATTGCCAGTCATGGTTTCCCACCTCTCAAAGGCCTGCTTGCGCGCCTGTCGCTTCTCCTGCGCGTTCGCGTTGTAGCGGCATTGCATGAACAGTTTGCAACCTGATCGTGGACCGACGTAAATCGCTGCAGGTGGCGCGCTGATTTGAAGCGGCGCATCACCTTCTCGCGCACCCGCGTCGGCTGATGCGAGTTTTCCGCCCGGTTGTTCAATCCCTGGTGCTGTCGGTGTTCAACGTTCAGTCCCAGGTCCCGGTTTGCCGCAGCGTAGCTCTTGAGTTTGTCGGTGTTCTGTGCCCGTGGCCGTTATGTGGCCCTTTTTCTTGAACCGCCCCCCTGAAGCTACTTCGTTGCCCTCGATCGGAACATAACGAGCTAGTTGTGGCATTTTGATCTTCCGACTTTACTTGGGAGATTGTCATGCTCGAGAACTACTACTTTCGTCCGGCGACCGTTGATCGCATTCGGACGTCTTGGATCGCGCCAGCGGTCGAGCAATACGTCAACTGGTTGACAGAGCGCCACTACACGGCGCGTAGCGTACTGCATCGCGTTCCAGTTTTGTTTAGCTTCGGCGAGTACGCAAAGGCGCACGGCGCGAATGAGCTCATGCAACTGAGCGATCATGTCGAACCGTTTGTGCAAGATTGGATTCGGCGGCATGGGCGTGGACGAAGCGCTTCTCGAAGGAGCCGGTTTGCTCATGAGGTGCGCAATCCCATCTGCCAGATGCTACGTCTGGCGATTGACGGATATGACGGCCCTGGTCGTCCGCACAAGCCGGATAACCCCTTCGAACGGCAGGCTCCGCAGTTCCTGACGTACCTTGTCGAGGAGAAGGGGCTTCGCCCGCGTACGGTCCTTCAGTACCACTTCCATCTTTTCCAATTCGCTACCTACCTGGAGCGCACCGGCATCGGTCTACGAGCTCTGTCCCCGACCGTGATAAGCGGTTTCATCACCGAGTACGGCCCGCGGGTTGCCTGGACAACGCTTCGCAATGCCTGCGGAACATTGCGAGTCTTTCTGCGCTACCTATATCGTGAAGGAATACTATCCAAAAAAGTTCAGCTCGCTCGTCGAGTTTCCACCATCGTATCGACACGCGGGAATTCCACGAGCATTCAATTGGGATCAGGTCGAGAAGGTCTTGGCGAGCGTTGACCGACGTTCGCCCTGTGGTAAGCGCGACTATGCGATGCTGTTGCTGCTTTCGACGTATGGGTTGCGGGCCTGTGAAGTTGCCGCACTTACCCTCGACGATATCGACTGGCGCAACGAGCGATTTAGAATCCGCGAGCGCAAGGCCGGCACCACCACTTATCCACTCTCTGCGGTGGCCGGTGCCGCAATCATCGACTACCTCAAGAACGGCCGGCCGGTGACAACGAATCGTGAGGTGTTCATGCGCATGGCGGCGCCGCTCGCCCCGATTGGCCATGCGGCAGTGGTGTGTCGAGCTGCCCACTTCATCCGCAAAGCCGGTATCAATGTTCCACGCGCCGGCTCCCACGTACTACGGCATAGCTGTGTTCAGCGCCTGCTCAACGCTCATTTCTCGCTCAAGCACATTGGCGACTATGTCGGCCACGCAACATCTCGTCGACCCAGATCTACGGCAAGCTCGCGATCGAGCAATTGCGGTATGTCGCGCAAGGCGACGGGGAGGACGTTCTA